>Ga0070696_100003322_pt1 | contig 10742 bp, 8 predicted proteins | sample KBSK1253metaG_FD_65474 | JGI IMG/M metagenome (GOLD analysis project Ga0070696, IMG submission 65474) | Corn, switchgrass and miscanthus rhizosphere microbial communities from Kellogg Biological Station, Michigan, USA - KBS K1-25-3 metaG | ecosystem: Host-associated > Plants > Roots >... | reverse complement strand
CCACATGGCAATGATTAAGCATTCGATCGAACATCGTGCTGATGGTCTATCGGTGGCCGGTGTTCAAGTGATCTTGCTCGCACTAAAGCTGTACGCCTTGCCGTGCCGCCATCTCAATGGCCGACGCGAACGCATCGATCTCCTCGAGCGCCGTGTAGACATTCGGCGTCACCCGGATGCACTGGAACTCGCCGTCGACGTACCGCGGCCTTACGTGAATGCGGTGCTTCTCCATCAGATAATTCGTCAGTTTTTCGGAGTCCACGCCTTCAAGCGACAGCGCACCGATGCCGCAACTTTGCGCGGGGTCATAGCTGTTGAGGATCTTGACCTGCGGCAGTCGCTCGAGCCTCCGCGCCCATCGTTCCCGCAGATAACGCAATCGCGCGGCCTTGCGCTCGAGACCGATGCTGTCGAGAAACGCCAGTGCCTCGGCAATCGCGCTGCGGTTCGCTACCGGATACGTGCCGATTGATTCGAATTTGCGGATGTTCGCCTTCATCTGGGCGGGCGCCCCAAAGAGCGGCCACAGCGACGGGATCTTCTCTTTGCGTACATACAGAAAGCCCGTCCCGATCGGGGCCGTCAGCCATTTATGAAGGCTGGTGCCGTAGTAATCGCAATCGAGATCGTCGCGCTTGAAAGGAAAGTGCGCGAAACCGTGCGCCCCATCCACCACCGTCTCAATTCCGCGAGCCCGCGCCATCCTGCAGATATTGCCGACGGGAAAGATCTGACCCGTCGTGTAAGTCACGTGACAGAACATCAACACTCGCGTGCGCGGCGTGATGGCCCGCTCGAAACGCTCGGCAAGTTCGTCGATCGAGCCCGGCGGCGTCGGATAAGGTATGGTCTTCAGCACGATGCCGCGGCGATCGGCAAGCTGCCGCCAAGTAGTCAGAAGGCTCGGATAGTCCTGCGTGGTGGTGAGGACTTCGTCACCGGCTTTCAGGTCGAGCCCCATTTGAACGGTCTCGATGGCCTCGGTGGTGTTGCGCGTAATCGCAATTTCTTCGGCATCGCAGCCGAACGTGGCAGCTAACCGCCGCCGAACGCGCTCCATATTCGGAATCAGCATCTCGTCGACGTAGTACGACGGCTGCATATTCATGACGCGGAGCTGGTCCTCCATAGCCCGTTGCACAACCTGCGGGGAAGGGCACACGCTGCCGTTGTTCAGGTTGATGAGACTGCGGTCGATGGAGAAGGCGTGGCGGACTTCGAACCAGAAATCCTCGTCAGCCGCAACCTCCTGGGCGGGGCGGCCTGCGAGGCTTTTCGTGGCGGCCTGGACGCGCTCGATGGCGTGATTCTGGAGGGCGGCGGCGCCGGCCGCGTAAAGAAAGTTGCGTCTGTCCATGGGTGGGCCTCCGTTTAGCTGCCCGTTCCACTTTAGTACGAAATTGGCGACACAAACAGGCGAGGATTTGACAAAAAAAAAGGCGCCGACACATGCCGGCGCCAAAGGGAGGTGCCTAGCCGCTAAAAGATGTAGCTGATTCCGAGCATGGGGACAAAATCATTGAGCCACCGGCCGACCTTTGTTTCCGGGATCGGCACGATCACGTCCCTGGGAAAGGTCGTGATGTAGTCGCGCACCTCGGCTCGCAACAGCACGCGCGGGCCGAGGATCATCTTGATCCCGCCGCCTACGCTGATCAACGGTTTTACTTGCTGCGTTTTCGTCAGCAGCGCAATCTCCTGCAAGGGTTGATAGGCCGATTCCTGACCCGTGCCGCGATATAACTTCATGCCGCCGCCAACCGCCAGGAACGGTTGTATCTTCGATCCACGCTTCATTCGCGGGTGCAGAACCAGGTCGTAGTGGATGATGTGCGCCATGCCGTTGAATTTCGCGGTGGCGCCGCCTGAAGAGAGTTCCAGATCGCTGTCGCGATAGGTATAACGAAACTCGCCGCTGAGGCGTCCGCCGGAACTATGGCCGATCACTGCGCCGAATGCCGTTCCCGGACTAAAGCCGGCGGTGGCTGATCCAAGCGGGTTCGAGGCCACAAGGTTGCGGTAGAAGCCGTAGCTGGCCATTCCGCCCAGCTCCCATTCCTGCGCCATGGATGCGCCCGCGCAAGCAAGCAGTAGCGCAAGCGTTATCGTAATCGTTTTCATGCTTTCTCCCGTTCAAAAAAAAAACTACTTCACGACCCTCACTGAGAGCGTGGTCTTGGCGCCACCCTGGTCGATGGTGAGCGGCACGTTGAACCCGGTCGTCACCTTGAATGGCACGCTGACATTAATCTGGTAAACGCCGACCAATCCCGGAGCGAGGCCGGAGAATTGCACGGAAAGGGCAGTGTTACCTAGCGTGACCAGCGGCGTGATTGAGGTCAGAGCCAGTGGTGTGGTCGGTCCGGCTTCTCCTTCTTTCACCTCCGGAGTGACGGCGCCCAAACCCGTGGCGTAAATGATAAGGACGTCGCTTCCGTGAATCGGATTCGCCAGCGTGACCAACTGGCTGTTCTTGGCGCGAACCACGGTCGGGATCCCGGTTAGCGGGCCGGCGGTGCCGCTGCGGAATACGCTCGGGGCAGTCGGCAGAACCGACACATTCATACTGCTGCTGACTCCACCGGGCGCGTGCAGCACCATGCTGGCGTCTCCATCGATCGAAAACGGCAGTTGGGCGTTGATCTGCGTGGGCGAAACCAGCGTCATCGGAATCGGGTTTCCGTTGATCGTCAGGCACGAATCGGCGAGCACGGTCGGGACCGGGACATCGCCGGTAGCCTGGCTGACGGCGCTCAATTGGCTGCCGAAAACCGAAATCAGTCCGCCGAGCGCAACCGGCTGCGTAAGGTCGGCGGCATTGACCACTTTGCTGAGCACGGGCGGCGCGGTCGCTGCGTCGTAGTTCCAGGGAAGCAGCGTGAAACCGGAAGTGCTGAGGGCGACGATTCCACTGCGGTCGCTCAGCGGCGCCAGCGTGCGTGTGAACGCGGACGTGGTATTGAACGTCAGCGGTGCTTCGACAATGCGAGTCGGCTTGATGCCGTTACCCGAACTCATGGTCACGCGCTGGATGACGCCGGGAGGAGATTGCGGCGAGGCCGCGGTCGCCCGGAATCCGCTTTGATCCACAAACGCAAAACCTGATGACGTTCCCGAAGTCGCATCGAGCTTCTTGACCACCACCAGGGACGAGTTGAGCAGATTGTTATCGACCAGGTACTGGCCGGAGTTCGAAGCCGCGTAGGCGCCCGAAAGGGCAGGGAAGTCCTTCCGCGCCGCGACGAAAGTATCGGCCGCTGCATCGTAGAGCAGCAGAGTGCCGTCAGCGCTCGCGGCCAATATAGAGGAGCCGTTCGGGGACGACGCCAACGCCGTATCGATATTGATGCTGTTTTGGAAGATGCCTAGAGTGGCCGGCGTGCTGGCGGTCCTGCTGGCGAAATCGATCATGTCGATTGTGTGAGTGGACCCGGCAACGCGGCTGGCCGCCAGAATCGCGCGCGATGAAACGGCAATCGATCGCGGATAATGTCCGCCCGGGAACACGATCGGACTGTCGCGCTTCAGCGTATCCAGGTTGTAAACATACGCCAATTGCGAATTCTCATGGCCTACGATCAGATATTTTCGGTCGAAGGTAATGGCCATCGAGGTCGGCGTGTTGCTGGTGCGCAGCGTTCCAATCTGCTTGTTGTTCGTCGAGTCGTAAACCAGCACCTGATTCTGATCCTGCCGGAGTACATAGAAGCGGCGGCGTGCTGGGTCGGCGGCTATATCGACCAGTTTGCCCGGGACGGCCACGAACGTTCCGCGCTGCTCGGGCTCCCGATTATTAATCAGGACGCGAACCGGATTGGGAATATTGACGCCGGCAGTGGACTGAATGTTGATCCAGCCCGTGTAGGTCCCATTCTGGTTTGCGAAGGCTTCGGTGTCGACGGTTACGGTGACGACAGCGGGGGTAGTGCCGGATGTCGGGGAAACGGAAATGCCGGCCGTGTCGGGCGAAAGGGTGAAATCCGTCTGCCCGCCGCCCGGATCGACAATGGTCATTTGTTGCGTCGCGGCAGCGCGGTTGCAGAACTCACCGCGGAAAACCACATCCGGCTGACCTCCGGTTACACGGTGCCATTCCCGGAGAAAGCCAACCGGCAGGACGGTGACGCCGCTGTCGGAAATTGCGTAAAGTATGTTGCCTTTGGCGTTCAGCACGCTTTTGCCGGCAAGATTTTCAGACAGTTGCAGCTTTTCCCGAAGAGCCAGATTGTCCGCATCCACGATGGTGAGGCTAGACGGCGCCACGATGCTGCCTTGTGGCGCCGGTGGTGTGGTGGGAACAATAGGCGGGGCGGCTTGAGATTGCGCCGTTCCATCGGGTATTTGGGCGTAGATTAGCCCTGCTGAGGAGTTGATTGCGTGACTGCCGACATTCAACGTGCCGGCTGGGTCTGCGAATTGCGCGATAAGAATGCCGGAGGCTCCGAAGAGACCCCATCCGGCGGTGTAATACGATCCGTCTCCGCTCACGCTGACGACACGCGGTCCTAGCGGCGGGCTTGCACTGTAGCCGAGCGACTGGACCTGCTGGTTCAAAACGTCATAGTGAAAACGGATGGTATCGGTAAGACCGTAAACATCAAAACCGTTTTTCGAAATATTCAACGATGCGGCGATAATCTGTGGCGGAAATTTCGGCGGCGGAACGGGAAGCGTGTTCGCCGTTACGTTCGAGATCGTGTCGAGCAAGGTGAACTGGCCGGACGTTGGATCAAACAGCAGGAACTCTTTGGTGGTGACCACGAAAGCCAGGTTGTCGCCGCCGAATACGACGCCCAGCGGCGGGTCCGTCAGTGCGTAAGTCTGCTTGGTGTTCCCGGCGTTCAGAGCGATAGCCGTCAAAGAATTGGCCTGGGCTCCGGATGCGAAATTCCCGTAATGAGCGATGACGAGATAATTGCCGTTAGGCGACACGGATAGCGAACTCGGCTGCTGAGAGACCTGAAAGGAACCTTTCAGTTTGTTATCCGCCAGGGACATGATATCGACGCGATTAGCGGTGAAATTGGCTATATATAGCAAGCCGCGTGGCTCATCGAGAGCGACGTCGGAGGCGTGGCCGCCGATGGAGACCACGGTCCCGAACGTGGCGGCATGAACAGTGGCCAGCCAAGGCCCGAAAAACAAGGCTATGCTAGCGCTCGTGGCAAACAGCGCGCGCCGCAAGAGACCGGAAAGTCGTGTGTGTTTCAGCTTCATACGAGCTTATATATCCCGTCAATATCGGTAAATTATCTTAGAATTACCTTGCAAATTTATCATTATCGACAGGAAATGCAATAGCAAAAATGGGTAGCAGAGATTCCCTTACGCAAGTTAATCGGATATTAGAACGAAGGATAAGATATGGGGAACGGCAGGTGCAGTTTTATGTCATCCGGTCCGGCGGCACCGCCAGAATTACTTCGACGGTAACGGGCAGACCATCCTGAACGGCAGGCCGAAATTCCCAGTAAGTAAGATACTGCAGCAACAGGCCAGCCCTCGCCGAGGCGTTGTGGTTCGGCAGAACCTTTAAATCTTTGAATTTTCCGCTGCGGTCGAGAAACCCATGGACCAGCAAATAATCCGAACCGTGCCGCCAGTCCTCGGGCGGCCGGAGGGTGACTAGAGGATAAGGAGCGGCAATTGGCGCGGGATTACCGAGCCTCACCAGGCTGCCGCTTTGCATCGGGCCGGCGATATTCGCATTCGGCATGCAGTACTGCAGAATCCATTCCTTCGCGGCGCCGACTTGCAGATAAACCGTATAAATCGGTCTGCCCGACAGCGCTTCGGTACCATCCGGGAAATTTTCCGCTGAAGAAGATTGCACCACCACGACGTCGAACACACCGTTGCTCGGATGCAAAATGCGGACCGGCGAGCCCGCCAATCCGGGAGGTTTCAGCATACCGAAAAGACTGGCGTTAGCCAAAAGCGTGTGAGTGGGGCCGTCGTCATTTCCGGTGCCATCCGCCGCACCATCCGGCGATCCGGCCTCGGAATCGCCGTCGCCATTGCCTGTGCCGCCGCCCTCTCCTGGAGCGCCTCCGGGACGCTGCAGACCGAATAACGGGGGAGCCCCGGGGAGCCTGCCGAGCTGATTCCCCGCAGGGATTAACAGCGACTTGAGCGCGTCAGAAAGTGGGGCAGGGTTGGGCGACATCGCCAAAATTTGCACGGGTTTGCCGGTGAAGGGATCGATCGACGCACCCTGCGATCCGGCCGGCGCATTCGACATTTCGGTCATCTGCATCGGCATCGGGGTCCCGGCGGGACGTGGCAGCTTCGGATTTGCGTTGATCACCGATGAGGCAATTCGCAAATCGGAGGCAATTGTTTCACGATTGGGGGCTTCCAACTTGGGCGGAGCATCCAATTTAGGTGTCTCGTGTTTTGCAGTCAGGTTTCCAGGCTCAATCGGCTGCTTGGGCGGCGCTTTGAACTTTTTTTTCTCCGCGTCCCAAAGCAGCAGTTGTGGAAGGCGCTTGTCCACCAGGGGCACCAGATCGGGCGGCATGTCGGGTTGCAACAGCGTCTGCTGCACGGTGGGACGCTCAGGCAGGTCCGGCAAAATGAATTTTCTGCGCTCAACGAAGGGAGTTACCGGCTGCGGAGTCACCACCGAAAAAGCCGCTTCCTGGCCCGCCGGCGAATACTCGAGTTTAGGCGGCGTGTTGACGAGCATGCGCTGCGCAAGCCGCGCCAGATCTTTTCGCCGAACCGAAAACTTCGGTTTTGCTTGTTCCGCCTTTTTGGCCATTTGGCGTGCATCCGGCGGCAGTACCAGGCGGTTCGGCATGCGGATCATGAGCGCACGGTTGGCGAGTCGCATCGGAACAAATTCGTCCTCGGAAGGTATGAACAGATCGGTCACACCCAGCATCAGGACAATGCACACGGAGTGGATTGCGACAGAAAGAAAAAACGAGGACCACCGCGGCTTCCGACGTACCTGAAGCGCGGTGAATATGAAAGTGTCGGGCGCGGGGCTGGATTTGCCCGACCCCAATAGCCACGAAATGAACGCTAGTATTAACAGGGCCGGCATGACTTCCCACTCTCCCGTGGGGGCAGTCGACGCGTATTAGCTCGCGTTCCGCAGCCGCGGCTGAGGCACCGACATCCGCAAAGACGATTTCTCGAGGAACAGAGCGCGCAGCTCCTGCAGCGGCAGCGTCTCGGGAAGCGAGGAAGACGAGCGTTCCGCTGCTGTCACCGGGGCCTTCTCCAGCGTGCCGTGTCCGGTGGTCAGGTTCTTCAGGCCATAGAGCGCGAGCTCGAACCGGTCCTTGACCCCTACCTTTTGGAACAGCCGGGAAAGATAGACCTTCACGGTTCCCTCGGAGATCAGCAGCATCGATGCGATCTCCTTGTTCTTAAGACCCTGGCTCAACAGGCTGACGAGCTGGCCTTCGCGTTTGGTGAGAGCAATTCGCTTGGCCGAGAGGAAGCTGTCGGTCAGCGCCTTCTCAAACCAGAATTCGCCCTCGTGGACGCGCTGCAGGCACTTAACCAGCAGATCGGACAGCAGCGTCTTGCGCAAGATGCCGCGGACGCCAAGCGCCATCGCCTGCAGGGCAAGCTCGGTAGAAATCGAGTGTACCCACAACACGATTTTTGCATTGAGCGACGCTTTCTTCAGTTCGCTCAAGATGCTGAACGTCACATCCGACGTCAGATCGATCAGGAGAATGTCGGGCTCGCCAGCTTCCAGAATTTCTTTCAGCCTGTCGATACTCGAGCACACACCGGTCAGTTCAAAGCCTTCGACACTCGCCAGTACGGATTCGAGACCCTTGGCCAGTATCGGTTCATCGCTAAACAGGAGGGTTCGTATCATTTCGCACAACAGAATATCATCGCAATTATCCATAAAGCTAGTTATTTTTTGAAATTTTTTCTAATTACCGAAAATTATGCTGTCTTAAGCAAAACCACCGCCAAGTGGACGCGGGCCGGGCGTTAGGAGGGCAAACAGCCCGCCCGGTTGCCAGAAACAAGAAATCACTAACCTTGGTGTATAGGGGTATGACATCTAATTTCGGTATTGATACTCACCCGATAAACAATGAAAATGCTGAGGTATCTGAATTTTACCGATGAACAGGCGTGAGAGCCCGCGTATGGACGTTAAACTGAAATGCCACGTGGCACCGAAAAAATCGTGCCCACAGGGCCTTTCCGGAACCACGGAAAACATTAGCAGGAATGGGGTTCTGATGTTGTGCGCGCAACACGCCAGCGGCGAGCAGCCGAAGGTAGGAGAGGTCGTAACGGTGGAGATCGAGTTGCCCGAAAATCCCGTTTTCGGGCGAAAATGCATTCACTGTCAGGCCACCGTCGTGCGGGTCTCGGGCGCCGAAGGCCAGCCTTACCATGTGGCCTTCAGCATAAATCAAATGAAATTTACGGAATATGTTAACCCGGCTTCGCAATTACGGGAAATCGAAGCGGGCGCCGGCCAATTACCGGTCTAGTGTGAGCGCATGACGACAAAGTTCAGAGCGAAGCACGGCACGCGAGGGCACGCGGTCATCGAGGTCTCCCTGATGGCGCCGTGGATTTTCTTCCTCTTCGTGGGGACGCTCGACTTCGGATTTTATGCGTACGCGGCGATTTCCACCGAGAACGCAGCCCGCGTGGCTGTGTCGCAAACCGCTCAGGACACAAACACGGCCGCCAGAGCCGACCTGGCGTGCACGTATGCGATTGGGGAATTGCGGTCGATGCCGAACATGGTGGGGGTGACCGGTTGTGTGGCGAACCCGGGATCCATCACGAACACGTCGCCGGTAGCGGCGGCAGCTACGCAAATCAATGGCGTGGACGGCGCTCTGGCATCTCAGGTGTCGATCACGTATCAAACCATCCAGATGATTCCGATTCCCGGACTTGTCGCGGGACGTTACACCCTGACGCGCACCGCGGAGATGAGATTGAGGGATCAGTAATGCTGGTACGAAACCGCAAGCAAAGAGGATCGTCAACGATCGAGTTCACACTGGTCGGCATTCCCATGATCTTCGTGCTGGTATCGACGTTTGAGATTGCGCGCGGCATGTGGATGTACCACACGCTGGCTTACGGCGTCAAAGAAGGCACCCGGTATGCATCGGTTCACGGCAAAGCTTGTGCGACCGCGCCGAATAACTGCGCCGTGACGGTGTCCCAAGTGGCGCAGAAGATTTCAGATTCCGCTGCGGGCCTGCTTCCCGGCCAGTTGACTCTGACATTCACGTCTCTCAGCGGCACATTTTCCTGCACGGTCACCAATTGCCTGGCGAACAATTCGCCGTGGCCGCCCGATCCGGGCAACGCCCTTGGAAGCGATATCCAGATTAGCGGCGTATATCCATTTCAATCCGGGCTGGCCATGTTCTGGCCCGGAGCTGGTCCCGGAGTGAATTTTACGGTGGCGAATTTCCCGGCCTCTTCCAAAGAGACCATGCAGAACTGAGGGTGACATGAAGCCGACACGAGCCAAGCGAGGACAAGCGTTGATCATGATCACCACCAGCCTGATCGCGCTGTGCGGCGTTATGGGGCTGGCGGTCGACCTGGGCTGGGGATATTTCGTCAAGAAATCCGCGCAGCGCGCAGCCGATGCCGCTGCCATGGCCACGGTGGAACAGGCGCTGCTTCAGGTGGGCCAGGTGAGCACGTTCGTGTGCGGTGTGAATTTGACGTGTCAAAGCAACGTCACCAGTTGCGCCGCAACGCCGGCGAACCCTCCCGCAACCAATATCGATAACGGTTGCCTGTATGCCCAGCGGAACGGCTTTACTTATACCGGAAACAACGGGCGTCAGAACGTAACCGTTCAGGCCAACACAACGAACCCGATTCCCACAGCGCCGAACCTGGCCGCCGACTACTGGGCAACCGTTCGCGTAACAGAGCGGATTCCGCAGCTGTTCAGCGCGGTTCTCAATTTTCAATGGGCGCAGTCGAGCGCGCGCGCCACCGCGGCGGTGATCGACAGTCCGGTTCCCGGCTCGATCTATTTGATCAACCGGCAGAACGACACTGGCCCGAACGGCACGGGCGTGAATCTCGCCATGAACGGCGGGGGATCCATCAGCTCCTCTGGCGCCATGTACATGTCGTCCACGGCCAGCGGCAGCCCCACTTACGCCGGTCTAATCGGGGGCAGCGCGTCCGTTAATGCGGCCTACGTTGGATTACGCGGAGGCGGCACCTTTGACGACTCCAGTAACGTGAACCCCGCGCCGGCCAACGGCCTTCCAGACTCCTCGAATTTCAAAGATCCGATGCGCGGCAAGGGACAGCCGCCACCGCCCACACTGGCACAGGCGCCAGCTCACCCGGTGCCAAATGGCCTGATTGATGGTACGAATGCCTGCGTCACACTTCAGCCGGGCAGTTATTATTCAGTCAATCCGAACAGCGGCAATCCCGACCGAAATGTAATCAGAATCCAAGGATGCGTGAACTTCTCGGATGGCGGCACGGGTTTCGGCAACTACGTGTTCTATGGCGGAGTACATCTGAGAAACCCCGGTTCCGTCATCACAATGGGGCCTGGCCGGTACATTTACGCAGGCGTGGACGGAAGTCAGCACAGCGTCTATGCCCAGGACAATCAGGTCATGGTTCAGGACCAGACTCCGTTGCAAGGTGGGCAAATGGTGGCGAACACCGACGCCGGCGAAATCATGGTTTTCACGGACGCCAGATATCCGGGTCTTCAGATTCCACCCGCCCTCGCAAATATG
>Ga0070696_100003320_pt1 | contig 10743 bp, 8 predicted proteins | sample KBSK1253metaG_FD_65474 | JGI IMG/M metagenome (GOLD analysis project Ga0070696, IMG submission 65474) | Corn, switchgrass and miscanthus rhizosphere microbial communities from Kellogg Biological Station, Michigan, USA - KBS K1-25-3 metaG | ecosystem: Host-associated > Plants > Roots >... | reverse complement strand
CTGTGCGGACGCCGACGTTGCGCGAGGTAGAAGAGTGCGATGCTGTGTTTGTGCTTGGCGAGGACGTGACCAATACTGCGCCCCGGATGGCGCTTGCTCTGCGCCAGGCCGTGCGCCAGCAGCCGATCGAAATCGCGAAGAAGCTGAACATACCGCTGTGGATGGACCATGGCGTCCGCGACGCCATTCAGGCCAGAAAAGGCCCACTATATATCGCGACGCCTTACGCCACACGGCTGGACGAGATCGCGACCGCCACATTCCATGCGGCTCCCGACGATATCGCGCGTCTGGGCTTTGCGGTCGCGCATGCGCTGGACTCGCGGGCGCCGTCTCCGGGGGGGGACTTCCCGCTGGCGGCAGAGATCGCCCATGCGCTGAAAAACGCCCGGAAGCCCTTGGTGATTTCTGGTCCGAGCTGCCACAGCGAGGCCATCATCCAGGCCGCTGCCAATGTGGCGATGTCTGCCGGGGCGATGCTGAGCTTGACCGCGCCAGAGTGCAATAGCGTGGGTGTTAGCCTGATGGGCGTGAAATCGTTGAGCGCCGCGTTTCAGGCGGTCAAGGATGGCGAGGCCGATACGCTGATCATTCTGGAAAATGATCTGTACGGCCGGGCGCCGCGCGCTGATGTCGACGCGCTTCTCCATGCCGCACACGTGATCGTGCTGGATCACCTCGTCAATCCAACGTCCGAAAATGCCGAGCTGGTGCTGCCGTCCGGGACCTTCGCAGAATCCGACGGCACGTTCATCAGCAGCGAGGGACGCGCCCAGCGTTTCTTCCAGGTCTTCGTGCCGCCCGGCGACATTCAGGCAAGCTGGCGCTGGCTTGGACAGGGCTCCTGGGAAAGTCTCGATGCGGTGCTGGCCGCGATGGCGACGGCCTTACCGCACCTGGCGTCCGTTCGCGATGCGGCGCCCTCGGCCACGTTCCGGATTGCCGGGGCAAAAGTTCCGCGCTCGCCGCACCGGGCGAGCGGCCGCACGGCGGTGCTGGCCAACATCAATGTCTCGGAGCCCAAGCCGCCGGATGATCCTGACTCCCCGCTTTCGTTCTCCATGGAAGGCACAGCAGATCACCCGCCAGGGTCGCTCATCCCGTTTGTCTGGTCGCCTGGCTGGAACTCCATTCAGGCGATGAACACGTATCAGAAAGAGATCGGCGGTCCTCTGCGCGGAGGCGATCCAGGAGTGCGGATGTTCGAGCCGACGCCGTCTCACGGCCAGTCCTATTTCAGCGGCATTCCCTCGGCCTTTGAGCCGCGGGAGGGTGAGTGGCTGCTGATCCCGATGCATTACATCTTCGGCTCGGATGAACTAAGTCTCTCGGCGCCGGGCATTGCCGAACTTGCAGCCACACCCCACGTGGCGGTCAATGCCGGTGATCTTATGGAAGATGAGAAGGTCGACGTGCGTTGTGGCGGGGACACATTCCGGTTGCCGATCCGCATCCGGCCCGACCTGCCGCGCGGAGTGGCAGGCCTGCCTGCAGGAGTGCCCCCGCTCGCCGGATGCGACTTGCCGGCATGGGGGAAGATCGTGAGGATCACATGACCAGCCCCTATCCCATGCTGTCGATCCTCGGAATTCTGACGGTTGCGCTCACCACGGCGGCGGGGCTCGTCTGGCTTGAGCGGCGACTGCTCGCCTTGTGGCAGGACCGGTACGGGCCGAATCGCGTCGGACCGTTCGGGCTACTCCAGGTGCTGGCTGATGGAATCAAGCTCTTCATGAAGGAAGACTGGATTCCGCCGTTCGCGGACAAGTCGGTGTTCATCCTGGCTCCGGCTATCATCATGCTGACGGTGTTGATGTCATTTGCCGTGCTCCCGGTGGCACCGGGCATTATCATCAGCGATCTAAACATCGGGTTGCTGTTCATCCTGGCCATGTCTTCCCTCGGGGTGTACAGCGTGGTGCTCGGCGGATGGTCCTCGAACAACAAGTATTCGCTCCTGGGTGGCTTACGAGCGGCGGCCCAGATGCTCAGCTACGAAGTGTTCATGGGCATCGCGCTGATGGGAGTCGTGCTGCTGGCGGGATCGTTCAGTCTTGCGGCCATCGTCGAATCACAGCAAAAGATGTGGTTTGTCGTTCCGCAGTTCCTCGGGTTCGTCTTGTTTGTGATTGCCGGCCTGGCCGAAACCCGCCGCACTCCGTTCGACATCCCTGAAGCAGATAGCGAACTGGTGGCGGGCTATCATTCAGAATACTCCGGGATGAAGTTCGGCATGTTCTTTGTGGGCGAGTATCTGGGAGTGACGCTGATTTCGGCGCTCATCGCGGTGCTGTTCTTCGGCGGCTGGCTCGGGCCGGTCCTCCCGCCGGTGGTCTGGTTTCTGCTCAAGACGTTTCTCTTCGTTTCGTTTTTTATTTTGGTGCGGGCGTCCCTGCCGCGTCCACGATTCGATCAACTCATGTCCTGGGGCTGGAAGGTGATGTTGCCCCTGGCATTGATCAACCTGGTCGTGACCGGCGCGGTGGTGCTCGCGGGGAGTTAGCCCATGCTCAGCATCCTTAAAGGAATCTGGTACGTGTTTCTGCACACCTTTCACAAGAGAGTGACCGTCCAGTATCCGGAAGAAAAACCGTACCTGGCGCCGCGCTATCGGGGGCGGATCATTCTCGCGCGTGATCCTGACGGCGGCGAGCGCTGTGTCGCATGTAATCTGTGCGCCGTTGCCTGCCCGGTAAGCTGTATCGCCCTTCAGGCCACCGAAGATGAGCACGGACGCCGGTACCCGGAGTTTTTCCGCATCAACTTCTCGCGTTGCATTTTCTGCGGGTTTTGTGAGGAAGCCTGCCCCACGTATGCGATTCAACTGACGCCCGATTTCGAGATGGCCGAGTTCCATCGCCAGAACCTGGTCTATGAAAAGGAAGACCTGCTCATCAATGGCCCTGGCAAATATCCCGGCTATAACTTCTGGCACATAGCCGGCGTCCAGATCGGCGGGAAGGACAAGGGTCAGGCCGCGCACGAGGCTGTCCCGGTCGACGTTCATAGCCTGCTACCTTGAGGTGCTTATGGAAGTGGCATTCTATATCGCGGCGGCCGTGGCCATCATCTCCACAGTTCTTATGCTGAGGGATCTGAATGTGGTCCATGCGTTGCTGTACCTGATCGTATCGCTGCTGGCGGTGGCCGTGGTGTTCTACGTGATCGGGGCTCCATTCGTGGCAGCCCTCGAGGTCATCATTTACGCCGGGGCCATCATGGTGCTGTTCGTGTTCGTGGTCATGATGCTCAACCTCGGCGAGCATGCCGTGGTCATGGAGAAAGGATGGATGACGCCCGGGATCTGGATTGGTCCCGTGCTGCTAGCGGGTGTGCTGCTGGGTGAAGTCGCCTACCTGTTGGCGCGTGGCGGAGGCGCGCAGTTGGAAGCGGGGATGGTCGCACCCAAACAGGTCGGCATCGTTTTGTTCGGGCCGTATCTGATCGGTGTGGAGCTGGCGTCCATGCTGTTGCTCGCGGGCCTGGTGGGCGCCTATCACCTGGGAGTACGTATCACACACAGAACGGAGATTCGACATGCTCGAGATACCTCTGAGAGACGGGCTGCTCCTGGCGGGGATCTTGTTCTCGCTGGGACTGACCGGCCTCCTCGTACGCCGTAACCTGATTTTTGTTCTCATGTCGCTTGAGGTGATGCTCAACGCGGCAGGTTTGGCGTTCGTGGTCGCCGGGTCGCGATGGCAGCAGGCTGATGGACAGATTCTCTTTGTCTTCATTCTCGCCATGGCCGCGGCGGAGGTCGCGATCGGATTGGCCTTGGTCCTGCAACTGTACCATCAGTTCAAATCTCTGGACGCGGATGCGTTGAGCGAAATGAGGGAGGTAGCGTGATCCAGTTGTTGTGGTTGATCGTGGCGATGCCAATGGCGAGCGCGCTCGTGCTCGCGGTGCTGGGCTCCCATTTCTCGCGCAGGATTGTGGCGGCTTTGGGCGTGGGCTCGATTGGCGTCTCGGCAGTGATCACCATTCTGGCCGCGGTCGAGTTTGTGAACTCACCTCCTGCCGGCAACGCGTACACCGAGGTGCTCTGGACATGGATCAACGTCGCCGGTTTCCAGCCGCACATCGGATTCTATCTGGACGCGCTTTCGTTGGTGATGATCCTCGTGGTCACGTTTGTAGGCTTTTGGATTCATCTCTACTCGGCCGAGTTCATGAGGCATGACGAAGGGTACAGCCGGTTCTTTGCCTATATGAACCTGTTCGTCGCCTCGATGCTCACACTCCTGCTCGCAGATAACCTTCTCCTGCTGTATCTCGGATGGGAGGGCGTGGGCCTCTGCAGCTATCTCCTCATTGGATTCTGGTACCGCGATCCGGCGAACGGTTCGGCGGCTCGCAAGGCGTTCATCGTTACGCGCGTCGGCGATACGGCCATGTTGCTGGGCCTGTTTCTGCTGTTCACGAATTTAGGCACTATGCACATTCAAGACCTGATGCACCGAGCGTCGGAACAGTGGGCGGTAGGATCCACGCTTGCCGTTGCGGCGGCGCTGCTGCTCCTGGGCGGCGCCGTGGGGAAGTCGGCTCAGCTCCCGCTGCAGGTCTGGTTGCCGGATGCCATGGCCGGCCCGACGCCGACCAGCGCTCTCATACACGCAGCCACGATGGTCACGGCCGGTGTCTATCTCGTCGCGCGCACGCATGTGCTGTTTGCGCTGGCACCGGCAGCGCAATTTGCCGTGGCAGTCGTCGGCGCCGCCACGATGTTGCTGGCCGGCTGCAGTGCACTCACGCAGCACGACATCAAGCGGGTGCTGGCGTACTCCACGGTGAGCCAGATCGGTTACATGTTTCTCGCTCTGGGGGTTGGCGCATGGTCTGCAGCCATTTTTCATTTCGTGACCCATGCATTCTTCAAGGCCTTGTTATTCCTCGGAGCGGGCGTGATCATCGAGGCACTCCACGACGAGCACAGCATTTTCCGCATGGGCGGCCTGCGCAAGGAACTGCCGGTCGCGTTCTGGACCTTTCTCATCGCCGGCTGCTCACTGGCCGGACTGCCGTTCATCACTTCCGGGTTTTACAGCAAAGATCTGATCATCTGGGGCGCGTGGTCGGCGGAGCACGGGAGGCCGGCTTTCTGGATCGCCGGCATGATCGGCGCGCTGCTTACTTCGTTGTACACCTTCCGTCTTATCTTCCGGGTCTTCTTCGGTCCGGTCCAGACGCCGGTCAGCAAGCGCCCGGGATACGCGATGACCGTGCCGCTCGTGATTTTGGCGTTCTTTGCGCTGGCGGGTGGATCTGTGAAGGAGCCGTTACTGGCGTTTGTCCAATCGACGTTGCCGGCAATGGTCGAGGCGCACGCCGCTGGTCTGACCGAGGCACTCTCGGAGGTCGTCGCCGCGCTGGCGTTCGTGATCGGCCTCTACGTCGCGTATCTGTTTCATCTGCAGATCCGGAGCCTGGCGGATAGTGCGGTGGCGAACCCGGCCGGTCGTGCTCTCCACCCCTGGTGGTTTGCGGACTGGGGGTTTGACTGGTTGTACGACAGGGTATTTGTGCAGCCTTTTCTGTGGGTGGCGCGGATCAATAAGAACGATTTCATTGACACGTTCTATACCGGCGTCGCGCGCCTGACGGAAGCCATGTACCGCGCGCTCCGGCTCACCCAGACGGGAAAACTACGTTGGTACGCGGCCTGTATCGCCGTTGGTTCGGTGGTGTTTCTCGCTATGGTGGTGTTCTCATGATTCTCGTGTGGCTCATCGTCATTCCGCTCGTCGCCGGCATTCTGGCCTGGCTCACCGCGCGCTGGAGCACGCAGTTCCCGCGTTGGATCTCGCTGGCCGCTATGGCGCTCGACCTCATCATTTCTCTCGCCGTTTGGATACGCAGTGGTACCACCGTCGGTGCCGGCGCCACAACCGTCTGGCTCGCTGAGGTGGACTCGAGCTGGGTGCCGCGCTTTGGCATTCACTTCCACCTTGCCATCGATGGCCTCAGCCTGCTCATGCTCGTCCTCACGTTTTTCCTGGGTATCATGTCGGTGCTGTGCTCCTGGACGGAGATCGGGGAGAAGATCGGCTTCTTCCACTTCAATCTCATGTGGATGTTGGCCGGAATCGCCGGCGTATTCCTGGCGCTCGATCTGTTCCTGTTTTATTTCGCCTGGGAGCTGATGCTGATCCCGATGTATTTCCTGATCGCGATCTGGGGCCACGAGCGCAGGATTTACGCCGCCATCAAGTTTCTGCTGTTCACGCAGCTCAGCGGGTTGCTGATGCTGATCGCCATCCTGGCGCTCTTTTTCATGCATCATCAGGCCACAGGCGTGTTCACCTTCCAGTACGGCGATCTGCTCGGCACGCCCTTGTCATCCCGGGCGGAGTTTTGGATCATGCTCGGGTTTATCATCGCCTTCGCCGTGAAGCTGCCGGTGGTCCCGCTACATTCTTGGCTGCCGGACGCACACTCCCAAGCATCAACCGCCGGAAGCGTGATCCTGGCTGGCCTGCTGCTGAAGACCGGCGCCTATGGACTACTGCGGTTCGTTGTGCCGCTCTTTCCGAACGGAGCCCATGAGTTCACGCCCGTTGCGCTCGTGCTGGGCGTCATTGGAATCATCTATGGTGCGGTGATGGCCTTTGCGCAGACCGATCTGAAACGTCTGGTGGCGTACACCAGCGTGAGTCACATGGGCTTTGTGCTGCTGGGCATCTTTTCCTGGAACGCATTCGGCCTGCAGGGCGCGGTGATGTCAATGATCTGTCACGGTCTGAGCACGGGATCGCTGTTCATCCTGGTCGGCGCGCTCCAGGAACGGATCCACACTCGCGATATGGACCGGATGGGCGGGCTGTGGACCACGGTCCCGCGCTTCAGCGGCGCGGCGCTGTTCTTCGCCCTGGCGTCGCTGGGTCTGCCGGGGCTGGGGGATTTTGTCGGCGAGTTCCTGGTCCTGCTGGGCTCGTATCAACTCAGCGTGGGGATTACCGTCGTGGCCGCCTTCGGTATTCTCGCGTCGACGTTCTATGCCCTTCGCATGGTGCAGCGCGTGTTCCATGGGGAGAACACACAGCACTGGCAGCTTCCGGACCTGTCGCCGCGGGAAGCCTTCATCGTTGCGCCCATGATCATAGCGCTGCTGTGGCTGGGATTGTATCCCCAGCCTGTGTTCAACACCTTCGCGCCGGCGATGCAGAATTTAGAACGCCTAGCCAACCTCCCAGCCGTGGCCTTGCAGAAGAGGTGACGTCGTGGCGTATGCAGACTGTTTCACCCTCTTACCGCTCATCCTGATCGCCGGGACATCGATTGTGGTCATGCTGGCCATCGCATTCAAGCGCAATCACGCGCTGGCGGCTGGGCTGACGGTTGCAGGTCTTGTCGTCGCGTTCATCTCCGTTCTGGCGGTGACCCCATACGCACCACGACACGTAACGGCGCTGTTGATCATAGATCGATATGCGTTGTTCTTCATGGGCGTGACCATCGCCTCCGCGGTCGCCATCGCGATGCTGGCGTATCCGTATTTCGACAAGCATGCGGGGCATCGTGAGGAGTTGTATGTCCTGCTGCTCATCGCGACGTTGGGATGCACGGTGCTCGTCGCCAGCAGCCACCTTGCGTCGTTTTTCCTGGGACTGGAGACGCTGAGCGTGTCGCTCTACGCCATGATCGGCTATCTGAAGGATCGCAAGTCGCTTGAGGCCGGGATCAAATATCTGGTGCTGGCGGCGGCGTCCTCGGCATTTCTGTTGTTCGGGATGGCGCTCATCTATGCCGACCTCGGCACGATGGAGTTGGCACGCATGGTCGATCTCTCAATCATGACGTCAACTCCAGCATTGTTGATCTCGGGGATCGTGCTGATCATCACGGGCATCGGCTTCAAGCTCGGGGTGGTCCCTTTCCATTTATGGACACCAGACGTCTACGAAGGCGCGCCGGCTCCGGTAACAGCATTTATCGCGACGGTCTCCAAGGTGGCGATCTTTGCGCTGCTGTTGCGCTTCGTCTATCAGCCGGGCCTGCATCAGTATCGCGCCGTATTCCTCGTGTGGGTGATTATCGCGGTGGCCTCGATGATCGCCGGCAATGTGCTGGCGCTGCTGCAAACCAACGTGAAGCGCATTCTCGCCTACTCGTCCATCGCGCATTTCGGCTACATGCTGGTAGCGTTTTTGGCACGTGGAAGTATGGCCGTTGAGGCAGTGACCTTCTACCTTGTGGCCTATACAGTAACCACTCTTGGAGCCTTCGGGGTTGTGACGCTTCTCTCGACCTCCGGCCGCGATGCCGACACTCTGGACGAGTACCGCGGGTTATTCTGGCGCCGTCCGTTAGTTGCCGGCATTTTCACCCTGATGCTGCTGTCGCTCGCCGGCATTCCCGCCACCATGGGTTTTCTCGGGAAATTCTATGTGCTCGCGGCGGGAGCCTCGGCGGCCCAATGGTCACTCGTCATCATCCTGGGCATGACCAGCACGATCGGTCTTTTCTACTATCTGCGCATCCTCGTTGTCCTCTATTCCGAGGCGCCCGAGCGCGAGACACCCACCCAGCCGGTCGTTCCAGCCAGTGGATTGGTGTTGGCCGTGCTGTCGGCACTGCTCGTCTGGTTCGGATTGTATCCGGCACCATTGCAGGACATGATCCAAAGGAATGGTGTGCTAGCGGTGGCCGGATCGCCAGCACCGGAGTTGGACAAGCTCAGCCAGCACATCGACTCAGGAGCAGCCGCAGCACGGAACACGAGACTCCCAACAATGCATTCGAGCAAATGAAGTCCTAGGTGGAGCGAGCCATCGGCTGATGAGGAGAAAACAATGCGGAGTATTGATCCCCTGATTTTGTCGCGCATCCAGTTCGCCTGGGTCATCGCATGGCATATCCTCTTGCCCGCATTCACAGTGGGTATTGCCTCCTACATTGCACTGCTCGAAGGGCTGCATGTGACCACCGGGCGCGACGTGTATCTTCGGGTCTCCAATTTCTGGATCCGGATCTTCGCGGTCGCGTTCGGCATGGGGGTGGTGACCGGTGTCGTCATGCCGTTTCAGTTCGGGACGAACTGGAGTCGTCTGTCGGATACGACCGCGAACGTGATCGGTCCCTTGTTGGCGTACGAAGGCCTGCTGGCATTCTTTCTCGAGGCCGGCTTCCTCGGCGTCCTGCTGTTCGGCCGCAAGCTCGTCCCGCCGTGGGCCCACTTCGTCGCGGCGCTCATGGTGGCGTTCGGCACGCTCGTTTCGGCGTTCTGGATCCTATCGGCAAATAGCTGGATGCAGACGCCAGCCGGCTATACAGTCGTGGATGGCCGGTTCTATCCCGCCGATTGGTTTCAGGTCGTCTTCAATCCGTCCTTTCCCTATCGCCTCGCTCATACCGTGCTCGCTTTTTTCATCACATCGGCACTCGTGGTGATGGGTGTCGGCGCCTATACGGTCCGGCGCGGCAGCTTCGTCGAGGAGGGGCGCGTGATGGTGACCACGGCGCTGTCGTTGCTCGCCGTCCTGGTCCCGCTGCAATTGATCGCCGGCGACCAGCATGGTCTCAATACGCTCAAGCATCAGCCCGCGAAGATCGCGGCGATCGAAGCACGATGGGAGACGACCGGACCGGTCCCCTTGACGCTCTTTGCGCTGCCTGATCAGGCCGCAGAGACGAATCACTACGCGCTCGACGTGCCGTATCTCGGGAGCCTGATTCTCACCCATTCGCTGGATGGGGCTATTAAAGGGTTGAAGGAATTTGCCCCCGATGAGCGTGCTCCGGTGCCGATTGTGTTCTTCGCCTTCCGCATCATGGTCGGTGCAGGCGTGCTCATGCTTGCCCTCGTCGCCGTCGGTTGCGTGCTGCGCGGTCTCGGCCGGCTGTTCGCGAGCGACTGGTATCTGCGCGCCTGCCAACTGGCGATGCCGCTCGGCTTTATCGCCGTGCTGGCCGGTTGGACCACGACCGAGGTGGGCCGGCAGCCCTGGACGGTGTACGGCCTGTTACGCACGGCCGACTCGGTCACGCCGTCTCTGACTTCGCAACACGTACTCGTGTCGTTGATCCTGTACGCGGTGGCGTATGTGGTCATCTACCCCACGGGCTTCCTGTTCATGCTGCGTCTGGTGCGCAACGGGCCAGGGGAGCCGCAAGCCGTGCCTGAAGTCCCCGTCCAGGCCGGCCGGCCAGCCAGACCGATCGAGCATGTTGGCCCACTCCTGCATCCTAGAGGTTTGCCATGACAGAGTCCGTGATGAGTTTCGTCGGCATCTGGAGCCTCATCATCGCGGCTGGCCTGTTCTTCTACGTGCTGCTCGATGGGTTCGACCTCGGCATCGGCATTTTGCACCGGTTCGCGCCAACCGCCGGTGACCGCGAGGTGATGATGGACTCGATAGCCCCGGTCTGGGATGGCAATGAGACCTGGCTGGTGTTCGGCGGCTTAGCGTTGCTCGCCGCGTTTCCGCTGGCGTTTGCCATTATCATCCCTGCCGTCTATTTCCCGATTCTCGTCATGTTGTTGGCACTGGCCTTTCGCGGCGTCGCGTTCGAGTTTCGTTTCCAGAATCCAGGCGGCCGGGCATTCTGGGACCGCGCGTTTCACTATGGGTCGATCGTGGCGACCTTCGCACAGGGAATGGTGCTTGGCGCCTTCATTCAAGGCTTTCGCGTCGAGGGACGACAGTTCGCGGGCGGCGCGTTCGATTTTCTGACGCCGTTCTCGGTCATGACCGGTGTGGCGCTCGTGTTCGGATACGCGCTGCTTGGCGCGGGATGGCT
>Ga0070696_100003319_pt1 | contig 10745 bp, 11 predicted proteins | sample KBSK1253metaG_FD_65474 | JGI IMG/M metagenome (GOLD analysis project Ga0070696, IMG submission 65474) | Corn, switchgrass and miscanthus rhizosphere microbial communities from Kellogg Biological Station, Michigan, USA - KBS K1-25-3 metaG | ecosystem: Host-associated > Plants > Roots >... | reverse complement strand
TCCTGCGCCTGCGCGAAGGCGCGGTCGTAGACGTTGAGGTTGGCCTCGTCGTTGGTGCTGAACGAGCGCGTGTCGAAATTGGTCGAGCCGACGCTGACCCAGAGTCCGTCCACGGTCATGACTTTGACATGGTAGAAGGTCGGCTGGTACTCGTAGATCTCGACTCCCGCGCGCAGGAGCTCGCCCCACGTCGAGCGCGAGGCGCGGCGCACCGCGGCCGAATCGGTGCGCGGGCCCGGCACGATGAGCTGCACGCGCACGCCGCGCCTTCGCGCCGCGACCAGCTGGCGCACCTCGTTGTCGTCGGGCACGAAGTACGCCGCCGAAAGCTGGATCGAGCGCGCCGCTGCGGCGATCGACATGAGGTAGAGAAGCTGCGCGCTCTCGCCGCCGCCGCCCGGGGAGCTGACGAAGAACTGGGCGAGCTCGCCTCCGGCGTCGGTCAGCTCCGGGAAGTAATCCGGGCCGTGCAGCACGTCGCCCGTGACCTCGATCCAGTTCTCCATGAACGCCGCCTGCATCTGCGCCACCGCCGGGCCCTCGAGCCGGAAATGGGTGTCGCGCCAGTGCGCGCCATCCTGCGCGTTGCCGGACCATTCGTCGCCGATGCCCACGCCGCCGGTGTAGCCCACGCGCCCGTCGAGCACCAGGATCTTGCGGTGGGTGCGGTTGTTCATGCGCGCGATCGTGTCCCAGCGCACCGGGTTGTAGAGCACGACCTGCGCGCCGGCGTCCTTCAGGCGCTCGATCACGTTCTTGGCGATCTTCTGGCTGCCGAGGGCGTCGATGATGACGTGTACCTTGACCCCGGCGCGCGCGCGCTCCGCGAGCGCCGCGGTGAACTGCTCGCCGATCTCGCCCTTCCAGTAGATGTACATCTCGAAGGTGATGCTCCTGCGGGCGCCGCGGATCGCCTCGAGCATGTCGGGGAAGATCTGCTCGCCGTTCACGAGCGCGCGCGTCCGGTTGCCGGGCAGGAGCGCCGGCCCGAGCAGCACGCTCATGGCACGCACGAACTGCGGATCGGCCACGCTGTAGAGCGCCGGCACGCTGCGGTCGATCTTCTTGTCGCCGAGCGTCAGGTTCGCGGCGATCAGCACCGCCAGGCCGCTACCCAGGAAGGTCAGGATCGCGATGCGCCACGTGGTGTGGCTCACGCGGCGCAGCCGGTCTACGCGGCGAGCAAGTTCCATAGCCAGCGCGCGAGCAAGAACCCGGCTGCGCAGATGAGAACCACGAAGGCGACAAGCCCGGCGGTGAGCCAGAACACGAACGCGCGGCTCGAGCGCCGCGCAGCGCCCGGATGGTCGAGCCAGGCGTTGAGCAGGCGCACGTTGCGCTGGTTCGCCTTCCAGGCCGCGTCGAACACGTCGCCTGCGAACGGGATCATGCCCACCAATCCTTCCAGAGCGACGTTAAACACCATGCGCGCGAGGATGCTTCGGGGGACGCCGAGCGCCGCGGCTTCTCTCACGATATAGCTCGAAAGGAACACGCCCACGGCGTCGCCGATGACCGGGAACAGTCCGATCAGCGCGTCCAGGCCGATGCTGAAGCGCGTTCCCGGGATGGGGATCGAGCTGTCGAGGAGCCACGCGAGCCGGGCCAGCCGCTCGCGCACCTGCCAGGTCGCGGAGGACATTCTCATCCGGTATTATCCCGGCTTCCCCCCCAGAGACGATCCACAAGGAGACCCGCTATGACGATCAAGGTCGGCGACCGGCTGCCCGAGGGCAAGCTCATGGAGTCCACCGAATTCGATTCCGGCACGCAGTGCGCCATGCCGCCCAAGGAGGTGAACGTGGCCGATGCCGCGCGCGGCAAGAAGATCGCGGTGTTCGGCCTGCCGGGCGCCTACACCCCGACCTGCTCTGCGAAGCACGTGCCGAGCTACCTGCAGAACGTCGACAAGCTGAAATCCAAGGGCGTGAGCGAGATCTGGTGCATCGCGGCGAACGACGCCTTCGTCATGGCGCACTGGGGCCGCGACCAGAAGGCGCTCGGCAAGATCCGCTTCCTCGCCGACGGCGGCGCCGAATGGGCGAAGAAGATGGGCCTGCAGCTGGATCTCTCCGCGCGCGGCATGGGCATGCGGACCAACCGCTTTTCCATGCTGCTCGACGACGGCGTGGTGAAGCAGCTCAACGTCGAGGGCCCGGGCAAGTTCGAGGTGTCCGACGCCGGCACGATGCTCAAGCAGCTCGCCTGAAACAAAGGGTTACATCTTTGCTGTCAGCGGCAGCGGGAAGAGGCACGTTGTAGGACGAGCCCTCCTCCAACCACAAGGACTTGCCATGCTCAGACCCCTGCTCTGCGCCTTCCTCCTCACCGCAAGCACCGGCCTTCTCGCCCAAACCCCGCCCGACGCGGCGAAACCGCGCCCCGAACGGCGCTTCGACTGCTCGAAGGCGAAGGACCCGAAGGCCTGCGAAGAGCGCCTTGCCAAGGCGAAGGCCGCGCACGAGAAGGCGCGCCAGGCCTGCGAGGGCAAGAAAGGCGCCGAAGGACGCGACTGCATGCGCCACGAGATGTGCGCGCAGGCGAGCGACCCGGCGAAGTGCGAGGCGCGGGTCAAGGAGCGCATGACGCGGGCGCAGGAGCGCCGGGCCAAGATGCGCGAGGCGTGCAAAGACAAGCAGGGCGACGAGCTGAAAAGCTGCATCCGCGAGCAGCGCCGGCAGAAATAGCGCTTCCCGTCCCCGAGCCCGAGGGGAAGCGGCCACGCGCCGCTTCCCCTTTTCTTTTTCGACCGGAACCGGCGACGCAAAACGAAGTCCCATACAATCGGCTGACATGGCAAAGCGCTTCTACGCTACCGTCCTCCTCCTGCTGCTGTCGACGGCTGCGCTTGCACAGCCGCTCAAGAAAACCTACTCGATCGAGGGCGTAACCGAGTACGGGCTCGCCAACGGCCTGCGCGTGCTGATGGTGCCCGACCCTGGCGCCGACACCACCACGGTGCACATCACCTACCTCGTCGGATCGCGCCACGAGGGCTACGGCGAAAAGGGCATGGCGCACCTGCTCGAGCACCTCCTGTTCCGGGGCTCGAAGCGCCATGCCGACGTCAAGGAGGAGTTCACGAGGCGCGGCGCGCGCTGGAACGGCACCACCTCCAACGACCGCACCACCTACTTCGAGACCTTCGCCGCCACGCGCGATAACCTCGACTGGGCGCTCGGCATGGAGGCCGACCGCATGGTCAACTCGTTCGTGTCCAAGAAGAGCCTCGACTCGGAGATGACGGTGGTGCGAAACGAGTTCGAGATGGGCGAGAACAACGCCGGCTCGGTGCTGTTCCAGCGCATGCAGCAGCTCGCTTTCCCCTGGCACAACTACGGCAACCCGATCATCGGCCAGCGCGCCGACATCGAGAAAGTGCCGATCGCCAAGCTGCAGGCCTTCTACCGCACCTGGTACCAGCCTGACAACGCGGTGCTGATCGTCGGCGGCAAGTTCGAGGAGAAGAGCGCGCTCGAGCTGGTGGCGAAGTACTTCGCGCCGATCCCGAAGCCGAAACGCCCGCTGCCGAGCTTCTACACCGAGGAGCCGACCCAGGACGGGGAGCGCGACGTGACGCTGCGCCGCGTGGGCGAAAACCCGATCGTGTCCGCGCTCTACCGGGTGCCGGCAGGCCACCACCCGGACTATCCGGCGATCGATGTCCTCACCAACGTGCTGGGCGACGTGCCCTCGGGGCGCCTGCACCGCGCGCTGGTGCAGAAGGGGCTCGCGAGCTACGTCTGGGGCGGCGAGCGTGGCCTGCACGACCCGGGGTTCGTCTACTTCGGCGCGGCCCTGCCCAAGGAGGGCCAGCTCGAAGCGGCGCGCGCGGCGCTGCTCGGCGTGCTCGAGAGCCTGAAGAGCGACCCGGTCGGCGCCGAGGAAGTCGAGCGCGCGCGCACCTCGCTGCTCAACGATTTCGAGAAAACCCAGCTCGAGACCGGCGCCTACCTGCGCGGGCTGTCCGAGTTCGCCGCGATGGGCGACTGGCGCCTGTTCTTCCTCTACCGCGAGCGCCTGAAGAAGGTGACGCTCGCCGACGTGCAGCGCGTGGCCGAGCACTACCTCAAGCCCGCCAACCGCGTGCTCGGGGAGTTCGTCCCCACCGACGCGCCCGATCGCGCGGAAATCCCGCAGTCGCAGGAGTGGCAGGCGGCGCTCGAGGCCTACAAGGGTGCCGGCGAGGGGGTGCGCCTGGGCGAGGCTTTCGATCCGTCGCCGAAGAACATCGAGTCGCGCGTTCTGCGCCGCAGCCTCTCCAACGGCATGCGCGCCGCGCTGCTGCCGAAGAAGACGCGCGGCGGCCGCGTGGTGGCGACGCTGACGCTGCACTGGGGCGACGAGAAAAGCCTCACCAACCGCGAGGTCGCGTGCAGCCTCGCCGGCGGCATGCTGATGCGCGGCACGCAGAAGCACAGCCGCGCCGAGATCAAGGACGCCTTCGAGAAGCTCAACGCCAGCGTCTCGGTGGGCGGCGACGGCGCCACCATCGAGGTGCGCAGCGAGAACCTGGCTCCGGCGCTGCGCCTGGTTGCCGAAGTGCTGCGAGAGCCGGCGTTCTCGCAGGCGGAATTCGACGAGCTCAAGCGCGCCGCGCTGACCGGCGCGGAGTCGCAGCGCACCGACCCTTCGGCGCTCGCGAGCCTGCAGCTCGCGCGCCACCTCGCCGACTATCCCAAGGGCCATCCCCACTACACCCCCGGCGTCGAGGAGCGCATAGAGTGGCTGCGCGACACGAAGCTCGAGGACGCGGTGGCGTGCTATCGCGAGCTCTTCGGCGCGAGCGCGGCGGAGTTCTCCGCCGTCGGCGAGTTCCAGCCGGAGGAGCTTGCGCGCCTGGTGGAGGAGCTCTTCGGCGGCTGGAAGACTCCGCATGCCTACGAGCGGGTGCGGCTGCGCCACTTCGAGCCTCCGGCGACCGACGAGGAACTGATCACGCCCGACAAGGCGAACGCGGTGCTGCGCGGCGGGCTGAACCTCAGGCTGCGCGACGACCATCCCGATTTCCCGGCGCTGCTGCTCGCCAACTACCTGCTCGGCGGCTCCACCACGGCGCGCATGCCGGCGCGGGTGCGCGAGAAGGAAGGCCTTTCGTACAGCACCTACAGCAGCTTCAGCGCCAACGCCTTCGACGAGGTGGGCAGCTTCCGGGTCAGTGCGATCTTCGCTCCGCAGAACCGCGGCCGCGTCGAGCACGCGATCCGCGAGGAGCTCGAGCGCGCGGTGCGCGAGGGCTTCAGCGCCGAGGAGGTGAAGACCGGCAAGCAGGGGCTGCTCGAGGCACGGCGCATGGCGCGCACCCAGGACCGCGCGCTCGCCAATCGCCTCAACTCCTACCTCTACATGAAGCGCACCTTCGCCTGGGACGTCGACCTGGAGGCGAAGATCGCCGCGCTCACCCCGGCGCAGGTGAACGCCGCGGTGAAGCGCCACTTCGACCCCGCCAAGCTCTCGCTCGTCGCCGCCGGCGACTTCAAGAAATAGCTACCGGTACACGTTGCGGAACCGGTCGGTGTCCCAGGAAAGATCGTTCCAGATCTTCACGCTCTGGAACCATGCGCCGTCGAAGTCGTAGAGGCGCTCTGCGTACTGGCCAAGAATCACGGCGTCGCGCACGAGCTCCGAGTCTTTGCGCTCCGCGCCGGCCTGCTTCAGGGCTCTGCTTTGCGCGGTCAGCAACGCGATCGCCTGGTAGTTGCGCCGGTTGCGTATTTCGCGCGCCACGGATTGCACCGTTTCCTGGGTCTTGAGAATCAGGAGCGAGCGCTCGATGGCCTCGTTCGCGTGCGGGAGCGCGAGATTGGGGTCGTCGACGTATGAGATCGCGACGATCTCGTGCGCCTTGTAGTAGTGTCTGGCGCTGGGAACGTAGTACCTCAGATCGACCCCGAGCACGTCGTTGGTGCGGTTTTGAGTCTTCGCTGGAATGTCGAGCTCGGCGAGCAGCACGCGCTCGCGCCCCTGCTTGAGCCCCGTCATCGTGTAGGTGAGACCGCCATCGGTAACGCGCACACCGCCCGGCGCCAGCACCCGGGTGATGCGTGCGCCGTTCATGGGCTGCACCGCGAGCTCGATTTCGGCCAAGGTTTCGGCGCTGCGCGCGCGCAGGTCCTCCCTGATCCATGCCTCGTAGTCGAGCGATTCGGTCGCGACGCTGAACGTGCCGCGGCCGGTCGCGGCAAGCTGGCCCAGAAAGCCGAAGTCCGGCTTGCCGCCGACCGAAAGCACCGACAGCGTCACCGACTTGGCGGCGAGAATGCGGCCCAGGTCGACGAGGTCCTGCCGCTCGCGCTGGGAAAGACCGGACAGGTCGAGGAAGCCCTTGTAGCTCCCGACGAGCAGGACGACGTGATGCTCCCCGCCTTCGAAGGGCTGGCGCACGAACGCGCTCAGGAAGTCCTTGAGATTGCCGTCGGTGCGCGCTTGCAGCACCTCGGCAGCGTGCGGACGCAGCGCGCCGAGGGCCTGGGTCAGCTGCTTCAGCTCGGTCGCGGCCGGATTGGCCGGCGCGAACACCAGCGCGTGCACGCTGACGGGCTTGAACGCGGGCGGGGCCGTGGCGATGCCGATCTGGACCAGCGATTTTGCGCCCTGCGCGAGCAGGCTCCTGCGCTCGAGCACGATCTCGAGGCCCGCCGGTGCGCGGCGCGGCGGTGCCAGCGGATGCCGGTATTCGTTCAGGAAGTCCGCGGCCGCGACCGCGTCTTCCGGCACCAGCCGTCCTTCCTCGAGGTTTTTCTGCACCACCTGCATGGAATCGCAGTTGGCAACCAGCGCGAGCAGCGGCGCCAGCAACACGAATCGCAACGCGCGTTTCATGACGGCCTCCTTGACACTTCGTATGTTTGGGAATAATATCCCACGCTCTTGGGACAATATTCCCACACAGAAGGCCTTGTCAAGGACCTGAGCCGCGCGGCGCAGCGCATCCTGCGCCCGCTGGTGCGGGTGCTGCTGCGCAACGGCATCGCGTACGGGGCATTCGCGGAGATGGCGCGACGCGTCTACGCCGAGGTGGCGGAGAAGGAGTTCGCTCTGCCGGGCAAGAAGCAGACGGTGTCGCGCATCTCGACGCTCACCGGATTGACCCGCAAGGAGATCGCGCGCATCCAGGCCGCGGAGACGGCGGGCCACGCGGGCGCTGAGCGCTACAACCGCCCGGCGCGCGTGATCGGCGGCTGGGTGCGCGAGAAGCGCTATCACGACAAGCGCGGCCAGCCCGCGGAGCTGCCGATGGACGGCGACACGCGCAGCTTCGCCGCGCTGGTACGCGAGTTCAGCGGCGACATTCCGCCCCGCGCGATGGCCGACGAGCTGGCGCGGGTCGGCGCGATCGAGATCCTGCCGCAGGGCCACGTGCGCCTTCTGACCCGGGCCTACATCCCGCGCGGCGATCAGGCCGAAAAGATCGGCATTCTCGGCGCCGACGTGGCCGATCTCATCCGCACCATCGATCACAACCTAACTTGCGCTCCGGGTGAGGCGCTCTTCCAGCGCAGGGTGAGCTACGACAACCTGCCGCAGGAGCTCCTGCCCGCGCTGACGAAGCAGCTCTCGCGCAAGGCGCAGTCGTGCCTGGAATCCATGGACCGGGCGCTCGCCGCGGCCGACCGCGACCGCAGCCCGCGCGCAAAGGGAACCGGCCGGGTGCGTGCCGGCGTCGGAATCTACTACTTCGAGGAGCGCAGCGAGTGAGACCAGCTCTACCGCGGCGCCTTGCAGCCATCTCGGCCTGCATCGCGCTTGCCACCATCGCGGGGTGCTCCGCCACGCGGGACATCGATGGCGGAATCGTGGGCACTGGAAACCGCATCGATTGCGAAGCGACACCGAACAAGGAAGGGCGGCACGTGCCCGCGCCGGAGGATTGCAGACGCGCGAGCGGGGCGACCCGCTAGTCGCGATCTCCTGCGGACGCATTCACGCAGCGAAGCGGCGCCAACCTGATCCCTCGTAGCCGTTGCTGCCCGCCGTTTATCACCTTGTCCGGCTTTTGGCGCCGACTGGCAACTAGTTCTTTAGGGCCGAGCGGGTAAGTCGTCTAGCTTAGGCGCCGCAATGGATCGCGATCCATACGCTGCGCCCAAAGCCAACGTCCGCGACGTATCGCCGGCGCCGGCAAGACACTGGATCAGGACCAAGTGGCTCTATCTGTCGTTTGTTGCGCCCCTTTTGTACGGCCTGCTCGTCCTCTGGGAGGTGTTTCAATCCGCCACGGCATGGACCTTGGCCGTCGGCCTGGGGCTCGCGGTCCTCATTACTATCTCGCCGGCCCAGGCGCTGCTCGCCCGGCGCTCCGGCTCGTCGCCCTGGTGGTGGGATGTCATGGTCTACTGCCTCATCGGAACCGCGCTTACCGGCAGCTTGGTCGACGATCAGGTTCTTATCGTTATCGGTCTCATTCCGTCTTTCGCCCTGATCGGAGCCACCGCGCTCCTGACCTGCGTCATCGAGGCGCGCCATTGCGTGCGCATTTACTCCAAGGCACGCGGTGTCGTCTTTGTCGAGGATACCGATGGGCTATAACGGCCCGCTCGCGCATTGGCTCGTCGGGTGCCTGTTCGCCCTCGCCCCTTGCGCAGCGCAAGCCGCCTGGATTGCGCCGGAAAGGCCGGATCCTCTGGCCATCCTGCGGGAAGCCGAAGCCGACGCACGGGCGAAGCGCTACCCCGATGCGCTCGCGAAGCAGCTCTGGTTTCACCAGAACGCGCTGAAGTACGACGGCGCGCTGTACGGCGTGCGCCTGTCCTTCGCCCTGGGGTCCTGGACCGAGCTGGCGAAGCAATACCGGCCCGCCTGGGACGCCCTGCGCGAGGTACGCGACCAGGCCGGCGAGCGCATCCGCGAGGGCAAGGGGCACCACGGCGACTTTCACGACTTCTCCTCGATCAGCGAGATTCTCGGCGAGGAGCCCGCCACGGCGGAGCTGTTCGCCTGGCTGGACCAGAACAATGCCGCGCTGGCGAAGCGCGCTTATGGCGTCGCCCAGAGCGCGCTGATCTACTCCAGGCAATACCGGCTTTGCGGCAAGTACATCGACAGCCAGGAGTCCCTCGGCCGGCTGCTGCGCCTGTATCGGGAGCACCAGCGCATGGCGAAGGACCCGCGCTTCGGGCGCAGCTTCCAGGATTTCGCCGACAGCAGCCTGTCGCACGGCGCCGGCACCCTGGTCGCGCTGCTGGTGCTGAACGAGCGCGCCGACGAGGCGGACGCGGTGGTGGCGGCCGTGCTGAAAGTCAGCTCCGACGCCGGCCTGAAGAAGAGGCTGACGCGGGCGCGGGAAGGCGTGCTGCCGGAGCCCTGGCCCAGGCGTGCCGGCTAAGCTGCGGCCACTGAGGTATGCTGTCCTCATGAGCACCGCAAGCAAGCGGCGCATCCTTTTGCTCGAGGATTCGGCGGACCTGCGAGCACTGCTAGAGCGCCAGCTCGTCAGGGCCGGGTACGAGGTGCTGTCGGCCGAGGATGCAGTCGAAGCCGGCAAGCTGGTGGTCGAGCGCACTCCCGACCTCATCATCGCCGACATCCAGCTGCCTTACATGAGCGGCGACGAATTCGTCGCGGCGCTGCGCCGCGATCCGGCGGTGCGCGACATCCCGGTGATCTTCCTCAGCGTCGACGCCCAGCTCGAAGCGCACGCCAAGCGCCTGGGCGCGGTGGCGTACTTCGACAAGAACGTGAGCACCGAGCACCTGCTCGAGGTGGTGGAGTTCTACGCCGGCGGCTGAAGCGTCACTTGCGCTTGAGGAGATCGCGGATCTCCTCGAGCAGCTGCTCCTGCCGCGGCGGCGGCGCGGCCTTCGCCTCTTCCTTGCGGCGGAAACGATTGATGAGCCGCACCATGAGGAAGATCACCAGCGCGACGATGACGAAGTCGACCACGTTCTGAATGAACTTGCCGTACATGATCTTCGCCGCGCCGATCTGGACGAAGAGGTTCTCGTAGTTCACGCCGCCGACCAGGATTCCCACCACCGGCATGACCATGTCGGCGACCAGCGAGGACACGATCTTGCCGAACGCGGTGCCGATGATGACGCCGACGGCGAGGTCGACCACGCTGCCGCGCACCGCGAACTCTCGAAACTCGCGCATCAGGCTCATGGGTAGCTCACCTCCAGGATGTGCAGCTTTTCCTCTCCCGCGGGCGTGCGCAGCGTCACCGTGTCGCCGGCGCGCGCCTTGATCAGCGCTTTCGCCATCGGCGAGATCCACGAAACGATGCCGTGCGCCGGATCGACCTCGTCGAGACCGAGGATCGTGATCTGCCTCACTTGGGCGCCGGCCTGCACCTTGACGCGCGCGCCGAAGAAGACCTGGTCGGTGTCGCGCCCCGAGGAGCGCACCACCTCGGCGTTCTCGAGCCGCCTGATGAGAAAGCGCACGCGCCGGTCGATCTCGCGCAAGCGCTTTTTTCCGTAGAGGTAGTCGCCGTTCTCGGAGCGGTCGCCGTTCGAGGCCGCCCAGGCCACCGTTCTCACCACCTCGGGGCGCTCGACCTCGACTAGTTCACGCAGCTCGGCCTCCAGGCGCGCGAAGCCGGCGGGCGATATGTAATTTTTGCTGCCCGCGGGAGCGCTCGGCGCCTCGAGCTCCTCCTCGGGAGCAGCGGGTTCCTCTTTGGTGAACGCCTTGGACATGGCCGGATGGGGGATTTCACATGATGAATCAGGGGAATTCTATAGAATCCGCGTTCCGGAGGGAGCATGGCGGTACGCAAAGAAAAGCTCGATTTCCTCACGCGC
>Ga0070696_100003317_pt1 | contig 10751 bp, 7 predicted proteins | sample KBSK1253metaG_FD_65474 | JGI IMG/M metagenome (GOLD analysis project Ga0070696, IMG submission 65474) | Corn, switchgrass and miscanthus rhizosphere microbial communities from Kellogg Biological Station, Michigan, USA - KBS K1-25-3 metaG | ecosystem: Host-associated > Plants > Roots >... | reverse complement strand
TAGTCACCACCGGTGAACAGGTGATAGCGGATCAGGTCGCTCCGCCGGTGGCCCTCCCACAGTAGCTCGCGCCCCCGCTCGTCCAGAATGAACGGCAGGGTGAGGTCTGCATCGGTGATGTCAGCGCTGGTACTTCCGTACGCCCGCTCCCGAAGCGCGTTCACGTAGGCCAACGCCTGCGCCCGGTCGCCACCGCCGCCGCGCAGCACGGCCTCGGCATAGATCAGGTACGCGTCGCCCAGCCGGAACATGGGAAAGTCCGTATCAGGATGGGTCGCGTTGGATCCGGCGGCGCCCGTACTGGTGATGTTTTCGTACTTGGGCGCCAGGACGCCGTTACTGAAGTCGCTGATCTTGCCGACGTCGATCGTCTGACCATCAGTCCAGAAGAACGACCGTCGCGGGTCGTCCGCGGCGAACCGGTTGAAGGCCTCCGGCTTGAGCCGCAGGCCGAACCAGCAGCCGTCCACGCCGAGATTGGCGGGCGGGAGAGAGCCACCACAGGCAGCATGTACCAGGAACGTGACGCCACCCCAGGTCTGGGTATGCAGCCCATCCTGGATGATCGGGAAGATGATCTCCGGCGAGGTATTGTTGTCCGCCTGGAACAGATGCCGGAAGCTGGGATCCAGGCTGAACGGGCCGGCGATGGCGGCCTGTGCCGCCGCCAACGCTTCGGCATAATGCGGAGTGCCGGTATAGACCTCGGCGTTCAGGTAGACTTTGGCCAGCAGCATGGACGCCGCCTGCTTGGTGGCGCGGCCGTAGGTTCCAGTACCCGAGGCCGCCGGCAGATCCGCCTGGATCGCGTTCAGCTCGCTCACCACATAGTCATAGAGTGCCTGCCGGGTGGCCTGTGCCGGCGGCGTGGTGCCGGCGACGTCAGCCTCGGTGACCAGTGGGATATTCCCGAACAGATCGATCCCATGCCAGTAGCTGAGCGCCCGAAGGAACCGGGCCTCGGCGCGGAAGGTCTGGATGTTCGCCCTGAGCTCGGGCGAGACGTTTCGGGCCGACAGCTTGTCATCGGTGGTCTGGCGCAGGAATTCGTTGGCCAGGCTGACTTGGAAGGCGATGCGATAATACATGGAGACGACGAAGGAGTTGAACGAGGCCCAGAGCTGGGTGTTCATCTCCGGCAGACCCACGTCGTTCCAGGCGATCACGGCCTCGTCGCTGGGTAGTTCCTGCGCCTCCCAGTACAGGCGGAGGTATTGAGAGAACCCCTCGTCGATGCCCTTGATGTCCCCGTTGCCATCCGGCCCTCGCTGTCCGCTGACCGCGAGCCCGGCATAGATCTTCGCCAGGAAGGCACGGTACGAGCTCGGATCGTTGAAGTAGTTGGTATCGGTAATCGTGCTAGTCGGCAGCTCCGTCGTGTCGGTGCACGCGGCCACGCTCAGGAACAGGAGGGTGGCGGCGACGGTGAGCGCCTTGCGCGGGTTACGCTTCATGGCTCAGTCCTTCTCCAGTGTTCGACTGCGTGGTCACGCGTCTAGAATCTGAGGCTCAGGCCGCCGCTGAAGGTGCGGGAGCGAGGGTAGATGTTGTTGTCGATGCCGTTCAAGGACGACGTGTTCGCGGTCGCCGCCACGTTCGCGGTCGGGTCCACACCGCTGTAGTCGGTGATGGTGAACACGTTCTGCACTGTCCCGAACACCCGGGCCGGCTGACCCCGAATGTTGAAGGAGTAGCCCAGGGTGATGTTGTCCATCCGCAGGAACGACGCCTTCTCGACATAGAAGTCCGACTGATACTGCGGCGTCTCGAAGCCGGTCTCCAGCACCGAGCTCTGCAGGTTGAAGGGCGAGCCGCGCCCGAGCTCCGAGTAGGTGCCCAGGTTGGAGGCCACATTGTTGTAGACGTAGTTCCCCAGGTACGACCGGAGGGTAAAGCCGAGATCCCAGTGGCCATAAGCCAGATACGATGAATGGCCCAGGATCCACCGTGGTGCCGGGTCGTGGAACGGCCGCAGATCGTCCTGGTTGATGATACCATCCCCATTCTGGTCTACGTACAGGTCCTGCTGGTCGATCTTGCCGTTCGGGAGGCCGTCCACCCGGCTGCCGTTCACGTCCTTGTAGATCGGCTTGCCGTTCTCCCTGATGTGCTGGTAGACGTAGAAGGAGTTCACCGGCACTCCCGGGGTGAGGACTTGGACGAAGGTTCCCACCCCACCTGCGGCGCTGCCGGTCAGGATCTTGAGTGCGCCGCCGCCGAACGGGGTGATGGTGCGAAGCTCGTTCTTGTTACGGGCCGCGGTGAAGTCGGCCTGCCAGCTCAGTCCGTGCTGACCTCCGTCCAGCACCCGGGCGCTGAGGCTGAACTCGATGCCCCGGTTCCGCATGCTGCCGATGTTGGTGGTGACGAAGTTCGACAGGTTGCTGAAGCCCGCGACCGGCACGAGGAAGAGCAGGTCATCGGTCAGCTTGTCGTACCAGTCGATCGCGCCGGTGAGTTGCTGATTCTTGAAGCCGAAGTCGAGGCCGACGTTGAAGGTGCGGGTCTCTTCCCACTTGATGTTCGGGTCCACCGCGCTGGGACGGCTGGTGCTGAAGAGCGAGTCGCCGAACTGGTATTGCGTCAGCGCGTCGCCGATCTGATAGGAGGTGTACGCCAGGTAGTTGCCGAACGATTGATTGCCGGTTTTGGCCCACGACCCCCGAAGCTTGAGATCGGAGAGGAACTTCGAGTTCCGCAGGAACCCCTCCTGGGAGACGCGCCAGGCGAGGGACACTGAGGGGAAGGTCCCGTAGTCGTTGGCCGTGCCGAACCGCGACGAACCGTCACGCCGCACGCTGGCCGCGAGGATGTAGCGGTCGTTGATGTTGTAGTTGAGCCGCCCGAAGAACGAGATCAGCTTGCTCTCCTGCAAATACTCTACGTTCTTCACCAGATCCGCCGCGGGAATGCCATCGTTCCCCAGGGCATCGCTGCTGAGCCCGGTGGCCTCGAAGTGCAAGGAGTCGAAGCGAGTCTTGCTCCAGGAGTAGCCGCCGGTGAGATCGAGCGTGCCCGGTCCTACGGGCTTGGGGGTGGTGTAGTTCAGGTACGCCTCGAGGACCGTGTTGACTTCGGTCGGATTGTACTTGGTCTGCCGCCCCCCGTTGCCAGTCACCACCTCGCGGTGCAGGACGCTGGGCGTAAAGTTCTCCCGTTCGCCCTTGGTCACGTCGAAGCCGAGGTTGAGGTTGGCCCGGAGCCCGTTGATCCAGGGCAGGCTGTATTCGCCCTGGGCATTGCCGATGGTGCGGTAGGTGGTGGCCTTTTCCTCTGCAAGATTGAGGATGGCGACCGGGTTGTCAGGAGACTGCAGACCCCCGGGGTAGTCATAGAAGCCCGACACGGTGCTGGGATCGTCCACCGGCTGGGTCGGCCCAAACTGCGCCGCGTTGGAGAGCACCCCGAGCGGGGTGAACTTGTCGTCTGCCCGCGAGCCTCTCAGGTTGAAATGGAGATTGAGGCGATCGTTGGCCAGGCGCTGCCCGTAGTTGGCGCCGATGGAGATTCGCCGGGTGCTGTTGCGATCGATGATACCCCGCTGGTCCAGAAAGTTGGCCGACAGGCGGTAGTCCATCGCGGAGCCGGCGCCGGAGATGGCGATGTTGTGCTCCTGGCCGAACCCGGTGCGGTCAATCAGGCCGAACCAGTCGGTGTTGGCGCTCAGGAGCTGCCCGGCGTTTTGGGGCGCGAACTGGTTTACCGCGCTGCGGAATTGCTCGGCATTGAGCATCGACGGCAGCCGGGTGACGGTCGAGGCCGAGGCCGTGCCGGTGTACTCGAATTTCGGTCCCTGGCCCTGCTGCCCCTTCTTGGTCGTGATCAAGACCACGCCGTTGGCGGCGTTGGTGCCGTAGATCGCGGCCGCGCCGGCGTCACGCAGCACCGTCATGCTGGCGATGTCGTCGGGGTTCAGGAAGTTGAGCGGGTCGCGTCCGAAGGAGACATCGCTGGCGATGGGCAGCCCGTCCACCACGTAGAGCGGCTCGTTGCTCGCGTTGGTCGACGTTGGACCGCGGATCCGGATCGAGGTCCGCCCGCCGGGCTCGTTGTTCTCCACCACCTGCACGCCCGCGACCTTGTTCTGAATCAACTCGGTCGGGGTGACGATCCGGCCCTTGTTGAACTCCTCGGCAGTCACGTTGGTCACCGCGCCGGTGATATTGCCCTGGCGCTGCTCCCCGTAACCCACCACCACCATCTCCGCCAAATTGAGCGCCTGGGCCGACAGAGCGAAATCCACGTCGACCGCGCTGTCCGCCACCACGGTGACGGCTCGGGACACCGGCGCGTAGCCGATCATGGTCACCCGCAGGCTGTCCGTTCCTGCCGGGAGATTCGCGAGGAGATAACCGCCGTCCGGCCGGGTCTCAGTCCTCATGCTCCCGTAGGCGACGGTACCGCCACGAAGCGGGAGCTGGGACACATCGTCGGTCACACGCCCCCGGATCGAACCGGTCTGCTGCGCGCCAAGCGGCGCAATGCCTACCGCCGCCAGGAGCAGGACGATGCCGTAGCGTAGCCCTCTCATATGCGTTCGTCCTTTCAAGTACAGGCGATAAGAAGCTGCTTCAAACAATGGCAGTGCTACGGTCGGCGATCACGCTCCTTCCGGAACATCCTGGGCAATAGAAAAGCCCCGGCTATACAGGGCCGGGGCCTTGGAGAAGAGGGGGTCGCTTGCACGACGATCCCGAACCAGCGAATTGAGTGGTAGTGACGCTGACACGGTGCCTCGCGCGGGGTCGAGGAGCCAGCGGGTGCCAGACGATACGCTTCTGTAACTGGAAACACGACGGGGTGCAGGTGCCGGGGCGACGCGGCCAGGATAATCGCCTCCGCCACCCGCACTTAGGGTCGAATATCCCGGCCCAACTTCACCTCGTCAAGGGGCTCGCGGTTGAGCTAGAAGGTCAAGAAAGGCAGGGTGGCCAAGTCCGCCACTCGCCAGAGGCCCAGGCTCTTGTCCGCGAAGAGCCCGCCCGCCTCAGTGCACCTCTCATTCAGGAGCTCCACCGGCGACGGGAAACCAAATGGCGCCTGCTGCAGATTGAGCGGCCGCCAATCGCCCGTCACGATGTCCTCATTGATCTCGCACCCGGGGAACGTCGTGGTCAAGAGAAAGGGGATGCCGCTTCGGAGCACGTTGTTGAGGGCCCGGCGGATCTCCCCAAAGGACAGATGCACCAGGCAATCGCGACAGAGGAGCAGGTCTGTCTTCGGCAAGGGGTCACGGGTAAGGTCGAGCACCCGGAACTGATGCTTCGGATCGGTGTAGGCTTCCTCAAGTGGCTGGACCAGCTCGGGTAACAGGTCGGCACCGACATAAGACGCGACCGGCAGATCGATCGTTCGCATCCAACTGTAGTCACCGCATGGCAGATCCAGCAGCGTCTCGACCGCGAGCCGACGCAGCAAGGCCGGCAGTGCCGCGCCGAGCTGCTGGGTTTGGTCTGGGCTCGCACCCGCCCCTGACGGGGAGGCGGCCCCAGCCCAGTGATTGCGCCGGTAGATGTCCCGGAAAATCGCCTCGGCGGAGGAGGTTTCGCCTCGGACCGCTAGCTTCTCGAAGTAGTGCGGGTCGAATGGCACCGCGTCCCGACGTGAGCTCACCGGGCGACCACCGGAGTCATCCGGCCCGTCGCCGCCCCTTGCGGGGCTGGGACTGCTCCTGAGTTTGCTCGTTCATGCCTTCGACTGGCCGCGCCGGCTCGGTCGGCAGGAGGTCGAGCCCGAAGAGGAACGCCACGAAGGTCGCGACCAGCGTAGTCGTGATGCCCACCGCATGGAGGGCGAGGCTGGCGCCGAACGGGGCGCCGATCGCGTTGGCCGCCAGTAGCGCCGCCGCTGCGTACACCAGCCCGAGGTCGATATACACCCGCTTGGGCATGGGCTTCCCTGTCGCCTCGCGCCGGATTCGCGGATACATCAGGTTGAAGATCAGCAGCGGGACGGCCGTCGCAACGCTCGGCAGCCGCACGACCAGGCCGGGCGGGGCGCTGAGCAGACGGAGGAGAGGCGGCAGCAGACAGCCGATGATGGTGATGATACCGAAGTACAGGATGTTGCGGATGAGCACGACGTCATACTTCGACATCTGCCCGCCGAGGGCCTCGCGGAAGGTGACGAAGACGGTGGAGAATCCCATGAAGGTCACGGCGACCAGGGCCACATTGTACAGATAGTCCGCCACCTGATCCATGAGACCCGCCTGGTGAGGAGCGATCCCAGGCCTCGAGGCCGGGAAGGCGAACGTACGCTCCAAGGGAACTGGGAGGATGTGGCTCGTGTCACCAAGGACCAGGGCCTCCGACACGAGGGGGATGCCACACATGGCGTCGGCTTGCCAGATTTGCTGGAGGGATCGCGGATAGACTGGCGGCAGCACGGGAAGGAGATCCACCATGACTCCTCGCGTACTCGGCTCGAGCGTCTTCGTTGTCGGCCTAGTCCTCGGCGGGGTGCATTGCAGTCGGGCACGGGAGACGGGCAGGTCCGACGAGCAAGTCACTCCCTCCAGGCCGGCCAGCTCGCAGAACGCTGCGGCCGGGCTCGGCGGCACCTCCTGGCGGTTGGTGAGGTTCCAGGGAGGCGATGGCAGCACCCTGACGCCGGACGATAGAAACAAGTACACCATTGCATTTGAGACCGACGGCCGGCTGAGCGCGCGGATCAACTGCAATCGCGGCACTGGTACCTGGAAGTCGTCGGGACCGTCTCAGCTCGAGTTCGGTCCACTCGGGCTCACCCGCGCCATGTGCCTCCCCGAGCCGCTCCACGACCAGATGGTCAAGCAGTGGACCTACGCGCGCTCGTACCTGATTCGGCACGGCCACCTCTTTCTCTCGCTGATGGCCGACGGCGGCATTTACGAGTTCGAGCCCATGAAGCTGGAGGGCGGCGTGAACGGGAGGGGGACGGTGAGAGGGACGGCCACCTACCGGGAGCGGATGGCTCTGCCGCCCGGCGCGGTGCTCGAAGCCACCCTGGAAGACGTCTCTCGGGCCGATGCCGCGGCAAAGGTGATCGGCAGTACCCGGATCGAGCATCCCCGCAATCCGCCGATCAGGTTCACGATCCCCTTCGACCCATCACGCATCGATCCAAAGCAGCGTTACGCGGTGCGAGCTCGAATCCTGGTGGACGAGAAGCCGTTCTTCATCACGGATCAGACCTACCCGGTGTTGACCGGCGGCAACGGCAGCGAGGTCGAGCTGATGCTGCGGCGGGCAACCACCTCGGGCGGAGCCCCGATGGCTTTGGAGAACACCTACTGGAAGCTGACGGAGCTGGGAGGCGCAGCGGTCACTGGCACTCAGATTGAGCCCCACCTGGTCCTCGATCCTACGACTCGGCGGGTGACCGGCTCAGGCGGCTGCAACCAGCTCACGGGCGGCTACCAGGTCAATAGCGACCGGCTCAGGCTGAGTCAGACAGTCGGGACGATGATGGCCTGCATGAAGGGCATGGAGACGGAGAAGGCGTTCCTGAAGGCGCTCGGCCAAGTGGCCGGCTGGAGGATCACTGGCCAGCAGCTCGAGCTACTGGACTCGAGTGGTAACGTGCTCGCGCGCTTCGAGGGGCGACGGCCATTCCATTGAGGCGTCCTCTCACCTCATTTGAGGCGTCCTCTCACCTCATTTAGTCAGCCACCTGGCGACCGAGAGCCACGCTTCCGTCTGGGTGAGTGCGAAACGACCCGGAAGCGAGAGCATCAGGAGTGTCCCGCCCCAGACAAAGGCGGGGTGCACCCGTCCGTGCGCCTTGCGATCGAAAGCCATACCGGCGATGACGAACAGGCAGGTCCCGCCGATCGCCACCGGCGGGCCGCCGAACCCGAACCAGCGAAACCGGGCGAAGGCCGGTGGCAGTATGGCGATGGTGGCGAGCAGCATCAGGCGCTTGTGGGTCTCACGATCGCGCCGCAGTGGGAGGCCCAGCGCCGCGAACACGGCAAAGCTCAGCAGGGTGACGATCGGAACGGCGAGGAAGGCCAGCGGCGGCGGGCCCCCGGGCGGGGTGACGCCGAGCCGTGCCGCCGTGATGGCGGTGACATAGCCCACCACGACGAAAAGTATGGCGATCACGACTCCCGCTACCCCGAGCCGGCGGTGGAGGTCCGTTCGTCCCGCCGATACCAGGGAGGTCTGAGCCAGAAACAGCAGCAGCCAGGAAGTGGCGACCATGCCATGGAGGTGGACCAGTCCCCTGAGCGGCGGGGCGTCGGAGAAGGCTCTGAAGTAATAGGATGGCGCGAATCCCACGAACGCGATCAGGGCGGCGGCCAGCGCCATGCCGGTAAAGAAGCGATGGTCGCGATTGCGCTCCCGCGCCGACAGGGGTAATACCGCCGATCCGCCCGACAAAGGGTGAGTCGCGCTCATCCCTTTATTACTTCGGCTCCGGAACCAGCGCCGGGGCCTCCTCGACCAGGCGATAGGGGTGACCCGTGCACTTCACGTCGGGGTTGGTTGGGGCGAAGGTTCCCAATGGATTCGGTTTGTAGAGCCACACATGAAGGTCGTAATGGGTCAGCTCCATCGGGAGCAACGGGGGATGTCCCATCATGGGACCGTCGAAAGCCCGGCCCCAGAGGCTAGGGCGTCCCTTCACACCAGTAGACAATGGGATGAACCACTCGGCGCCCGTCAGCCGCAGCTTGTCGCCGACAGGTTCATATAGCAGCACCTGGGGTTTGGCGGGATCGGGAACCGGACCGATGGTGCTGAGATTGAGGAAGTGGATACCCATGCCACCCGGCTTGTAGGGAACATGCCCGGGAGCGCCAGGACTACCAATTTCGATGCAGCCGAGCGTTGAGAAGTAGCCATCGTGGATGGCGACGTACGGGTCCTTGTACTTCTCGAGCGCCGTACGCACGGCCGACAGGTCAGGCGCGTCCGGCTTCGCAGCCTGCCCCACGAGAGGGCTCGGGCCGAGGGAAGCTAGGGAAGCTAATAGAAGCACGATCCACCCAACCGCCACCCCTGCGAAGCGCTGATCGCGGCGCCGACGCCTGATTCCATGCACGGAGCCTCCGAAGTCGGAGTATTTGTCCTGGTCGACTAGATGGTATCCCTCCGAGCGTCAGTTGTCGAGCAGCCCGCAAAAGGAGGCCTGAGGTCTACTCGCGCCGTGGGCTAAAAGCTGGTGCGCATCGCGAGCCCAAGTCGCGGACTGCCGGCAGTCGGAATCACCAGGGGATTGATCCCAACGCGCCGGACAGGCTGAGGCCTTAGCAAGCGATAGAGGCCGCCTGCTACGGCGCCGCGCCTCACCTATCACACCCCAGCGGAGATCGGCGCGCGCCGTGCCCCGAGCTCGTCGCACTTCACCCCTGAGCACGGCCGAGAGGCGCTCCTAGCTGTCACCTAATCCGTGGTCCGAAGAACGGGGGCAGCTCATTCCACAGCGCGGCGTGCCCCGCCTTGCCAATTGCCTTGGGGCAGGCAGATTCGCTCCGCTCCCCTACTTCGTTATGGAGCTGGTGGCGGGCGAGCCGATCACCAGCTACTGCGACAGGGAGCAGGTCGACATCCGCCGCCGACAACCACCGAGCATATCGTGGCATGCCTTCGACACAACGCCGAAGACGGCGATTTCCGACACTCGTTCCTCCGGCAGTGCCCTCTCCAGCGCCAAGAACTCATCCCCCGGCGCCCGCACATCCGTCTGCTGGAAGGTCGCCTCATCACACCTTTAGTTGATAAGCGCACAGCTCGCCGGATGGCTCACCGCCAGGGTGCCGAACCGCTCCACTGATTTCCGCTGGATATCCGAAGTGGACAATGTGCGACGTTTCGAGCGCGTCTTGTTTCCCTTTTATGTGGCTTCGGACCTCGACCAAGCGTTGCTTCATTGGCCTGGCGTCAGGGGAGTTACCCACAACCTTTGAAAGCTCAACCACTGTCTCTGCTGGAAGCCAGAGGCTCGCTTCCCAGATCAATCGATTGAGCCGCTTTGGGTCGTAGTGCCCGCTCGACCACTCTGCCAAGAGTTCAGCTATTACTGCCGCCTGTTCTCGCTGTTTGAACTGGAATCGAAAGTCCTCGAGGCGCTTGTCATACACCCGTCTGATCGAGGATTCGAATCGTGCCTTGAGCCAGCTCGTGGCAAGGAATTGCGTAATTACGATCAGCGCGGCGTTTGCGAGTCCAAGCAGAAGAAAATCTCCAACGCTCATAGGTCACTCCGACGCCGCGGAAGGAAGGCACTCCAAATAGCAGAAAGAAGATGCACCCTGGTTTCAGAGTCGTCGAGAGGTGCAGGTGCCGCGCGCTCGCGACGCCGTGAAGCAGCTGGTCGTCCGCGCCGGAGCCGGGCAGGTGAGGCCGAGTAATTGGAATGTGACGGACCATGAGCGGTACATGTCGAGCCTCCGGCGAAACCAGTCGGTGACCTCCGTATTGCTGAAGGGACGTGCGAACGGAGCACCCACTCGCATCGGGCGTGCCAGGTGCAGTGCAAACCGGGCTCGCGACGAGGGTAACACTCCCTCCGCGCACTGCAGTCCACGCCATCAAGGCCGCCCTGCTACTACACCTCGGACCGGATGGCGTGCACTGAATGTGCGCTTCGGGAGCATTACCCTCGTCGCGAGCCCGTCGTGGCACCGTCACTAGGAGATGCCCCGATTGCGGTCTCACACACGCGCCCGTCATCGGCGAGAGTGTCCTCTCCAGTGCACACTCGTCCTCCGCAATTGACTCCCGCAGGCGTCACCCCACCACACGTCGCCGTGCTGCGATGCA
>Ga0070696_100003316_pt1 | contig 10751 bp, 7 predicted proteins | sample KBSK1253metaG_FD_65474 | JGI IMG/M metagenome (GOLD analysis project Ga0070696, IMG submission 65474) | Corn, switchgrass and miscanthus rhizosphere microbial communities from Kellogg Biological Station, Michigan, USA - KBS K1-25-3 metaG | ecosystem: Host-associated > Plants > Roots >... | reverse complement strand
TCGAGGACGCCGCCGAGGATGTCGTCGACGAGGACGGTGATCAGCAGCAACCCGCCGCCGACCAGCGTGCACACAACGAAGATCAGGTCTTCGATGGGTACGACCATCCCGCTCCTCCACCCCCTCGCCCGGTCGGGCGATCCGTGGGTCAAGGATACGACGGCGGCGTCGTCAGACGATCAGTCGGTCGGGCCGAAGAGCAGGGACAGCCAGGACTCGAGCGGCGTGCGTCGATCCGACGCCGCGCCGAGGCGGACCGACGCCGAGCCGGGGGCGCCGTCGACGGCCGACGGCACGGACGGATCGAGCGTGAACGGGATCTCCTTCGGGTTCCCGAGGCCGACGCCGCGGGCCTCGATCCCGACGTACTCGGGCTGGACGATCAGGGCCAGCTCGCCTTCGAGTGCCCTGACTTCCGCCGCGAGGGCGGTGTTGTCCTCGGCGACCTGGATCGCCCGGTTGGACGCGGCCTGCGCGTCGCCGACCTGACGCGCGAAGACCACGACGATCCAGAGGGCGACGAAGGCGGTCGAGACCCAGCCGACGCGGCGCTTCGTGATCCCGACGATCGATAGGCCGGCGAGGTCGACGTGTCCGGCCAGGGCCGTTTCGGGGGCGGTCTCGGGGTCGTCGGGCGCGTCGGCGCGCGTCGCGTCGGGCGGATCGGCGGCGGTCGGCTCGCGGTCGGATCGACGGAGCCGGCGAGACGGAGGCGCGCTCGGGTCGTCCACGTTCGGCGGAGCGTAGCTGCCCGCAGCTGACGTGTCAACCGCTGGCGGTTGTGACAGCCAACCTGTCACGAGCGTGGCCGAGGGTGCTGCTACACTCGCGCCAATTCGCACACCTGTTCGATTTCGAGGTGCTCATGCGAACCTACGCCCCGGCCGCGACGGAGGTCGTCCTCGACCGGATCCTCGACGAGGAGCCGTCCCTGGCCGGCGGCGTCACCCACCACGCCGTGATCCCCGCGCGCCAGCCGATCTGGGTCGATCCGCCGGACTGGCTCGATCCGCGGATCCGGGCCGGGCTGGGCGAGCGCGGGATCGACCGGCTCTACAGCCATCAGGCGGAAGCGATCGAGGCGGTGCGAGCCGGGAACGACGTCGTCGTCGTGACCCCCACCGCGTCGGGCAAGACCCTCTGCTACGCCCTGCCGGTCCTGCAGGCGATCGCCGACGATGCGGCGGCGCGCGCGCTGTTCCTCTTTCCCACGAAGGCGCTCGGGCAGGACCAGGTCGCGGAGCTGGGCGACCTGTCGCGCGCGGCCGGCCTCGAGATCTCTGCGGCGACCTACGACGGCGACACACCGGCACCCATCCGGTCGGCGATCCGCGGCGCCGGGCAGGTCGTCGTCACGAACCCGGACATGCTCCACTCGGCGATCCTCCCCCATCACACGAAGTGGTTCCAGCTCTTCGAGCAGCTGCGTGTCATCGTGATCGACGAGCTGCACACGTATCGCGGCGTCTTCGGCAGCCACGTCGCGAACGTGATCCGGCGGCTGCTCCGGCTGTGCGCCCACTACGGCAGCCGGCCGGTGATCGTCTGCTGCTCGGCCACCATCGCGAACCCGCTGGAGCTGGCGACGACGCTGACGGGCCGCGCGCCGATCCTGGTCGACCGGAACGGCGCTCCGAGCGGCGAGCGGCACGTCCTGCTCGTCGAGCCGCCCCTGACCGACCGGGCGACAGGCGCACGCGGCTCGGCGATGACCGTCGCGCACCGCTGGGCTCTGCCGTTCCTCCGCGCCGGCCGCCAGACCGTGGTCTTCGGACGGAGCCGCACCGCGGTCGAGATCATGCTCTCGACGCTGCGCGAGGCGCTCCGCCAGGACCTCGGGCCGCGATCGCGGGTGCGGGGCTATCGCGGCGGGTATCTGCCCCTCGAGCGGCGTCAGATCGAGCGCGGGCTCCGGGAGGGCGAGATCCTCGGGGTCGTCGCGACGAACGCCCTGGAGCTCGGCGTCGACATCGGGCGGCTCGACGTCTCGATCCTCGCCGGGTATCCCGGCTCCGTCGCGGCGACGTGGCAGCAGATCGGACGGGCCGGCCGGCGGGGCGGTACGAGCGTCGCCGTCCTCGTGGCGTCCGGAGCGCCGGTCGACCGGTACGTCGTCCACCACCCGGAGTTCCTCCTCGACGGACGATCGGAGGAGGCGCGCCTGGATCCGGACAACCTCCATGTCCTGATCGCGCATCTGCGATGCGCCACGTTCGAGCTGCCGTTCGAGCCCGGGGAGGTCTTCGGACCTGCGGCCGCCGACGAGCTGCTCGCGTTCGTCGCCGAGTCTGGGCACATCCGGCAGGCGGACGACGGTCGCTGGTACTGGAGCTCGGAGAACTTCCCGGCATCCGAGGTCTCCCTGCGGAGCGCCGCGCCCGAGAACGTCGTGATCATCGACACCACGCTTGACAGGCCGCGCGTGCTCGGAGAGGTCGACCTGTTCTCGGCCCAGGTCCTCGTCCACGAGCGGGCGATCTACATGCACGAGTCGGTCCAGTACTACGTCGATCGCCTCGAGTGGGGCGAGCGCAAGGCGTACGTCCACAAGATCGATGCCGACCACTACACGTACGCCAACCGGGCGGTGACCCTGAAGCCGCTCGACGTCTTCGGCGAGGCGCCGGCGCCGGGTGGCCGGCGGATCCACGGCGAGGTGATGGTCGCGAGCCTTGTCACGCTGTTCAAGAAGCTGAAGTTCGGGACGGACGAGAACGTCGGCTGGGGACCGATCGACCTGCCCGAGCTCGAGCTCCAGACGACCGCGTACTGGCTGACGGCCGAGGGCGCGTCCGGGGGCTGGCGTCGGAACGAGCTCGATGTCGCACTGATGGGTGCGGGCAGGGCGATCCAGACGGTGGCGGCTGTCCTGCTGATGGTCGACCCGCGCGACCTCGGGCTCGTGACGCAGGTCCGGTCGCCGCATCACGAGGCGCCGACGATCTATCTGTACGAGGCCGTGCCGGGCGGGATCGGTCTCAGCCCGCGGCTGTGGGAGCGCCACGACGAGCTGATCGCCGCGGCCACCGATCTGATCCGTGGCTGCGACTGCGACAGCGGCTGCCCGGCCTGTACCGGCCCCCGACTCGAGCCGGAGATCGATGCCCGTGCGCTCGCGTTGCGTCTGCTCGCCCAGCTCAGCGCCGACGCGCGCCAGCCCGTCGAAGCGGCCTCGTGAGCGGCGCCACGCTCGAGCGCCGGCTCGCGAACTACCGAGCGACGCTCGCGGCCGGCGGCGGCGAGCCCGGCGACCGTCGGGACGGCGGTGTCGGCCGAGGGTCCATCGACCTCGGCCGGCGGCTCGCCGAGGCCGTGGACGGGGAGCTGGTCCTCGATCCCGGCGGAGCCGTCGTCCGCTGCGAGCCAGCGACGGTCATCCTGCCCCTCGACCGGGAGCGACTGTCCGGCCTGCCCGGGCTGCCACCGCCCGGCGTGCCGCTCGTCTGTCTCGACACGGAGACGACCGGTCTGGCGACGGCGTCGGGAACCGTGGCCTTCCTCGTCGGACTCGGCTGGTGGGAGGCGGACCGCTTCCGGCAGGTCCAGCTGCTCCTGCCGGATCACCCTGCGGAGCGCGGCCTGCTGACGCGCGTCGCGGCGCACATCCCCGCGACCGCCTGGCTCGTGACGTACAACGGGCGCGGCTTCGACTGGCCATTGCTCGTCGCGCGGTACCGGATGATCGGATCGGCGGCGCCGGCGCTCGGTGGGCACCTCGATCTACTGCCCTTTGTCCGGCGCGTCTTCCGTCACCGGATGACCGACGCGCGCCTCCGAACCGTCGAGACCGAGCTGCTCGGGACGCATCGCCACGGCGACGTCGACGGCTGGCAGATCCCCGGCCGCTTCCTGGACTTCCTGCGCGGGGCGCCGGCGGAGCCACTCGTCGACGTCGTTCGCCACAACCGCGAGGACGTGCGGTCGCTGGCCCGGCTCCTCGGCCGGATCGACACCGACTACGCGGATCCAACGGCGCGCGGGCGAGCGCCACGCGGCGATCTCGCCGGGCTCGCCAGGGCATTCGCTCGCGACCGGCGACTCGACGAGGCCCTCTCCTGCCTGGAGGCGGCCCTGACCGATCGGGCCGAGCGGGATGCGGTTGCGCAGCCCGCGGCACCGGAGATCGACGACGACATCGCCGGACCGGGCGGCCGGCCGTGGTGGCATCCGCGTCGGGTCGCCGATGTGGGCGGCGCTCAGCGGCCGCCAGCCTGGACGAGAGTCGTCGAGGGCCGGCTGGACTCCCCGTGGACAACGGAGCGGGTCGCGATCGAGCGGGCCCGCCTGCTGCGCCGGATGGGCCGGTACGAGGAGGCGGTGGCCACGTGGCAGGACCTCACGGCCGGCGGCGGCGCCGTGGCGATTCACGCCTGGATCGAGGTGGCGAAGCTCCGCGAGCACCGGCTCGGCGATCCGGGCGGTGCCTTCGACGCGACCGCTCGAGCGGTCGCGCTGGCCGAGCGGAGACGCCGTCTCGGCATGGGCGACCCCGTGATGGAGCGAGCGCTTGTCGATCGCCTCGTCCGGTTACGTCGTCGGACGGCGGATCAGCCCGTGGCGGGGACGGCCACGGGCGGCACGAGCGGAACCCGCGGATCGGGGGCCATGTCCGACCAGGTCGCGCGGACCCAGTCCAGGTCGGGGTCGAACGAGCAGGCCATCGTCCGCCGGTCGCCGGCGAGGGCGTTCAGGTAGTAGGCGTCGTCGCCGTGGGTCGCGGTGAACGGGTGGTAGCCGTCGGTGACGAGGACCGCGTCACCATCCCGAACCTCGAACAGCGCGTCGCGGGACCGGTCCGCTCGGTAGACCCGCTGGATGGCCCACGCCTCGGGACGACGGAACCGGTAGTGGTAGATCTCCTCGAGAACCGCCTCGGCCGGCATGTCGTCGACGTCGTGCTTGTGCGGCGGCCAGCTCGACCAGTTGCCGGACGGCGTCACGACCTCCACGACCTCCAGGCGGTCGCCCGGAAACGACGGGGCGACGATGTGGTTGATCTGGCGGGTGGCATTGCCCGCGCCGCGGGTCTCCACCACCACGTCGCTCGGGACGATCTGAATCGGGTCCGATGCGGCTCCCTCCCGACTGGATCGCGGCGCCCGGGCGATGACGACGGCCGCGGGTCCGCTTCGCGGGACCGTTTGAACCTCGACCGCGAGGCTCCGGCCATCGGGCAGCCACAACGCGGAGGGCAGGTCGTCGAACACGCTCTCCCGCCCCGGGAGCGACCACCGCCCGCCGGCGTCATCGGCGATCGAGACGCCGCGGCCGGCCTGGACGACGAGACACGTCTCCGAGCCGTCGGCCGCCTCCAGCCGGAGGCCGTCTTGGGGCACGGTTCGGACGTCGAACGAGAGATAGCGCCAGCCGGCGCGATCGGGGCTGAGCGAGAGCTCGCCGCTCCCCGACGGCCGGACCAGCAGGTCGGCGGCAGGCAGGTCATTGGGCAGCGCTCTCGCCGGGATCTCGGACGGGGCCACGCCTCAGGAAACGGGGCGGGCGTCGGGGTTGGGAATCATCGCGTCGGTGACGTGTTGGAGCAGGTCGTGGTACGAGGCGATGAACGCACGGACGGTCCGGGCGGTCGGCGGGAACGCGTCGAACTCGTCCCGGGTCAGACCGTCGGGCTCGTAGGCGCGGACGAAGTCCGGGTAATGGGATCGAAGCTCGTCAACGGCAACGGGATCGACCGGGTCGTCCATCCGTTGCCGGACCTCGACGGTCGACGCGTTGAATCGCTTCTGCCAGACCGACGGCATCGTGATCACCACGTCGCCGCCGATCAGCTCCGACCAGTGGTAGTGGTGCCGGATCGCCGCTCCCAGGAGCCGGGCCCGGAAGCCGCGCTCCCGGAAGATTCCGTACGCGCGCTTGAACACCGCGATCCCCGACCACGGCAGTGCCGTCGGGTCCGCGACGATCCCGTCGCGCTCGGTCTGGACGCGGAGCCAGTCCTCGATGCGGCCCATCATGATCGTGACGACCGGGCCCATGGACGCGGTGTCCTCCCCGGCCGCCTCGCGACGCTGGATCCCCCGCTCGATCGCCTCCGCCGCCGCGACGGCCTGGGCGACGGAGAAGCAGACCGTCGTGTTGACGCTGATCCCGCGGGCCGATGCCTCTTCGATCGCCTCCAGTCCCGCGGCGGTCGCCGGGAACTTCACGATGATGTTCGGCGCGAGCCCGTGGAAATGGATGCCCTGGGCGACCATGCGCTGCGCCGACCGGTGGAGCGTCGGATCGGTCTGCATCGAGAGACGGCCCTGGCGGCCGCCGAACGCCTCGAACGCCGGCAGCAGCAGCGGCGCCGCGCGGGCGGACATCTCGTCGACGATCGTCCAGGCGAGGTCGACCTCGCTCGCGTCAGGCTGCTGGGCGGCCAGCTCGCGGGCGCGTCCCCGCCAGCGCACAGGGTCGGCTTTCCAGACGTCCGTGACGATCGTCGGGTTGGCCGTCGCGCCGACGGCCCCGAACGAGATCGCGTACTCGAGCTCGTCGATCGCGCACGAATCGTTCCAGATGTCCGTGGCGGTCGTGGCGATCGTCCGGCCCAGCGGCGTATCGGCGAGCGGCGGCGCGGGCATCTCCGCGAGCGTCATCGGGCGCCTCCTCGCGCGAGCGTCAGTCCGCCGCGCCGACGCGCTCGACGGCCATCGCGACGGACCCGCCGCCGCCGAGGCAGAGCGTCGCCAGGCCGTAGCGGCCCTCGCGGCGGCGCAGCTCGTGGAGCAGCGTGGCGACGATCCGAGCGCCGGACGCGCCGATCGGATGGCCGAGCGCGATCGCGCCGCCGTTGACGTTGACCTTGTCCCAGTCGAAGCCGAGCTCGCGACCATCGGCGAGAGTCTGGGCGGCGAACGCCTCATTGATCTCGATCAGGTCGAAGGCCTCCAGGGGCAGCTCGATCCGGTCGAGGAGCCGCTGGACGCCCTGGACCGGGGCGAGGAACAGCCACTTCGGGGCGACCTCGGCCTGGGCATAGCCGACGATCCGGGCGAGCGGCCGGAGTCCGAAGCGCTCAACGGCGCGCTCGCTGACGACGACCGTCGCGGCCGCTCCGTCGGTGATCCCTGGGGCGTTGCCGGCGGTCACGGTCCCGGTCGTCGCGTCGCCGCGGTCCTCGCCGGTCGGCAGGTCGAAGACCGGCTTCAACCGTGCCAGCGCCTCCGCGCTGGTGTCCCGTCGCGGCCCCTCGTCGACGTCGACGACCGTCTCGCGGCCCTTGGCGTCGCGAACGGTGACAGGCGCGAGCTCGTCCGCGAACCGGCCGGCGTCGATCGCGGCGATCGCCCGCTGATGCGAGGCCAGCGCGAACGCGTCCTGGTCCTCGCGACTCACGTGGTCGTGGATGGCCACGCGCTCGGCATGCGTGCCCATGTGGCAGTCCTCGAAGGCGCACCACAGCCCATCGCGAAGGGCCGCGTCGACGAGCTTCCCGTCACCCAGCCGGTAGCCGAACCTGGCCTTCGGCAGGAGGTACGGCGCGAGGTTCATGTTCTCCATGCCGCCCGCGATCGCGACCTCCGCGTCGCCGGCCCGGATCTCGGCCGCCGCCAGCATGATCGACTTCAACCCCGAGCCACAGACGCGGTTGATCGTCGTCGCCGAGGTCGTGTCGGGCAGCCCGCCGGCGAGTGCCGCCTGGCGAGCCGGTGCCTGGCCGACGCCGGCCTGCAGGACCTGGCCCATCAGGACCTCGTCGATCGGCGTCCCCTCGGGCACCCCGGACCGCTCGACCGCCGCCCGGATCGCGACGCCGCCGAGCTCGGTCGCCGGCGTCTCCGACAACGCCCCGCCGAACTTGCCGATCGGCGTCCTCGCGGCGCTGGCGATGAACACCTGGCCGTTTCGCCCGGCGAGCTGATCCACCATCAGCGCGTCCGCGGGAACCCGAGATCGACCTTCGAGGTGCCCGGATCCGGCCAGCGCTGGGTGACGATCTTGGCGCGCGTGTAGAACTGGATGCCCTCGGGGCCGTACATGTGCAGATCCCCGAACAGCGAGTTCTTCCAGCCGCCGAAGCTGTAGTAGGCGACCGGCACGGGGATCGGGACGTTGATCCCGACCATCCCAGCCTGGGCCTCGAACTGGAACTGCCGCGCGGCGCCCCCGTCGCGGGTGAAGATCGCGGTCCCGTTGCCGTACGGGTTGTCGTTGACCAGGTGAACGGCCTCTTCGTAGGTGTCGACCCGGACGACGGTGAGGACCGGCCCGAAGATCTCATCCTTGTAGGCGTCCATCGCGGGCGTCACGCGATCGATCAGCGAGACGCCGAGGAAGAACCCGCCATCGGACTCGTCGTAGAGCGGATGCTCGCGACCGTCGGCGACCACGGTCGCGCCCTGGGCGGCGCCGCTGTCGAGGTACGACGCCACCTTGTCGCGGTGCTGGCGGGTGACGAGCGGGCCCATCTCCGCTTCGGGATCGCTCCCGGGCCCGACCTTGATCTTCGGCAGCCGCGCCTTGATCGCCTCGACGAGCGGATCGGCGACCGACCCGACCGCGACGACCGTCGCGATCGCCATGCAGCGTTCCCCGGCGGAGCCGTAGCCGGCCGACACCGCGGCGTCCGCGGCCATGTCGATATCCGCGTCCGGCAGGACGATCATGTGGTTCTTCGCCCCGCCCAGCGCCTGGACGCGTTTCCCCTTCTTCGTGCCGGTCTCGTAGATGTAGCGCGCGATCGGCGTCGAGCCGACGAACGAGACGGCCGCGATGTCGGGGTGCTCCAGGATCGCGTCGACCGCGACCTTGTCGCCGTGGACGACGTTGAACACCCCGTCCGGCACGCCGGCCTCGTGGAGGAGCTCGGCGAGGAACATCGAGGCCGACGGATCCTTTTCCGACGGCTTCAGGACGAACGTGTTCCCGCAGGCGATCGCGTTGCCGAACATCCACATCGGGACCATCGCCGGGAAGTTGAAGGGCGTGATCCCGGCCACGACGCCGAGCGGCTGGCGGATCTGGAACACGTCGACGCCGGTCGAGGCCTGCTCGGTGAACCCGCCCTTGAGCAGGTTCGGGATGCCGCAGGCGAACTCGAGGTTCTCGAGGCCGCGGGCGATCTCGCCGAGGGCGTCGGACGGGACCTTGCCGTGCTCAGCGGTGAGATGCGCCGCGATGTCCTTGCGGTGGGTCTCGACGAGGTTCCGGATCCGGAACAGGATCTCGGTCCGCTTCGACAACGACAGCGCGCGCCAACCGGGGAATGCCGCCTTGGCGGCCGCGACCGCCGCACCGACCTCATCAGCCGTCGCGAAGTCGACCTCGCGCGCGAGCCGCCCGGTCGCCGGGTCGTACACGGGGCCGCGCCGGCCCGAGGCGCCCTCGACGATCCGCCCACCGATCCAGTGGTGGACCGCTCCGATCGGACCCACCTTCTCGTCCCTGCCCGCCGCGGCCACGCCGCTCCCGGGCTCGGCGACCTGCGTCATCGTCTCGACCCTGCCCTTCCGTCGCACCCGACGGTCCGGATGCATCGAGGACAGCGTACCGCGGAGCCCGGCCGCGGGCCACCGGCGGGCCATCAGCGGGCCAACCGGCGGACCACCCCGCCGCGGTGCGATCATGCCGGAGATGACGGACACGGCCACGCGGCGTCTGACCGGCGCGCAGATCCTCGTCGAGCACCTCGTGAACGAGGGCGTGCCGTTCGCGGCCGGGATCCCGGGCCACGGCTGCTGGGCCATCACGGACGCGCTCCTCGACCGTCGCGATGCCATTCGCACGATCCAGGTCATGCACGAGCAGTCGGCGGTCCACCTTGCCGACGGCTACTTCCGGGCGACCGGGCAGCCGATGCTGGCGTTCACGAGCATCGGCCCAGGTGCGATGAACACGGTGATCGGGATGGGCACCGCGTACGTCGACTCGACGGCGGTCGCGCTCGCGACGGGCTCGCCGCACACGTACATGCGAGGCCACGGCCTGCTCCAGGAGCTGGAGCGGCGGCACCACGCGGACAACCCGCGGGTGTTCGAGCCGCTCGTGAAAGAGTGGTGGCAGCCGTCGCGCGTCGACGACCTGCCGTTCGTCCTCCACCGCGCCTGGAACGCGATGGTCAGCGGCCGGCCTGGCCCGATCCTGCTCGACCTCCCGATGGACGTCCAGGCCGAGGCGGCCGATGTCCGCCTCGCCGACCCGGTCATGCGCGAGGCGCGTGGCCGCATCCGGCCCGCCGCCGACGACGTGGAGCGCGCGGCCGCCGCTCTCCGAGACGGGGCGCGGCCGGTGATCGTCGCGGGTGGCGGCGCGATCCTCGCCGAGGCATGGGCCGAGGTCCTGGCACTCGCGGAGCGCCTCGGCGCGCCCGTCGTCACCACGTGGAACGGCAAGGGCGCGATCGACGAGACGCACGAGCTGTCGGCCCAGACGATCGGCGACACCGCGTCGACCTGCGGCAACGCGCTGGCGTCGTCGGCGGACGTGATCCTCTCGATCGGCAACCGGTTCACGGACTGGTCGGCCTCGTCGTATCGCAAGGGCGTCACGTTCGCGATCCCGCCGTCGCGGCTGATCCAGATCGACATCGACCCCCGCGAGATCGGCAAGAACTACCCGGTCGACGTCGCCCTCGTCGGCGACGCCAAGGCCGCCGCGGCTGACGTCCTGGCGGCCCTCGGACCCGGCGGCGGCGCCGCGGTCTACCGCGAGACGCCGTACTTCGCCGAGATCCAGCGGCTCAAGGGCACGTGGTTCGACCAGGTGGAGGAGAAGTCCGGCTCCGACGCGACCCCGATGACGATGGCCCG
>Ga0070696_100003315_pt1 | contig 10752 bp, 8 predicted proteins | sample KBSK1253metaG_FD_65474 | JGI IMG/M metagenome (GOLD analysis project Ga0070696, IMG submission 65474) | Corn, switchgrass and miscanthus rhizosphere microbial communities from Kellogg Biological Station, Michigan, USA - KBS K1-25-3 metaG | ecosystem: Host-associated > Plants > Roots >... | reverse complement strand
CAATATCGAGAACCTTTCGGGTCTCGAGAAGGACGCACGCTATGTGTTCGTGAAGGGCGATATTTGCGATGAGACCACGGTTTGCGCGCTGCTCGAGCAGCATCACATCGACACAGTGGTGCATTTTGCCGCGGAGTCTCATGTGGATCGGTCGATCCTGGGTCCCGATGACTTCATCCGCACCAATATCGTGGGTACCCACTCGCTGCTCAAGGCGGCGAAAGCGCTGTGGATCGATCGAAAAGCCGTCTCCGCGCATCGCTTTCACCACGTGTCCACGGATGAGGTGTACGGGTCCTTGGGGCCCAAGGACCCGCCGTTCCACGAGGGCACCCCCTACGCACCCAATTCGCCGTACTCCGCCAGCAAGGCCGCCTCGGACCACCTGGTCCGGGCCTACCACGAGACCTATGGGCTCGACACCACGGTCACCAACTGCTCGAACAACTACGGGCCCTATCAATTTCCCGAGAAATTGATTCCACTCACCATTGTCAACATTTTGCTGGGCAAGCCGTTGCCGGTGTACGGCGACGGGTTGCAGGTGCGCGATTGGCTGCATGTGGAGGACCACTGCGTGGCCATAGCGCTGGCGCTGACCGGTGGCCGGTCGGGCGAGGTGTACAACATCGGCGGCAACAGCGAAACCACGAATATCGAGATCGTCAGGACGTTGTGCGGCCTGGTGGACAGGTCCTTAAGCGAGCGCGCGGATTTGCGCGCGGCGTTCCCGGTGTCACCGGCCGTAAAGGCCAAGGGGGCTGTGGATTTGATCACGCATGTGCGTGACCGGCTTGGGCATGACCGGCGCTACGCCATCGATTACACCAAGGCGAAGAGGGAGCTGGGATACGAGCCCGCGCGCGACTTGGCCAAGGGATTGCGGGCAACGCTCGATTGGTACTTGGCCAACACGCGGTGGTGGCAGGCGCTATTGGGGCGTGACTATGGGGAGTGGTTGGAAAAGAACTACGGGCGGTAGGGCTAGGTAATTTACGGCGATACAGAGGACTGGTCGTAATGCCCAAACTTCCTGAATTAGCGCCGATGACGTTGGGTGTAAACGTAATGGTCACGGCACATGAAGCGCCAACCGCCAGTGGCGACGCACATGTATTTGCCTGTGAGAACGACGTTGAATTTACCCCGGTTATCGTGGCGCCGGTCACTGACAGGACCACTGTGCCCGTGTTGGTCAGCGTAATATTTTGAGTAAGGCTTGCCCACGTGAACGTCACCGGGTTCGTGTTTATCATTGCTCCGTTGCCAGGCGATTGTAGCGTGGCCGGGCCAAGCCCGGTTCCAGACAACGAGATTGTCGAAATCCCGGTGTTCGTAGCAATGGTCAGAATTGCGCTCTGCGGTCCCACTGCCGCAGGCGTAAACGTGACCGTAATGGAACAGGTCCCGCCCTCCGCCAAGAGTGGCACGCCGCAGTTATTCGATTGACTGAACGCAGCCGCGCCCGCGCCGGAGATACTCATGGAAGTGATCGTCTCCGTGAAATTTCCCGTATTTCGCACGGCGACCGACTGCGCCGTGCTGGCCGTCGCCATGAGCTGGCCAGCAAATACCAGGGTGCCGGGGTTTAGCAAGAAAGTCGGTGTTTGCTTGGCAGGCTCGCCAGAGCCGCCACCCCCGCCACAACCCGAGAGCAGAAAACAAATGCTGAGTGGAAACAAATCGACAAATCGCTTCACGCCCTCTTCGACGGGTGTATTGGGTCGGTACCCAACATCGCGCGTCAGAGCCTCCACATCGGCCCAGGTATCGGGTACGTCGCCAGGTTGCAACGGCAGCAAGTTCATCTCTGCTTTGCGGCCTAGGCACTGCTCGAGCATTTCAATATAACGCAGCAGATCCACTGGCTGCTGATTACCGATGTTATATATTCTGTAGGGCGCTTTACTCGTGCTCGGGTTTGGCGCATCGGAGTCCCAGCCGGTATCGGCTTGGGCGATGTGATCCACTGCGGCGATGACGCCCCCGGCAATGTCGCCGATATACGTGAAATCGCGCTTGTGTTTCCCGTAATTGAACACGTCGATGGGTTTACCTGCGAGAATATTTTTGGTGAACATGAACAGAGCCATGTCCGGCCGGCCCCACGGTCCATAAACGGTAAAGAAGCGCAATCCAGTCGTCGGCAGTCCATAAAGCGACGAATAGCAATGAGCCATGAGCTCATTGGCTCTCTTTGTGGCCGCATACAGGGTCAGCGGATGATCGACATTTTGGTCGACACGGAACGGCATCTGCGTGTTGGCGCCGTACGCAGAACTCGTGGATGCATACACCAGATGTTCGACGTTATTGCGGCGACAGCCTTCTATGACGTGCAAGAAGCCCGTCACGTTGCTTTCAACGTAGATGTGCGGATTTTCTATGGAATGGCGCACGCCGGCTTGCGCAGCCAAGTGAATGACCCGCCGAAATTTTTCTGCCGCGAACAAGGATTCCATTCCGCCGCAGTCTGCCAACTCGAGCTCGGCGAAGCGAAAATTCTTGAACGATCGCAATAATTCGAGCCCAAGCGGATCGTAATAGGCGTTTAGATTATCGAGTCCGACCACCTAGTCGCCGCGCTCCAGTAACACCCGGGAGACGTGGAATCCGATGAAGCCCGCGGCTCCCGTGACGAGAATTGTCATATCAAGCTACGACTCGCGAAACAAGGTTTACAATCGCCCATCGCTTTGCTCGGTTGCGAACAAGTATTTGACGTCGTAGAGCACATGAAGTTTCTTGGCCAACTGGCGTATTTTGCGCACGCCCATGGCCTTGAACTCATCATGGGCTACGGCAAGCACCACCGCATCGTAGCTGCCGGCCTTCGGTGTCTTAATCGGGCGAATTCCATACTCGTGTTCTGCGCTATCCGCGTCTACCCAAGGATCGTACACATCGGTTTTGGCATCGAACTTGGTCAATTCGGCTACGATGTCCACGACCTTGCTGTTGCGCAAATCGGGGCAATTCTCCTTGAACGCGAACCCCAGAATCAGGATCTTTGAGTCCGACACCAAAATGCGGCGCTCGGTCATGAGTTTGACGAGCTGTTGGGCAACGTAGGCACCCATGCCATCGTTGATGCGGCGCCCCGCCAAAATCATTTCTGGGTGGTAGCCGATTTCGGTGGCCTTGTGCGTCAGGTAGTACGGATCTACCCCGATGCAATGCCCTCCTACCAAACCTGGGCGAAACGGCAGGAAGTTCCATTTCGTACCCGCTGCGCGCAACACTTCTTCGGTGTCGATGTCCAATCGTTTGAAGATCAGCGCAAGCTCATTGATGAGCGCGATGTTCACGTCGCGTTGGGTGTTTTCGATTACCTTGGCGGCTTCGGCGACTTTGATGCTGGGGGCTTGATGAGTTCCGGCCGTAACGATGGATGCATACAGCGCGTTCACCGTATCGGCAACCCGCGGGGTCGAACCGGACGTGACTTTCTTTATCGTGGGCAGTCTGTGCTCCTTGTCGCCAGGGTTGATCCGTTCGGGACTGTAACCGCAGTAAAAATCTTTGTTAAAACGCAACGCTGAAAAACGTTCGAGTACCGGAACGCAGACTTCTTCGGTACAACCTGGATAGACAGTTGATTCGTAGATGACGATGTCGCCTTTTTTTAAGATGCGACCAACCGTCTCGCTGGCCTCGAGCAGCGGAGTCAAATCGGGGCGTTTGTATCGATCAATTGGCGTCGGCACCGTTACGATGAACACGTTGCTGGACTTGAGATCTTTGCGCTGCGCTGAAAAGCGCAACTTGCGTGCAGCTTTCAATTCTGCGGTGGTGGCCTCGAGCGTCACGTCGTGGCCCGCCCTCAGTTCCTTTATGCGCACCATGTCGATATCGAATCCCACGGTGCGGTACTTTTTACCGAACTCCACTGCCAAGGGAAGACCGACGTACCCCAGTCCGACCACGGCGATTTTATAATTGCTCAAGCTTCGCATCGCAACTCCGTGCCAAAGCGCGCAGTGTAAACGATGGCCGGTACAGGCATGATCGCTTCTGGGCTCAAATGGACCTCGTAGACGGCAATCGTAGGGCGCCTAGCCGGTGCTGAGGTAGTTGGCCGGCTGGTTTTAGGATGGATTCTCGACAATCACTTGGTGCTATCGGATCGGAATTGCCGCGCTTGGGATCTGGCGGATTAGGCGGGATGGCCCCGGTGCCGACGTCACCGGGCGGCCACCTTGGTTCCAAATCCAGGGAACGCAGCATCGGGAAGTGTTACGATGTTTTGGAACATGTGTTCCCGCCGCCATCGGTGGCCGAACTGCTTCGTGTGCTCCGGCCGGGAGGTACGGCATATCTGGTCTTTCCTGTATACTTCGGCGTGCGATCCCTACCTGGATTACAAGACTACGTTGCCCGGACGGCATTGGTCATTTTCGGCGGAATCTCTGGTCGAGGCGGTAAACTCGCCGTTAGCACAAGACGTGGAAATGAGGCGATTTCGAACTCGTCGACAACCAAACCCACTGCTCTCGTTTGATGGGCTTCGGCACGTCCTTCCAATGCTAAATGGGCTCAGCGGGCGTCACTTACATGAGCTGTTCACGAAATTCGCAGACGCCCAAATGCGGTGGCATGTTTTTTTTGCGAAGAAAACGTGGGTTGCTGGTGACTACGAAATTGTTGGGCGGAGGTTCTCGCCCATGTAGCTTCAAGTTGCGGCTGCAGCCAGCGTGTCGTGCGTTCTACGCAAACCGAATACCTAAAGCGGTGGCCAGGTTCGCGGTCGGAGGTGATTGGCCAAAGCCATCTGGGTTGCAGCTTCGCGGAGTAGTGTCCGTGCTGGCAAAACACGGGCGAGCATCGAATTTTGGATCACGCTATCATTCGGGAATCGGCGGCATTGCCCCAAACCGGCTTCACACCCTCAGTTAACGGCTTGCGCGCAATTACAATTGGCAGGGGTGGCTGCGTGGGCGTAGGAAGCGAGCCGTAAGAGTATCTGAATCGTGCGCGCCAACCGTGTATGTCCGACTGCAGTGGTTGTGCATCGCGGCCACGGTGTTACTTTACAGCCTCGCAGCCGAAATTGCGGCCGATCGTGGCTTGAAGGGACCATTATTGGTGCGCGACTGTTTATGTCTCGAGCGGCCCTTGGAGCGTATATAGGTGAAACAGGTGTTGATTTTGGGTGGCCGGGCCACGGTCGAGAACGTGCCGGCACCGGCCGCCTCGCCGAGAAGTATACTAGTGCGCGTCCGTTATTCCTGCATATCGGCGGGAACCGAGGGCGCCGGCATGAAAATGTCGTCGCTGCCCCTTTATCGGCGCGCGCTGCAGCAGCCCGACAATGTTCGCCGCGTCGTCCAGATGATCAAGGAGGAAGGCATCAAGTACACGGTGGATCGTGTGCGCGGCAAGCTTTCATTCGGATCCGCGACGGGATACTCGGCAGCCGGTGAAGTCATTGCCGTCGGATCCGACGTCGTCGGATTTCGCGCCGGAGATCGCGTTGCGTGTGCCGGTTCGGGTGTGGCAAATCACGCCGAATTCATCGATGTTCCCGTCAATTTAGCAGTGAAAATTCCGGCGAATGTTGGCTTCGACATTGCCAGCACCGTGACTTTGGGTGCCATCGCCATGCAGGGCGTTCGCCGCGCCAATCCCACCCTAGGTGAGTCGATTGTGGTGATCGGATTGGGATTGCTCGGCCAGCTTTCCGCGCAAATGCTTCGAGCAAATGGTTGCAGCGTCTTTGGCGTTGATATTGACGCACAAAGGCTGGCGATTGCGGCCGCATCAGGCATCGATCACCGTTTAAATCCCGCTGAGGGCGACTATGTGGCCACGGTGCACCGATTGACCGACGGATATGGCGCAGACGCGGCAATAATCTGCGCAGCAGGTACGTCCGACGAGATCGTCAAGAAGGCCATGCAATGCTGCCGTCGCAAGGGGCGTGTGGTGATGGTCGGTGATGTGGGCCTCAATTTACAGCGCAGCGATTTCTATCAGAAGGAGCTGGATTTTCTGATTTCTACATCGTACGGACCCGGTCGATATGACCCCAAGTACGAAGAGGGCGGGTCTGACTATCCGATTTCGTACGTTCGCTGGACCGAAAATCGTAATATGCAGGCCTATCTCGAACTCTTGTCGGGCGGGCGCATCGGTTTTACCCACTTTCCGCCTGTCGTATTCGAACTTGAAAATGTCAATGAGGCTTACGCCAGCGTTTCCGGGACGACGCGCACGTCGCTCGTTTCTCTGCTGAAATATCACGACACGGCCGTACTCGAGCGCAGGATGTCGATGCCGATTGCGGCCCGAGCGTCGAAGGGTCGTATCGGTGTCACGTTGGTCGGCGCGGGCGGTTTTGCGCAAGGTATGCACCTACCCAACATGCGAAAACTGAAAGATCGATTTACTCTGCGAGGAGTTGTGAGTCGCACAGGAGCGAATGCCAAAGCCGTGGGGCAGCAATTTGGTGCTGCGTTCGTCGCCACGGACTTCAGGGCCGCAGTCACCGACCAGGACACGGATTTGGTCTTGATTGCTACACGTCATCACCTACACGGGTCCATGGTTCTTGAAGCGCTCGAGGCTGACAAGAACGTGCTCGTGGAGAAGCCACTCGCGTTGCGCGAAGAGGAACTCACTGCTATCGAGTCCTTCTATGCAAAGCGATTGGGCAAACCCGGTCCCCTGCTGATGACCGGATTCAACCGCCGGTTTTCGCCGCCGATGAAGCGGGCAAAACAATGGCTCGCCTCACGATCGAGTCCTTTGATTGTCAACTATCGAATGAACGCTGGGTTCATCCCCGTCGATCACTGGGTGCATGGCGAAGAGGGCGGCGGCCGAAATATCGGTGAGGCTTGCCATATCTATGATTTGTTCGCGTTCTTGACCGAAGCCAGCCCATTGCGCATCAAGGCCGAATGCATTAGTGCGGTTGGCAGACAATGGTGCACAAATGACAATTTCATCGCCACGATAGCGTACAGCGATGGCTCGCTGTGCAGTTTGACCTATACCTCGCTGGGCAGTAGGGACTTCCCGAAGGAACGCATGGAAATTTTCTGCGATGGGGCCGTCATCGAACTGGATGATTATCGGGCGCTCAAGCTAACGGGGCGTAACGGTGACGCCTGGACGGCCCCAGCGCCCGTCAAAGGCCAATTTCAAGAGTTGGAGGCCGTGGCAGAATGGTTTCGAAGTCCCGGCGAGTGGCCCATTTCCCTGGCCGACCAGCTGGCAGTATCGAGAGTTGCACTCGAAGTCGAGCGTCAGCTGAAATCTTACAACGTCGGTACCTGATGCATGTGCGGGATCGCAGGCATCATCAATTTCGGCGATAGGGAGCGGATCGACGAATCAGTATTGATCCGGATGCGCGATGCGATGATTCACCGCGGGCCCGATGGCGCCGGGGTATGGTTGTCGCCGAATCGGGCTGTGGGCTTTGGGCATCGGCGGCTATCCATTATTGACCTGAGTGCGGCGGCGGCTCAGCCGATGTGCAACGAAGACGGCGACATATGGGTCACCTACAACGGGGAGATGTATAACCACCTGGGTTTGCGAGACCAGTTGCTAAAGGCGGGGCATCGATTCAAGACGGACCATTCCGATACGGAAGTGATTCTGCACGGGTATGAAGAATGGGGCATCGATGGCCTCGCTGCCCGTATGGAAGGAGATTATGCCATCGCGCTTTGGGACGAGCGGACGCAGCAGCTATGGCTCATGCGCGATCGAATCGGCGTGAAACCACTGTATTTCTCATTGTTCGGTGACACACTGGTATTCGCGTCGGAGATCAAAGCGGTGCTCGAACATCCAGGGGTCGTGCGCGAAGTCAACACCACTGCGATGTATCACTATCTGAGTTTTATGACCACGCCGGCGCCCTTGACCATGTTCCGCGGCATCTATAAGTTGCCGGCGGGCTTTTATCTAGGCTTGTCGCGAGAGGGGAAGATTAGCGCGAAGCGGTATTGGGATGCTGTCCCCGGACAATCTTCGGCGACGGTCGAGACCGCCGGCATGGATTTCGAGAGGAGGGAACGCTATTACGTTGGTGGCATCACGGCTCGCCTGCGAAGCGCGGTTTCGAAACGCATGATGTCCGATGTGCCGTTCGGCGTGTTTCTATCGGGCGGCATTGATTCGTCGACCAATGTCGCGCTGATGAGCGAGTGCATGACGCGCCCGGTGGATACATTTACGGTCGGGTTCAAGGACCATACGCATCTCAACGAGTTGGAATACGCCGACGCGGTTGCCAAGCGATTCAGCACGAAACACCACCAGATATTGATCGACGAAAGCGACATGAAGGGGTACCTCGAACAGTTGGTGTATTCACAGGACGAGCCAATCGCGGATTGGGTATGCATACCGCTGTATTTCGTCTCTAAGCTCACACGTGGCAGCGGCACTACGGTCGTGCAGGTGGGCGAAGGGTCGGATGAGCAATTCTGCGGATATTCTTCGTACATGATGTATCTCGATTTGTATCGGCGTTACTGGAACCCCTACCGCAAATTGACGCCGGCATGGCTGCGGCGTATGGCCGCGCGCGCGGGATCGCGGCTCGCCGGCACCCGATCAGGCCGTGCGATGTATGCCGATATTCTTGATCGTGCCGCGCGTGATCGCGAGCACTTCTGGGGCGGCGCGGTGGTATTTTGGAATGCACTGAAGCGCCACTTGATCGACGATCGAATGTTCGCGGGCGCTGCTCCCGATCCACGATTGGTAGAATGCGGCTTGCTACCGGCGAGCTACTATCAGCCGGATAGCTTCAAAATCGTTCAGTCCTTTCTTGGCCCCTTCGATGCGCAATATCCCGGGCGAGATGTGCTGACGCGCATGATTTACACTGAATTCAAGCAGCGCCTCCCGGAATTGCTGCTGATGCGTGTCGACAAGATCGGTATGTCGACCAGCATAGAAGCTCGTGTACCGTTCCTGGATCATCGCTTGGTCGAATTCAGCATGGATATTCCCATGGAACACAAAGTGCGCCACGGAGATCCCAAATATCTGCTGAAGAGAGCAGTAACGGGCATGATTCCGGACGAAGTCATCAATCGCAAAAAAATGGGATTTGGCGCGCCGATGAGCGAATGGCTGCGCGGGGCGTTCGGCAGGGAGGCTGAGGATCTCATTTTGAATTCTAAGTTGTTGCGGCGCCCCGGCTTCAATCGGGATTTCATTGCCGCATTGTGCAGCAATCACCGCAGTGGCAAGGAGGATAACGCCGTGTACATATGGACGCTATACAACTTGGCGGCGTGGTACGGGTATTGGTTCGAACGCCGCGCTGCGTAACGTCATGTCGAGCGGATTCATTCGAAAGGCGCGCCAAGCCCTGCGCAAGCCGCCGGTCTACGTGGCGCGCCGTCTCATCGCGGAAGTCTCGGCGTCGACCGAGCGCTGGCGCGCGCTGTGGCGGGCGCGGCGAACCACCGCACACTCAATCTGTAGGCGTTTCCGGGCGCAATCCGTCGACGATCTGTGGGGTCGGCTGCTTGCACACCAAGTATTGCCTGCGGAAGCGGTCGACCGTTCTGTCTACGAGCGCCTCTGCCCCGGCGATTCGCAACGAATACTTGCGCTGGCGGAAAGGGCGATCAATGGGGAGGTCCAATTTCTCGGCGCGCCGCAGCATAAGCTGGGAGACCCTATCGATTGGCACACGGATTTTACGGTCGGCAAGACATGGCCTCCGGCGTTTTTTCGCGACATCGATTATGCGAACCTCGAAGAGCCCAGCGATGTCAAAATTGTTTGGGAGCTATCCCGCATGCAATGGCTGGTGCCTCTCGGACAGGCGTTTATGCTGACGTCAGACGAGCGCTACGGCCTTGCCGCGAGGCGGATCATCGAATCGTGGATACGAGCGAATCCTTACGCAAACAGCGTCAATTGGGCATGCACCATGGAAGCGGCCATGCGCGTCCTGACGTTGACTTGGCTGTTCGGTGTGTTTGGCCGTAGTGCGAGTTGGCAGGAGGGTGAGTTCAGGAATATTTTCCTGGTCACTCTCTGGCTGCATTTGGATTTCACCCAACGCCACATCGAGCGTTCAGATGTCAATGGCAATCATTTCACCGCGGATGCCGCAGCGCTCGTGGTCGGCGGTCAGCTATTCGGCGAATGCGATCAAGGTCGTCGCTGGCTCAATCTCGGGCGCGCCGATTTGGAGCGCGAGATCCAGCTACAGGTGTTCGCCGACGGCGTGGATTATGAGGCTTCCATACCCTATCACCGCTTGGTCCTCGAGTTGTTTTTTGCGGCAGCTTTCACCCAACGGGAGTCGTCGCGTGGTGTGTCCGGGATATATTCGCAGCGTCTTTCGGCGATGGCGAAATTTGTTGCAGCATATTCGCGTCCAGATGGTTCCACTCCCCTGTGGGGAGATGCCGATGACGCACGTGTCTTGCCGTTCGGAGATCAAGCACTGGGCGATCATCGCTACCTGATCGGATTGGTCGGCATACTGCAAGGAGATGCCCGTCTGGAGGCGCTGCATTCGGGGTCGGTATGTGAGGCGTTTTGGTGGTTTGGCGCAGCAGCGGCGGAACGCTTGGCGACCGCATCCACGAATGTTCCCGGGTCACAGGCATTCAACGATGCGGGCGTTTTTATCATGCGCAATCAAGACGACCATGTTTTCATCGATTGCGGTCCTATTGGTCTTGCCGGACGGGGTGGCCACGGGCACAACGATGCGCTGTCCTTCGAGGCCATGTTGGCTGGTATTTTGTTGGTATCGGATAC
>Ga0070696_100003313_pt1 | contig 10752 bp, 6 predicted proteins | sample KBSK1253metaG_FD_65474 | JGI IMG/M metagenome (GOLD analysis project Ga0070696, IMG submission 65474) | Corn, switchgrass and miscanthus rhizosphere microbial communities from Kellogg Biological Station, Michigan, USA - KBS K1-25-3 metaG | ecosystem: Host-associated > Plants > Roots >... | reverse complement strand
ACGAAGAGCCTGAGGAGCACGAAGAGGAACTCCCGCCCATTCAGACCAAGCTCGTCATGGGCCAACCGGGCGACGCCTATGAACAGGAAGCTGACCGTGTGGCTGAGAGCGTAACGAGATCGGTCGACGGAGGTCCTCGCAACGGCGCGGTATCGTCACTTCAGCACGCCAACGGCCAACACATCCAGCGCAAGTGCACGGCGTGCGCGGCTGGAACGACCTGCCCTGCTTGTCAGTCCAAAAGAGATCAGCACATTCAAGCCAAGCCACTTGATGGGGCGGCTCCAGCGATACAGGCCACACAGTCCGGCGTCAAGACTGGAGACTCTGGAACACCTCTCTCCACCGGGGTTAGAGCGAAAGTCGAGCCTGTGCTTGGCGCCGACCTCGGCAATGTCAAAGTACATTCGGATGCTTCGGCGAACAAGGCTGCCAAAGATCTCGGCGCGAAGGCATTCACACATCAAAACCACATTTGGCTGGGCCCGCAGCAGAGTCCCGATGATGTGGAACTGATGGCGCACGAGGCGACTCACGTCGCACAACAGGCGAATGGAGCCCATTCCGGAGGGACGGTTCAAAGAGCCTGTGCCTGCGGTGGTGTGGGTTGCAAGGCCTGCGGTGAAGACACGGAAGAAATTCTTATCCAGCCGAAGCTGGAGGTAAATGCTACGCGCCAATTCGAGACGGCCGGAGCGGCTGCGGGCCCTGAGGCAAGTGGAGCTTCTGAGGCCGAGGCAGGTAGAGCTGCGAACGGCGCCGCGCCTGGAACAACCGCGGAAGGTCGTGAGACAGGTGAAGATGCTGAACAGGGCACTGACGGTGCTTCCACCAGCAGCAGCGCCGACGCTTCGAGTTCGTCATCGGGCGCCGGCGCGAGCGGCGGCAGTCCTGCGCCGAGATCCTCCACCGATGCGGCCGGCGGTGGGACGTCATCCGCCGATGCGGTCAGGAGTGAGAGTCCGGGCACCGACGGTGGAGGCGCGAACGCGAGGACCGGAGCGCCTCCCGCGGCAGACGGCGGCGCGAATGCGAGCACCGCCGCGTCTTCGGCGCCAGGCGGCGGAGCGAGCTCGAGCACAGCAGCGCCGGCGGCGCCCGGCGCCAGCGCGGACACGAGCACCGCAGCGCCTTCGGCGCCAGGCGGGGCTTCGGGAGGTGGAACTGCAACCGGGGGCGGCGAAGCGGGATGCACTGGTGGCGGCACGGCACGATGCTATAACGTTCCGTCGGATCAGCCGGTTGAAGAGCCCGCTGAAACACCACCGAACCCACCGGCGGCGCAGGTGGAAGCGCAGACGAGTGAGGGCGATGAACAGGAGCTGCCAGAGATCGACGATTGCCCCCCACAGGTCGCAGCCGGGGCGTCAACCGCCGCTGCGGCGCCCAATGCCTCTGCTCCGGCGTCGGCCGGCGGTGCCGCGGCAACCGAGCCATCCGCGGCGCCTGCAACACCCGCCGCGGATGGCGGCGCAGGTGGCGCGGCTCCGGGCGCTGGAGGTGGTGGCGGGCCAGCGGCCAGTGGCGGTGGAGGCGGTGGTACGCCGGATAGTGCATCGCAATCGGTGGGCTCGCCGCTGGACGGCGCCATAGCGCAGGCCGAGGGCCAGCGAGGGGACGCCGTAGCCGGCTATAACGCTTCGTCGGCGGCATTGATGGCCGCGTCAGACGGTGCGCGCGTGTTGCGCAGCGGCACCCTCTTTGCCCCAAGCTCCCGCGAAAGTAGCGACGCGGCGTCTCGGCGATCCGCAGCGATCGGACGCGCCGATCAATTCTTCGCCGGGGTCGCCGATCAACTCGATCAAGCCATCGCCTTTGCGTCCGAGCAAGTACCCAACCAACTTGGGGCGCAGGCAGAATCTGCCAAGGCGCAAATAGCGGCGTCAATCGAAACACAGAAAGGCGCCATCTCTGGGCGCATTGAAAGAGCCCGGGGCGAGGCCCGCAGCGATGCGGCGCTGGCTCGGCAAGCGGTAGGGCAGCAAGCCGCCGCGTTCGTCGCCGCGGCCGAGGGCGAGACGACGGCGGCTATCGCAGCCGTGACCGCGGCTCACGGCGCGACCATGGAGCAGGTTGGAACGCTGGAGACGACGACGCTCGACCGCGTCACGCAAATCTATGCCAACGGCCGGACCACGCTTGAAGGGCTCGGTACGACGGTGGGTGACGAGTGCACGGCTATCGGAAATACGTTTGCCGCCACGTACGAGGGTTTCATAACAAGCCCATGCAGGGAAGACAGTTTCTGGGACGGCAACCTCTCTGAGCGTCGCGCCAATGCACAAGCCAATGCCGCCCGTGAGGTCGCCACGGGCTACCACGATAGGTTGGTCGAATCGGCGCGAAGGCGCGCGCGCGAAATAACCCGGGATGGCCGCAAGAAAGATCGTTGTGCCGTTATTGCTTCGGCGAGCAGTACGCGCAACACGCTGGACCAACAACTTGCCAACGTAATTGCCGGCCTTGACACTGCGCGCGATGCGACAATCGTGCAAGCCGGGACCGCGCGCGACGGGCTAATCGCTTCGATCAATGGTTCCCTGGCGTCCACCCTGCGCCAGCTCGACCAGCAAGAGCACGATCAGCGGCAAGCCGCTGACGACACGGGCTACATGCAGCAGGTACTGCAGGAGCAGATCGCACACGCCGCCGCCGCGTCCTTACAGCGAGCCGTTGCCGATGCTGCCGTTGCGGCGCAATCCGCGCTGTCACCACTGAGAGTCCAATTCGCTAGCATCTCTCCCCCAGACCTCGCGGCGCTGGACCGGGCCCTGGCGCTAGTGACGCAGCGGCTCAACGCGGCGGTTGGCGGGCTCCAGTCCACTATCGAAGGTGGTCTGGCCTTATCTGTGGCACAACTGACCAGCGGAGGCGCGTTAGGACTTACGGCGCTTGATGACGTCACACTGAGCAATGACGAGGTTACAGGAACGGCCAGCGGCGGCTTCACAACTTCAATGAGCGTGATCGCAGGTACAGACAATTTCGCCGCACAACGCACCGGCTTCACACAGCAGGTGCAGCAGAGTTCCGCCGCCGGAGTCGCGGCCCTCAGTCAGGCACTCGGCGGTATGCGCAGGGGATGCGATATAACTACCGCCGGGAGCGAAACGACGCTCATCCAAGGAGCTGAAGGACTCGAGCGAAACCTTCGGCAAAGCAAGCAGGGCATCGAATGCGCAATCACACAGAAAGCGGATGAAGCAGCATCGCACGAGGCGCCGTCCTGGAAAAACGCCCTGGCAATCGCGCTGGTGATACTTGTGGTTGTGATCGTGATCGCGGTGATCGTTTTGTCCGGCGGCGCGGCCATGGCTGCCTTAGTAGCCGCAGCGGGTCCGATTTGGGCTGCCGCCATAGTTGGCGCTGCCGTCGGGGCCGTCACATCAGGGTTGATGACGGTAGCGAGCAACCTATGGAGCAACCGGAGTTGGTCTCAAGGGGTACTCCAAGCAGTCGCTGTCGGCTTCGTCACGGGCGCGGCCGGCGGCGCCCTCGGCGCCTTCGCAGGGGCAGGGGCAGGGGCCCTCACCGCGAGTGCGTCGGCTGCGGTCAAACTCGGAGCCCAGTTCGCTGCCGCAATGGTGACCGCTGGTGGGCTCGACGTCGTCACGCAGTTTGTGGAGGGCCATGGCTCGTTCGAGCACTTCTCCGCGTCAAGACTCGGCGTGACCTTGGCGATCACTGCCGTGACATTCTTTATCGGGCACGGCATCGCCAGCGCCAAGGCGCGCGCGGCTACCCCGACGACCACCAAGCCGACGCCGACGACCACCGAGCCGACGCCGACGACCACCGAGCCGACGCCGACGACCACCGAGCCGGTGCCGACGACTACCGAGCCGGTGCCGACGACTACCGAGCCGGCGACAACTCCAACTCCGAATGAAACTCCCACAGCGGCTGTGCAGGGAGAGACGCCTGGGGGCGCGGTGCCTGGGCCAGTTACTGGGGCGCCACCCAAGCCCACGACCGTCTGGGCACACTTGTCCGACGGACGAATCATCGAGTTTCAACCGAGCGAAATACCGGGAAATCCCGCGCGCGGCGACCTCGTAGACATCCCCGGTTATGGTCGTGGCCGGGTCGTCGGCCACGGTGAAGATCTTCCGAATGCTAGTGAGGTGCTTGAACCACCGGCACGCCCGCGGGGTCAGCGGCCTCCAGTAAGGCCCGATCGCAATCCAGAATTGGACTGGAGTGGACCCCAGCGCGAAGCCTTCGGTCACTCTTGCACGACGCATGGCGAGGGTCCCAAGGTCACACGTAGCCTGAGGGGGAGGGCTGCTAGCACCAATCAGGAGCAAGGGCAGTGGCTAGACAACGAAGCGGCCGCCGCGATAATGTCGGCAAGGCGCCAAGGGATGACCCAGGCTACGGATATCGATATCCCACCAGGGTTAGGACAGGTAATCATGCCGGACGGCACTATTGTGCCCGTGACGCGCGCAAGGCTCGTCCCTTCCAGCGAGGGTGGATACGATAGCTCGTTCCCCATTCTGAGGTAACGTCATGTTTTCACTAGCTCTGAAATACGACACCGCTGAACTCACCGGTCCGCACGACGATTGTGATTACACGCCCGCAAAGTATCCCCAGGTTTTGGGATTGCTGTCGCATCTATGCGATGCGCTGGAGGAGACCGGGGCGGTACGCTTCGAAGTAATCGCCTTCGCCGACGAGCCTTGGCCTGTCGATGTCAGATGCGACCTGTCGGTCGTGTTGAAGCAGGTGCCCGAGGTGTTGCAGGCGGTGCGATCGCCAGAAACGCGGGAGTTCGAGTTGAGCTTCTACGAGCAAGGCATCGAGCGGGATCTTCTGTTCACGAAGGGACCATCGAATCGGATCGCCGTTGACTTCAGCACCCGACTAGAGTGGCACCCGCCTCGTTCAGTCGAAAACATCGACACAGAAGCGCTGGAGAGACAGCTGGTCACGCTAGTGGAGGACTTCGTGCGATCGGCCCGGATCGTCTGCCCGTTGGCAGCGGGAAGCCAGACATTCCGCGAATGGCTAGCCGGGATGGACATTCAGGAGAAGTGACAACGGCGTGAGTCGAAGGCTTTTAAACTTGGAGGATAGCGTATGGACACCCGCTCGCAGCTCGCGTCAATCATTGGCAAGAATAGTCGGGCTCGTGATTTGGACTTGCGAAGCGCCGATTTCGCTCATGCAGATCTTTCGAACCTTAACGCTGACGGCCTGAACCTGCGTGCGGCAGACTTGTGCCGTGCAAATCTGCGTGAGACTCGTTTCGGTGACTGCCACTTTGAGGGCGCGAAGTTCGAAGACGCGGATTGGTCCGGCGCGACCTTGCGCATGTGTGTCCTCGACGGAGCGCAAGGGCCAGGCGCTCGTTTCGATAACGCGCGCATCGAAGACAGCTCCGTGAAGGGTGCTGACCTGACACTCTCCAGCCTGCGCGGCGCAAAACTCACTGAGACTTCGTTTGAAAGATCGATTTTGCGCGGTGCCGTGCTTGATGACGCCGAGGGTGACGGAGCCATATTCCGTGGCGCCGATCTCCGGGGTGCAACGTTAATTGGCGCGCGACTCGACGATGCCGATTTCCGCGGCGCCGATCTGCGCGAGGCCGACCTGTCACGCGGGCGCTTTCGTGACGCGGATTTCCGCGGCGCCATTCTCGATGGCGTTCAGTGGACCGACACTGATCTCCGCGGCGCCACAATTGACAAAGATGCTGGCCCTGTTCAAGAGCCCGCTTCTACAACGGATTCCGCCTCCTCGGCCCCGTACGAAAAAGAGTTCGAATCCATGGTGCGGTGGGTTGAAGGGCTTCTAAAGACTGCGGGTGAGGGAACAAGCGAGGGATCGCAGCCACAGCCTTTCCCGAATCTAGGCGAGGTTGCCGATTCGACCGAACTTCGCGACTTGTTGAAGGCTTTTGAAAAAACGCTTACGTCTCGCGGCCTCCAAGGAGAGAAAATGCTCTCGTCGTTGCAGAACATCCTTGATGTTCTTGAAACGGCCCCGGAGGGCGAACCTCCCGAAGCTTGGAAGCCTGCGATTGCACAGATTCTGACACGGCTGAAAGGAGCGGAGCAGGAGCCGAACCCTATCGAGATTCTCAATATTTTCTTGGAAGCTCTCTCTCGGCCCTCCGGACCTCAAGCCGCCCCGCAGTCGCAGGAAGACATAGGCGTTAAGAGCGAGGCTCATTGGGACAGTGAGCAGAACGGGGCGCGCACCGGGAAGCCCGAGGCGAGCTGAAGAGTTGAGCTCATCTCTCGGTCTAGTGTCGCGTCCAGCGATTCAGCCAGCGCCCCAGCCTCGATCGAGGTTCAGATCTGACTCCCATCTCTTCCAGGTAGGAGCCGATGAAAGCTGAGAGATCGTCGAGCGTTTCCACGTAGCGCCGTTGTTCGTCGCCAACGTGCGTTACATGTCCTCGCCACCTCGCCTTGCCGTCTTCTTCGGCGGTCTCCTCGAGCCAAATCTTGACGATGAACGAATGAGTCTTAGAGTCCCACACGCGCATATTAACCCAGCTCGCCGGTTTGATTCGGGGACAAGGCTGGCCCGCAACTTTCTGCTGGCTTTAGCCGGGCCGTAAACCCGCTCCTCACCAAAACTCTAAGCGGCTTATATCAACCCGCAGTCTATCGCAGCGTCTGTTCCGCGTCTGTGGGAGAGTCTGGCGAAATGGCAACGCGAAATTGGTAGGGCAGAGGGACGTGAAATGAGTCTCTATCGATCCGAGTGGTCGGAGTTAGCGCGGCCTTTCAACGCCCCTTCGATCGCTTGAATCCCATGCTGCACCGCCCCCTGAATGCCAATCAGCAATTCTTGAAGCTGGGTTAACCGGCCAAGGACTTCAGGCAGCGAAGCAGGCGGGGCATCGGGTCCCTGAGTGCCGTGAAACAGATCCACAGCCGCACTGTCGAGACGATCCGAACAAATCTGTTCGTGGAGCGCGATCGTTTGTTTGGCAGGCTTAACGGCGAGTTCTTCGTCGAGCGCGACGACGCAACGCTGGTACTGTCGCAGCGCCGCGGTTCGGTTGCCGGCCGCGTAGTGTATACGCATTAGGCGGCGGTGAGTGTGTTCACGAGCTCGATCGAAGAGGAGAATACGTGTTCCGTATTCGATACCAGTCTCGTACTCATGATGAGCCTCGCAGTAGCCCATCAGCTTATCCAGCATCGCGAGGTACATGTTCTGAAGCCGCTCGCGTTCATACAGACACCAATCCTGATACCAGCCCTCCAATAGATCGCCCTGGTAGAGCTTGACCGCACGCTGCAGCATATGTGCCTTCTCGAAATTCAGATCATGGCCCTGAGTATTCTGCACCGGCGCAAAGGCTTGCTCGAACACAGCGACATCGAGGCAAAGGTCCGCTTGCGAATTAAGCGTCACCCATTCGGGCTCAACGCGCAACAAACGCCCGTTGATGGGCCCGCCTTGACGATCTATGGTGCTTTGAAGCTGCCAGAGCGTTTGTCGCAAGTACTTCTTCGACTGCTCAGTGGAGCATTCACACCACAAGAGACTGGCTAAGACTTCACGGGGGTAAGGGTGATCGCGATACAACAGAAGATAGCAGAAGAGCTCTTGTATCTTGCGAGCATCGAAGCCGCCCAGTGGCTGCCCGTCACGCCCCCAAAGGCAAAGCTTCCCGAATAGGGTTATTCTTAAGGTACCCATCGGCGCCTCCCCTTTCTAAATGTTTGACGGCCGGACGGAGGCCGTGAATACGGGTTCCCCGGTCCATTCCCCCCGCCCAAAGCGAGACGATTCGAACTGGTAATAAGTGTTTGGTTATTGCCCCAAATGCCTTTCTCTCGGCGAGTGCGCTCAAGGAGAAGGGCCCAAACTCTTATGTGGCCTTTCAGGATGGCAGCTCTTATCTAACCGCCGATCATGTTCCCCGTTACACTTGACGGAAACGGAAACAAGGACAATGCAACAATGCGCACAAATATTCGAACTCGCGTGAGTTCGATACATCGTGGTGAAGGGGTGCTGCATTACTGGGCATTCCGGTCGATCAATGGGTGATGCGCCGGCGCAAGCTGCGGCTAGACAAAGCGGCAAGCAAGAAGGAAGCATTGAGGATCGCTGAGTCGTTCATCGCCGCGATCAATGAGTGGAACCGCAAAGCTAGATGCATACGCGCCTCAGGTTCCAAACCAGCATCTCTGACGTTCGACCCCTTTAGGAAGCAGTACTGGGTTCCCATTGACTTGGGGATCTTACGCCCCAACATTGTCGCCACTGGTCAACGGTCGATGATGCCGCCGTTGTGTCAAGACAGCTTTGTTTGTGCAACGGTAGCGGACCCGCGTCTCTAGAGGAGTTCACCCGATTAGCTGAGGTTGGCAAGACTGATGGCCTGGCTCGGTATGGGCGATCAAAAGTTCGCCGTCATTGACAATCAACCTCTCCTGCTTGGAAGCCTGCGGATATGCCGCCGGGCCAAAGCCGAGGAAGTTGAGCTAAGCAAAGAAAAACCGGACGCGGGATAGATTTACTTCATTTTCTAACCAAACGAACTCTTCGAGAGAAGAAGCGTGACTACAATCTAGCTCTCATTTCGCATTCCTTATGTCCGATTCAGCCCGTAACCGACGGCTTGCCCCAGCAACTTCGTTATGCGCCGAGAGACACTTGTCAATGCACCGGCTGGCTCATTGTGCCTAGCCCCGGATGGTAATAAGCAACTTGGCGAACCGAGTCCTGCTCTAACATCGAAAAGAGTTTCACTACATTCGTCCGATCGCAAGAGAATTCGTTGGCTGTGCCATCACAACAAACAACAACATAGAAGAACACCAGAGAGCAGTTTTCGTAAACCGGAGGTCCAAGGGTTCGAGTCCCTTCGCTGGCTCCACTTCACCGAGTTCTTTCCGGTGCTGGCGACCGATCTACCCAGTGCAAAAAGTCAATCCTGCAACGACCAATCCTGTTGCAACTCATTAGAAATGTCCTAGTTCCTAACTCGTTAGAAATGTCCTCTTTTTGAAGTCCGAGGTTTGTTGTCGATTGCAGTGATGAACTCCTTGGTCTACGCTTTGATTGGCCTGGCCGGAGGATAGGGCAATGCTGAGGAGCAACCCGAGCACCGAGCCAGGGGCCAATACCGGACGGGGGTGATTCGTCACCCCCCGGTTAACTCCAGATTTAGTTTTTGCCCAGCACAAGGTATCGACTCGAGCCCCCGTCCGGGATGGCACGAAAGCGATAAACCTTCTTTGCTTTGGTGATCTGAGACATTGCTTTCCATCGGTTCAATCCCGACCCTGATCAACAAGAGTACGACCACGCCCAAAGCGAATGCCTCTCCACGGATGGTCCTTTGGAGGCACCCATTTCTTCTTAAGCTTCTTCGGCTGCCAGCTCACCTTCTTCTTGGGAGATGCGGCCGGTCTCTCACTCAGCAACTGGTAAGGAATATCCTTGCCGCGATAGACGAAGTGCAGTTCGCCGTTGAGATATCGCTTCACCTTTACCTTTCCGCTCGCGGGTCCGTAACGCGTCATTCTCTTCAGCTGGTAGTAGTTGTTCTCGAACCGCACTATCCAGTCTTTGGTGATCGAGCGTTGTTGCTGTATGCAAAAGATGGAAGGCAAGTCGTAACCCTTCGCGGATCGGTGATAGTCCACCGGGTCGCGAGGAGCGACAGCAAACTTACGGTTGAGCTTATCCTGAAACTCAGCCTGGTATAGCAGCTTGTTGGCTGCTTCAAAATCGCTGATACCTTTCAGCCTTAGCTCCTTCACCAATCTGTTCTGATAAACCCCGTTTGAGCGCTCTATTCGGCCTTTGGCCTGTGGAGAGCGGGCGAGGATGATCTTGATACCCAGTTCCTTGCAGGCTCGGGCGAACTGAGTCAGATCCTCGTTGGTCGCATCTTCGATCCTTGAGGGCGCCTTCTCCGGCGAAGCGAAAATATTCTTGCGGTCGACGTAGATCGAATCGGGGATCCCGAACCGTTCGATCCAATTCCACAACAGAGTCATTGCGGCATAGATCGTTTCCTGATCGTCTAACAGCGACATGGTCCACGTAGTCGCATCGTCAGCGGCATTCATCAGGCAGCAAGGATCAGCTCGATCTTCAAACCACGCATGAGGCGACCCGTCCATCTGCAGCATCTCTCCGAAGCGCGCCCTCCTTTCGCGCCAACTTCGATGCTTTCCTCGCCGGCGTTGTCTTGCCCACAACCCTTCTTTGGTAAGCCACCGTCGAAGCGTTTCGTGATCTACTTTCAGCCCATCTTCTTCTTCCAGCTTCTCGGATCCCAGCGTTGGCCCGAACCCGTCGTACCTGGTTTTGTACCGAGCGATTATTGTCGTTCGAAACTCATCGGGGTAAGCCCGGTTAGACTTTCTCCCTCGACTGCGATGCACGAGCCCCTGATCGCCTTGCTCCCGGTATCGTTTGTAGATCCTCTGCGTGTGCCGGTAGCTCAATCTCAGCATTCGTGAGGCATCGCTGAGTTTCAACTCTTTCTTGTTAACCCGCGTGAGCACCTTGAGGTATTCCCGTTCCTTCTGACTCATCATCACATGTCCTCTCATAGCACCCTATTGGGCGCAATCTGCTCTCTTTTTTAAAGAGGACATTTCTATCGAGTTCAAACTAGGACATTTTCATCGAGTCACGACACCTGCAACGACCAATCCTTGACAGTCAGCACGCGGTTCTATAGGTTTAATCTTTTCTGTTGAGACGCTTTCTGAGGAGTGAGAAACATGAAGAGGACTTTTCAACCGAATAACCGCCGCC
>Ga0070696_100003312_pt1 | contig 10755 bp, 8 predicted proteins | sample KBSK1253metaG_FD_65474 | JGI IMG/M metagenome (GOLD analysis project Ga0070696, IMG submission 65474) | Corn, switchgrass and miscanthus rhizosphere microbial communities from Kellogg Biological Station, Michigan, USA - KBS K1-25-3 metaG | ecosystem: Host-associated > Plants > Roots >... | reverse complement strand
TGGACGACTTCGATGCGCTGCCGGCGTCCGAGATCGAGCCGGTGATTGCGGTGGACAGCGTCGACAGCATTTGACCATGATTAATCGGATGAAACTGGTCTTTCGGGTTACGATGCTTGCTTTCGCCTTGAGCGGGTCCGCCACGATGGCGCAAACCGCCCGGGGTGATGCGAGTGGAAATCGGGTGGCACTCGAGCAGCAATTCCGGCAGCGCGCGGCCGCCGTGGCGAAGCAGAGGATCGGTCTTACCGACGCACAGATGACGCAGCTCGAGCAATCGAATGCGCGCTTCGGACCCCGTCTCAACCAGATTGCCGCGCAGGAGCGGGAGACGAGGCGCCAGCTGCGGTTGGAGATGACATCCACAACCGAGCCGAATCAGCAGCACGTCAGCTCACTTCTCGACGCTTCGCTGCAGCTCCAGAAGCAACGGATAGCGCTGGTCGAGGAACAGCAAAAGGACCTCGCCCGCTTCATGACTCCAGTGCAGAGGGCGCGCTACATCGCGCTGCAGCAGCAGCTCCGGCGTCGCGCCCAGGAGCTGTCGCGCCAGAATGAGATGGGCTCCAAAGGCGGCGGACGCGGCGGACCGAGAAAAATCCGGTAGGCTGCGGAAGCGTATGGCCCCCGACGATTGTCGGGGGCTCTTTTTTTGCCTTCGATGCGTGCAATGCCGGATTTCGCTCATCATCTGACAAGCCTGTTGCAGGCGTACACGTACCCGGTGCTGTTGGCGCTGGTGCTGCTCGAGAGCCTCGGTATTCCCCTGCCGGGCGAGATAGCGCTGGTTACGGCCGCCGCCTACGCATCACTGGGGCACATTTCCATATACGTGGTCGTGATGCTCGCAGCCATCGGCGCGACGGTCGGCGGCGTGCTCGGCTACTGGATCGGAATCAAGGGCGGACTGCCCCTCGTCGCGCACTACGGCGGGTACGTCGGAATCCGGAAGTCGCACATCGACAAGGCGCACGCATTCTTTGAGCGAAACGGCGCCAGGACGATTCTGTTCGGGCGCTTCATCGCGCTGCTCCGGACGTGGGCTGCCCTCGTCGCCGGCGCCGCGCGCATGTCGTTCAAGCGGTTCGTCGCCTACAACACCCTGAGCAGTGTGATCTGGGCGGTGGTGTTCGGCTGGCTGGGATACTATTTCGGACGCGATCTACCGCTACTCGAGTCGTACATCTCGCGCGCCAGTTTTTCGTTATTGATCCTGCTGGCGGTCGGCATTCCCGCCTTTATTCTTTGGCAGAGGCGGCGCCGCCTGATAAATTGAGTGTGCGCCCGGGTGGCGGAATCGGTAGACGCAGGGGACTCAAAATCCCCCGGCCATTGGCCTTACGAGTTCGAGTCTCGTCCCGGGTATAGACGTCTCTTTGGCGTTCTGGCATCAACGGCAAACCGAAGACGACCAGCTGGGAGCGTCCGGCGGGGCAGCTTGCGGCCCCGAGCCGGCTCGAAGCAAGTGGCGGCATGCTTCCTGTACTTCTCGATCCCAAACCAGCCAGGGGACGAGATGAAATCCAACTCACAGCATCAGAAGGACGCCGTTGCTACCGACCAGAAATTCAGGGTCGACGACGAGCACATCCGCGAGGCGGACAAACGCCACCTGAAGGAATCGGAAGAGCACCCCAACCTGATTCCGAAAAAGGGCGGGAAGCCCAAAGTCGACCAGGACGACGGAGACTAAAGGGTCTTTTTCAAACCCGTGCTCGGCGCTGCCAGCCGCTCCGCTCGCAGCTCCCAGCTGGTCGTCTTCAGTTAGTCCTCACGCCACGCGTGATGTCGGCTGCTCCCTCGGCCCAATCGATGGCACCGGTCTTCCGCGCGCACGCGCGTAAAGCCGGCGCGTGAGATTGCGGGTCCGCTCCGGCAGCTCGTCAAAGTAGGTGTAAAACACCGGCGTCACGTAGAGCGTGACCAGCTGCGAGAAAGCGAGTCCACCGACCACAGCGATGCCCAGAGGGCGTCTCGCTTCAGCACCGGCGCCCTGACCGAGTGCGATCGGCAGCGTCGCCATCAACGCCGCCATCGTCGTCATCATGATCGGCCGGAACCTCACCACCGCCGCCTGCACGATCGCCTTCGCCGGCGGGATGTGCTCGGTGCGCTCGGCCTCGAGCGCGAAGTCGATCATCATGATGGCGTTCTTCTTCACGATGCCGACCAGCAATATCAATCCGACGAATCCGTAAACGTCGAGCGGCATCCGGAAAATCCACAACGCGATCAGAGCGCCAAACGCGGCGAACGGCAACCCGGTGAGAATCGTTGCCGGGTGAATGAAGCTCTCGTAGAGAACGCCGAGCACCATGTAGATGACGAAAATCGCCAGGATGAGAAGCGCCAGCAGTCCCTGCTGGCTGGCCTGGAACGCCTGCGCCGTGCCGGAGAACTGCGTCGTGATGTCCGAAGGGACGATCTGCGAGGCGGCCGCTTCCACGGCAGCGGTCGCCTGGCCCAGCGCCACGCCCGGTTTCGTGTTGAATGAAACCGTGACTGACGGCAGCTGTCCGGAATGGGTGATCGAAAGCGGCCCGACGTTCTGGGTGAGATTTGCGACGGCGCTCAGTGGAACCAGATCACCCCGATCTGACCGCACGTACAACATTCTCAGCGCGTTCACATCCTGCTGGAACTGCGGCAGCAGCTCCATTATCACGCTGTACTGATTGTTGGGCGTGTAGATCGTCGACACCTGCCTCGATCCATACGCGTCGTACAGCGCTGTCTCGATCTGCTGCGCCGACACGCCGAGCGACGAGGCGCGATCGCGATCGATCGAGACGATGACCTGCGGATTGGCGATCTGCAGATCGCTGGTGACGTCCTGGATCTGCGGAATCGTTCTCATCCGCGCTTCCAGGCGCTTGGCGGCGGTATCGAGGGCTTCGATATCCGGACTCTGAAGGGTGAACTGATACTGGCTCTTCGCTGAGCGGCCGCCGATCTGAATCGCCGGCGGCACTGTCATGAACACGTTGAGTCCGGGAATTCCCGAGAGCTTGGGACGCATCTCGTTGACGATATCATCCGCGCTCGGTCTTTCGCCGCGCGGTTTGAGGCTCATGAAAATGCGCCCCTGATTATTGCTCGAGCCAAACCCGCCGCCCGCCGACGACATGAAGCCTGAGAGGTAGGGACTCTGCGCGATGATCGCCGCCGCCTGCTGCTGCTTCTTCACCATTTCCTGGAACGACGTGCCCTGGGCGGCCTCGGTCGTCACCATGATCTGGCCGTTATCCTGAGTGGGGATGAAACCGGTCGGCACGATCTTGAACAACACCACTGTGCCGACGAGGACAGCGAGGGAGAACATCAGCGACGCGAAGCGATGCTCCATCACCCAGTCGAGGCTCGATGAGTAGCGACCGAGGATACGCTCGTACACGCGCTCCGATGCGTTGAACAGCCGACCGTGCTGATGCGACGGCGGCTTGAGGAACCGGCTCGACAGCATCGGCGTCAGGGTCAGCGATACGAATCCCGACACCAGGATCGCGGTTCCGATGGTAACGGCGAACTCGTGGAACAGCCGGCCAAGAATTCCACCCATGAAGAGCAGGGGAATGAAGACCGCCGTCAACGATATGGTCATCGCCAGAATCGTGAACCCGACTTCGGCGGATCCTTCAAAAGCCGCCTTCATCGGATCTTTACCCTTCTCCATGTGCCGGACGATGTTCTCCAGCATCACGATCGCGTCGTCGACGACGAACCCCACTGCCAGAGTGAGCGCCATCAACGACAGATTGTCGAGCGAGTATCCGAACAGGTACATCACGGCGAAGGTGCCGATGAGGGACATCGGCAACGCGAGGCTCGGGATGATCGTCGCCGAGACGTTTCGCAGGAAGATGAAAATCACCATGATCACGAGGAACAGCGTGAGCATCAGCGTGAACTTCACATCCTTGACGGACTCCTCGATGGCGATCGACCGGTCGTACAGCGTCTGGATCTCGACGCTCGGAGGAATCTGCGCTTTGAGCCTTTCCACCAGGTCCTTCACGCCCTTGGCGACAGCAACGGTGTTGGTGCCAGGCTGCCGCTGGACGGCCAGCACAATGGCGCGGTCGCCGTTGAACCAGCTGGCGGTTCTGTTGTTCTCGACGTTATCCAGAACCTGTCCAAGCTCCTCCAGGTGAACGGGCGCACCGTTTCTGTACGCCACCACCATCTGACGGAACTCGGCGGCGTTCTGAAGCTGGCCGTTGGCACGAATGGTTGACGCCTTGTTCGGGCCCCACAGGGTGCCCGTCGGCATACTCACGTTCTGCTCGCCGATCGCCGATGCGACTTCGTCGATGCCGATCCCGCGATTCGCCAGCGAAGTGGGATCGAGCTGCACACGTACCGCGTACTTCTGCGCGCCGTACACCTGCACCTGCGCGATACCCGGCACCATCGAGATGCGCTGCGCCAGGTATGTCTCGCCGTACTCGTCGAGATCGGACAAAGGCATCGTCTTCGACGTCAACGCGAAATAGAGAATGGGTGAATCGGCCGGATTCACCTTGCGATAGGACGGTGGAAGGATGCCGAGCGGCAGGCTGCGCAGTGTCTGGGAGATCGCCGCCTGCACGTCCGCCGCGGCGGCGTCGATGTCGCGATCGAGCGAGAACTGAATGGTGATCCCCGTCGAGCCGAGTGAGCTGGACGACGTCATGTTGTCGATGCCGGCAATCGTCGAGAATTGCTTCTCGAGGGGCGTGGCGACGGCGGCGGCCATCGTTTCCGGACTGGCGCCCGGCAGATTGGCGTTGACGGAGATCGTCGGGAAGTCCACCGACGGCAGGTCGCTCACCGGCAATCGCCTGTACGCGGCCGCGCCGAAGAAGAGAATGCCGATCATGACCAGAGCAGTCATGACTGGTCGGCGGATGAATAGCGCGGTCATCTGGCGGCTCCTTTTATCGACACCTTCGAGCCTGGTATCAATCGAGATTGGCCATCGACTACGACACGCTCTCCCTCACGGAGTCCGCTGGCGATGACGGCGACGGTGTCGACGGTGCGGGCGATCTGCACGGGTGTCTGGCGGGCCGTCTGGGCCGTGTCGATGGTATACACATAGGTGCCCTGCTGCCCGGTAAGTATCGCGGGCGCGGGCAAGGTGAGTGCGTTCGGATCGACGTACAACTGCAGACCAATGCTCATGTACTGTCCCGGCCAGATGGTGCCTTCCGGATTACTGAATCTCGCCTTGAGCAGCACGGTTCCGGTAGTGGAATCGACGTTGTTGTCGACGAAGGCGAGCGAGCCATCGATCGGCACGCCGGTACCCTCGGACGGTGTCGCCCGAACCTGCAGCGCGTTCCCGCTCCTGTAGTAGCGCTGGATATCCGGGAACTGGCTCTGCGGCACCGAGAATCGGACCAGAATCGGCTGTATCTGATTGATTACGACCAGAGGTGGGTCACTGTTCGCTTTCACGAGGTTGCCCATCCTGACGAGCAGACTCCCGGTTCGCCCGGAAATCGGCGCCACGATCGTGCAGTTTGAGACATCAAGGGCCGCTTTCTGGACGGTCGCGCGATCAGCCTCGACCGTGGCCGCCGCTGACATGGCTGTCGCTTCGGCCTGATCTGCCTGCGAGCCCGTGACGTATCCTTCCTTGACCAATGCCGCGTACCGCGTCGCGTCCCTGCGCGCATTCGCGGCGATCGCTTCGTCGCGGGCGAGCTGCGCGCGCGCCTGGTTGAGCACCGCGGTGTAGGGGCGGGGATCGATCTGGAAGAGAACCTGGCCCGCCTGCACGGCCTGGCCCTCCGAGAAGTTCACCCGCATCAGAGTGCCGTTGACCTGCGCCTGGACGGCAACCGTCTGCATCGGTTCGGCCACACCATTGGCCGTGACGACGTACGGAATCGTCGAGCGGCGTACCGTCGTGACGCTGACGGGCACCTGTGGTGATCTCGGGGGAGCTTTCTTCGAGCAGGCGGCAATGGCAGCAATGCCGATTACCGCGATGCACGCGTTACGGGAGCGCGTGCTCATTTGGAGTCCGGGAGGGGAGTAGGACGCGACAACGTGTCGGGAGAGAATGAGAATGGGGTGTCGCCGTGTACTCCGAGTACACCAGCGTCGCGGGCGAGTTGCGCCAGCGCAGTATACCACTGCCAGCGGGTTTGTACGCGCTGTGCGCGCGCGTTGCCGAGTGCAGTTTGCGCTGTGAGCAGATCGAGGATGCTTCCCACACCTTCGCGATAGCGGCCGGCTGCGACCTGGGCCGATTGCTCGGCGCTGGCCAGCAGATCATCGGCGGTAACGGCTCGCTGTTGCGCCGTCTGCAACCTGTAGTACGAGACGAAAACCTCCGTCACGACATCCTGCCGCGTCTGTTCGGCGAGCGCCGCGACGGCGTCTGCCTGGGCGCGGGCCGCGGCGATGTCATACTGGTGAGAAAACCCGTTGAACAACGGAATCGATAGGCCGAGGTTGAGATTGTACGAGGGACCGGCGAAGGTCGAGGGTGTGGAATAAAGACGTGATCCAGTTCCGCCGAGTGTGAGAGAAGGCAACGCGGCGGCGCGAGTAACGCGCACCTGCGAGTATGCGGCTTCGGCCCGCGCGCGTGCCGCGGCAAGGTCCGGCCTGTTTCGGAGCGCGGTATTGATGATGTTGTCGACGCTGTCCGTCAGAGTTCGAACCGGAACCGGGCCGGCGATCGGTGCCAGATCGAATGGAAGATTCGCCGGCAACCCCAGCGCCGCCGCCAGTCCTCCGCGCGCGGCCTGCACCAGACCCTGTGTGGTCTCGAGCGTCAACTGCTCCTGCGAGAGAGCGGTTTTGGCCTGGAGCACATCGGCAATCGTCGCCAGCCCAACGCGATTCCGCTGTTGCGCTGCGTTGAGACTTGCCTGCGCTTCGGCGATAGCGGTGCGCTCGGCGGCGAGGAGAGCGACAGTCGCCACGTAATTGAAGTAGGCGGTTAGAGCGTCGAGAACAGTGTTCTGAATCGTCGCGTTGTGTGTCAGGCTCGCGGCGAAGAGACTCTGACGGGCAGCTTCGACCGACCCGGAGCGCCCACCGAAATCGAGCAGCAGATAGTTGAGGGATACGGCGGGCCCGTAGTCCGTCCTCTCTCCAGCCGGCCGCGCATTGGTTGCGGGGGACTTGATTCGCGATGCCGTCGCCGAAGCATTCACCTCCGGGTAGTACGCGCCCCGAGCCGAACCCAGAAAATTCGCGGCAGCTCTCGCCTGGGACCACGAAGCGTGCGTTGCCGGATTGTTTCGGAGCGCGAGATCGACGACGTCCACGATAGTGAGCGCCTGTATCCGCTGCTGGAGATCAGCCGGCACGGCGTTGATCTGCGCCGGCGAGATGAGCGGCTCCGGCTTGATGGCGCTGGCGGGTGGCGTCCATGGGACGTTGGGTGCCGGCGATGTTCCGGCGACGCCGTCGACTCGCGGAGCGCCGACACAGCCCGCGACGATAGGCGACAGGCAGACGAAAATGGCTTGGAGAAGTCTTTTGTTTTGCGACATTATTCCCAATACGCGAGGCTGCACGGTTCTGCTGGCCAGCTACAAAGGTTTTGTGCGACGCTCAGTTTCACTACATTTGGCGATTCGCATTCGTACCAAAAGGAGCCAATGACGAAGTATAAGTTCGCCAAAGTCCCACCGCGCGGAGAAGGGATCACGTACCGGAATGGGGTCCTCTCCGTTCCAGACAATCCAATCATTCCATTCGTTGAAGGCGACGGCACCGGGCCCGACATCTGGCGCGCGTCCGTTCGCGTCTTCGATGCGGCTGTCGAACGTGCCTACCAGGGACAGCGCAAGGTCCATTGGATGGAGGTCTTCGCTGGCGAGAAATCCTTCAAGCAGTATCAGGATTGGCTTCCGCAGGAGACTGTGGACGCGATGCAGGAATATCGCGTCTCGATCAAGGGCCCGCTCACCACGCCGGTCGGCGGCGGCATTCGCTCCCTCAACGTCACGCTGCGCCAGGTGCTCGATCTGTACGCCTGCATCCGTCCCGTGCGCTACTTCGAGGGGGTCGGCGCGCCGGTGAAGGAGCCCGAGAAAGTCGACGTCGTGATCTTCCGCGAGAATACGGAAGACGTCTACGCGGGAATCGAGTGGAAGGCGGGGTCCCCGGAGGCGGAGAAGATCGCCGCGTACCTGCGGAAGGAGTTCAAGAGCGAGATCCGCGAGAAATCGGCCCTCGGCGTCAAGCCAATGTCCGAGTTCGGCTCCAAGCGGCTCGTCGAGATGGCGATCACGTACGCCATCGAGAAGAACCGGGAATCGGTCACCCTGGTCCACAAGGGCAACATCATGAAGTTCACCGAAGGCGCCTTTCGCGACTGGGGCTACGAGGTAGCCCGCGAAAAATTCGCCGACGATACGATTACCGAAGCCGATGTCGCCAAGTCAGGACCCTCGGTCCGGGTCGATGCGATCGTGATGCGCGACAGAATCGCGGACTCGATGTTCCAGCAGCTTTTGCTCAGGCCATCGGAGTATTCCGTGATCGCCACGCCGAATCTGAACGGCGACTATCTGTCCGACGCCGCGGCGGCGCAGGTCGGTGGCCTTGGGATAGCGCCGGGCGGCAACGTCGGTGACGGCGTAGCCGTTTTCGAGGCCACCCACGGCACCGCGCCGAAGTACGCCAACCTCGATAAGATCAACCCCGGGAGCGTCATTCTGTCGGGCGTAATGATGTTCGAGTACATGCGTTGGCCCGAGGCCGCGCAGCTGATCGTGAAGGGGATGGAGAACGCCATCAAATCGAAGCGCGTGACCTACGATCTGGCGCGTCAGATGCCGGGCGCGACGGAAGTATCAACCTCGGCCTTTGGCGATCAGGTGATTGCCGGAATGAAGGCTTAGCTGGTGCTATCCGTCAGCATCAACTCGGCCAGTCCGACTGAGGTCGGAACCAGCCTTCTCGTAATCGCGCTTCCGGAAAATCCCACCATCGCCGGGATCGCCGGACTCGACAGCGCGGCCCAGGGGTCGCTGAGCAAATCGATCGAGATGAAGGATTTCCGCGGCAGCCGGGACGAGATGCTGCATCTCACCGGCTTTCCAAAAGGTCCGCGCCGCATGCTCCTTCTGGGGATGGGAGCGGTGACGGACCGGCGGGCGTCGTTGCGCCGCGCCGCAACTCTCGCCGCGCGCACCGCACACCGCCTCGGCGTTGGAGAAATGGTGTGGTACTCGGGTCAGATCACACCGGAGGAGACGGAAGCCATCACTGTTGGCCTCATCGCCGGGTCGTGGGAGTATACGGATCTGAAGACGCCGGCCCCCGAGGCAGAGCGAAAGAAGCCGCTGGAGAAGGTGAGCATCCTCACCAACAACACCGACGATTTCCGCAACGCGTTGAGCAACGGACAGGCGATCGGAACGGGACATAGCCTGGCCCGACGCCTGGCGATGATGCCGGGCAATCTGTGCACACCGGACTACCTTGCGCAGACGGCCGGAGAAATCGCGGCGCGCTACGGCATGGGCATCACCATCCTCGGTCGTCGCGAGATGGAAGCCGAGAAAATGGGCTCGTTCCTCGCCGTGGCGCAGGGCACTCCGCAGGAGCCCAAGCTGATTGCGATGGAGTACAAAGGAGGGAAGCCCAACGCCAAGCCGGTGGTTCTCGTAGGCAAGGGCCTTTGCTTCGACAGCGGCGGAATCTCCATCAAGCCGGCGCAGGGGATGGAGTTCATGAAGTTCGACATGTGCGGCGGCGCCGGCGTCCTCGGCACCATGGAAGCGATCGGCCAGATGAAGCCGGAGGTGAACGTAGTCGGCATCGTCGGTGCGACCACCAACATGCCGTCGGGGACGGCGATGAATCCGGGCGACGTCGTAAAGGCGCAGAACGGCAAGTCCATCGAGATAATCAATACCGACGCGGAAGGCCGGCTGGTTCTTGCCGACTGCCTGTCCTACGCGAAGCGGTTCGAGCCGGACGTTGTGATCGATGCCGCAACTCTTACGGGGGCGTGCGTAATCGCGCTTGGGCACACCGCGAGCGGTGTTTTCTCCAGCGATGACTCTCTGATCGCGGAAATTCTCGCCGCGGGCAAACGCGCCGGCGAGCCCGGCTGGCCGCTGCCGCTGTGGGACGACTACAAGGATCTGATCAAGTCCGACGTCGCCGATGTGAAGAACTCCGGGGGGCGTCCCGCCGGCGCGGTCACGGCCGCCATGTTTCTCAAGGAATTCGCGGAGGGCTACACCTGGGCGCATTTGGACATCGCTGGCACTGCTTATTCAGAGAGCGACCTGGTGACGATACCGAAGGGACCGACGGGAGTTCCGACGGGTACCTTCATCGAGTTCATTCGCGGGAGAGCTCGCTGACCAGCGCGAACGGTACAATGCGCATCTCAGCCCGCCTCGGCCTCGTGGCCGGGGCGCTTTTGTACGCGCCCGCTGTTCTGGCGCAGGTCGTTCCGCCGCCTGCGAGCGAAGTGCCGATTCCGGTCAAGCCGAAGACCGATTCCACTCCGGACAGCACTCGGATAAAGCCTGATAGCATCAAAGCCCCAATCGGCCGATTTGCCGATCCGGCGCTCAACGAGATCGGTCCCCAGTACGAATGGAATCGGACGCAGCTTTTCGCCACCGGCTCGCTGACGCTGGTGGATCTTCTGGACCGGATTCCCGGACTGACCACGTTTCGCTCTGGCTGGCTATCGACGCCACAGACCGCCATGTACGCCGGCAACTTCGAGCGGGTCAGGATTTTCTATGATGGCGTCGAGATAGACGATCTCGACGGCAGGAC
>Ga0070696_100003311_pt1 | contig 10756 bp, 9 predicted proteins | sample KBSK1253metaG_FD_65474 | JGI IMG/M metagenome (GOLD analysis project Ga0070696, IMG submission 65474) | Corn, switchgrass and miscanthus rhizosphere microbial communities from Kellogg Biological Station, Michigan, USA - KBS K1-25-3 metaG | ecosystem: Host-associated > Plants > Roots >... | reverse complement strand
GCTGTTAGCTGTTAGCTGTTAGCTGTTAGCTGTTAGCTGTTAGCTGTTAGCTGTTAGCTGTTAGCTGTTAGCTGTTAGCTGTTAGCTGTTAGCTGTTAGCTGTTAGCTGTTAGCTGTTCTCATCTCCATTCCGCTCCGCAGGGACAGTGGTGCGCTCCATTATGGCCTGCGTCGCGATAGCAGACGCACGAACGTCCCCCGGTGCCGGTGTGGCAGAGACACACCCGTTCCTGCGCCTTCCCGCTCTCGATGCGTTCGATGTTGCGGGCGATTTCCGGCACGGGGACAACGCTCCGCGAGACCAGGGTTGCCTTGGCCACGACTTTCTCCTTCGATCAGGTCTCAGTGACAGCGGAAGGGGGCCAAGCTAAAGAGTGTGCTTCCACATCGCCAGACGGTCTTATCCACGTGGAAGACGTTGATTTGTCGACAAGGACTGTAAGCTCCACCCCGGAGCCCAACACCGCGATTTTGGTAACGGAGCGTGGGGCGATTGTGGCTCGCGCTTGGCTTCCTTCTGGATTGACCTTAGTATCCCCAGTGGGAGTATCTCTCTCGCGATCTACTCACGAAGGCTCCATTATCCCACCTCCGCGCTGATCCCTATGAGCCGGAGTATGGCCTACCTCCTCAGAGTCGCGGCGCTCGCGGCAGTCTACTACGCGGCCGCTCGGATAGGCCTGAGCTACGCCTCCATCGGCCATAGCATCTCGTTGGTCTGGCCACCCACGGGCGTAGCCCTCGCCGCACTGGTCGCCTGGGGCTATCGCTACTGGCCTGGCGTGGCAGTCGGGGCCTTTCTCGCAAACGCATCCACTCCGGTTTCACTCGCGGTTGCCGCGGGCATCGCCGCAGGGAACACGGCGGAGGCACTGGTCGCGGCCTACCTGGTCCGGCGGGCCAGCGGCCCCCGGCCTCGACTGGACGTCATGCGCACAGTGCGAGCGCTGGTGCTCGCGGCGGCGCCGCTGGGAGCCCTGGTGAGCGCGAGCATCGGGGTGACGACCCTCTGGGCGGCGGGGGATCTCCCGGCGCGAACGGTGGGCTCGGCCCTCGCGGTATGGTGGACCGGAGACGTACTGGGCGCATTGGTCGTTGCACCGCTCCTCCTGGTCTGGGCGCTGGCTGCCCACTCCCGCATCGGTGCCCGAGGTCCGCTGGAGATTGTGCTCCTCTGCCTCGGCACGGTGGTGGCAGCCGAGCTGGGACTGGGACAGTTGTTCAGTTCCACGATCCTCCGCCAGGTGGATTACCTCTACCTGCTTTTCCCCTTCGTCATCTGGGCGGCACTTCGTTTCGGCAGCCGGGGCGCCTCCCTGATGACGCTGACGGTCTCTGCGGTGGCGGTGTGGCATACCACCCGAGGAGCCGGCCCCTTCGTGGCCGGGACGGTGGGGGCCACGCTGTTCGCTGCGGCATGCTATATCGCCGTCGTGGCGGTCACTGGGCTCATGCTCGCCGCGGCGGTGGCACACGAGCGAGAGTCGGCAACCGAGACACTGCAGCATCGGGAAGAGCAGCTCCGGGTCGCCCTGGATGCCGCGCGTATGGGAATCTGGTCGTGGTCGGCCGACGAGAACCGCCTCGCGTGGGACGAGACCATGCGACGGCTCTATGGGCTGGCACCGGACGAGCGGGTTGCTACCTACGAGGATTTTTTGAATCGGGTCTACCCCGACGACCGGGAGTTCGTCGACGCGACGGTCCAGCGGGCGTTGGCCAACGGAGGCCTGCTGGACTACGAGTTTCGTATCCTGCTGCCTGACGGTCGGATCCGCTGGATCGCCGACCAGGGCCGAGTCCTTCCGGGGGTCCCTGGCGGACGTCCCAGGATGACCGGTGTGTGCATGGATGTGAGCGAACGCCGCCTGGCCGAAGAACACTTGCGCCAAGCCCATCGCATGGAATCGGTGGGGCGGCTCGCTGGAGGCGTGGCCCACGAGGCCAACAACCAGATGAGCGTCGTCATCGGAGCCACCGAATTCATCCTCCAGCGGCCGGACCTGCCCGAGGCGATCAGAGTCGACGTCGAGCACATCCGCCGGGCGGCGGACCGAACCGCTGCGGTCACGGCTCAGCTGCTGGCGTTCAGCCGGCGACAGCTGCTGAAGCCCCAGGTGCTTAACCTCTCCGACCTCGTACGCAGATTCGAAACCGTGCTCCAAAGAGTCATGGGTGAAGACTGCACCATCTCCCTACGGCTCGCATCCACTCCCGTGCGAGTCAAGGCGGATCCCGGCCAGTTGGAACAGGTGCTGCTCAACCTGGCGCTCAACGCCCGCGACGCGATGCCCCGAGGTGGCGTGTTCACGGTGGAAACCCTCTCGACCGAGGTCACCGGCAGCTCGCCCGATTTTCCTCCAGGGGTGGTCATCCAGGCCGGGCACTACGCGCTGCTGCTGGTGAGCGATACCGGGCACGGCATGGATCGGGCGACCCTGGGCCACATTTTCGAGCCCTTCTTTACCACCAAGGGTGTCGGCCAGGGCACCGGCCTCGGGCTCTCGACGGTGTACGGCATCGTGAAGCAGTCCGATGGTTACGTGTGGGCGACCAGCGAGCCGGGGTCGGGCACGATCTTCAAGATCTATTTGCCGCTCACGGCCGAAGAAATCGACGCACCACGCCCCAGCGGCGCGGTGCGATTGGCCGCCACGGGGGAGCTGATCCTGGTGGTAGAAGACGAAGAGATGGTACGACGAATGGCCGCCCGCGCCCTAACAGAGGGCGGCTACCGGGTGCTGGAGGCGGGGAGCGCCCGAGAGGCGCTCGATCTTCTGGCGAACGCCACCGGGCCGTGCAAGCTCGTGCTGATGGATGTGGTCATGCCCGGGATGGGCGGACGCGAGCTCGCGTCCAGGATCGAAGACCTTTGGCCCGGTATCCCCGTGCTCTTCATTTCCGGCCATACCGACGGCGAGATCCTGAGCCGCGGCCTGTTGGACCCTGACACCGCATTTCTAGCGAAACCGTTTACCGTCGAAGCGCTGGTGCGCGCGGTGCGGGACCGACTGCAAGGCCCCGCGCCGGCGCACGTTGGCAAATACTCCTAGCGCTGTCTCAGCCGGTGACCCCGAGCTGCTGCAGCATCGTTGCCATATCGAAGTACTGTCGGTGCGACTTCGCCTTCTCACCTTCCATCCGAATCACGTTGCAGGCCCTGATCTCAATCCGCTTGCCGGTCGGAGCGATCGGACCCTTGGGGGTCTGGAGCGGGCCCTTGTGCGTGCCTCGCCAGGTCACCTCGATTACAACGGTGTCGCCGCTAGCGACGGTACTGTCGAAGGTGCACCTCGAATCGGGGAGCGCCGTGGCCCAACCCTGCCACAAGGTGATCACCTGGTCGATACCTTGAGCCTTCCGATTGTTGGCGACCTCGTCGTACACGAAGTCAGAGGTAAGCAGCGTGCGGATCTTATCCCAGTTCTTGTCGTTGTATCCGATGAAGGGGCCCTTGGCAGCCTCGATGAGCTGTTGCGGCGGAATCATTGTGGCTTTTCCTGGCATGATGGTCCTCCTGGAATCGAATTGGGCTTGAACGGCGCGAACCGCGCCGGGTGAGGTCGTCGTGAGCTTGCTACGCCGGAGACCGGGATGCGGATCCTTCGCGGTGAGGACCCAAAATGAGCGCCGGTACGAGCGCTGTCCACTGCCAGAATGTCACGGCCGCTCCAGCACGTCGGCCGTCTGAACGATGATCGAGCACCTCCTCGCCACCTATGGCTTTGCAGCCCTGTTCGGTTTGGTCTTCCTGGAGAGTCTGGGAGTGCCGCTCCCCGGGGAAACCGCCCTGCTCACCGCAGCGGCCCTCTCGGCTACCGGACGACTCGCGTTCCCCGGTGTCCTGCTGGCGGCCGCTGCCGGCGCGATAGCCGGCGACGCCTGCGGATATTGGATCGGCCGAATCGGGGGGGTCAGACTCCTGCAGCGGTACGGGCGGCTGATCCGGCTGGACGACCGCAAGCTGGAGAAGGGCCGCCGGTTCTTTCAGCGCCACGGCGGCAAGACCGTCTTCCTGGGCCGTTTCGTGGCTCTACTGCGCACCAGCGCAGCCTTGCTCGCGGGCGTGAACCGCATGCCATATCTCAGGTTCACCCTGTTCAATGCAGCCGGCGGGATCTGCTGGACCGTCCTGGTGGGCGCGCTGGGCTATGGTTTTGGCCACAATCTTCCGGCGGTCGAACGCTGGGTGGGCCAGGCGGGCGCCATGGCGGTGCTCCTGATCGCTCTCCTTGTGGTCCTACCCTTCGTGGGCGGCTGGATAGTCCGTCATCGGAAGGAGATCCTGGAATGGGTGGCCCGGACGCTGGAACGCCTGGGCGTTGGCCGGGTAACTCAGGCAATTGCACGCCGCTATCCTCGCTCGTGGGCGTTCCTGGGTCGCCGCTTCTCCAAGGTGGAGTATCTCGGTCTCCACCTAACGGTCGGACTCCTGTTGAGCCTTGGAGCCCTATGGCTCTTCGCAAGCATCGCGAAGGATGTGGTCCATCATGACCCGATCACTCGCTTCGACGTCGAGCTGGCCAATGCGCTCCACTCCCACGGTTCCCCCACCGTCCTCACCATCGCCACGAACATAACGCTTGCCGGCTCGCCAATGGTTATCGTTCCTCTGGCGCTCGTAGTGGGAGCGATTCTCATCCGGCGGCGCCAGTGGGTCTTTCTCGTCGGCTGGCTGACGGCGCTGGTCGGAGCGGCTGCCTTGGATGGGGCGCTCAAGATCCTCTTTCGCCGGCCCAGGCCGGTCTGGAATGACCCGTGGGCCATGGCTCACGGATGGAGTTTCCCGAGCGGACATGCGATGGGGTCTCTGGTGGCCTACGGGATGATCGCTTACCTGGTGATAGCCGAATGGCCGCGATGGTCGGTTCGCCTCGCTGTGATCGGAGGGGTAACCCTACTGGTCTTGCTGATCGGCCTGACCCGGCTGTATCTCGGAGTCCACTATTTCAGCGACGTGGTGGGCGGATATGCCGCCGGCGCGGTGTGGCTGGCTACCTGCATCTCGGCTTGCGAGGTGGCTCGGCGACGTTCGCGGTCCGTGGCCCAGCCTGACGAGGGATAGGAAACCGAGATGGGCCGCCGGACGTTACTGAGGCGGGACGGGGGCAGCGTGTCGCCCACAGCGCGGAGATAAACTAATGAAATCAACGATGATAGCTTTGTGCCTCATGGGAGGCGTGGCGCTGGGGTGTGCGGCCCAGAGCGCGCCGACGAAGCAGGACCATGCCAGTGAGGCAACCACCAGCAGAGGATGGAACATGAGCGACTACCACAAGCCCCCCGACACGGAGCTGCGCCAGAAGCTTACGCCGGAGCAGTACAACGTGACCCAGAAGGAGGCCACCGAGGCCCCCTTCCACAACGCCTACTGGGACAACCATGAGCCGGGGATTTATGTGGACGTGGTCTCGGGGGAGCCGCTGTTCAGCTCGCTCGACAAGTACGAGTCCGGCACCGGTTGGCCCAGCTTCACCAAGCCGCTGGAGCCGAAGAACATCAGCACCCGGGTCGATCACCACTTGTTCGTAGCCCGGACCGAGGTTCGTTCGGCGCACGCCGATTCGCATCTGGGCCATCTGTTCGATGACGGGCCCCGGCCGACGGGCCTGCGCTACTGCATGAATTCGGCGGCCCTCAGGTTCGTGCCCGTCGCGAGGCTGGAAGCGGAAGGCTACGGCCAGTACTTACCTCTCTTCCAGGCTGTGGCTCCCAAGCAGGCAGCCGGCAAGTAGGCCGCTTCAGGTCCTGACCGAGTCCGCTGCCGCAACCTTCGCGAGCAGCGATGAGAAGGCCGCAAACACCTCCGCCGACTCGAACGCGCAGTGTCCGTACCGGTCCGCCTGGCTCTGGCTCAAGAGCCCGGCGGCGCCGGCCTGCTGCACCTTGGTGGCATACAGTGCCTCCTGCTCGAACGGCACGATCGGATCGCCGGTGGTGTGCAGGGTGACGACCGGCACGCTGAGAGCGCCTGAGGTTTCGAATTCGTCGGCCACGCGCGCCTGGGCCGCGGCATCGGCGCTGAATCGGGCGATCCCCGCGTTCAGCGCGGCGTCATCGGCAGAGCCGGTGTAGAGTCGATTGGAGTTGTCGAACGGCTGCCCGCCCAGACGCCTCCGGGCGTCTCCGGTCGCGTAGATGTTGTACCACAACACTCCCACCACCGTCACCGCCGAGTTCTCCGCCGGCTCCCCAGTCACCGCAAGGAGCTGTGCGGTGCGATCTGGGTCCGCCGAAATTGCGTTCACTACCGCCGGAGCGTACCTGGTAGCCCAGTTCGCCCGCACCGAGTCGGGAATGTCCACCGCGCTGCCCGGAATGATCCCGGGGAAGAAGTAGTCGAAGACCACTCGGAAGTCGCCGAAGTGGTCGAGCTGGCGTTGGAAGTCTCCCACCGGCCCGCAGGTGGCGAGCGCTCCGTCGATCACATCCGGATGCCGCTCGGCGGCCAGGGCCGCCACCAGGCCGCCTTCCGAGGCACCCACGATGTAGCTGCGGGTCGGGTCCGGCCGATACAGCCGCACCACTGTGCTCTGCAGCTCGACCACGTCGTCCACCGCCTCAGGCACCACCAGTCCGTTCGCTCGATAGCTGGTAGTGGCGAAGCCATACCCCAGCCCGGTGACGGAGGCGGAGATCGATTGGCCACCGACCGCGTCGTCGTGAATCGCGATGGGTTGGGAGGCGTCGACATAACCGTGGGCGTAAATGACCAGCTCCCCGTTCCAATCGGCCGGAAAGCAGATCCGGTAGAGCGCCCCGCTGGTCGCCGTGCCATCGGTACAGCCGGCCTGCGGGGCAACTCCCTGATCGCCGTTGTCGGATGGGCCGCCGGAGTCACCACACCCGGTCGAGAGCAGCAGGACAGAGAGGACGGCAAGAGAGATTTTCATCGGGCCGGAGGTGGAGGTTCCACCTCAAGGTAGCCAACGAGCCGCCGCGCCCACCAGGCATGGCTGCGCCGCCACTCCGCCCCGGTAGTGAAGCGGTAGTCGTACTGCGCCACCCGAAGGTATCGGGGTGGATGGCCGCGGAACGGATTCCATCCCAGCAGGGCCAACACCTCGGGGGTGCCGGCGTGCAGATGGGTCACCAACGACTGGAGCCACTCTGCGCTGCCGTTGGGGTCGAGCGCGGCGAACCACATCTGCCAGTCGAGTCGAGGATGATAGGGTGCGACGAAGGCCGGCTTGCGGAAGACCGAGCCTGGCTTGTAGCGAAACTCGTACTCGAGCCACTGGGTCCCATCGGCACTGCCCTCGATCACCAGCTCAGGCCTCTCCGTGGTCATCACTCTGAACAGCCCGTAGCCGTTGAAGGACCGGAGGGGCGACACCACAGCGAGAACCTCCTCCGACCATCGGGGCAAGAGTCCGGTGGCAGACCTCGTGGGAAGCGTATAAGCGATCTCTCGCACCAGGCTAAGCAGGCTCAGGCAGAGGAACACCGGCACGAGCAGGCCCACGATTCCACGCCGCGCCTTGGACTCGGGCTTGCCAGTCCGTTGCCCGCTCGGCAGCAGCCCCTGCAGAAACCGGTCGTCGAGCACAGGAACGCAGAGCACGATCGCCAGCGCGTTGAAGAAGCCGTAGTTCCCCGTGGCGGCGATGCCGATCTGCAACAGCAACAGGGCCGCCACCCCCACCAGGCGGAGCACCCGAAGGCGGGGAGGCGCAAACAGCAGCCAGGGTGCGCCAAGCTCGATCCCGAACATGACATAGGTCGCGACTCGATGCAGTTCGCTGGAGAGATTGTGCGCGTACCAGGCGATCCAGGGAGGCAACGGTTGGGTTTGGAAGTGGTAGTCCAGGGCGGTAGCGGTGCGCCAGGTGGGATCGCCGCTCAGCAACTTGGTGAGCCCGGAGAGGAACATCAGCTTGAACAAGAGAAAGACGAGCAACCAGCGAGGCAGGAGCGACGGGGCGCGTTCCCGGACCGAGGGAAACCATTCGATCGGCGCCCACAGGAGTGCCAGCAGGCCGGCCTCGAGCAGCAGGGCGTCCCACTGAAAGGAGAGAAAGGATTGGCCTACCACCGACAGGGAGAGGTACAACGCCCAGAGCAAGGCGAGCATTACCCAGGGAGCCACCCCCACGACCAGCATCACCGCGAGCAGCATTCCACTCCAGGTGACCACCCGAAGGGCGAGGTCGCCCGAGCCGATCCAGAACACCGTGGGCAGGAGCCGGTAGGCCTCGGCGCCGTAGTTGTAGTGGGCCCAGTCGAGGAATTCGCCCGCCGGCAGCAGACCATGCTCACCCACGAGCCCGGTGATCTGTACGGCGAGGGAGGCGAAGGCGATGAAATAGATGCCGCCGAGCAGCCGGAGGAAGAGCCAGCGGGTGAGGTAGAGAGTCGGAGGCTCTTCGTCGGGGAGGAGCATGAGGAGAAGTAAGCAGTGAGTCGTGAGCAGTGAGAAGTGGTGGGAGGTGAGAGGTGACAGGTGAGAGGTGAGAGGTGAGAGGTGAGAGGTGAGAGGTGAGAGGTGACAGGTAAGTGGCAGGTAAGTGGCAGGTAAGAGGTGACAGGTAAGAGGTGAGAGGTGACAGGTAAGCAGTGAGGAGTGAGGGGGTGAGGAGTGAGCAGTAAGCCTTCAGCCTCAAGGGTTTAGGGTAAAGCCTACCGCCGATAGCCGTTAGTTGGTAGCTGTTGGCTGTTAGCTGTTAGCTGTTGGCTGTTAGCTGTTTAGCTGTTAGCTGTTAGCTGTTAGCTGTTAGCTTCTCACTGCACAATCTGCACGCCTAAACTGACATCAGCGCTAATCCGCACCATTTTTCGCAGCAGTGTAGCTCAAAATCTGACAAATCTGCACAATTTGTGGTACAGTACTCTTGCGGGAATCGGGCGCCAGCGCTACACTCTTCTTTGGCCGCGGCACTCCGGCGCGTCCACCGACCCTTAAGCCCGGGACCTCGACAGTGACCCTACTCCCCCAGCTCCTCGCCCTGCAGGCCGCCGCGGCGACCCCGCCCCCGGCCGTCGTCCCAGCCGATACCGCCTGGATGCTCATCTCCACCGCGCTGGTACTTCTCATGACCCCGGCGCTTGGCTTCTTCTACGGCGGGCTGGTCCGGTCCAAGAACTCGCTCAACACCATGATGATGAGCTACGTCGCACTCGGCATCGTCGGGGTGGTCTGGGCGCTCCTGTCCTACAGCCTCTCGTTCAGTGAGGGAGGACCCTGGATCGGCGGCACCAGCAACGCCCTCCTCAACGGCGTGGGCACCGAGGCCAAGGGAACCATTCCGCATGTGCTGTTCATGGCCTATCAGGGCACCTTCGCCATCATCACCGCCGCGCTCATCTCCGGTGCCGTGGTGGAGCGGATGCGGTTCGGCCCCTACATCGCCTTCCTGGTGCTGTGGTCGCTGCTGGTGTACGCGCCCGTGGCCCACTGGGTTTGGGGCGGCGGCTGGCTGATGACCCGCGGCATTCTCGACTTCGCCGGCGGAACGGTGGTGCACATCAACGCCGGCATTTCCGCCCTCGTTGCCGCGGTCGTGCTCGGGGCTCGGAAGGACTACACCCGTCAGGCGATCCTGCCCCACAACGTGCCCTTCGTGCTCCTCGGCGCCGGCCTGCTCTGGTTTGGCTGGTTCGGCTTCAACGGCGGCAGCGCCCTCGCGTCCAACGAGCTCGCTGCGGTGGCCTTCACCAACACCTTCCTGGCCCCGATGACCACCATGGTCGTATGGGTGCTGCTGGACTACTTCCGGACTGGGCGCGCGACAGCCGTGGGCGGCGCGACCGGCATCGTGGTGGGACTGGTCGCCATCACGCCGGCGGCCGGATTCGTGAGTCCTACCGGCGCGTTGGTTCTCGGGGCGATCGCGGCTTTCCCCAGCTACTTCGCCATCGTGATTCGGTCACGCACCCGGGTGGACGACTCGCTCGACGTCTTTGCCGGACATGGCATCGGGGGCTTGACCGGAGCGCTCCTCACCGGGGTGTTCGCCCAGAAGGCGTGGAATGCCGCCGGCAATGATGGACTGTTGGCGGGCAACCCGGCTCAGCTCGGGACCCAGGCCTTGGGCGCCTTCAGCGCGATGCTGTATGCCGGTCTCATGACCTTCGTCATCCTCAAGGCCATGGGTCTGGTCATGGCCCTGCGCGCCGCACCGCGTACGGAAGGCGTGGGTATGGACGTGAGCCAGCACGGCGAAGAGGCCTATACCAGCGGCGAAGGCTCGATCCTGGTCATGCCGGAAGTGGCAGCGGCCAGCGCCCCCGCGCCCGCCCTCACCCCGCAGACCGCGGCGCGTTGACGCCGGAGGATCTCATGAAACTCATCGTTGCCATTATCCGGCCGGACCGACTCAACGAGGTGCTCGAGGCGCTGTATCGCGCCGAGGTGCGGGGGCTCACCGTCTCCCGTGTCATGGGGCACGGCGGGGAAACCGATCGGGTGGAGACCTACCGGGGCACCACGGTCAAGATGGAGTTGCAGGAGAAGGTTCGGCTGGAGATTGGGGTGTCCGAACCCTTCGTCGATGTGACGGTTAAAGCCATCCTCGCGTCGGCCCGCACCGGCGAAGTGGGAGACGGCAAGGTGTTCGTGATCGACGTGACCCAGGTTCACCGAATCCGCACCGGCGAGCGCGACGAAGCGGCCGTCACCCCGGCGGAAGTCGCGACGACCTAGGAGGGCGGTAAGGCGGTAAGGCGGTAAGGCGGTATGGCGGTATGGCGGTATGGCGGTATGGCGGTATGGCGGTATGGCGGTAAACTACGCCATGCCGCCTTTGCTGTACCTGAT
>Ga0070696_100003310_pt1 | contig 10757 bp, 11 predicted proteins | sample KBSK1253metaG_FD_65474 | JGI IMG/M metagenome (GOLD analysis project Ga0070696, IMG submission 65474) | Corn, switchgrass and miscanthus rhizosphere microbial communities from Kellogg Biological Station, Michigan, USA - KBS K1-25-3 metaG | ecosystem: Host-associated > Plants > Roots >... | reverse complement strand
CCGGCAAGCCGCGCGGCGGCATCGTCGTCATCCAGGAGATCTTCGGCGTCAACAGCCACATCAAGCAGGTCGCCGACGGGTATGCGGCCGACGGCTATCTCGCCATCGCGCCGGCGCTGTTCGACCGCGTGCAGAAGGGCGTCGATCTCGGCTACACGCTGGAGGACATCGCCAAGGGGCGCGAGATCCGCGGCAAGGTCGCGAACGACATGGCGGTGAAGGACGCCGAGGCCGCGGTCAAGGCCGCCTCGGGCGCGGGGAAGGTCGGCATTGTCGGTTATTGCTGGGGCGGCTTCGTCACCTGGCTTGCCGCCAACAAGATCTCGGGCCTCTCGGCCGCCGTGCCCTACTACGGCGGCGGCATTCTGGACAACACCGGGCTCGCGCCGAAGGTGCCGCTCATGGGCCATTTCGGCGACAAGGACCAGCACATCCCGGTCGATGGGGTGAAGAAGCTGGCGGAGAAATACCCGCAGCACCAGATCTTCATCTACTCGGCCGACCACGGCTTCAACTGCGACCACCGCGGCTCGTACAACGCCCCCGCGGCCAAGCAGGCCCGCCAGCGGACGCTCGAGTTCTTCCGCAGGCACATCGGCTAAGGCTAGATCGAGTCGGCTTCGGGGCCGAGCAAGGCGCGGCGGAACCGCGCCTTGAGGAGCGCTCCTTCGCGCGGCGGCAGCACCAGCGGGATCTTCTCGGGCTGCACCTTGATGGCGGCGAAGTTGGGTCCGGCCTCGCCATGCACGGCCCCGCGGATCTCTTGAAGATCTCCTGACGGGATCTTCAGGCCGCAGCCGCGCGCGACCGCGGTCAGGTCGACGCCATGCGCCGTGTGGGTCGCCTGCATGCCGGTCTCGCCGTAGCGCTCGTTGTCGATGACCACGACGGTGAGGTTCGGCGGCTGCTGCACGCCGATGGTGGCGAGCGAGCCCAGGCCCATCAGCATCTCGCCGTCGCCGGTGAGGACCAGCACGCGGCGCCGCGGCTGGGCGAGCGCGAGCCCCAGGCCCATCATCGCCGCCTGTCCCATGGCGCCCCAAAGCGGGAAGCTAAGGGGCGAGTCGCCGGCGGCGGTGATGTCCCAGGCGGTCGAGCCCAGCCCCGCGATCACCAGCAGATCGCCGCGGTCTTCCAGCAGCTTCCTCACCACCTCGCGTCTTCGCATCATCGGGAAAAATCGGGGTCAGAGCCCGATTTCGGAAAAAAAATCGGGGTCAGAGCCCTATTTCCGGCGACGCGGGAGCTGTAGGAAATAGGGCTCTGACCCCGATTTTTTTGCGTCATTGCTCGTTCTGCTCCTGGAAGCTCTTGATGCCGATCACGCGCTGCGGGATCAGCACGGCGACCGACGCATAGCTGTTGTATGCGAGGCGCAGCGCGGCATTGACCGTCGCAGGAATGTCTTCCGCGCGAGCGGGGCGGTGAACCACCGTGCCCATCGCCTCGAGCACCGGGCGCGTCGCCTGCCCCATCGGCACCTGCCACGGATTGAACTCGCCCTCCTCGCCGCGCATGGTCACGAGCGTGACGAGCGGAAAGCGGCATTCCTTCACCGTACCCAGAACGTTGATGATGTTTCCGACGCCGCTCGACTGGATGAGGAGCACGCAGCGCTCGCCGCCGAGCCACGCGCCGGCGGCGAGCCCGATGCCTTCCTCCTCGGTGGTGAGCACAACCGCGCGCATGCCCTGGTCCGCCTGGCAAAGCTCGATCAGGCGCTTGTGGCCGGCGTCGGGCACGTAGCCCACCAGCCGGACTTTGGCGGCGGCGAGCTCCTGGTGAATGGCGTCAGGCCACATGCTTGAGCAGGGTCTGCCCGGGACGCACGCGCGTGAACATCACGGGCCTGGTTTCGACACGCAATGCATTCTCCTCGAGACGAAGGCTGGTGAATGCCGAAGTCTCGAGCGATCCGGTATCCGGATAGTCGGAGCGGTAGTGCGCGCCGCGCGAGTCGCGCCGCGCGGCGGCCGCCGCGGCAATGGCACGGCTCGCCGCGACCAGGCTCTTGAGATTCATCCAGTCGTGCCAGCCCAGGTTGAAGGCTCGATCATGGTCGGGCAGGCCGTGCGCGTCGAGCTCGGTTTCGAGCGCCGCCAGCTCCCGGGTCGCCTCGGCGAGGCTCGCTGCATCTCGGATGATCCCGACTTTTTCCCACATCACGTCGTAGAGCTTCTCGCGGATCGGCTCCAGGCGGCCCGAAGCCTTCTTTCCAAACGGGGATTCGCAGGACACCCGCGCAGCTTCGAGCGCCGCTCGATCCGGCTCCTGGAGATCCTGGTGGCAAATCCACTTCGCCATGACGTCGCCGGCCACCGCGCCGAACACGGTGGAATTGGCCACGCCGTTGCCGCCGAGGCGGTTCGCGCCGTGCACGCCGCCCGAGTCCTCGCCCGCGACGAACAGGCCCGGCAGCGCGGTGCTGCAGTCGCCGCGAAACTCGACCCCGCCCATCATGTAGTGCGCGGTCGGCACGACCTCGACCAGCCCGCCGGCGAGGTCGAAGCCGCAATCGGCGCAGCGCTCGACCATGCCCTTGAATTCCCTTGCCACCCGCTCGCGCCCGAGATGGGCCATCGAGAGGTAGACACCGCCGTGCGGGCTCGTATTCTGTTTCAGGATTTCGCAGAACATGGCCCGCGAGACGAGATCGCGCGTCGCGCGCTCGGCCAGCCGGTCGTACTGCGGCATGAAGCGCTCCCTCGCGCCGTTCAAAAGGTGCCCGCCCGACCCGCGCAGGCCTTCTTCGAGCACCGTGCCGGTCATGCGCGTATGCGCGCCCGCGAGCAGCCCGGTGGGATGGAACTGCACCATCTCCATGTCGCGCAGCGCGAGCCCGGCGCGCAGCGCCATCGCCAGGCCGTCGCAGCTCTTGTCGCCCGAGGGCGTGTGGTACTTGTACATCGTTGGGCCGCCGCCTGTGGCGAGCAGCACGGCCTTCGCGCGCACGAACACGTACTCGCCCGTGCGCATATCGATGAAGAGGACGCCAGCGATTGATTCTCCAGAAGAATCTTTTATCAACTCCACTGCCCGGTGCTCCTCGAGGCGGCCGATGTTGCGCGCCCACACCTGCTCGGCGAGGCGGTTCATGATCTCGATGCCGGTGAGGTCGCCCTTGTGCACGGTGCGGTCGAAGCTCTGGCCCGCGAACGCCTTCTGGTGCACCGTGCCGTCGGGATTGCGGTCGAAGAAGCAGCCCAGCTCGTTTTCGAGTTCTTTTATTCTTTCAATAGCCAAAACCACCAATTTCCAAGCGAGCTCCTGGTCTGGCAGCCACTTGCCGCCCTCGATGGTGTCCATGAAGTGGCGCTCGACCGAGTCCTCTTTCGCCAGCGCGACGTTGTAGCCGCCCTGGACCATGCGGGTGCAGCCGCACTTGCCGAGCAGACCCTTCACCGCGACGCTGATCGAAAGATCGGGCTCGGCCTTGTGGGCATGCAGCGCGGCGAAGAGGCCCGCGCCGCCCGAGCCGAGGATGAGAATGTCGGTCTCAAGCGACCGCACGGCGCCTTCCACCGAACTGCACGACCATTGCCGCCACGATCAGGCAAAAGCCCGTGACGCGCGACCACCGTTCGGGATAGACCAGCAGAAAACCCGCGGCGATGAGCATCAAGCGCACCACGGGCCCGGCGTTCCTGTACATCCAGCCCTGAAAGCCGCTCACCAGCGCCATGATGCTCGCCACCGCGACGAAGGTGGTCGCCGCGATCGAGCCCCAGTCGGCGTTCGCCAGCGTCTTGAACGATCCCGTCAGGAGCAGGCCGCTGCCCTCGGGGTCGAGCACGAAGAAGAACGGCACGAGAAAGGCCGGCGTGGTGTACTTCCAGCATTGCATCGTCGTCTTGTACGGATCGCCGCCGGTGATGGCGGCGGCGGCGAAGGGCGAAAGCGCGGTCGGCGGCGACACCTCGGACAGGACCGCGTAGTAGAAGATGAACATGTGGGCGGCGAACTCAGGCACCTTGAGCGCGATGAGCGCGGGGGCCGCGATCACGGCGCAGATGATGTAGCTCGCGGTCACCGGCACCGCCAGGCCCACGATCCAGACGATCAGCGCTGTGTAGATCGCCGTGAGCAGCAGCGATCCGCCCGCGTACGCGAGCACGATCGAGCTGAACTTCAGGCCCAGGCCCGTGAGCGTGACCACGCCGACGATGATGCCGGCGCCGGCGCAGGTCGCGGCGACGTTGAGCACCGCGAGCGAGCCGCCCTTCATTGCCTTCAGCAGCCCGGAGTCGAGCAGACCGCGCACGAGCGGCGTGCGGCCCTCGACAATCTCGTAGGGAATGAGCGTCGTGTCGCGCCGCAGGAAGCTCGTGGCGAACGCGACCACCGTGGCCCAGAACACCGACAGCTCGGGCGAGAACCCGTAGAGCATGAACGCGATGATCGAAACCAGCGACAGGAAGTGGAACCAGTACTTCTTCGACAGGCTCCAGGCCGACTCGACATGCTCGAACAGCGCCTGCTTCACGCCGAACTTGCGCACGTCGATCTCGACCATCAGGAAGAGCGTCAGGTAGTAAAGCAGCGTCGGGATGACGGCCATCAGCAGCACGTCGAGGTAGGAGATCTTCAGGAACTCGGCGATGATGAAGGCCGCGGCGCCGAGCACCGGCGGCGAGATGATCGCGCCCAGCCCCCCCGCGGCGAGCAGGCCGCCCGCCTCCTCCTTGCTGTAGCCGACCTTCAACAGCATCGGCGCGGCGACCGCGCCGAGCGTCACCGTGGTAGCGACGCCCGACCCCGAGGGGCCGCCGAGCAGGAACGAGGCGAGCGTCACCGTGCGCCCGGCGCCGGTGGGCTTGCCGCCCATGGCGGCGAACGAGAAATCGATGAAGAACTTTCCCGCGCCGGAGTATTGCAGGAAGGCGCCGTAGATCGTGAACAGGATGATGAGCGAGGAGGACACCGCGATCGCCGTGCCGTAGATGCCTTCCAGGGTCATGTACATGTGGCCGACGAGGCGCGGGATCTCGTAGCCCTTGTGGGTCCAGGGAGCGGGCAGGTACTGGCCGAAGAACGCGTAGAGCAGAAAGCAGCTGGTGACGAACGGCAGCACCCACCCGCTGGTGCGGCGCATCGCCTCGAGCACGAGCAGCACGAGGCCCGCGCCGAACACGATGTCCCAGTCGGTGGGCAGGATCGAGCGGTCGAAGAACTCGTCGCCGCCGGCGATGAGATAGGCCGCGATGGCGACGCCCGCGGCGGCGAGCGCCCAATCCCACCACATCACGCGATGCCGGAAGCGCCGCGCGACAGGAAACACGAGAAAGGTGAGGAACAGCACGAAGGCGACGTGGATCGCGCGCAGGTGCTCCGGGCGCACGATCGCATACGCGGTGTAGAGGTGAAAGAGCGACATCGCCACCGCGACCGTGCCGACGAGCGCGGCGAGCGCGCCGGCGTGCTTGTTCTGCACGCCCTCCTCGCGCTCGATCATCTGCTCGGCGCGCGCGAGCGCGTCCTCGCTCACTTCCGCGGCGGGCTGGTGCAGCCGTTCGACTTCCTCGCTCATCGCTCCCTCGAAACTAAAAAGCCCCGCCAGCGCGCTGGTCGGGGCCCGGCGGGGCTCTGCGCCCTCAGTTGGCGTTGATCTTCACACCCTTCTCGGCGAAATACTTCATGGCGCCGGGATGCCAGGGAATCGGCGACGCCTCGGCCTTCTGCGCCTCGAGCTTGATGTTCTCGGCTTCCTTGTGTACCCGGATCAGCTCGTCGCGGTGATCGAACACCGCCTTGACGATGTTGTACGCCGTCTTGTCGTCCATCTTCTGGTGCGCCACCAGCAGGTTCATCACCGTGGCTTGCTGGTTATCCTTGTCCATGCCCTTGTAGATGTCCTTGCCGATGGTGTCCTTCACGTACAGGTTGCCGTACTTCTTGTTCATGGCGGGCACGAGATCGGCGTGGTCGATCATCTTGATCTTCACCCCCGGCGAGTTCGCGAGGTCGGTGACCGCGGCCGTGGGCAGGCCGCCGACCCAGAAGAAGGCGTCGATCTTGCGGTCCTTGAGCGCCGCCACGGACTCCGCGACGCCGAGGCGCTCGCGGCGCATGTCCTTGTCCTTGTCGAGCTTGGCGGCCTCGATGACGCGGAACGCCATCACCTCGGTGGCGCTGCCGCCAGAGCCGGTGGACACGCGCTTGCCTTTGAGATCGGAAATCTTGTCGATGCCGGTGCCTTCGATGGTCACCACGTGCATGCGATTCGGGTAGAGGATCATCAGGGTGCGCACGGGAACCGGCTTGCCGGTGAACTTGTCCTGGCCCTTGTAGGCGTCGAGCGTGGCATCGGCCATCGTAAAGGCGAGGTAGGGCTTGCCGGTGCCGATGAGCTGAAGGTTGGCGACCGAGCCGCCGGTGACCTCGGCCGTGGCCTGCATGCCGTCGACGTACTTGGAAAGCACCGCTGCCAGTCCGCCGCCGAGCGGGTAGTAGACGCCGCCAGTGCCGCCGGTGGCGATCGACAGATTCTGCGCCTGCGCGGTCGCGGCGAGCGTCGCGCCGAGCACCGCAAGAATACGGGTGAGCAACTTCATCGTGTCTCCTCCTAATGGTTTGAGCGAATATTACCGTACACCGCGATCGGAATGCCCCACGCCCAGCAGGCGCAACGCCTCCGCCCGGCGCTGCTGCGCAGCATCCTTCACCTTCGCGTAGAGGCTCTCGCCGTGGCTATCCATTGCAACGAGCAGCGGGCCGAATCCGTTGACGCGGAACTTCCACAGCGACTCCGGGTTGAGATCGTCGAGATCCACGTCCTCGATCGCCTCGACCCAGGTGGTCTCCAGCGCCGCCGTGCCGCCGATGATCGCCAGATAGATCCCTCCTAAATCCTGGAACGCCTGGAGTGAGCTTTCCCTGAGACCCCCTTTGCCGATGACGATCCGCACGCCGTATTGCTGCATCAGCGGCCGGGTGAAGCGCTCCATGCGGTCGCTCGTCGTCGTGCCGATGCACACCGGGGCATAGCCCGCCGGATGCTCGGCGCTTTTCGCCACCTTCCGCACGTTGGGCGCCGTGTGGATCACCGCATGCCCGCGAAGCTCGAAGCGCGTCTTGCGCCCGCGGTCGAACATGTGGATCTGCGTCGCATCGCGGATGCCGAACAGCGTGCCGCGCAGCGTCACGGTATCGTTGATACGCAGTTTCCTGACCTCCTGCTCTGGAAGCGGCGTGGTGAAATCGTAGTGCGCCATCTACGTCACCGTCGCGTCAGGCGCCGAGCTGCTGCACGCGCGGGTCGAGCGCTTTCGCCTCCGCTTCGCTGTGGTTGGCCTTGATGCCGTCGACGAGCGCATCGATGAAGGGCTCCGCGCCCACATCGCGCAGCATGTGGATCTGGACGCGCTTGGGCCCCGGCTGGGTGATCGGGTCGGCCTTGCGCTCCTGCACGTACAAACCGATGGCATAGACCTGGAAGACAAAGCGCTTGCGCAGCCCGGCACCCGTGAGCGAAAGCTCGATGTCGGCGACGCGGGCCTTTTCGTCGATCTTCACGCCCGACACTTCGGCCGCCCAGGAGGGAAATGCCACCAGCAAGAGCAAAAGAGTCCTAAAAGCCATATTCGACTCCCTTCGCGCTGAACGTGGCGCGGGCGCGGCGCGCCGAGTGGCATTGCATGTTCACCGCGACCGGGTTCATCGTGATATGCGTTGCGGCGGTCTCCACGTGGACCGCGAACGCGGTGGAATCGCCGCCGAGTCCCTGCGGGCCGACGCCGAGCAGGTTGACCGCCTGGGTCAGCTCCTGCTCGAGCTTCGCCCCCTCTGGATCCTCGCAGCGCGAGCCGAGCGGCCGGGTCGCGGCCAGCTTGGCGAGATGCACGCACAGGTCGGCAGTGCCGCCCACGCCGACGCCGACGATGGTCGGCGGACAGGTCTTGCCGCCCGCCTCCAGCACGCAGTCGACCACGAAAGTCTTGATGGCGTCCACGCCGTCGGCGGGCACCGCCATGCGCAGCCACGAGTTGTTCTCGGAGCCCGAGCCTTTCGGCACCATCTCGATCACCAGGTTCTCGCCTTCGGAGAAATCGATGTGGATGACCGGGATGCCGCGGCCGGTCGAGGTGTGCTCGTTCACCCGCGTGGTCGGATGGACGATGGAGGAGCGAAACGAGTACTCGCGCGTCGAGCGGGCGCAGCCGCGGCGAATGGCTTCCTTCAGCGCGACGCCGTCGATCTGCACGCCGCGCCCGATCCACACGTTGTAGATCGGAATGCCGGTGTCCTGGCAAAGAAGGTTGTCGGTATCCTCCGCGACCGCGATGTTGCGGATCATGGTGCCGAGCATGCGCTTCGCGCCGGCGTCGGTCTCGCTCCCGGCGAGCGCGTCGAAGCCCTGCTTCACGTCGGGCGGCAGGAGCTTCAGCGCCCGGATGTAGAGCTCCTTAGCTGCTTCCTCGATTGCGCGCGGATCGACTTTCACTTGACCTCGATGTGACGCTCCTTGACCACGCGTGCCCAGAGCGCGCTTTCCTTCTTCATCGCGGCCGCGAACTCTTCGGGCGAGCTCGCCACCGGAGCGAGGCCCTGGACGAACAGGCGCCCGCGCAGGTCGGCTGCCTCGAGCGCCCTCTTCGTGTCGCGGTACACCTTTTCGATGATCGGCTTGGGCGTGCCGGCTGGGGCGACGATGCCGAACCAGCCGACGTTCTCGAACCCCGGCAGGGTCTTCGCGATCGGCGGCACGCCCGGGAGCTGGCTCGCCTCGGTCTTGCTCGTGACGCCGAGCGCGCGCAGCCGGCCCGAGTTGATGTGTGGCAGGTTGGCGGCGAGGTTCGACACGGCAAAGGTGATGTCCCCGGCGACCAGCGCGGCGAGCGCGGGGCCTTCGCCCTTGTAGGGCACCTGAACCGCGTCGATCTTCGCGGTATTGACGAAGTTCTCGGCCGCGAGATGCGTCTGCGAGCCGATGCCGGCATGGCCGAAGGTGAGCCTGCCGGGATTTGCTTTTGCCGCGTCGATCAGGTCTTTGACCGTCTTGTACGGTGAATTCGCGGGCACGGACAGCACCTGGGGGCCCGCGACCACGTTGGTCACCGCCACGAAGTCCTTCTCGGGGTTGTAGTTCAGCTTGGGGTACACGTGCTGGTTCGCCGTCATCACCGATCCCGACGGGAAGAGAAACGTGTAGCCGTCGGGCGCGGCGCGCGCGGCTTCGGCGGCACCCACGCCGCCCGCCGCGCCGCCGCGGTTTTCGATCAACACGCTCTGGCCCCACATCGCCGCGAGCTTTTCGCCCAGCAGGCGCGCCGCGATGTCGGTCGCGCCGCCCGGCGGGAACGGCACGATGAAGCGCACCGGCTTTTGCGGCCAGGACTGACCGGCCGCGGCCGCCGCGACGAGCAGGCCGGCGATTAAAGCGACTGCTCTTCTCATCGGCTCCTTCCTCCTCGAAGAATTCTACAGCGCCAGCGCAGCCGCGAGGCCGACGGCGATGGTGAGCGCGGCCGCGCCCGCCGCGAGCGTCTTCTGCCAGCCGTGCCAGGGCAGGAATTCGAGCGCGAGCACCCGCAGCCCGCCAGCGAGATGCGCGGCGAGCGCCACCACGATCCCCCATTCGGCGAGCTTGACGAGCGGCTGTCGCGTCCAGGCGAGGAACGCGTCCAGCTCGAGCGCCCTCGACAGCGCCCAGAAATGCAGCGGCAGGAAGAGCGCGAGCGCGATCCCCGACACCCGATGCACCATCGCGACCCAGTAGGAAGATTCCCTCTTCACGCGAACACCGAGAACACCGCGCGCATCCCCATCCAGGCGAGCGCCAGCGCGAGCAGGAGCAGCACCGGATCGCGCGAGGGGCCGCGCCAGCGCAGCCACTCGATGAAGACCGATCTCAGCCCGATGGGGGCGTGCACGCTCACCGCCAGAACGAAGATCGAGTAGAAGGCAAGCCACGCGACGTTGCCGCGGGTGCGGCCCAGGATCTCGGCCGCGCTGAGCCCGCCCTGCACGGCGTAGATGATCGTCGCGAGGTGCCCGACGACGCACAGCGCGAGCACCGCCGCGCTCGCCCTTTGAATCATCCACAGCAATGTCTCGCCCCGCTGGCTCAAATCTCGCCTCGTAGGACTGATTTCAGGATTTCCTTCTTCAGGCCCGCGATGCTCGCGGTCGGCGACAGATGTTTCGGGCAGCGCTCGGTGCAGCTCATGTGCGTATGGCAACTGTGGCAGCCGGCGTCCCCCGCCACCGCTAGCAGACGCTCCAGCCTGCCGTGATCGCGCTCGTCCTTCACCAGCGTCCAGGCGCGGTTGAGCGCCGCCGGCCCGAGATAGTCCGGATTCCAGGCGACGACATCGCAGGCGCTGTAGCACACGCCGCAGCCGATGCATTCGATGGCCGCATCCACCTGGACGCGGTCGGGCGAAGCCGGCTTGACTCGCTCGAAGTCGTCCTGCTTCGTCCGCGTCGGGTTGAACTGCCCCTTGGCACGCGTCCACTTGTCGAAGAACTCGCGCATGTCGGTCACGAGGTCGCGGATCACCGGAAGGTTGCGCAACGGACCAATCGAAAGGCGATCTCCCTTGACCACCTCGTCGACATGCGTTCGGCAGGTCCAGCGCGGCACGCCGTTCACCGTCATCGCGCACGAGCCGCACATGCCGACGCGACAGGCAAAGCGATACGCGAGCGTCGGATCGAGCGTGCGCTGGATGTAGGTGACGACGTCGAGAACGGTCTGGCTCGGCTGGCGCGGGACGTCGAATTCCTGGAAGCGCCCTTCAGTGCCGCCTTTCCAGACC
>Ga0070696_100003307_pt1 | contig 10764 bp, 6 predicted proteins | sample KBSK1253metaG_FD_65474 | JGI IMG/M metagenome (GOLD analysis project Ga0070696, IMG submission 65474) | Corn, switchgrass and miscanthus rhizosphere microbial communities from Kellogg Biological Station, Michigan, USA - KBS K1-25-3 metaG | ecosystem: Host-associated > Plants > Roots >... | reverse complement strand
TCTTTTGATAGGACTTCAGTAGCGGTTTCTCAGACCACTTCGGTGTGAATGAGGGATTTGGTCTGATCCGGTTGAGCCTTTCAAACGCCGCCCACGCTCCGCGCGCGACGTAGGTCAATCCCTTCTCCGCATACTTGACTGGTTTCGACATGCTTTTTCTCCTCGTCTTCGGAACCGCTCAAGTCCGCCTGATTCCGAAGACCGTTGTTATTCTCCGCGCCCATTCAAGGCGCCGTCTATCTTGCAAGGCGCTGGTCCAATATCGACCGCGCGCGGTTATTAGAACTAAGCCTTCTCAGTCTGTTCGATCTGATACGGGCCCTTAATGGCCTGCAACGACTCGCGCCGCACCATACCCTTTACGCCGAGGGTCTGCGGATCACGCCAGTTGTCGAACGTGGCAACCTGGTGCACGCACGCGATGGTGCAATACGGCGCGCACGCTTTCTTCGTCAGGTACTCTCGCTTGATGTCTTCTTTGGAATAGCTTGCGAGAGGAACACCGGGATAGCCTCTCTGCTGTGAACAGTAGTGCACAAGGCCGTCTTCGCAAACGTACAAGTAACGGGCTCCCGCGCGGCATCGCCATTTGTTGGGCTTTGCATCAGCAAGGTTCTGCTGAAAGCTATTCCATCGAACGTGACCTTTCTTTCCAAGATTTTTCATCTTCAAATAGATCTCGCGTTCGATTCCTCTGAGCGGTTTGAGCGTTCCTAACGCATCGTGAATGATTCCCAGCGAACTCGAGAATCCAAGCTCGACGGCGCGCGTCCCAACCGTTAGCGCGTCTTCGGGTGTCTTAATCCCGCCGCCAATCACCGAGTTGATGTTCACTCTGAATTCAGCAAGCTCGGAGAGCCATGCGAGCTTCTTGTCTAATACCTTGAGGCTCTTCTTTGACACCTCGTCGGGGTTCACGTTGTCGATGCTGATTTGCATGTATTCGAGGCCCGCGGAATTGAGTTTTTGAATTCGCTCTCTCGTTAGAAGGTAGCCATTAGTTATGAGACAGGCGAGCATTCCCCGCTGCCTTATCTTCGCGATGATTCTCTCAATCTCGGGATGCATAAGCGGCTCACCGCCGCTGATGATGATCGCCGTCGTGCCCAGATCCGCAAGCTTGTCGAGGCGTCGAAACATTTCCTCGGACGGAACAGGCTTTGAATAGTCGTCATACTCGTTGCAATAAGTGCATGCCAGATTGCAGCGGCGCATAGGAATAATGTGCGCGAGGATTGGATGATCCTTCGACAGCAGCCCCTTAGCCATAAAGCTATAGGCACGAACATACATTTTTATTCTGCTCGAAAGCTTCATAAAGAGACTGGAAAAGAATTTAAAGGTAAATCAGCCTTCTACTGGCGGCCATCGAAAAAAACATTCCATCTGAAGGCGTACTAGACTTCGGAGCAATTGCCATACCCCCGCGGTCGTTCTGACCAATATTTCTATAACTCCTGCTGTAAGATGCATTAGCTATGCAGCGGCCCCTTCGTCACAAAAGCCCAACACTGTGTCCGGCCAAGTTTTGACTCATCCCCCAAAAAGGCTATGAGCTCGCGTGCGGCCTAATGACTCAGTCGATGTCCGTTGCCCTCGTCTGCTGTCACTTTGACCCGACTGTCTGATTTCTGTGCTGCGCGAGCTGCAATTGCAAGGGTTCGCGACAATAGCACACTGGCCCAGACTTATCAATGCATGAGCACATCTTAAACGTGGTTTTGAAATGACGTTGTTGTGAGTTTCAGGGCGTCGTGGATGACACTGACCCAGTTCGGTTCGCTTCAAATTCAAATTGAGAATGTAAGGAGGGCGAGCAGAGGGGCTTGAACCCTCGACCTCCTGATCCACAGTCAGGCGCTCTAACCAACTGAGCTATGCTCGCCACAACGTCATTTTGTCATCCTAACTTTGGCCTAAGCTGATGACGTTGTCAATGGCCGTCGATGTATCGCGGTTATCGATGAATTGAGGCCGAGTATGGCTTGGACAATCCGGTAATGTTGCGATCGATCCCCCGATGTTAGCGATAAAGTGCGCTTGCGTTGACACTCTCATCACACTCGGATTAGACTGCCTCTACCGGATTTTTAGAGATGGACGGTCAACGCTGGAGTTCTTGTAATAATCAAACATGGGCGCACTAACCAGCGATTCGGTACGTTCGAACGGAGGGAATTCAATGCTTCGCAAGACTATGTTGAAAGCCATCGGGCTCGCAGTCGTATTGATCCTGATACCGACTATTGTTTCGGCGCAGTCGGGACAGGTTGAAGGAAACCTGAAGCTTAAAGCAGCCGATGGCTCAAAGAAACCAATTGCGGGCGCCGTCGTTGATATCTACCGCACCGATATTAAGGGACACTGGACTGTAAAAACCGATAAGAGCGGTCACTACATCATTCTGGGATTGCCGCTCGCAGGAACCTACATGTTCATCGCCTCCGCTGCTGAGGCAGCGCCTACTTACCTGAATAATGTTCGTATTACGCAGATGCCGGTGGTTGACATCACGCTGGATCCTGGAGACGGCAGCAAGCTGACACTGGAGCAAGTGCAAGCGGTCCTGGCCCAACAAAAAGGCGCCGCAGGACCACCATCAGCGGGTGGACGGCCTGGGCCACCGCCTGACAAAGCAAAAATCGAGGCAATGCAGAAGGAACAGGAAGCGAGGGGACAGGAAGCCAAAGAGCTTCAATCGAACTTCGACCAGGCGATCAAGCATTTTAACACCGGCACTGAATTGAAAGGGGCAGGCAATTATCAAGCTGCGCTGACCGAGTTTGAGCAGGCCGCCTCGGTCGACATCAACAAGAATAAAGCCTTCGTTGAAGTGGGGCATCGGTCGAATGCTCAGATCGCTGAGACGCTCTATCAAATGGCGGCTGACCTGTTTAACAAGAAGGACCGCGAAGGCGCGAGACCTCTCTTCAAGAGATCGGTCGCGTCCGCAAACAAAGCGATTGAGATCGCATCAAACGCAACCGAAGAGCCCAACGTCAAGAATGATCTGATCACTTATTACAGTATTCTTGAAAAGAGCGCGCGAGTGCTTGTCGAAAACTTCGGCGAAGTGGCGTTCGTGGATGATACCGCGAAGTCTCTCCAAAAAGCCGAGGAACTCGATACCACGAACGCGCTGAAATGGCAGGTATACCGCGGGAATCTCTACCGCTCGGGCGGGCGCACAGAGGAAGCCGTTGAGATCTACAAAAAAGTGCTCGCCGCGGACCCGAATAACCTGGATGCTCTTTACAATTTAGGGTTGGCCTTGCTCGGCGCGACCGAGAAAGAGAAGATCCAGCAATCCGTGAACGCCCTGGCCGAATTTGTGTCAAAGGCGCCGGCCGCCGATAAAAGAGTAGCGGATGCCAAGGCTACGATCGATGCGATCAAGAATCAATTCAACGTGGAGGCGGAGAAGCCTGAGAAGGCACCCGCAAGACGGAAGAGACCCTGACACTCGGTGTTTTGGTAGTTAAGAAAGAGCCACGGCATTTTGTGGCTCTTTCCCCGTGACACGCTCGAAGCTCCCACCATTTCTGATCCACGACGAGAAGAAGGACTCGTCGCCAAGAGTCTTGACCTATTCGTGGGCTTTTGATACATCCCATGTCAGTTGCACTACCGAAATTCGATGAGTAAAAAACCGCTCACTCGCAAATTGATAATCGTCGCCATTGCTATGACCGCCTGTCTTCTGTTGGTGGCTGGCGGTGCGTTATCGAGTTCCGTGTCGGCGGGTTCGGCTTTGGGACAAAAGGCTGCGGCCACTGTTGAGGCAAGGCGAGCGGCACAGTCCGAACTGAAAACTCATCTTGCGTCGACGAGCGTCAGCGAATTCCAGAAGGCACTCGGAACCTTGACGCGACTCGACGAACCGGGCGCGCTCGAAGTGTGGCGAGAGGCTCTCAAGAACCCTGACCCGCAACTCCAACGCGAAGCTTGGGCGGCCTATCGCGAGATCCAGTCCGAACTCCACCGCAAGGAGTTTGTGCCTCAGATCGCTCGCATCCAGGCTTCCACCGGCGAAGTCATGCGCCTCGCCGAATCGAACGGACTAGAGGTCAATATCTGGTCATCCTCGGGTGATCAAACCTATGCCGCGGCTCCGCCCTATCTTGTGGAGCGCCTGCGCAACGAAGGAATTGATGCGATGGTCCTCTACGAATCCGTGGCCGAGTGGCAATCAGCACGCGATGCCGGAGATGACGTTGCGCGCGCCATTACTCCTGCCTACCAGTCGGCCGATGCCCAATCCGCTTTCCAGGTGCGTGTAGCGGTGATCGATCTTGCGGATCTCGTGGCAGGCGCACCCCGCCGTTCGCCCTGGCTTGGCGACCGCGAAAACATATTGATGCAGGAAGGTTCACGTATCGCCTACCTGGACCTCTTCGTTTCGGACGGTTCGCTCGCCTCAATCAACGCCCACAAGTCGCAGCAATACGCCGAGCGGGGCTTCAAGGTGACGGGCTTCTATACTCTTGAAGAATTCGAGAATGTTGCGCCTCGGCTGTTTGGTGGCAGAAGCTTCAATTCAGGACGCCGCGACAAATCAAAGCGGACCGGCGAATTTCAAATCGAACTCTCGAACGGCAAATTTCACAGCTACGACCAGACGGTGACAGAGTTCAAGGCGCTGGCCGCGACGCATCCGGAGCTTGCGAAGTACGTCAAGATCGGTTCGAGCTTCGAGGGCAGGGAGATTTTCGCCCTCAAGATCAGCAAGGACGCAGCCGTCGATGATGCGAGCAAACCCGATATTTTGATCACCGGTTGCCACCACGCGCGCGAATGGATATCGGTCGAATCACCGGTCTACATTGCAAACAAACTCATCAACAGTTACTCGACTGACGACTCGATCAAGTATCTGGTCGATCACCTTCAGGTCTGGATCGTTCCGATCGTAAATCCGGACGGGCTCCAGTACACTCAGAACACAAGCGACGGGTCTGATCCCGCCAAACTGTGGCGTAAGAATCGACACCCTATCTCGATTGCAAATTGTGTATCGTCGGTCGGCGTCGACTTGAATCGCAACTATGATTATCAGTGGCGAAATCGAGGCGATAGTCCCTGCGAAGATTATTGTTCCCCGGATCGCACCTGCATCAACGATGACCTTGGTGCGAGCGATGATCCGAGGAGCGAGATTTATCGGGGTCGCGACCCGGGCAGCGAGCCGGAAGTCAAAGCGGTGAAATCGCTGGTGGACGATCCGGCCCGGCATTTCAGAGCGCAGATTGATTATCACAATTATTCTCAGCTCATTTTATATCCCTGGGGCTACGCGCCGTGGAGTACGGATGACGCGTTGACGTTGTCACGGCTTGCGCAGCAGATGTCTGACGCGGTGTACAGCGTTGACCGAGTGCGTTACCGTCCCGAGCAGGCAATCGATCTTTATGCCACCAGCGGCTCGTCAATCGATTACGCATACGGCGCCAACCACGTGCCAGCTCCCTTTATTGTCGAGATGAGACCAGACTGCTGCGAATTCACCGTTCCGGAAAACGAAATCTCGATCACTAATCAGGAGAACTGGGCAGGGGCTCGTGCTCTGATGGGATGGGCCGCCGGTCCCCCGATCCTCGAATCGGTGAAGGCGTACACGCCCGGATCGGATGGAACATTTTCGAAGCTGGTTTACTCGGTGCGCTGGAACTCATCCCCGTCTGAGCCGGCAAGCCAGCGCGTTCCGATCGTGGATACTCACCTCTCCGGAATCGATCCGGGAAGAATCCAGGTGCGGCTGCAGTTTTCGAAGCCGATGAACACCTCTCTTGCTCCTCGCGCAACGCTCGGACGAGACCCTGTCCTGGATCAGCTCGCGCTGACAATGGTAGGCGATAACGAAGGGTGGCAGAAGACAACTTACGCAGGGGACACCTGGATAGGTGAGAGTGTGATAATTGAAGACGAGGATTTGACGACGCCGTGGAGGTTAGCCGTCTCGGCGACTGATACGCTGAGCCTCGCGCTGGATGCGAAGCCGGGGACGGTTGCGAGCTATACCGCGGGCGCCAGCTTCTGGCAGCAATACGAAGATTCGACCGGCAACGGACACGCCGGCGGAACGGACATTCAGCATACGCTGGCCCCTGCCGTTCGCGGCGACTATCCAAGTGTTCTGTTCGCGACGCCGAATGGGGGCGAACGTCTTGCCGCGGGTGATCGATACACAATCGTCTGGACCGCCCCAAACGCTCCGGATGCACCTCAATCTCTGCTGCTTTCCACCGACGGAGGATTCAGCTTCCGCACGTTGAGTGAGAGCGTGCCTCCGGCGGCGCAACGATTCGAAGTCACTATCCCGCAACTCTCAACCACTCACGGGCGGATGAGATTGGTGGCTATCGATCCCGCGTCAAGGAATTTTATCTTTGCAGGGAGTCAGGCGGACTTCTCAATCGGGACCAATGTCGGTTCGGCGGTGGATATCACTTTTGTTTCATCGGAGCGAATGGATCTGAACTGGTCAGACACCTCAGTGGACGATCCCACAAATACGCTAAGCGGAGCGTCACGCTTTGCGATCAACCTGAGAATAACAAACCACGGCAGCATACCCATCGTGAACCCGTTCCTCAGAGTTGAAGAACTGACTCGTAATATTTTGCTCACGCGCGATCCGAGATCCGGTTGGGCAGGCGGCGCGCGAATGAGCATCGACGCGGGCCCGGACAATACGCTGTCTCCGGGTGAAACAGTTGAGACTCACCTCGTGCTCGGGCTGACGAAAGCGAAGAAGTTTTCCTTGACTGCTGGGCTTTACGGTGTGCCCTTGGGCGAGAGCATCCCTCCGTCCGATGCCGTCAGTGTTTGGACCGGCAAACCAAAAAACCGGTAGAATAAGATTGCTTCTCGTATTAGCTTTACCGCCACGCCATGGTCGCCAGTCCCGCGGCGCCAGCCAGATGATCGAATCGAATTGGTTCCCCTCTTAGATCAATTCCAAACTGCGCCGGATCGAGAGACCCAGGCTCGCTATCCGTTGCATCGGCCACCGCGCGGCGCGCTTCAGCGGAATCGATTCCACCCAGCACCAGCATTCGAGTCAATGGATTCGCGGAAGAATCCTGCAGCCGGTCGCGGTAGTACAATGCAAAGCGATGAAGTTCGTCGGCGGCTGACTCCCGCTCGCACACGAAACTCCTTACGAGCACCGGTTCATGGTTTCGAACTATCAACGAAGTGAACCCGCTCCGATTCGCGGACACAAGCATCTTGTCGCCCGGTGAGTCATCCCACATAAGCCATTGCGCTTCTCCCATGTGCCTCGGCAGGATCAAGCCGGCATTCCAGCCCATCCCCGAAAAGACGGATTCGTATTGCGACAGCACTTCATTGTGCGCGACCGTCACGAGGTAGCGATCCTGTCCCCCGGCCGGACTAATCCGTTGCCGCGATATGTTCAGTTCCGCGGTTGGCACCGCGATCAGCCGCTCGATCTTCCACGCAAGCATTTCGTTGAGTTCCCGCCGATTCGCCGGCCGGCTCTCGAGCGCAATGACGAGCGTTCGCGCGGTTGCGTCGGGCAACGCGACTGACCAGCGCTTCCTGTTCAAAAGCCCCGCTGCCTCGGCGGTCTGCGTGATGATCTGGGAGAGTTCCGCCTCGTCCTGGATATTCAAACTATCGAAGCGTGGCGTCACAAGTTCGACTGGAAGCTGAGTGACGGCGCTCGAAGCCAGCGAGAAGCCGCCGCGTCCCCTCCGCAAATCGACCACCGCAAAGTTGTCATCCACGAACCCGGCTGCAGTGCTCGGTGTCGGCGGCGCCACAAGTAATCTTCGCAAAGCTGTCATTGGAATGAACTCAGAAGGTGGAAACGGGTCTCGAAGATCGAAACGTTATTATGACTTTAGTAATCCTTGTACGCGACACCATCCGAGCCGACGCCCCCGGCTGCGCTATGAACGTCAACCACGCCCTGGCCGCCGTCGCGCGATATGGTGTCATCACCCATATCGACTATCCAGTCCTTGTCACCGGTTATCGGATCGATCGGTATTTCCCGGATATAGCCATGTGCCACAAGGTCATCGATCGAACCCGGAAGTTTCTCGCGATCGGCGGCGTACTCATCGATCATCTTTCGCATATCGATGAGGTCTTTTTTCAGGACGGTCTCGCGTGCTTTCAACTGGATGTGCTGATACGAAGTGACGCCGATCGCCGCTAGCACGACGATGATCGTCATGACCATTACCAACTCGAGCAATGTGAACCCGTTCGAATTGCGGATTGCGGATTGCGGATTGCGGCTGGCACACGAGCACTGGCAGGTCATCCGCAATTCGCAATCCGCAATCCGCAATCCGCAATCTATTCTCATTACCAGTCCTTATACTTCGTTCCGTTCTGCGCTTCGCCGTCACTCTTGCTATAGACGTCGAAGACGTCGTCGCCGCCCCAAGAGGTGGAATCGGGTTTGTCTTTGTAAGCTCGCAAACCCCACTCGGTATCGCCGGTCATCGGATCGATCGGAAGCCGGCGAAGGAATCGGACCCGATTCTCGCTCGTACCTACTACGTTGGCCGGCACGAACCCCTCGACCAGGAGCTTGAGTTCCTTTGGATATCCGCTCTGGGTTTTCCATTCGATTGGAATCGCGGAGCCGTTCGACTGATCGTGGAATTGCTTATAGCGGTCTATCGCCTGCCTAAGCTGGCGCAACGCGAGCCGCAGTTCGCTTTCACGTTCACGCCGGACGCTGTTTCGCACCATCGGGACGGCCGCGGCCGTGAGCACCGACAGAATGGTGATGACGATGATAATCTCGAGGAGAGTAAACCCGCGCGAGCGATGCTGTGTAGATTCCTGGTTGCGTGGCGGCGCCGCGATATTGATCCAGCCGCCGTCAACTATTCGGAATTCGTGCTTTTTCATACTTCTTAACTCGCAATGCGAATTCCGCATGCCAATAGTTTTCAGCGGACCTCCACTTGTGAAGAATGCAGTGTGATCGGAAGCGCCACACCGCTGGAGTTGCGGAACTGACTCTGATCGGTGAGCGTCAGCGGCGAGTGACCCTGTCCTTTCACTGTGAAAACGATCAGACACAACTGGCCTCGCGCCACCACGCCGGGAGTGCCTTGAGGCCGGTCCATCTGAATATTGAGCTGTCCATTGTCCGCGCTGAACTGAAGCTCGGCGCGCGCGCCGGCGCTTAGCATCCCGCTGTCGCGAACGCCCTTGACCTCGAGCAGCGATCCGTCGTAAGTCAGGGAGACGTGCGCGTTGGCAACTTCGCCGTTTCCGTTGACGAAGATCGCAACATAGAAATCCTGTCCGCGCGCAGCGACGGCCGATGTCGGTCTTACGTAGATCGCCAACGGGCCCGCTGGTTTCTGCTGACCGGCCGCGGGTTCATCATCATCATCATCGTCGTCGTCATCCAGCACGCGGTTTGGCTGCGTGCTCGATTGAGCGCCTGGCTGAGGATTGGCGGGCTGAGGGGGTGCTACCGCGTTACCCGCCGGAACTCCGGGCCTTGAGACTGTTGTCTTGATGATGTTTGGCCTGTTGGGTTGTGATTGCGCCGTTGGTGGCGGAGCCACTACGACCACGCCGGGTGAATCGGTGCGTGTGACGGCGGGCGGGGGAGAGCTTACCGGCTGAACTTTGGGCTCGGCGGGCGCAGCCGGAGCCGCACCTGCCGCCACTTGATTCTGCTGCGCGTCTTCCTGATCAGCCAGGTACAGGATTTGGTCTATCCTTAGTTGATTGGTCGCGCTTTGCTGATCGCCCGCGGCCCTCGCCAGGTGGTCCTCTTCGGTTATGTCGGCCCGGCGAAGGATGTGCGGAGTCACCGTAATGATGACATCGCTTTGACGATTGTCAGTCTCCGGAGTGGAGAAGAAGCGCCCAAGTATCGGAATAAGACCAATCAGGGGAAGACCTTTAACGACCTTTCCTTCAATATTCTGACTGACGCCCGCAACCAGAGTCGTCTGTCCGTCTTTGACGCGCGCGACGGATGTCATTGTGCGCTGATTAAAAGTAGGAGTTAGCTTGCCCGTGCTTCCATCAACCGACGTCGATTCGACCTTCATCTTCATCTGAACATCGTCTTCAAAGACGTTCGGCGTGATGTCGATGTTCAGTCCGACGTTCTCATATTGGATTTGCGGAATGCCGACTCCAAATGCGCCACCGAGGCCGAGCGACAGGTCATTGCTGGCGAGACCCGTCTGATTGGTTCCACGGTTCCGAGTGTTATCGCTCACATTAGTAAATGATGGCAAAGAGGCCGTCTGGATGGGCACTCGTTGGCCGATACGCACGGCATTCGCTTCATTGTCGAGCACATGAACTTGTGTCGAAGCAAGCAGCTTCGACTTGCCTTTGTTCTGGAAGAAGCTTATCGCGCTCGGAGGCATGCCAAGCGCAAACGCCGCCAGACCGCTTGAGATGAACTTGTGGGCTGTCCCTAGCGTGCTTCCGTTCTGTCCAAATCCTCCGATCGCCGACAGGTCCATGGCGCCAGTCTGTCCACCTGGCACGTTGAACTGATTGCCGAGTTGTAGCAGGTCTGTCCGTGATACCTCGTAGATATTGACGTCGATCAGCACTTCGGCTTTGCTCTTATCGATCGAGTTGATCAAGTTCTCGATAAGGTCCAGGTTCGCGGGTGTGTCTCGAACGATCAACGCGTTCAATTGCTTGACCTCGGTTATTTGCTTCGTCGCGAGCGCTCCCTGGATCGCGCTTTTTGCAGAGGCGAGCTCGGCATTCTTTATGTAGAAAGTGCGCACG
>Ga0070696_100003304_pt1 | contig 10766 bp, 11 predicted proteins | sample KBSK1253metaG_FD_65474 | JGI IMG/M metagenome (GOLD analysis project Ga0070696, IMG submission 65474) | Corn, switchgrass and miscanthus rhizosphere microbial communities from Kellogg Biological Station, Michigan, USA - KBS K1-25-3 metaG | ecosystem: Host-associated > Plants > Roots >... | reverse complement strand
CGGGAGAGCACGTGCATGAGCTGAAGGCGAGTGGGGTAGCGGTCCTTGAGGTCCTCGAGCTCCTCGACGAACATCACCGATCCGCTGTCGCGGTTGCCGTAGACCAGCGTGAACGTGCTGCCCGGCTCGGTCTCGAGCACGGCGCCGAGCACCGACATCACCGGCGTGATGCCACTGCCCGCGACGATGGCCGCGTACCGCTTCGACTGGTCCGGGTCGAGGGCGACGCCGAACCGGCCCGCCGGCCGCATCACGTCGAGCTCGTCGCCGACAGCCAGGCCTTGGTTCGCGTGACCCGAGAACGCGCCGCCCTCGAGCAGCTTGACGGCGACCCGCAGTCGCCCGGCGGACGGCGGCGAGCAGATCGAGTAGCTGCGCCGCACCTCCTCGCCGTCGATCGTCGTGCGCAGCGTGAGGTGCTGGCCGGCCGTGAACGCGTAGTCGTCGGACAGCTCGCCCGGCACCGCGAACGTCACGGCGACGGCCTCGGGAGTCAGCCGCTCGACGTCCGCGACGCGCAGGGTGTGGAAGACGCCGTGCGTGCGGGAGGCGGCGACCTGCTGCTGGGTGCTCGTGGTGTCGGCCGCGGTGTCCAGGTCGTCCGCGCTGGTCGTGGTCTCGCTCACAGCGACTTGAAGTGGTCGAAGGGCTCGGCGCACGCCCGGCACCGCCAGAGGGACTTGCACGCGGTCGAGCCGAAGCGGGACAGCTGCTCGGTGTCGAGCGAGCCGCACTGCGGGCAGCGCATGCCCAACGTGAGTGCCACCGGCCCCTGCCGGTGCTCGGCCGCTGTCGCCGGCGGCGCGATGCCGTACTCGGCCAGCTTGCGGCGGCCGTCGGCGCTCATCCAGTCCGTGGTCCAGGCGGGGCTCAGCACGAGGTCGACGCGCGCCGTTCCGAAACCGCCGTCCTTCAGGGCGGTGAGCACGTCGGCGCGGATCGCGTCCATCGCCGGGCAGCCCGAGTACGTCGGGGTGATCGTCACGACGACGGTGCCGTCCTCCTCCCGCTCGACGCCGCGCAGCACGCCGAGGTCGTCGATGGTGAGCACCGGGATCTCGGGGTCGGCCACGGCTGCGGCAAGCGCGCGGGCTCGCGTCAGCTCCGCGGCCAGCGAGGGGTCGTCGTCCAGTCGGGTCATCACGCTCACCATGACGCGCCGGGGTGGGAGCGGTGGATGTGCTGCAGCTCGGCCAGCAGGTGCCCCATCGGCAAGGAGTGGATGCCCTGACGGCCGCCCGTGGCCGTCCACGAGACGGCGGGGACGGCCAGCGTCGCCTCGTCGAGCACCTGCTGCACGTAGGCCATGGCCGGCTCGCGCAGCTGCTCGGGGTCGACCGCGTCACCGGAGGACACCAGGTCGGGCTGCGGCCAGGTGCCGTGCCGGCCCGTCGTGGTGAACAGCTCGTCCACGTACGGCCACACGGTGTCGAGGCCCGACTGCATCCGCTCGTGGCTCGCCTCGGTGCCGTCGCCGAGGCGCAGCACCCACTCGGTCGCGTGGTCACGGTGGTAGGCGACCTCCTTGATCGCCTTGGCCGCGATGGCCGCCAGCGTCTCGTCGGCGCTGCCGTGAAGCCGGTCGTACAGCTCGCGCTGGTAGGCGGAGAACACGAGCAGCCGGGCCATCGAGACGGCGAAGTCGCCGTTCTCGAGCTCGACCAGCTGCACGTTGAGGAAGTCCCGCTCGTCGCGCAGGTAGGCCAGGTCGTCCTCGTCCCGGCCGGCGCCCTCGACCTGGCCGGCGTACGTCAGCAGGGTGCGCGCCTGGCCCAGCAGGTCGAGCCCGATGTTCGCGAGCGCGACGTCCTCCTCCAGCTGCGGCGCGCGCGTGATCCACTCGCCGCACCGCTGGGCGAGCACGAGCGCGTCGTCGCCGAGGCCGACCGTGTAGCGGGCGAGCGCCGGCAGCGTGGCGCACGCGGTCACAGGTGCTGCACCTCATCGGGGATCGAGTAGAACGTCGGGTGCCGGTAGACCTTGTCGGCAGCCGGGTCGAAGAACGCGTCCTTCTCGTCGGGGCTGCTCGCCGTGATCGCGTAGCTCGGGACGACCCAGATGCTCACGCCCTCGCCGCGCCGGGTGTAGAGGTCACGGGCGTTGCGGACCGCCATCTCGGCGTCCGGCGCGTGCAGCGAGCCGACGTGCCCGTGCGACAGGCCGCGCCGCGGGCGCACGAACACCTCCCACAGCGGCCAGTCCCGGCGGGCGGACTGCGCCGGCGCGACCTCCGGCACGGCCGCGAGGTGCTTCGGTGCCGTCCGCGCGCCCTCGCCGGTGCTGTCCTCGCTCATGCCGCGGACCTCCGTCGCGCCTGCTTGTCGGCGTACGCGGTCGCCGCCTTCCGCACCCAGGCGCCCTCGTCGTGGGCCGACACGCGACGCGCGACGCGCTCGGCGTTGCACGGCCCGTCGCCCTTGAGCACGCGCGTGAACTCGTCCCAGTCGATCTCGCCGAACACCCAGTGCTGCGTCTGCTCGTCGAAGCGCAGGTCCGGGTCGGGTGGCGTCAACCCGAGCACCTGGGCCTGCGGCACGGTCATGTCGACGAACCGCTGACGCAGGTCGTCGTTGCTGTGCCGCTTGATGCCCCAGGCCATGTTCTGCGCGGAGTGGCCCTTGCTGGCGTTCTCCCCGGAGTCGGGCGGCCCGAACATCATCAGGCTCGGCCACCACCAGCGGTTGACGGCGTCCTGCGCCATCTCGTGCTGCTCCTGCGTGCCGTGGGCCAGCGTGTGCAGGATCTCGAAGCCCTGTCGCTGGTGGAAGGACTCCTCCTTGCAGATCCGCACCATGGCGCGGGCGTAGGGGCCGTAGGAGCACCGGCACAGCGGCACCTGGTTGACGATCGCCGCGCCGTCCACGAGCCACCCGATCGCGCCGACGTCCGCCCAGGTGAGCGTGGGGTAGTTGAAGATCGACGAGTAGCGCTGCCGGCCGGTGTGCAGGCGGTCGAGCATCTCGTCGCGGCTCATGCCGAGCGTCTCGGCGGCGGAGTAGAGGTAGAGCCCGTGGCCGGCCTCGTCCTGCACCTTGGCCATGAGGATCGCCTTGCGGCGCAGGCTCGGCGCGCGGGTGATCCATGCGCCCTCGGGCTGCATGCCGATGATCTCAGAGTGCGCGTGCTGGGCGATCTGCCGGATGAGCGTGCTGCGGTAGCCGTCCGGCATCGCGTCGCGCGGCTCGACCCGTTCGTCTGCGTCTATCAACGCGTCGAACGACGACAGGTCCTGGTGGTCGTCCATGGGGCACACCTCTCCAACCGACCGATCGTTCGGTTTCAGCATGCCCTGTGCTCGGCCACCGGTCAAGACGAGGTGGCGGCCGCCGGGGCCAGCCGGTGGCGCAGGGGCCGCAGCGTGAGCGCGGCCAGCAGCGAGCCCGTCGTGCCCAGCACCTGGTCGCCGAGCGTGTCCTGATAGGCGGTGGCCAGCTCGGTGCCGAAGCGGATGAACGCGAACCACTCACCCACCTCCCAGACCACCGCGAGCAGCGCGCCGCCGCCGACGAGCACCAGCAGCCGCGCCCACGCCGGGCGCACCAGGTCGGCCCGCACGACCAGGGCCAGCCCCAGCGTGAGCAGGAACCAGTTGACGAGGTGGCAGGCGTCGTCGAACCAGACAACACGGTCGTAGAGGTCGAGGGTGTTGCCGGTGACGTCGATGAGGAAGGGCGTCATGACCAGTGCGAAGCCGGCCCAGGGCGCAGCGGTGCGCGGCCCGTGCCATCGCCAGAGCGCCGGGACGACCAGCATCATCACCGGGTAGAGCGCGAGCCGGGCGCCGAAGCCCTTGCCCTCGAACTGCGGCAGGCCGGGCACGAAGGCGGCCACGACGAGCTGGACGAGCGTCGCGGCGAGCACCGCTGCGGCGACGAACCGGGCGCGAGAGTCGGTCGGCATGGAGCCACTGTGCCGGAGGGGTGATCGGGCGAGCTGGCGGCGCACCCTGTGATACTCACGGATGTGCCCTCCACCGCGGCCGGACCCGTCGCCGGCACCGGAGACGACGGTCCTCGCCGCCGCTACGACACGGCCTCGCTGCTCGACGTGGCCGTCGAGCTGTTCACCGAGCGCGGGTACGACGGCACGAGCATGGGCGACCTGGCGCAGGCGTCGGGCCTTTCCAAGTCCTCGCTCTACCACCACTTCTCCTCCCGGGAGCAGCTGCTGCGCGCCGCTCTGGACCGGGCGGTCGAGCCCCTGTTCGCGGTCGTCGACGAGGCCGGCGCCCGGACCGGGCGGGCGATCGAGCGGCTGGAGTACGTCGTGCGCCGCGAGGTCGAGGTGCTGGTCGACCAGCTGCCGGCGGTGACGCTGCTGCTGCGCGTGCACGGCAACACCCCGACCGAGCGCTGGGCCTTGGAGCGCCGGAGGGAGTTCGACCGGATCGTCGCCGACCTGGTCGCGGCGGCCGCGGCCGACGGAGACGTCCGCACCGACGTCCGGGCCAGCGTGGTGAGCCGCCTGCTCTTCGGCATGATCAACTCGCTGGTCGAGTGGTACCGGCCCGGTCCGGGCGGGGTCGGTGCCGGGCGAGGGACGTCGGCGCGCACCGTGACCGCGCAGGAGCTGGCGGACGCCGTCGTCCGGCTCGCCTTCGACGGCCTGCGCCGCTGACGGCAAGCACCCGTCGCGGGCGGTGTGCGGCGGTGCGGTCAGAGCAGCTCGAGGATCGTCGCGTTGGCCTGGCCGCCGCCCTCGCACATGGTCTGCAGGCCGTAGCGGATCCCGTTCGCACGCATGTGGTGCACGAGCGTCGCCATCAGCCGGCCCCCGCTCGCGCCCAACGGGTGACCGAGCGCGATGGCCCCACCCAGCGGGTTGAGCGCCTTCGGGTCGGCGCCGGTCTCGGCCAGCCAGGCCAGCGGCACGGACGCGAACGCCTCGTTGACCTCGAACGCCCCGATGTCGCCGATGGACAGGCCGGAGCGCTGCAACGCCTTGGCCGTCGCGGGGATCGGTCCGGTCAGCATCGGCATCGGCGGCGCGCCGACGACCACCGCAGTGTGCACGCGGACCAGCGGGGTCAGGCCCAGCTCGCGGGCCTTCTCGCTCGTCGTCACCAGCAGGGCCGACGCGCCGTCGGTGATCTGCGAGGAGTTGCCCGCCGTGACCTTGCCGCCCTCGCGGAACGCCGGCCGCAGGGACGCCAACGTCTCGAGCGTCCCGCCGCGGCGGATGCCCTCATCGACGCTGACCGGCCCGCCGGCCGCGGGCACCGGCGCGATCTCGGCCTCGAAGGCCCCGCTGTCCGTCGCGGCCGCGGCCAGCTCGTGCGATGCCAGGCTCAGCTCGTCGAGCTGCGTGCGCGACAGGCCCCACTCGTCGGCGATGAGCTCGGCACCCGTGCCCTGGTTGGGGAAGTCTGCGCCGTACCGGGCCACATAGTCCTGGCCGAGCGGTGAGCCGCCGGTCGCCATCTGCGCGCCCATCGGCACTCTCGACATCACCTCGACGCCCCCGGCCACCGCCACGTCGTACTGGCCGGCGATCACGCCCGCCGCGGCGAAGTGCACGGCCTGCTGGGACGAGCCGCACTGCCGGTCGATGGTGACGGCAGGCACGTGCTCGGGCCAGCCGGCCGACAGCACGGCAGTCCGGCCGATGTCGAAGCTCTGCTCGCCGACCTGGCCGACGCAGCCCCACACCACGTCGTCCACCACGTCGGGGTCGAGGCCGGTGCGGTCCGCCAGCGCTCGCAGCACGTGCGCCGACAGGTCCGCCGGGTGCACCCCCGCCAGGGCGCCGTTGCGCTTGCCCAACGGGGTGCGCACAGCCCCCACGATCACTGCATCGCGCATGTCGCCTCCTCGCACTCGAGGTTACCTTCCAGTAACCTCGAGTGGCTAGCGTCGCTGCGGTCACCGCCGGCCGGCGGCGACGTCCTCCCCGGTGCTCGCCGTGCCGGTCCGCGCCGGTGCCCGGAGCCGCGCGCTGAGCGCCAGGGCCAGCACCGGCAGGGCGACCAGCAGCCAGAGCGTGCTGTGCAGGCTCGTGGCGTCGGCGACCCACCCGAGCAGAGGGGTGAACAGCCCGCCGACGCTGACCGCGAGGCCGACGGTCACCCCGCTGGCCGTGCCGATCCGGTTGGGCAGGTAGTCCTGGCCGAGCACCACGAACACGCTGAACGGCATGAACGTGGTGACGCCGACCAGCGCGACCAAGGGGAAGGCCACCGCCAGGGTCGGGGCGAGCAGCATCCCGACCAGCGCCGGCGGGATGACCGCCAGGCCCCAGCGGATGGTGGCGAGGCGTCCGTACCGGTCGGCGATCCACCCCCCGAGCAGGGTGCCCACCGCCCCGCCGGCCAGGAACGTCGTCAGCGCGGCCCCGCCGACCGCGGTGGACGCGCCGCGCTCGTGGATGAAGTACAGCGCCAGGAACGAGGTGAGCCCGAAGAACAGGATCGACCGGGCGACGACGACGGCGGTGAGCCGGCGGAACGCCGGCCAGTCGTCGTCCCCGCGCGGCAGCGTGTGGCGTCGCGGTGCGCCGACCGGGCCGTCGAGGGTGCGGCTCAGCCGGGCCAGCAGCAGCACCACCATGGCCGCGCCGGGCAGGGCGAGCAGCACCGTGCCGCGCAGCCCTACCAGCAGCAGCACCGGGGTCGCGACCAGCGTGCCGAACGCGAAGCCGACGTTGCCGCCCAGCGCGAACACACTCATGCCACGGTTGCTGTCGCCGGCCGCCTGACGGGCCGCCCGGGCCGCCTCAGGGTGGAACGCCGCGACGCCGAGCCCCGACACCGCGATCACCAGCCAGGTGACGACGTAGCTGTGGAACAGCCCGGCGAGGGCCACCCCGGTCGCGGCGGTGCCGATGCCGGCCGCGACCATCCAGCGGCGCGGCGCACGGTCCGTCCACCAGCCGAAGACCGGCTGGGCCACCGAGCTCAGCACGGTCGCGGCGAGGGTCAATCCTGACACGGCGGCGTAGGTGTAGTGCCGTTCGGCGACGAGGAACGGCAGCAGCGCCGGGATGCAGCCCTGGTAGATGTCGTCGACGACATGCGACGCCGACATCATCGCCACGCCGCGGCGGTTCATGCCGGTCCCCGGGGCGGCGTCGGGCATGCCTGCCGGTCCCTTCTCGGACGTCGGGAGATGCGCGCCGGCGGTCTCGTCGTCCGGGTGCACCGACGAGTCGATCAGCGGGGAGCCATGCGGATCGCGCCGTCGAGCCGGATGACCTCGCCGTTGAGCATGGGGTTGGCCACGATGTGCCGCACGAGGGCGCCGTACTCGCTGGGGCTGCCGAGCCGGGCGGGGTGCGGCACCTGGGCGCCGAGGGAGTCGCGAGCCTCCTGCGGCAGCCCCGCGAGCATGGGGGTGTCGAACAGCCCCGGGGCGATCGTCATGACGCGGATCTTCGACGAGGCGAGCTCGCGGGCGATGGGCAGGGTCATGCCGACGACGCCGCCCTTGGACGCCGAGTAGGCGGCCTGCCCGATCTGCCCGTCGAACGCCGCCACGGAGGCGGTGTTGACGATGACGCCGCGCTCCTCGCCGACCGGGTCGTTGCCGGCCATCGCGGCCGCAGCCAGGCGGATGACGTTGAACGTGCCGACCAGGTTGACCCGCACGACCGTCGCGAACTGGGCCAGCGGCATCGGGCCTTGCCGGCCGACGACGCGTCCCGGCGTCCCGACGCCGGCGCAGTTGACGACCACGCGCAGGGTGCCCAGCTGGCCCGCGGCGGCGACGACGGACGCAACCGAGGCCTCGTCGGTGACGTCGGTGGGCACGAAACGCGCCAGCTCGCCCAGGCTCGCGGCCGCCTCGGCGCCCGGTGAGGAGGGCAGGTCGGCCAGCACGACCCTCGCACCGCCGGCCACCAGCGCTTCGGCGGTCGCCCGGCCGAGGCCGCTCGCGCCGCCGGTCACCAGCGCGACGCTGTTCTCGATCTCCATCGGTCGCTGACCCTCTCTGTCCTGGCGGGCTGCCGCCGCGTCCCGTGCGCGCGGGCATCGACGGTCGGTCGGCCGGTCGGCACGCATCGGGCCCCACGCTACCGACCGGTACCGTGCCGGCTGACGGGCGGACCGGCAGCGCGGCGCCGGCGTTCGACGCGGACGCGCCGGGGCCGCCGGTCAGACCGCGCGCAGCAGCGCCGCATAGAGGGTCAGGCCCGGCCCGAAGGCCATCGCCACGACAGGGTCGCCCGGTGCTAGTGGCTCCGTCTGCCGCAGCTGCTCGAGCACCAGCAGCACGGTCGCGCTGGAGCAGTTGCCGTGCTCGCGCAGCACCTCGTACGAGGGCGCCAGGGCGGCGACGTCCAGCCCCAGCCGTTCTTGGGCCACCTCGAGGATCCGACGTCCGCCGGGATGCACGGCCCAGCCCGCCACGTCGTCGATCCCCAGCCCGTGCGCGCCAAGCAGGCCGTCGACGAGGCCGAGCACGTGCTGCGACAGGACGTCCGGAACCTTGGGGGACAGGCCCATGCGGAACCCCAGGTCGGTGACGTCCCAGGTCATCAGGTCGCTGGTCGAGGGGTCGGTGCACGCCACGACGTCCACGACCTCCAGCCCGGAGGTCGGCGCCGCGGCCGTCCCGTCGTGCCCGCCCTCCGACGTCGCGGCGGGCCGCACGACGACGGCCGCCGCCGCGTCGCTGAACAGGGCATGCGCCACCATCTGCTGCAGGTCGGCCGGGGTCGGCGTCGCGGACCGTGACGTTTCGCTGGGTGGCTGCACGTGCAGGCTCGTCAGCTCCAGGCACAGAAGGACGGCGGGCCGGCGGTGGGCCACCACGAAGTCGCTGACCGCGCCGAGCCCGGGAAGCGCCGCGTAGCAACCCATGTGGCCGATGACGAGCCGCTGCACGCCCGGGTCCATGCCGAGGTCGCGGGCCAGCAGGATGTCCAGGCCCGGTGTGGCGTACCCGGTGCACGACACGACCGCGAAGAGGCCGACGTCGGCGGCCGCCACCCCGGCCTCGGCCAGCGCCGCCGATACCGCCCGGGCGCCGAGCGGCGTCGCCTCGGCGACGAAGCGCTCCATGCGGGCGCCGGTGCCGACGCCGCTCAGGTCCTCGACGGTGGGGTCGACCACCCCGTGCCGGCGCTCGATCCCGGCCGTGCGCCAGACCCGCGCCGCGAGTGGGTTGTTGGCGTAGTGCTCGGCGAAGTAGCCGTCCCACAGGGCGTCCTGGCGCATGACCGCCGGCACGGCGTGGGCCGCGCCGCTGACGACGGCACGGCCTCTGCCGGGCGCGGCCGGGTCGGGGGAGCCCGCGGTTCGACGTCCGGGCTCGGTGACCGTCACCACCGCGGCACCTGCGCGTCGTTCTCCGGATCGCTCCCGAGGGCGGCCAGCCCGAGCCAGTCGGCGCAGACGTCGCTGGTGGCGGGCTGCAGCGAGCCGCAGCGGGCGTCGCGGAAGATGCGCTCCAACGGGTTCCCGCGCCGGGTCGCCGCGGTGCCGCACGCCTCGAGCATCGAGGCCGACACGTCCATCGCGGTCTCGCCGGCCAGCAGCTTGGCGCGCCAGACCCAGCGGTTCGTCTGCGGGGTGCCGGGTGCGGCGTCGACCTGACGTGCCGCCTCCAGCACCGCGAGCCGGGTCGCCGCCACGCGTGCGTCGGCACGACCGATCCGGGCGCGCACGGCGGGCAGCCGGTCGAGGCCGCGCTCGGCGACGTACGCGCACGCGTGGTCCAGGGCGGACTGCGCGACCCCGACGTACACCGCGGCGTAGGAGGCGACGAGCCACTGCGGCATGACCTGCGCGAGCAGCAGCGTCAGCCCCTCCACCCCGCCGAGCAGGCTGTCGGCGGGCGCGACCACGTCGAGGTGCACGTCGTGGCTGCCGGTCCCGCGCATGCCGAGCGAGTCCCAGGTCTCCTCGACCCGCACCCCCGGGCCGTCCGGCACGAGCAGGTGGCTGACCTTGTCGCCGTGCCGTGCTGCCACCAGGTAGGCGTCCGCGAACCCCGCCCCGGAGCAGAAGGCCTTGGACCCGACCACGTGGAAGCCGTCGGCGACCGGCTCGTACGTGGTGGTGACCGCCGAGAGCCGCGACCCCACCCCGCGCTCGCTCATGGCGACCGCGTAGAAGGCACCCTGGGCCGCGGCGGCCAGCACCCGGTCGCGCATGGCGAAGAACGTCTCGGGGACGCCCATCGCGCGGGCCAGCTCGTCGGGGGTCGAGGCCAGCGCGCCGGTGACCGACGCGTGCATGTTGAACACCAGTGCCGTGGCACCGCTGCCGGCCGCGAGCGCCATGGCGACCTCCGCGTAGTCCGCGAAGCCCGCGCCCGAGCCGCCCAGCCGCTGCGGGGTCATCAGTCCCAGCAGGCCGGCGTCGCGCAGGTCGGCCAGGTCGTCCGCCGCGAACGTGCCGGACCGGTCGTGCTCCTCGGCCCTGGACGCGAGCCGAGGGGCGAGCTCGCGTGCGCGGGCCAGCGCGTCGGCCGGTGTCGTCAGCGTGGTCGCGGTCACGATGCGTTCGCTCCTTCTTGGACGTCGGTGCGCGGGCGGCTCCGGTCAGCCGCCCCGGGTGGTCCCGTCCGCCGTCCGGTGGTCACCGTCTTGGTCCCCTTGCCCTGGAACAGCCCTGCCGTCGACCGCGTCGGCAGCATCCGCACGTCCTCCCGGCGGCGCAGCAGCCAGGCCAGGTAGTCGCGCACGGACGGCCGCAGGCCCCGCAGGGCCAGGTCGACGCCGTGGGCGGCGCACCGCCGCCGCAGCTCGCCGCGGTTCACGAACAGCGCCCCGTCGTGCAGCAGCCGCGGCGGTCCTGCCGGCAGACGCTCGGCCACCGTGATGGA
>Ga0070696_100003300_pt1 | contig 10772 bp, 12 predicted proteins | sample KBSK1253metaG_FD_65474 | JGI IMG/M metagenome (GOLD analysis project Ga0070696, IMG submission 65474) | Corn, switchgrass and miscanthus rhizosphere microbial communities from Kellogg Biological Station, Michigan, USA - KBS K1-25-3 metaG | ecosystem: Host-associated > Plants > Roots >... | reverse complement strand
CAGCGCTTCGCGGATCGGGATGCGCGAGACGCCGAGCTCCTCGGAGAGGCGGTCCTCGATCAGCCGGTCGCCGGGGCGCCGGCGATTGGTGATGATGGAACGGCGCAGCTCCTCCGCGACGCGCTGACCGAGCGACGGATGCTCTCGTCCCAGCCTGCCGCCCGCGCCGTTGCCCTTCTCCTTCATTGCATCATGATGCCAGCCTGGTGCACGACGTGCGTCCAGTGCTCGCGCTTCTGCTTCAGCCACTGCGCCGACTGCTTCGGGTCGAGATCCGTCGCGGTATAGTCCGCGGCCCGGTTTTTCTCGCGCACATCGGCTGTCGCCATCGCGCTCTTCACTTCTCGCGCGAGCGCCTGCACGATCTCGTCGGGCGTGCCGGCCGGTGCGAGCAGCGCATAGGCGAACGAGGCGTCGAAGCCGGGATAGCCCGACTCCGCCACGGTCGGCACCTCGGGCGCGAGCTCCGAGCGCTTGAGGCTCGAGACGGCGAGCGCGCGCAGCTTGCCCGACTTGACGTGCGGATAGACGCCCGTCGTGACAGCGAAGATCGCATCGACCTGGCCGGCGACCACATCGACGATCGACTGGCCCGTGCCCTTGTAGGGAATGTGGTTCATGTCGACGCCGGACGTGGCGAGGAAGTACGCGAACGACAGGTGGCTCGGCGAGCCGTTGCCGCCCGAGGCATAGTTGAGTGGCTTCTGCTTCGCCAGCGCGACGAGCTCCTTTACGTTCTTCGCCGGCACGGCGCTATTCACCGCGAGCATCTGGCCGTACGTCACCGGCACCGAGATGACGGCGAAATCCTTCTCGACATTGAACGGCATCGTCTTGTAGATCGCCGGGTTGACGGTGAACGTGGTGTCGAGCGCAAAAAGCACCGTGTATCCGTCCGCGGGACTTTTCGCCACGATGTCGGCGCCGATGTTGCCGCCGGCGCCCGCCTTGTTCTCGATGACGAACGGCTGCTTGAGCGCGGTGGCGACCTTGTCGCAGATCATGCGGGCAAAAATGTCGAGCGGTCCTGGCACGGTAGTGACGATCACCCGCACCGGCTTCGCCGGGTACTGCGCGGCCGCCGGGAGGGCCAGGGCAATCAGCGCTACGGCAGCGATGCGTTGAAGCAGCGTCATTCGATGTCTCCTCGTCTGGAACTCATTTCTTGATGTCCGGTTCGACCACTACGCGGTACTTCGGCGCGAGCAAGTCCTTCAGCGCCTGCAATGCGGCGAGCGCGCATTGCGTGTCCTGCTCGCCGTTGCCGCCCGAAAGGCCCACGCCGCCGACCACTTCATCGTTCACCACGACCGGAAAGCCGCCGACGAAGGCGGCGAAGCGGCCTTCGAAGCTCAGCTGGATGCCGAACGCCTCGTTGCCAGGCAGCGCCGGACCGGAGGGCGGCTTGGTGAAGAGGTGCGTCGAGCGCCGGTGCCCTGCGGCAGTGAAGGCCTTGTTCCAAGCGATCTGCGGCCCGGTGATGCGCGCGCCGTCCATGCGCTCGAGCGCGAGTGGAAAGCCACCCTCGTCGCACACGCAGACGGTCTGCGCGACGCCGATCTCCGCGGCCTTGCGCTTCGCTGCCTCGACCATGGCGCGCGCATCGGCGAGCTCCAGCTTGAACGCGCTTTTCATATTCCCTGGTAGACCGTCTTGATCTGCGTGTAGAACTCGAGGCCCGCGCGGCCCGACTCACGAAACGTGGAGGTGCTCGAGCGCTTCAGGCCGCCGAACGGCGCATTCACCAGGTTGCCGGTGGTCGTGCGATTGATCTTGACCGTGCCGCTCTGGATATCGTGCGCAAAGCGATGCATGTAGCGCGGATTGCGTGTGGCGATCGCGGCCGAGAGGCCGTATTCGCTGTCGTTCGCCTTGGCGATCGCGTCCTCGTAGCTCGCCACCTCGATGATCGCGAGCACCGGGCCGAAGATCTCCTCGCGCGCAATGCGCATCGACTGGCTGACCTCGGTGAAGATGGCGGGCGCGACGAAGTAGCCATGATCGTATTGCTCGCCACGCAAGCGCTCGCCGCCGTAGAGGTGCTTCGCCTCCTGCTTGCCGATGTCGACGTAACGCAGCACCGTGTCCATCTGCTTCCTGGTCGCGATCGGGCCGAGCTCGTTCTTCGGATCCATGCCGCTGCCGATACGCAGCGCCTTCACCTTTGCGAGCAGCCGCTCGGTGAATTCGCGCTTCACCGTCGAATGCACCAGCAGCCGGCTGGTGCCGGTGCACGCCTGACCGGTGAGTGAGAGACCGCCTTTGATCGCGAGATCGACCGCCTTATCGAGCTCTGCGTCCTCCATGACGATGAGAGGGTTCTTGCCGCCAAGCTCCATCTGTGTGCGCGTGGTGAGCGGTGCGCTGCGGTGGATCTCTTCGCCCGCCGCGGTGGACCCGGTAAACGAGATCGCGCGCACCGTCGGCGAGGACGTGATGACGGGCCCGACGTCGCCCGCCGAGCCGGTGATGTAGTTCAGCACGCCCTTCGGCAAGCCCGCTTGCGCCAGCGCTTCGGTCAGCCGATAACCGCTGAGCGGCGCATCGGAGGAGGGCTTGAAGACCACGGTGTTGCCGCTAATCAACGCGGGCGCTACCTTCCGGGCCGGGATCGACACCGGAAAATTCCATGGCGTGATGACCGCCACCACCCCGAGCGGCTCGCGCGCCGTGTAGACCAGCATGTCGGCGTCGTCCTGCGGGAAGCTCTCGCCGCCGTAGGACTGGCCCTCGATTGCGTAGAAGCGCAGCGTCTGCGCCGAGCGCAGGAACTCGTCTTTGGCGAGCGCGATCGATTTGCCTTCCTCGCGCGTCATTTCCTCGGCGAAGCGCGCCGCATTGGTCTCAATGTAGTCCGCAGCGCCGAGCAGCACCTTGGCGCGCTTGGAGACCGGCGTCTGGCGCCAGCCATGGAACGCCGCCGCAGCTGCCGCGACCGCCGCGCGCGCCTCGGCGGCGGTCGATGCCTGGAAGCGCCCCACGATATCGCGCGTGTCCGCAGGGTTGATGTCCTCGAACGTCTTGCCGGCGGAGCTCGCGATAGGCTCGCCGCCGATCAGGTTACGAAATTCCGTCATGCCTGCAGCAGCGCGCGCTCAGCCGGCGCGACGCCGGCTTCGGCCATGTCGAGCTCGGAGAGCGGCAGATCCTTGGCGACGTAGTCCCAGTACAGCGCGGTCGTGTAGAGCAGCCGCATCTGTGCGCCGACCTCGCAGATTTTCAGGCAGCGGCGCTGCAGCTCCGGTGTCGTCGCGTGCTCGAGCACGATCTGGTAGCCGCGCTCGCCGTGGATCTCGTCCGACACGATGTGCAGGTCGAAGAACTCGACTTCCTGGTCGGTGAACTTGTACTTCTCGCGCAGCGTCGGCGTCTGCTTGCGATAGATCGAGGGCACCTGCGACTCCAGGCCGACGACCAGGCCGGCCACCGCGACGATCGGGTCCTCGCGCATTGCGGTCGCGTAGCACCAGCTCTGCAGCCCGCGTGTCGTGGCGGACATGTGGTCCGGATTGGTCACGCGCTCGCGCGTCGTGCCGCAGGCCTCGGCGAAGCGGATCAGGAGATCGGTGTGGCGGTCGCCGCCGATCTCTTCCTCGTACATGTTGTGCAGCAGGAAGTCCTTGGCGTCCTGGAACTCGTCCGGCATGCGCGCATAGATGTAGGCGAGGTAATCGGCGAACGGCCCGACGTAGTGATAGTGGTTCTCCGCCCAGCGCGCGAGGTGCTCGCGGCTGAGCTTGCCGCTCGCCCAGGCGACGCTGAAAGGCGCCTTGGTGGCGGCGCGGCCTTTGATGGCGTTCTCGAGGGCGGTACGGAAGTCGTCGGGGTTGAGCAGTGCGGCCATGGGGAGCTCCTCTCGGGTGGCTTGCCTTATTGTATACAATATACTAGAATTTGCGCCAGGTCAACACGCGTTTCCCTAGAGCGTGCTAGGGCCGACTGAGCCAGATCGTATACAAATGCCCCGAATTTCGGTCCATAAGGACGGCCAGGTATACCAGGGCGAGGTGAAGGAAAACACCAACCTCGTGGTGCGTGCCGGCATCAAGCAGTTCCCCTATCCGCATCTGAAATACAAGTGCGGCATGGGTCAGTGCGGCACCTGCACGAGCCGCATCATCGCCGGCGCCGAGCACCTGCCGGCGCCGAACTGGAAGGAGCAGAAGATCCTCGGCGAGCGGCTGAAGCTCGGCTATCGGCTTTGTTGCCAGCTCTGGATCAAGCAGGACCTCGAGCTCACGCAGGAGAATCTGGTGCCGGCCACGCCGCCATGTACGTCATCCTGACGAGTAAGCCCGGCCAGTTCCGCACGGAGCTCGTTGCCGGCCTGCAGGCGATCGAGTCGTACGACTATCTCTTCTGCGGGCGCAAGCGGGCGCATTTCGTCATCGCCGAGCTCGAGCGCGAAGTGCGCATCCGTATCGTCGAGGAGGGCGCGCGGCCGGTGGTGAATGATGTGCCGTCGAAATTCCTGCCGCGTTTCGCCACGCTCGAGCAGGCGCGTGCCGAGCTGCGGCAGCTCGCCGGCAACGGTGCGCTCGATGCCGCGCTGGTGAGGCTCTGATGCCGTTCACCATCACGTTCGTCACGAACGAAAACAAGGTAGTGACGCTCGCCGAAAAAGCGAATCTGCTGCGCACCTCGATCCGCGAAAAAGGCGGCATTCCGTTCAAGTGCGGCGCCGGCATCTGCGGCACCTGCAAGTGCAAGATCGAGAAGGGCCTCGAGAACACCGACGCCATCAAGGACCGCGAGCGCAATCACCTGAGCGCCGAGGATTTCGCCGCGGGGCACCGCATGGCCTGCCAGACGTTCGTGCACGGCGACATCGCCGTGTCGTGGGTGCCGCTCGCGCTCAGGCCGCCCAAGCCGCCCAAACCGCAGCCGCCGACCCCGGGCGTTGCGGCCTAGAAACGGAAAGCCCTTGCTGGCGCCGCGCGCTCCTGCGATCGGCTCTTAGCGCCTATTTACAAACTCGAGGCAAACAGGGCACCCTAAACGCGAGGAGGAGGCTTGCATGTTCGCGGCAAGGTGCCACCGCCGGTGGTTCGCGGCGGGCGGGGCGTTTCGCCTGCTCTAAGGCGATGTACCTCGCGGAGCTGCTCACCGGCGGGCTGGCGATCGGCTGTGTCTACAGCCTGGTCGCGCTCGGCTTCGCCATGATCATCCGGGCGACGGGCATCATCCACTTCGCCCAGGGCGAGCTGCTGATGCTCGGCTCGATGAGCGGACTCTCCACCCTCTGGTTGCTGCCGAAATTGCCGGCGGTAGCCGTGCTTGTCTGCGGCATGGTCGCCTCGGGCGTCCTCGCGGTGGCGATGGAGTTCCTGGTCTACCGGCCGCTGCGCCTGCGGCGCGTCGCGCTCATGAACGTCATCACGGCGACGGTCGGCATGTCGATCCTGTGCATCAATGCGTCACGCATTCTCTGGGGCTCGGAGCCGCTGCGCTATCCCGAGCTTTTCTCCACCTCGGCCTATCGCTTTGCGGGCGTGCCGATATCGCCGCAGCTCGTGTGGATCATGGTCTTCGGCGTAGTGCTGATGGGGCTCCTGCAAGCGTTCCTCAAATACACGCGCACAGGGCTCGTGATGCAGGCCGTGGCGCAGGACGCCGAGGTCGCGCAGCTCATGGGGGCCAACCTGACGCGCATGATGCTCTACACCTTCGCCATCGCCGGCATGATGGCGGGCGCCGCCGGCGTCATGTTCGGCTCGCTCTTCTTCTCGTTCTTCGAGATGGGCTTCCTCCTTGGCATCAAGGGCTTCGTCGCGGCGACGCTCGGCGGCCTGGGCAGCCTCGCGGGCGCGATGCTCGGCGGCATCCTCTTCGGCCTGATCGAGACCTTCAGCGCCGTCTACGTCTCCTCCGCCTACAAGGACGCGATCGGCATGGTGCTGCTCATCGCCATCCTGCTTTTTCTGCCGTCCGGGCTCGTCGGCCTATGGAAAGCACGCGGCTGAAACGCATCGTGACGGGCCTCGTGCTCGTTGCGCTCGCCGCGCTGCCGATTTTCGAGCCGCATCAGTTCGTGCTGCACATGCTCTCGCTCGTCGCGATCAGCGCCACGGCGGCGCTCGGGCTGCAGCTCCTGCTCGGTTTCTCCGGACAGCTCTCGATCGGGCAGGCCGCGTTCTACGGCATCGGCGCGTACGCCTCGGGCCTGCTGAGCGTGAAGCTCGGGCTTCCCTTCATCGCCGCGTTCGTCGTCGCCGGCGTGATCGCCGCGGCGGTAAGCCTCGTCATGGTGCCGATCACGCGCCTCACCGGCGCTTCCCTTGCCGTGGCGACACTCGGCTTCAGCATCCTCGTCTATCTCGTGATCAAGAACGAGGAGTGGCTCACCGGCGGCTCGTTCGGGCTCATGGGCATCCCGCGCGCCTCGCTCTTCGGCTATGTGCTGAGGAGCCCCGCGTCCGCCTATCTTCTGTGCGTCGCGGTCGCCGCCACGGTGTACTTCTCGCTCCTGCGCCTGCAGCGCTCGCGCTTTGGCCGCGCGATCAATGCCATCCGCCAGAACGAGGACGCGGCGCGCGCCTGCGGCGTCAAGGTGACGCTGCTCAAGAGCCAGTGCTTCGTCATCGCGGCATTCGTCGCCGGGCTCGCCGGCTCCCTCTATGCGCACCAGGTGCGTTACCTCGCGCCGACCGACTTCACCTTCTGGAAGTCGGTCGAGATCCTGATCATGGTGGTCATTGGCGGCATGGGGAGCCTCTTCGGCGCGGTGCTCGGCGCCGCGGTGGTGGTGCTGCTGCCAGAAGTGCTGCGCGAGGTCGGCGACTATCGCATGCTCGCGTTCGGCGCGATTCTCATGCTGGTCATGCTCTTCGGAGAGGGCGGCATCGCCGGCTTTCTCGAGCAATGCCTGAAGCCCTTCTCGAAGCCGCGGGCCTGAGCCGGCGCTTCGGCGGCCTCGCCGCGGTCGATGCGGTGGACCTGCGCGTCGAGCGCGGCGCGATCCACGGCCTGATCGGCCCGAACGGCGCCGGCAAGACCACGCTCCTGAATCTCGTCGCCGGCGCGCTCGGCGTCACGCGCGGCACAGTGCGCTTTCGCGGCGCGGATATCACGCGCTGGGACGCGGCGCGGCGCGCGCAGGCGGGGATCCGGCGCACATTCCAGAACCTGAAGCTCTTCGCGGAGATGAGCGCCGTGGAGAACGTGAGCCTCGGGCTGCACGCCGGCACGCGGGCCGGCATCTTTGCGGCGCTGGCGCGTACCCCGGGCGAGCGGCGCGAGGAGCAGCAGATCTTCGCCGCCGCGCAGCGTGCGCTCGAATTCGTCGGTCTCGGCAGCCACGCCGGCGTCGCGGCGGGCAAGCTGCCGTACGGACACCGCCGGCTGCTCGAGATCGCCCGCGCTTTCGTCGCCGAGCCCGCGCTGCTGCTGCTGGACGAGCCGGCCGCCGGCCTCAACCAGACGGAGGCGGCCAACCTCTCGCGCCTGATCGGACGCATGCGCGAGGCCGGCTGCACCGTGGTGCTGGTAGAGCACCACATGGACGTGGTGATGAGCGTCTGCGACGTGATCACGGTGCTCAACTACGGCCGCAAGCTCGCTGAGGGCCGGCCGGCCGAGATCCAGCGCGATGCACAGGTGATCGAGGCCTATCTCGGGCGCGGCGACGCGCCGCCCGCGGGAAACGCGCGTGCTGTCGCTTAAGGCGATTGACGCCGGCTACGACGACGCGCTCACGCTGCGCGGCGTGTCGCTCGAGGTGACGCGCGGCGAGATCGTGGCGATGATCGGCGCGAACGGCGCCGGCAAAAGCACCACGCTGCGCACGATCAGCGGATTCCTGCGGCCGCGCAAGGGCACGATCGAGTTCGACGGGCGCACCATCGCGGGCCTCACGCCGGACCGCATCACCGCCCTCGGTTTGGTGCATGTCCCGGAAGGGCGGCGAGTTTTCCCGGAGCTGAGCGTGGAGGAGAACCTGCTCGCCGCGGCCTATCTGGTTCCCGAGCGCCGCGAAGTAAAGCGGCGCCTCGCCGACGCGATGGGGCGCTTCCCGGTGCTCGAGCGCCGGCGCCGCCAGGCTGCCGGCACGCTCTCGGGCGGCGAGCAGCAGATGCTGGCCTTCGGCCGCGCCCTGATGACCGGTCCGAAGCTCCTGCTCCTGGACGAGCCCTCGCTCGGCCTCGCGCCGCTCCTGGTCGCGGAAGTGATGCGCTCGGTGCGCGGCTTTCGCGACGCCGGGGTGACTGTGCTGCTCGTCGAGCAGAACGCGAATCTTGCGCTGCAGCTTGCCGATCGCGGATACGTCATGGAGACTGGCAGCGTCCGCATGCACGGCTCGGGGGCCGAACTGCTGGCGAACGCGCACGTGCGCGCGAGCTATCTTGGACACACGAGAGGAGGAGGCGATGTCGTTTGACCGCAGGAAATTCATCCAGGTCGGTGCTGCCGCGGGCGTCGGCGCGCTGCTGCCGCTGCTGGCGCGCGCGCAGGGCGCGGGGCCGATCAAGATCGGCGCCTTCGGGCCGATGAGCGGCAACGCCGCGGCGCAGGGGCAGAGCCTGCGCCAGGGCGCGGAGATGGCGGCGAAAGCGAAGAACGCCGCGGGCGGGCTGCTCGGCCGGCCGATCGAGCTCATCATCGGCGACGATGCCGGCAAGCCCGAGGAAGGGGCGGTGATCGCGCGGCGCCTGGCGACACGCGACAACGTCTGCATCGCGCTCGGCTCGGTGTCGAGCCCGGTGAGCCTTGCCGCGGCGCAAGTGTTCCGCGAAGAGCAGGTGCCGCAGATCGTGGTGAGCGGCACGGCGCAGCGCATCACCACGCAAGGCAACGAATGGGTGTTCCGCTGCACTATCCCGGATCGCAAGTTCGTCGCCGATCTGGTCGACTTCATCCACGAGAAGTTTCCGAAGCTGCAGCGCTTCGGCTTCATCTATGTGAACGACGACTTCGGCAAGGGCGGCTTCGATTCGTTCGTCGAGGCGGCCAAGAAGTACGGCATGAGCGTCGCTGCCGGCGAGAGCTATACGCGCGGCGATGTCGACTTCACCGCGCAGCTCACCAAGATCCGTGCGGCCAATGTCGACGGCATCGTCGACTGGTCACGCTATACCGAGGGCGCGCTCATCCAGCGGCAGCTGCGCCAGCACAGCATGTCGGACTTGCCGCGCTTTGGCTCCGATGGCATCGCGCCGCCGGCGTTTCTCGAGCTGGCGGGCGAGGCGGCGAACGGCGTCATGTACGCAACGCATTTCAGCCCGGCGACCGCGGCCGACAACCCCGTGGCGGTGAAGTGGATCGAGGCCTTCCGCAAGGAGTACGGCAAGCTCCCCGACTACGTGCATGCGCAGGCCTACGACGCGATGAACATCACGATCCAGGCGATCGAGCGGGCGAAGAGTATCGACCGCACGGCGATCCGCGACGCGCTGCGCAAGACCGACTACCAGAGCGTGCGCGGGCCTTTCAAGTTCGACGCCAAGGGGGATCCGACGCTCGTCTCGCACGTCGTGCGCATCGTCAACCTGAAAGAAACCAACGCGCGGCTGATGAACCCTTGAACCCGCACGACAGAGGAGAGACTAGATGAGCATCAAGCTGGAAAGGATCGGCCAGGCGCCTTTCGCGCCGGCGCCGAAGGCGGTGCGTGCCGGCGACTACCTCTATACGTCGTCGATCTACCCGATCGATGACGCCGGTCACGCGGTGACGGTCGACGAGCGGCTCGGCCTCGCCGGGCCCTCGCTCATGGAGGCACAGGCGCGCCGCTGCCTCGAGCAGCTGAAAGCGGTGCTACGCGAATCCGGCAGCTCGCTCGAGCGCGTGCTCAAGGCCGATGTGCATCTCGCCGACGCCGCCGACTTCCTCGAGTTCAAGCGCGTGTGGAAGGAGTACTTCCCCGCCAATCCGCCCGCCCGGACGACCGTCGAGGTCGGCGACACGCTGCCCTTCCCGGGCGCGCGACTGAATCTTGATGTAGTCGCGCTGGCCGGCGACTCGCGCCTGCAGCGCCAGGTGCTCGCCGATCCCGAGGGCTCGGACCCGATGCCCACCGACTGGGCGCCGCATGCCGTGCGCGCGGGTCCCTTCGTCTTCTGCTCCGCGCTCCCGGCGAGCGACTTCAAGACCGGTCTCGCGGTCGGCAAGCCGGCGGGCTTTCCGAACTACGGCAGCGATGCGGAGATGCAGGCAGACTACATCTTCAGCCGCATGAACCGGGTGCTCGCTACCGCCGGCACCTCGCTCGAGCAGGCGATCGAGTCGCAGCTCTACGAGCCCGACCTCCTCAACTTCCACGATGTCGACGGCATCTGGGCGCGCTACATGCCGGTGCCGCCGCCGCGGAGCTCGATGGGCGTGAAGGGCCTGCTGCTGCCGGGAGCGCTGTGCGCGCCGAACCTGACGATCCTCGTGCCCGAGAAGGACCTGCGCAAAGAGGAGTCGCACAAGGGCCTGCGCTGGCATCCGGTGAAGGTGCGCAAGGTGAACTTCTCGCCGACGATGAAGGTGGGCGACTGGCGCTTCTTCGCCGGCCAGGTGCCGAGCAACGACTTCAAGTCGGCGCACACGGCGCCGCGCGGCCTGCAAACCTATATCTCGGACATCGAGGAGCAGACGCGCTTCACCATGCAGATCCTGACCGAACAGCTGGAGGCGAACGAGACGGACTGGGCGCACTGCCATCACGTGCGGATCTACCTCACGGAGCCGAAGCGCGATTACCGCGCCTTCGCGCGCGTATGGCGCGATTACTTCCCGGATCCGGCGAAGGCGCCCGCGCTCGCCTACGTGCCTTCCACGGGAATCATGTT
>Ga0070696_100003299_pt1 | contig 10773 bp, 13 predicted proteins | sample KBSK1253metaG_FD_65474 | JGI IMG/M metagenome (GOLD analysis project Ga0070696, IMG submission 65474) | Corn, switchgrass and miscanthus rhizosphere microbial communities from Kellogg Biological Station, Michigan, USA - KBS K1-25-3 metaG | ecosystem: Host-associated > Plants > Roots >... | reverse complement strand
CCATCGCCGTCGAGGGCATCCGCAAAGGCATGACCGAGGACATGCTGCGCGCGCGGTTCAACATTCCCGCGGGCAGGCCCGTGATGCCTCTTGCGTTTACCCTCCCCTCTCGCGCACGGTTGCGCGGCACGATGGAGAACGGCCGCCTGGTCTCCTTCGAAGTCACGCTCGAGTAACTCACAAGGGACAAGCCGCCGGAAATTCATTCTGGTCATGAACCGGTCATGTGCCCCCGGTACCGTGCCGCGCCATGACACAGCGCGTGCGCTCGATCTTCCTCTCGGACGTGCACCTGGGCACCGCCGCGCCGCCGCGGGGTGCACTGGTCGAGGCGCAGAACACGGTAGTGCAGAAGATCCTCAAGCGCGCCCGCCATGGCGTCCAGGTGGTGTTCGTGCCCGGCAATCACGACGAAGCCGCGCGCGAGCACGTCGGGACGGTGTTCGGCAGCATCCGCGTCGAGCGCGACTACGAACACTTGGCGGCCGATGGGCGGCGTTACCTGCTGATCCACGGCGACGAGTTCGACAAGGTCACCAAGCACCATGCCTGGGTGGCGATGCTCGGCACGATTGCCTACAACGTGCTGCTGGAGGTCCGAACCGATGGCGCGGCTACCCGAGCCCGCGCGCGAGAAGAAACCGCTTCCCGAGGCCGTTTCCTGACGCCAGGATCTTGCGGGCGCCCGGATAGCGCACCATACTTGCCGCTGCAACCGGATTGGGACCCCCATGGGACAAGCAATTCGCGGTCCACTTTGTCGGATGTTGAATCCGGCAATTCCGCCGAGCGACCCCGGCACCTCGAACATCGGCGCCACCGCGCCGCCGACAATTGCGGGAGCGCCGGGTTCTCAATATCAAGCCGCGCCCGGCAGCGGGCCCTTGGTCAACGACCCGGATTTCGAGAGCCTGATCGAGGCGATGGAGGCGGACGCCGACGAGGCCCACGAAGAATGGAAATCGAACCTGAGCAGTCGCTTGTTCAGCTATTTCGCACCGGAGGTACTTGCCCAGTACAAGGCGGAGGGAATCGATTGCGAGAATGCCCGCGGCACGTTCAACTCCGAGTGGAATCAGATGGTGGTCGGTTGCGGTGATGCGAAGAAGTTGCTCGCTGCCTACGACATCTTTTCACTGCGGATTGGCGCGCTGCAGCGGGCCAACGAGCGGATGCAAGCGCTGATCGCGATCGATTTCGCAAAGCTCTTCGGACCGTTTCTGGCATGGGTGATGAGAGTGAAGAAGTTTCAGCTGGCACAGAAATTCGAGCGCCAGCTGAAACGATTGATGGCAGACCTCGAGGCGGCAAAATCCGCGGTGACCGATGCCGAGGTAAAAACCGGGCTCAATATCGCCGTTTCCGCGATCACGACGCTCATTGCACCTGAAGCCACGCTGGCGAAGCTATTGCTTGCCGGCGGCGGGATGGTCGCTCACATCGTGATCGACCGAAGCCTTGGCGAGGGGTCGGTCAAAGGGACCGTCGTCTTCGTGGCGGGCGACAGCGGCGACTTCATTGAGCTCAGCAAGCATGGCAAAGAGGCGATCGAGAAGCTGAAGGGCGGCTCCAAGACCATCGGGGTGGCCGCGGCCGCCGTCACTGCCGTGCTGGATGTCAGGGACATCTACGAAGGCAAGGAACGGGTCGAGGAGGTCGAAAAGGAAATCGAAGAGGTCAAGAAGGGCTACGAAGAGCTCATGGCCGGCGTCCTGCCGATGATTCCGGAGTTCATCGAGCTCGACAGGCTGCTCCGGTTAGCCCCCGTCGTCCTGAACAGGGCGCTCGCCGCGGGAGATGACGCAGCGAAAAATTACGGCGCCGTGAAGCGGGAGATTCAGGCGGCCATCCTGGAAGGCGGCTGACAAGCGGTCACTTGAGGGCCGCATCGGGCTTCATGACACCGAATCGCTCGTGCAAACCCTTGAGCGCCTCCGGATCGCCGCGAACGCGGAGGAATGTGCCCTCCTCGTCGGCCCGCTCCTCCAGCACCTTGCAGGTCGCGAAGATCTCGCCGCGCAGGCTTTGCGCGGCCCAGGGGAGGAAAAGCTCGGCCTCGGCGAGGTCGCGCTCGAAGAACGTTCGTATCGTGTCGCCGAGCCGGGCGACGTCGGGCGCGCGGCGCGCACTCATCACGATGCAGTCCGGGTAGCGGGCGCGCAGCGATGCTTCGAGCGCAGCTTGCGCGGCGGGGTCGCCGGCGCGGTCGATCTTGTTGAAGACGAGCAGGCGCGGGACGTCGCCGGCGCCGATCTCGTCTAGGACTTCTGCGGTGACGGCGAGCTGGCGCTCGAAGCCGGGGTCGCTGGCATCGACCACGTGGGCAAGGAGCGAGGCCTCGAGCGCCTCGTCGAGCGTCGACTTGAACGAGACGACGAGCGCGTGCGGCAGGTTCTTGATGAAGCCGACGGTGTCGCTGACGAGCACGCGCGGGACGCCTTCGGGCTGCAGGGCGCGCACGGTGGTGTCGAGCGTCGCGAAGAGCTTGTCGGCGACCAGCACCTGGCTTCCGGTCAGCGCGCGCATCAGGGTGGACTTGCCCGCATTGGTGTAGCCGACGAGCGCCACGCGCGCGAGCCCCTGGCGCTCCTGGCGCCTTGCGCGCTGGGTCTTGCGCTCGAGCTTCATGCCGTCGAGGTCCTTCTGCAGCTCGGCGATGCGGTCGCGGATCTTGCGCCGGTCGAGCTCGCCGTGCGATTCGCCGCCGCTGCGGCCGCCGGTGCCGCTGCGCCCCCGGTCCTTCGGCCCCGCGAGCTTGGCGGCCTCGCGCATGCGCGGCGCCATGTAGCCCAGGCGCGCGATCTCGACCTGCGCGCGCGCCGCGCGGGAGCGCGCGTGCCGGTGAAAGATCTCGAGGATGACCATGGTGCGGTCCATCACCTCGCAGCCGACCTCCTTCTCGAGGGTGTGCGCCTGCGAGGGCGAGATCTCGTGGTCGACGAGGACGATGTCGGCGCCGCCTTCCACGATGGCCTTCAGCTCCTCGCGCTTGCCGGTCCCGAAGTAGCCCGCCGAGTCGAAGCCGGCGCGCTTCTGCGTGAACTTATGGGCCACCTCGAACCCGAGGGTCTTGGCGAGCTGGCGCAATTCCGTCAGCGACGCCTCGAACTCGAGGTCGGTCACGCTGGGTTTCTGCACGGCGGCCACGACGGCGCGCCTGGGCTTGTGGTCGTCTTTGGGATTCATGCGGCACGAAGCCTATCAGCTAGCTCGGCGCATAACTTGCGTCTTTTTCACAGTCTTCCGAAAGGATCCAGAGATGAATGCAACGGACATTTCGGCACTCGCACGCCACCTTTTTGCAACGCAGGGTGCCCAGGCCATCGCGCAAGCCGCTCAAAAGGCCGAAGCCTTTCGGGCAGCCGGCGATGGGGAGCAGGCGAAGATCTGGCAGCGGGTCGAGGCGGTATTGCGGGAGATGCGCGGCGCGCGCCAGAGCTAGGCGGGGTACAGGTGCTTCGCCTGCCACGGGCGAGCTTTCGCGGCCGACTACTGCTTCGGGATTTTCGCGGTCTCGACCACCTTCGCCCAGCGCTGCGTCTCGGAGGCGAAGAACTTGCGCAGCTCGTCGGGACTGCTCGCGCGGGCCTCGACGCCGAGCTCGGCGAGCCGCTTCTGGATGTCCGGGGCGGCGAGCGCCTTCGCCACCGCCTGGTGGATGCGCTCGATGATCGCGCGCGGGGTCTTCGCCGGCGCCGCGAGCCCGTTCCACGAGGCGACGTCGTAGCCCGCGATGCCGCTTTCGATCGCGGTCGGCACCTCGGGCAGCGACGAGAAGCGCTTCGCCACCGTGATGGCGAGCGGACGAAGGTTGCCCGACTTGATATGCGAAGTCATGGGCGCGAGGAACTCGAAGATCACGGCGGCATCGCCGCTTTTCGCGGCGGTGACGACTTCGCCGGTTGCCTTGTAGGGGATGATCTGCAAGTTGATCCTGGTCGTGGACTTGAAGAGCTCCGCGGCGAGGTGCTGGGTGCTGCCGACGCCGATGGTGCCGACGTTGAGCTTGCCGGGATTCTTCCTCGCCTCGGCCACGAGGTCCTGCACGTTCCTGTACGGCGACTTCGGGTCGGTCATGATGACCAGCGGGAAGAAGCCGACGGTCGAGATCATCTCGAAATCGCGCTCGGGGTCGTAGGGCAGCGACTTGAAGAGCGCCTTGCTCACCGCGTTGCCGTTATTGATGAGGAGCAGCGTGTAGCCGTCGGGGGCGGCGCGCGCCACTTCCTGGGCCGCGACCACGCCGCCGGCGCTCGGCTTGTTCTCGATCACGAACTGCTGGCCCAGCTCCTCGCTCACCTTCGGTGTCATGCTGCGCGCGGTGATGTCCGCGACCCCGCCGGGGCCGTAAGGCACGATCAGCCGGATCGGCTTGGTTGGAAAAGATTGCCCTTCGGCCGACAGGCAAACGGCGATTCCAACGAGAAAGGCGCTGATCCGTTTCATTCGGGATCCCTCATTCGAAAAGCTCGTCCACGGTGAAGCGCCGCGGGATCATGGCCTGTCCATAGGCGCAGTCGATGGCGATCTCGAGGTTGCGCCGGTTGGCCTCCAGGCCGTGCGGCAGCATCTCCGGGTTGCCTGCCGCCTTCTTGCTCTCGACGAGGAGCCGGTAGATCTCGTCGGCCATGTCGCGCGATACGCTGTTCTTGACCACCACCAGATGGTTGAGCTGGATCGCGCCGTGCTTCTCGGCCCAGCGCTTGCCGGCGGCCTCCGGATCTCTGATGATCGGCTTGATGCTCTCGTCCTTCGGCGGCGCGCCCACGATCGCCGCGTCGAGCTCGCCCGCCTGCAGCATCGCCATGAGCTCCTTGCCGGCCGGGGCGCGCTGCACGTTGGAGGGGTCGCGGAACTCGGCAACGTGCGGCTCCTCGAAGGTCAGCCAGTTGATGCGCGAAATATCGACCCGGTAGTCCTCGGCCAGGATGTGGCGGATCCAAGCGCCGGTGGTCACCGAGTACGAGCGCACGCCGACGCGCTTGCCGTGCAGGTCCTCGGGCGCGAGCGCGCCGCGCGCCGCGTTGTACACCAGGAACGGGTGCTGGAAGCGCGCCAGCACCACGAAAGGCAGCAGCCGGTAGGGCTTGCCGTGCGCCTTGGCGATGAGGTGCGTCATGATCGCCATCTCGGCGACGTCGAACTCGAGGTTGCGCACCACGCGCTTGAAGGCGGTGGCCGGGCTGCCCTTGACGTCGGCGAAGGCGAACTTGGCGGTATTGGTCCTGAATTGCTTGGTAACGGGGTAGTCCCCCATCAGCGTGTTCAGCATCAGTAGCCCCAGAGAAGGTAGAGCACGAGCATCAATCCGAGAACGCCGAGCGCAACGCTCGCGAGCACGGAAAGGTTCACCCAGTAGTGCGGCGGGATTTCAGCCGGCCGCAGATCCGCGATGCTCCTGCGGTACTGCACTACGCTCAGCGCGTTCAGCACCACGCCCAGCAGCACGAAGGCGACGCCGATCGAGAGCGCCATTGCGCGTCCACCGCCGCGTGAATCGACCACCAAGGCCGCGCGATCGACGATGAATCCCAGTGCGAACAGTCCCGACGTGGTGCGGACCCACGCAAGCAAGGTGCGTTCCGCCGCGAACAGGACCCGCGGGTCGTTCAGCTCGCTCATCTCGCGCCGGGGACCCGCCGCGTCTTGAGGAATTCTTCCAGCGTCTCGCCGCGGAAGGCGGCGACCATCTCGGGGTTGGACACGCCCCTCGTGCGCGCGAGCTTCTCCAGGCAGAAAAAGCTCGCGCCGTAGTCCTGCATCGCCTTCCAGTCCAGGCGCCGCACCATGGCCTTCTCGTCTTCGCTCAGCGCCGACATCGCCTTTTCGGGATCTTCCAGGAAGAGCTTACGCCTCTCGGGCATCGTAAGCCCGTGCAGGAAGCGGTTCAATCGCAAACCTCGGGCACTTCGTTCGAGGTCGAAAACATAGCTCACTCGAACAGCGCGACGGCCATCGCGGTGGTCATGGGCAGATAGTAGTTCTGGTGGATCTTGCGCGCGGCAGGCGCGAGGGCGCCGCGCATGATGAGCCACATGATGACCTCGGCGCCCTCGTTGCCGCCACGGCGCATGAAGTCCTCGACCGACATGCGCGCGAGGCGCTCGGGGTCGCGCTCGATGAGATCGAGGAACTCGCGGTCCCAGCGCTCGTCGTTGAAGCCGGCGCGCTCGCCGATCATCTGGTGCGAGAGGCCGCCGGTGCCGACCATGGCGACCTTGAGGTCCTCCGGATACGACTCGATCGCCTTCCCTAGTGCTCTCCCTAGTGCGAAGCACCGGCTCGGCCTTGGCAGCGGCTGCTGGATCACGTTGACCACCAGCGGCACCACCCTGCCCGGCCAGTCCGGCTTCGACGGCCACATCAGCGTGAGCGGCGAGTGCAGCCCGTGATCGAGCGGCAGGTCCTGGAACACCGAGAGGTCGAACTCGTCCTCGATCAGTGCGCGCGCGATGTGCCGCGACAGCGCAGCGTGGCCCTTGAGCGGCGGGATCCTGCGCGGCCCCAGGCCCTCGTCGGCGATGGAATACTGCTCGCTCACGCCAAGCGCGAAGGTCGGGTAGTGGTCGAAGAAAAAGGTGGTGGCGTGATCGTTGAAGCAGAAGACGAGCACGTCGGGCCGCTTCTCCTCCAGCCAGCGCGCGACGCGCTCGTAGCCCTGGAACAGCGGCTTCCAGTCCGGATCCTCGCGCTTGCCCTTGTCGAAGGCCATGCCGATCGTCGGGACATGCGAGGTGCCGATGCCGCCGATGATTCTCGCCATGAGCCGGAGTTTAAACCAGCGGTTCTCGGTCCTGGCGGATCAGGGCGTCGAGGATCGCGCCGCGCTCCTCGGGCACCTTGCCGTCGAACTTTTCCTTCAGGCGCGCCTCGCCGGTGCGCTGCTCGCGAATCGCGGTGCCGCGCGTAAGCGCCGGCTCGACGCCGAGGCTCTCCAGGGTCTCGCACACGTCGCGCATCTCGGCGGCGCGCCGCAGCCCGTGGGTCGCCATGCGCTCCAGGTTGTAGTCGGCGAATTTCGCCCAGTCGATCATCGGGTAGCTTTGGGTGAGCGAGGCGATGATGCGCTCTTCCACGCCTGCGCGGCGCGCCGCGAGGAAGCATTCCTGGGTCAGCGCCGCGAGCCCCTTGACCATCACGCTGCGCACCATCTTGACCGCCGCGGCGGCGCCGATGTCCGCGCCCACCTCCGTGACCTCCATGCCGCAGCGCCTGAGAAGCAGAGCGAGCTCGCCCGCGGCCGGGCCGGACACGAGCACCGGTGTCTTGTGCCGCAGCGGGTGCACTGGCGCCATCACCGCCATGCCGACGAAGCGGGCGCGCTCACCGACGATTTTGGCCGCCTGCCGCTTGCGATCGGGCGAGACCGAGTTCAGGTCGACGTAGAACTGCGCGCGCGAGAGACCCGGCGCCGCCCGCTCCGCCGCCTCGAGGTTGGAAGCCGCGGTCACCGCGGAGAACACCACGTCCGCTCCACGGACGGCGTCGAGCGCGTCGCGTCCAATGCGCACGCCCAGGCGCTCGGCGACGGCTCTCAGCGGCGCGCCGGCCTTCGCGTCAGGAAAAAGAATGTCCCAGGCGGCGAGCGATGCCACACCCTCGGCGCGAAAGCCGGCGGCGAGCGCCTGTCCTGCTTCTCCGAATCCGACGAATGCCAGCGAAGGGTGCGACATTGCTTGTCTCCTAGAAGCCGTACAGCTTCGCCGGATTTTCCACCAGAATGCGGCGCTGCGGCGGCGGCATGAACTTCGGCCTGCGGGTGTGCGGATCGGGCGGTGCGGTAGTCTTCACGCGGGGTTACTCTAGCAGCCAGTGAAGCTGATCGACGCGCTGCCGGAGCTCGTGGCCGACCTTGAATCCGAGTTGCCCCGTCTCGGCCGCCCGGACCTCGCGCGGCAGCTCCAGCAGGTGAGCGTCGAGCGCTGGCGCTACGACGAGTTCTCCGATACGACGTATATCACCCTCGCCGCGGCGGACGTTGCCGAGGCCGAACGCTTGTCGCTTTTCGATGAGCTCGGCCTCAATGTCGACATGGACAGCCGCGGCCGCGTCGTGGGCCTGGAGATCCTCGACGGCAGCCACATCGCGTCGCTGCTCGCTGCAAGAGCGCCGGGCTGAACGACGCCGGGACGCAGCAGCGCGGTGCTCTTCACACATTCGTTGTATTGCGTCATAGTTCCGCGCTCGGCTCCGTACCCAGCCTTCCAGCCTGGAGACGCCTGTGAACGTCCACCGTAAGCTCGCCGTGCTCGCCGTCCTCTCGCTCGCCGCCGGCGCGGCGCTGGCGCAGTCCTATCCCAGCCGGCCGATCCACATCGTCGCGCCGTTCCCGGCGGGGGGCGGCTACGATTTCCTGTCGCGCCTCATCGGGCAGGAGATGTCGAAGAGCTTCGGCCAGCCGGTGGTGGTGGAAAACAAGTCCGGCGCCAACGGCAACATCGGCACCGACGCCGTCGCCAAGTCCGCGCCCGACGGCTACACGCTGCTCATGGGGGGCAACAGCCCGCTCGCGCTGAACGTGGCGCTGTATCCGAAGCTGCCCTACGACCCGCAGAAGGATTTCGCGCCGATCGCGCGCGTAGCGACGCAGCCGAACCTGCTCGCGGCGCACCCGAAAGTGCCGGTGAAGTCGGTCGCCGAGCTGATCCAGTACGCGAAAGCCAACCCCGGCAAGCTGACCTACGGCACCGCGGGCAACGGCAGCCCGCAGCACCTCGCCGCCGAGCAGTTGAAGCGCATGGCGGGCATCGACATGGTCCACGTGCCCTACAAGGGCGCCGCGCCCAATGCGGCGGCGCTCCTCGCGGGCGAGGTGTCGATCGCCTTCAACATCATCCTGCTGCCGCTGCCGCACGTGCAGGCGGGCAGGCTCACGGGCCTCGCGGTCGCGAGCTCCAAACGCTCGCCACTTGCACCTGACCTTCCGACCATGACCGAGCTGGGTTATCCCATCGACATCGACACCTGGTACGGGCTGCTCGCGCCGGCGGGCACGCCGAAAGAGGTGCTCGCCAGGCTCAATGCGGAAACCGTGCGCATCCTCAGCCTGCCCGAGCTCAAAGAGCGCACGCGCGCCCAGGGCATCGAGCTCGGCGGCAGCACGCCGGAGGAATTCGGCTCGTTTTTGGCGGGCTACATCGCCACGTGGACCAAGGCGATCCGCGAGATGCGCATCACCATCGACTAACCCAGACTGAGAAGCGGCCGCGCCCATGTACCTCGACGTCTTCAACCACTTCATGCCCAGGACGATCTTCGACCGGCTCTCCGCGCTGGTCCCCGGCCACGTCGCGCTGTCGGCGTTTCCGGAGCTGCCCACGCTGTGGGACGTGGACGCGCGCCTGCGGCTGATGGACGAGTTCGACGGCCTGCAGCAGGTGCTCTCGCTCGCCAACCCCCCGATCGAGGTGCTGGGGCCGCCGGACAAGACGCCCGAGCTCGCGCGCATCGCGAACGACGGTCTCGCCGAGCTCTGCCGCCGCCATCCGGAGCGCTTCCCCTGCTTCATCGCGTCGCTGCCCATGAACAACATCGACGCCTGCGTGCGCGAGGCCGAGCGTGCGGTGCGCGATCTTGGCGCGAGAGGCATCCAGGTGTTCACCAACGTGCTGGGCAAGCCGCTCAGCGCGCCGGAATTCCGCCCGCTCTTCCGCCACATGGCCAAGGCCGACCTGCCGGTGTGGATCCACCCGATCCGCGGCCCGCAGTTCGCGGACTACGCGAGCGAGAAGGCTTCCGAGAACGAGATCTGGTTCACTTTCGGCTGGCCCTACGAGACCACCGCGTGCGTGACGCGGCTCATCTTCTCCGGCCTCTACGACGAGCTGCCGGATCTCAAGATCATCACCCACCACATGGGCGGCATGGTGCCGTTCTATGCCGGCAAGATCGACCTGGGCTTCGACCAGATCTTCCACGGCAAGACCGGCGACAACCCGGTGGCGCGCAGGGCGGGGCTCAAGAGAAAGCCGGTCGAGTACTACAAGATGATCTACGCCGACACCGCGCTCAACGGCTCGGCGCCGGCGACACGCTGCGGGCACGAGTTCTTCGGCACCGGCCACTGCCTCTTTGCGACCGATGCGCCCTTCGACGCCGAGCAGGGGCGCATGCTGATCCGCGAGACCATTCGCGCCGTGAATCAGCTGGAGGTTTCTTCTTCGGACAAGGAAAAAATCTTCTCCGGCAACGCCCGCTCGCTGCTCAAGCTCCATTGATGCGCACGAGGAACGTGCGCATCCCGCTGCGCGACGGCGAGATGGGCGCGCACATCGCGTTGCCGGAAGGCACGCCCGCGGGCGCCGTTATCGCCATCATGGAGATCTGGGGCGTGAACGACACCATGCGGCGCCACGCCCAGGAATTCGCCGAGGCGGGCTTCGTCTGCCTGGTGCCCGACCTCTTCTGGCGCCAGGAGCCGGGGGTCGAGCTTTACGACCGCAATCCGCAAGATGTCAGGAAGGCGTTCGACCTCTACTACGACTTCGACTACGACCTCGGCGTCCGCGACATGGAAGACGTGGCTTCTTATTTAAAACAAATACCGGAATGCAGCGGCAAGGTTGGCGCCGTCGGTTATTGCCTCGGCGGCAAGCTCTGCTATCTCATGTGCTGCCGCACCGAGATCGATTGCGCGGTCGCCTACTACGGCACCTACATCGAGCACCGCATCCGCGAGGCAGCGAACCTCCACCGGCCCTTCATGCTGCACATGGCGATGAAGGACCGCTGGGTGCAGGCCGAGGTGAACGACCTCCTCGAGCGCAGGCTCGC
>Ga0070696_100003297_pt1 | contig 10775 bp, 9 predicted proteins | sample KBSK1253metaG_FD_65474 | JGI IMG/M metagenome (GOLD analysis project Ga0070696, IMG submission 65474) | Corn, switchgrass and miscanthus rhizosphere microbial communities from Kellogg Biological Station, Michigan, USA - KBS K1-25-3 metaG | ecosystem: Host-associated > Plants > Roots >... | reverse complement strand
TGTTCCCCTCGAAAATCGCGGACATTTCGGCGATTACGCGCTCGCGCACGCCCGGCTGGTCTATCTGTTCCGTCACATGGGTGACGACGATATTCCTGACCGCCGCGTCAGCACCGAGGCGTGCGAGCTCCATGTGTCCCATGCACGACTTCGCGAAGTCGCTTCCGAGTTGTGTGCCCGTCAGGTAATGGCACATGTGAATCAGCACGTCGCAGTTCTTCGCGAGCTTTGCCATCGCAGCGCAAGGGCCGGAGTCTCCGGAATAGACGACGGAGCCCTCGGGACAATCGAGTCGGAAGGCGAGCGGCACGAGGTGCGGCTGGAAATGGGCAGCCGCGCCTGCGGTGACACTCCAGGAGCCCTTCTCGACGATGTCTCCCGCGTTCAGCTCCGTCACGGCAGGTCGCGGCATCGCGCGCGGCAATACGCCGCCGCGCGCTCGATAGATGTCCAGACTGCACGGATGCTCGGTCCGCGAAACCAGATCCGGACCGAAGACACCATCACGATCGAAGAGTTGACGGGTCATCCGCGCAAGCGGCGGCGGTCCGAACACCTCGAGCTCCGGAATCTTTCCTGCGCCCTGATCCCACCGGGTCAACACGAGGCGGGCATAATCGCCGCAGTGGTCGTAGTGCAGATGGCTGAGAAAGAGATGCGTGATCGCGGTGGCGCGCACGCCGAGCTCGAGCAATCGATGATGCGACCCGAAGCCGTGGTCGAGCACGATGCGATCGTCGCCAATGTCGATCAGGTACCCCGAGCACATTCGCTTCAGCGAAGGTGTTGGCGTACCGGTTCCGAGAAGGTGAATTTTCATGAGAGCTTCGAAATCGACGTCGAGCATCCAATGTACCCGGCATTATCGATACCGGACAACAACAGGAGCGCGACATTGCAGGAGAACTACGTTTTCAGCCGGTATCCGGTCCTGAAGATCCACGCGACGATGGCGACGCATATTGCCATGAACACCACGGTCATCATCAGGCTGATCGGCACGCTCACGTCCGCAATGCCGTAAAAGCTCCAGCGAAAGCCGCTGATCAGATAGACGACGGGATTGAACAAGGTGACCTTCTGCCAGACCGGCGGCAGCATGTCGATCGAATAGAAGCTGCCGCCGAGAAATGTGAGCGGCGTGATGAACAACAGCGGCACGACCTGCAGCTTCTCGAAGCCATCGGCCCAGATCCCGATGATGAAACCGAGGAGGCTGAACGTTACCGCCGTCAACACCAGGAACAGGATCATCCATGCGGGATGGTCGATGTGCAGCGGCACGAAGAGGCCGGCAGTCGCAAGGATGATGGCGCCGAGGATGATGGACTTCGTCGCTGCCGCGCCGACGTAGCTGATGACGATTTCCAGATAGGAAACGGGCGCCGACAGCAGCTCGTAGATCGTCCCCGTGAATTTCGGAAAGTAGATGCCGAACGACGCGTTGGCGACACTTTGCGTCAGCAGCGACAGCATGACGAGCCCCGGCACGATGAAAGAGCCGTAGCCGACGCCGCCGACCTGCTGGATGCGCGAGCCTATCGCCGAGCCGAAGACGACGAAATACAACGAGGTCGAGATCACCGGCGAGACAATGCTTTGCAGCAGCGTGCGCCGCGTCCGCGCCATTTCGAAGCGGTAGATCGCCCGCATCGCGTACACGTTCATCGCTTGTCCTTCACGAGACTGACGAAGATGTCCTCGAGCGAGCTTTGCGTCGTCTGCAGGTCCTTGAACCGGATGCCCGCGGCATCGAGGTCCTCGAGCAACGCGGGGATGCCAGTATGTTCGTGTTCTGCGTCGTACGTGTACGTCAGCTCGGTGCCGTCGCCGGACAATTCCAGGTGGTGGCGCGCGAGCGCGGCCGGAACGGTTTTCAACGCGTCGGGTAGCTGCAGCGTCAACTGCTTGCGCCCGAGCTTGCGCATGAGCTCGATCTTGTCTTCGACGAGGATCAGCTCGCCTTTGCTGATCACGCCGATCCGGTCGGCCATCTCTTCGGCCTCGTCGATGTAGTGCGTGGTCAGGATGATCGTCACGCCGCTGTCGCGCAGCGCGCGCACCAGTTGCCACATGTCGCGCCGCAACTCGACGTCGACGCCGGCAGTCGGCTCGTCGAGAAAGAGGATCCGCGGCTCGTGCGACAGCGCCTTGGCGATCAGCAGCCGGCGCTTCATGCCGCCCGACAGCGTCATGATCCGGCTGTCCTTTCTGCTCCAAAGCGACAGGTCCTTGAGCACCTTCTCGATGTGAGCCGGGTTGGCTGACTTGCCGAAGAGTCCACGGCTGAACGACACGGCGCCCCACGGCGTTTCGAAGGCGTCCGTCGTCAATTCCTGCGGTACGAGGCCGATCATCGCGCGCGCGGCGCGGTACTCGGTCCTTATGTCGTGACCATCGACGAGAACCCTGCCGTCGCTCGCATTGACGATGCCGCATACGATGCTGATGAGCGTCGTCTTCCCTGCGCCGTTCGGGCCGAGCAATGCGAATATCTCTCCGCGGCGTATGTCGAGATCGACGCTTTTCAGGGCCTCGAAGCCGGAGGCGTAGGTCTTCGAGAGCCTCGTTATGGAAATTATCGGCGACATGGCCGCGGCATTATCGCAGCGCACGCTTCCGCCCGCGCATCGCCATGCGCTTGCCCGCGGGACCGGCAAGAGCCGACCGCCCAACCTAACCGTTCTGCGTAGGTCGCTCGAGCGGTTGGCGTTGTTCGGAGTCGGCCAGTCGGGTTACGCGCGTTTCTGCGCCCCCGCCCGGCTGCGCGACGGAAACGGCGTCACTTGCCGGAAAGGTGTCTGCCAGTGCCTGATCGAGCAGATTCTCGCGATGACTTTCGTGCATTCCACCTCCGGATTCTGCGACAACGCGTGACCCCGGCAGCGTTGCCAGGATCGCAGCGATGGCGATTGCGTTTTGCATCCGACCCCCTCTATTTGATCAGCGTCACCGGTAGATCGGAGAAATTGATCACCTGCCGCGCAATGGATCCCAACACCTCGTCGCTCGACCCCATGCCGCGTGTGCCCATGACGATGCCATCGCAGTTCATCGACTTGGCGCACTGGGCGATCACGGATGGCACATAACCGTATCGCACATCGCTACTGCACGGGACGCCCGCCTGCATGAGTAACGCTGCCGCGGATTCCAGCGCTCGGTTTCCCGTTTCAAGCGCATCATCGCGAGTCCGTTCATCGAGCGTCGTCGAAGGTACGGCGTCGTCTACCTGCACGTACAGCAACCGGACTTCGATCGGTGCGAGCCGCGGATACGAGCGGGCCACCATTTGCACCGCCCGGACAGAGCTTTCCGAGCCGTCTACCGGCAGCAGCACTCTGATCATCGACATCTTTCGCGAACCATGCGTTCCTTCGACTCGACCGCCTCTGCGGACTTCATCGCTCGCTGGTTTTCACCGAAGCCGGCGAAACCGATTCCGCATGCGCCGGCCGCTTCCCCGCCGCGAGCGCACCGTCGACCATCGCCTGCGCCTCTTCGAGGACACGGTTGAGGTGCTTCTCGCCGCGGAAGCTTTCGGCGTAAATCTTGTAGATATCCTCGGTACCCGAAGGACGCGCGGCGAACCAGCTGCTGTCGGTCATCACCTTCAGGCCGCCGATGGCAGCGCCGTTGCCCGGCGCGCGGTCGAGTATGCAGCGGATTGTCTCGCCCGCCAGATCGGTGTGGCGAAACGCGTTCGGCGAAAGCCGGGCGAGACGTTGCTTCTGCTGCGCCGTGGCGCTCGCCTGCACGCGGCGCTCGGACGGCGCGCCCAGGTCGCGCGTGATGTCGCGGTAGATTTCGCCAGGATCGCGTCCCCTGCGCTGCGTGATTTCCACCGCGAGCAACGCCGGCACGATGCCGTCCTTGTCGGTGGTCCACACGCTGCCGTCGACACGCAGGAGGCTCGCGCCCGCACTTTCTTCGCCGGCGAAGCCGAGCGAGCCGTTGCCAAGGCCCTCGACGAACCATTTGAAGCCCACCGGGACTTCGCATACGGCGCGACCGAGCCTTGCCGCCACGCGGTCGATCATCTGCGTGCTGACGATGGTCTTGCCGACCGCGGACCGTTTGCGCCAGCGCGGCCGGTGCGCAAAAAGGTAGTCGATCATCACCGTCAGGTAGTGATTCGGCGGCAGCAGCCCCGCGGTCCGGGTGACGATGCCGTGGCGATCGTGGTCGGTATCGCAGGCGAACGCGATGTCGAACCGGTCCTTCAGCGCGATCAGCGGCTGCATCGCGTACGGCGAGGACGGGTCCATGCGAATGCGCCCGTCCCAATCGACCGCCATGAACCGGAACGTGGGATCGACCTCCCGGTTGACGATGTCGAGGTCAAGGCGATAACGCTCGGCGATCGGTGCCCAGTAGTGAACACCTGCGCCGCCCATCGGGTCGACGCCGACACGAATCTTTGCACCGCGAAGCGCGTCCATGTCGATGACGCGAGCCAGGTCGCGGACATAGTGGTTCAGGAAATCGTGCCGGTGCGTCGTCGCTGCAGCCCGCGCCTTGCCGAGCGCGATGCGCTTCACGCCCTTCAACCCGCGCGTAAGGAAGGCATTGGCTCGCGTCTCGATCCACCCGGTGACCGCCTCGTCCGCCGGCCCGCCATCGGGAGGGTTGTACTTGAAGCCGCCGTCGTCCGGCGGGTTATGCGAAGGCGTGACGATGATGCCATCCGCGAAGCCCGCGCTGCGACCGCGGTTGTGGGTGAGAATCGCATGCGACACGGCCGGCGTCGGCGTGTATTCGTCGTTGTGCGCCAGCATGACGTCGACGCCATTGGCAGCCAGCACCGCAAGGGCGCTGGCCTGCGCGGGCGCGGAAAGCGCGTGCGTATCGACGCCGAGAAAAAGCGGACCGTCGATGCGCCGCCGCTTGCGGTAATCGCACACGGCCTGGCTGATGGCGAGGATGTGCCATTCGTTGAAGCTCGCATCGAACGCAGAGCCGCGATGTCCCGACGTTCCGAATGACACGCGTTGTCCGGGTAGTGCCGGATCGGGTACTTCGGTGTAGTACGCCGTCACCAGCCTCGGCACATTGACCAGCAATTCCGGCGGCGCCAGCTTGCCGGCCAACGGACTCGGCGTCACCACTGCTTCAGCCCGCGGTAGCGCCGGATCAGTGCGTTGGTAGAGCTGTCGTGCGCAAGGGATGGCTCTCCACGGCTCGCGAGCTCGGGAATGGTTTGCTTCGCCAGAACCTTCCCGAGCTCGACGCCCCATTGGTCGAACGAATCGATATCCCAGATCACGCCTTGCGTAAACACGCCGTGCTCATACAGTGCGACGAGGGCTCCCAGCGTCGCAGGCGTCAGGCGTTCGGCGAGGATCGTGTTGCTGGGCCGGTTGCCGTCGAAGCTGCGATGCGGTGCGAGCCAAGCCGGAACGCCTTCGGCCCTCACTTCATCGTCGGTCTTGCCGAACGCCAGCGCTTCGGTCTGCGCGAACAGGTTCGCCATCAGCAGATCATGCTGGTTGCCGAGCGGATTCAGCGTCTGGCAAAAGCCGATGAAATCGCAGGGCACGAGTTTCGTGCCCTGATGAATGAGCTGGTAGAACGAGTGCTGGCCGTTGGTGCCGCGCTGGCCCCAGTAGATGGGCGCCGTCTGATAGTCCACGCGCGCTCCTGCGAGCGTGACGTGCTTGCCGTTGCTCTCCATCGTCAGTTGCTGAAGATAAGCCGGCAGGTACTCCAGATATTGCTCATACGGCAGCACGGCCACCGTTTGCGCGTCGAAGAAGTTGTTGTACCAGACGCCGAGCAATCCCATGAGCACCGGCAGGTTGCGCTCGAAGGGCGCGGTACGGAAATGCTCGTCCATCGCGTGAAAGCCGGCGAGCATCGCCCGGAAATGTTCCGGGCCGATGGCGATCATCGTCGACAGGCCGATCGCGGAATCCATCGAATAGCGGCCGCCGACCCAGTCCCAGAAGCCGAACATGTGGTTCGGACTGATGCCGAATTTGGCGACTTCCGCCGCGTTGGTCGACACGGCGACGAAGTGGCGGCTGACGGCGTGTTCGTCGCCGAGCTTGCGCAAGCTCCACGCGCGAGCCGCGTGGGCATTCGTCACCGTTTCGAGCGTCGTGAACGTCTTCGACGAGATGATGAACAGCGTTTCTTCGGGATCGAGGTCACGGGTCGCTTCCACGAAATCGGTCGCGTCGACGTTCGAAACGAAGCGAAACTGCAGATCGCGCCGGCTGTAATGACGCAATGCCCGATACGCCATCACCGGGCCGAGGTCGGAGCCTCCGAGGCCGATGTTGACGACGTTGTGAATGCGCTTGCCGGTGTGGCCGAGCCATTCGCCGCTGCGAATTTCGTCAGCGAACGCCGCCATCCTATCGAGCACGGCATGCACGGCCGGGACGACATCGGCACCGTCTACGACAATGGACTCGCCCTTCGGCGCACGCAACGCGACATGGAGGACGGCGCGCTGTTCGGTCACGTTGATCTTTTCGCCGCCGAACATCGCATCGATGCGCGCGCGCAGGCCGCACTCGCCGGCAAGCGCCAGCAGCAGTTGCACGGTTTCGTCGGTAATGCGGTTCTTGGAGTAATCGAGGTAGAGGCCCGCCGCTTCGGCAGTGAGCCGCTCGCCGCGCCCGGGATCATCGGCGAAAAGCTGCCGCAGGTGCCGGTGCCGCATCGTTTCGTAATGCGCCTCGAGCGCTTTCCACGCCGGGCGTTGCGTCAACGCAGGGCGTATTTCAGGCGTTCCCATCTTGTGTTCCCCGAGCATGATTGTCTCGCGTGCATCATTCGGCCGCGCCCAAATCACACGGGTCCCCTGTTGGCGGATGCAATGTTTTTGAGTGCCTCGCTTTTTGCCGCGATGCATTCGAGCAGGTCACGCCACGACTTGTCGAACGCTTGTGCGCCTTCGACCTGAAGCCGATCGGCAACCGCCGCGTCGTCCACCCCTGCGCGCCGAAACTCGTCAATCACGCGTTCGGCGTCGCCGCCGTCGGCCGGCAGCATGTCTTTCACCTGGCCATGATCGGCAAACGCGAGCAACGTCTTGTCGGGGATCGTGTTGATCGTGTCCGGGGCCGCGAGCGCTTCGATGTACAGCGTATCCGGCGCCTCGGGATCCTTGGTGCCGGTGCTGGCCCAGAGCAGCCGTTGCACCCTCGCACCCGCACGTTCCAAGGCTCGCCAACGCGGCGACGCCAACAGTTCGCGGTAAGCCTTGTAGGTGCGTCTGGCAATTGCGATTCCCAGACGATTGCGAAGCTCGCGCGGCACCTTGTCCTTGACCGCGACGTCCCAGCGGCTCACGAACAGCGATGCTGCCGAGTCGACCTTCGGATCGAGGCCCGCGGCGATTCGCCGCTCGATGCCGGCGAGGTAGGCATTCGCCGCGGCCAGGTACTGTTCGCACGAAAACAGCAGCGTGACGTTGATCGGCACGCCGGCAAAGATCGCCTCCTCGATCGCCGGAACGCCTGCACGCGTTCCCGGGATCTTGATGAACAGGTTGGCGCGCCGCGCGCGTGCATGCAGTCGCCTGGCTTCGCGCACGCTGCCCGCCGTATCGTCGACAAGCAACGGCGACACTTCCATCGACACCCAGCCGTCGACGCCGCCAGTCGCCTCGTGCGCCGGACGGAACAGATCCGCCGCCTGCGCCAGGTCTTCGAGTGCCAGATCGATGAACAGGTCCTCACCCGACTGTCCCGCGGCCGTCTTGCGGCGAATCGAATCGTCGTAGAAGCTGCCGTTGCGGATGGCGTGATCGAAAATCGTCGGGTTGGAAGTCAGTCCCGTGACGTCGAAATCTTCGATGTAGCGGCGCAGCGTGCCGTTGACCAGCATCTCGCGCGTGATGTTGTCGAGCCAGAGGCTCTGCCCGAGCTCGTGCAGTCGTTGCGTCGCTTTCATCGTTGCTCCTTTTCACTGCACTCGGCATCGCGGCTGCCGAGAAATGCTGCAAGGGGATGGTTGACCAGATCGCCGATGCGATCGACCGTCAATGCCGCCGGCGGATAAGTGGCGATGTTGACGGGATCGAACGCGTAATGACCCTGCCGCGCAAAAACCGTCGTCAGCCGCTCTCGCCACGCGTTTTTCATCGCCGCAAGGATGCGCAGCTTGTCGTCGACCATGACGTAATGGCGCGCCGGATAGCGTTGCTCAACGGCGTCGAGCATCTGTTCCTTGTGGATGTAGATCAGTACGCGGCCGTCGACCGCTTCCCACAATCGTGACCGCTGGATCTTGCGCGGCTGAAAGACGACGTCGCCGTCCGAAAGGATGACCGTCGGACCGAGACGGGAGAGATGCGCGAGCGCGGCGAGCGCGCCTTCGTACAACCGGTCGGCGAACGGGTAATCCACCAGGTACGACGACATCAGCAGCAGCCGCGGATCGTTCATGTCGCCGAGCCGATAGCGTTGCAATGCACCGAGATAATCGGCGTAGCCGAGCTCGGAGCGCAGCGCCTCGAAGATTGCCCAGTAACGGTCGCGGCTGTCGGCGCCGAACTCGCGCGCGAGATGATCGCGCAGATCCGTTTCCACGCGATCGTTGTCGAGCAGCGTGTTGTCGCAATCGACCAGGAATACGATGTCGTTTTGCAATCTCATGCGCCTCCCGCATCCGGCGCAGGGTCGTGCCAACCGCCTTCGCCCGCAGTCATGCGTGCCGCATCCGCCGGTCCCCAGCTGTCCGGCTCGTAGGGCTCGACCGGTGTGGCGTTACCCAGGATCGGATCGACGATGCGCCAGGCCGCTTCCACGGCCGCAGCGCTCGTGAACAGCGACGCATCGCCGTGAATCGCGTCGTGCAGCAGCCGCTCGTAGGGCATCATGTCCGCGCACGGATCGCGGTGCACGACGAGCGCGCTCTGCTGTCCGGCCATGACCGCTCCGGGCAGTTTGACGCGCGCGCCCAAGGAAATGGATACGTCGGGACTCAACCGGAAGCGGAAGTAATTCGGCGCGCTCTGCCCGGCGTCCGCGAAGACCGCTTGCGGAGGCTGCTTGAGCCTTACGGTGATTTCGGTGGTCGTTTCGGGAAGCCGCTTGCCGGCGCGGATGCAGAACGGGACGCCGGCCCAGCGCCACGTGTCGAGATGAAGGCGCACAGCCGCAAAGGTTTCGGCCTGCGAATCGGGTGCTACGCCCGGCTCGTTGCGGTAGCCGACGAACTGTCCTCGCACTACGTCGCCAGGGTCGAGCGGCCGCATCGCACGCAACGCGCGCAGCTTTTCATCCCGGACCGCGTCGGAACTGCATCCCACCGGCGCATCCATCGCCAGTAACGCCATCACTTGCAGCATATGGTTCTGCACGACGTCGCGGATCGCGCCCACTTCGTCGTAGAAGCGCCCGCGGCCCTGCACGCCGAAGGACTCCGCCATCGTGATCTGCACGCTCGCGACGTAATTGCGATTCCAGATCGGTTCGAGAAATGCGTTGGCGAACCGGAAGTAGAGCAGGTTCTCGACCGCTTCCTTCGCGAGGTAATGGTCGATGCGAAAGATGGCGGACTCGGGAAAGACCTTGCGCAGGCGGCGGTTGAGATCCTGCGCCGAGGCGAGATCGCGGCCGAACGGCTTTTCGACGATGACGCGCGCGTCGTGCGCACACCCTGCCGCCGCCAGACCCTCGACGACCGTGGCAAACATGCTCGGCGGAATCGCGAGGTAATGCAGCGGCCGCACCGCCGCGCCCAGCATCTGTCGCAGGCGTTCGTAAGTCGACGCTTCGCCATAATCGCCGCGGATGTACTGCAGCCGGGCGGAGAGCTTCGCGAATGCGTCCGCGTCGACGCCGCCGTGCTCCTCGAGGCTTTGCCGCACATGCGCCCGAAGCTCGTCGACGTTTTCCGCCGAGCGCGCGATGCCGATGATCGGCAGGTCGAGAAATCCGTGCCGGATCATCGATTGCAGCGCAGGGAAAATCTGCTTCCGCGCAAGATCGCCGGTGGCGCCGAAAAATACCAGCGCATCCGAACGCGGCACCGGTGCGGTTGCAGGCGTCATCGGGACGCGGCGGGCTTTTCCACGTGGCCGCCGAACGCGTGGCGCATCGCCGACAGCACCCGATCGGCAAACTCGGCGTTCCCGCGCGAGCTGAAGCGCTGGTAGAGCGCGGCGCCAAGTACCGGCGCAGGCACGCCCTCGTCGATCGCCGCCGCGATCGTCCATCGCCCTTCACCTGAATCGGACACGCGCCCCGCGTAGTTCGCCAGCTCGCCGTCGTCCGCGAGCGCTGCCGCGGTGAGATCCAGCAGCCACGAGCTGATGACGCTTCCATGCCGCCATACTTCGGCGATCCGCGGCAGGTCCAGCTCGTATTGGTAGCACTCCGGATTGCGCAACGGCGTCGTTTCGGCGTCGCTCGCGCGCGACCGCGTGCCGGCGTTGGCATTGCGCAGGATGTTGAGTCCCTCGGCGTACGCCGCCATCAGCCCGTACTCGATGCCGTTGTGGACCATCTTGACGAAGTGACCCGCGCCGTGCGGTCCGCAGTGCAGGTAGCCGCGCTCCGCCGATCCACTGGTCGCATGGCCCGGTGCGGGCGGTGCCGCTTCGCCGCCGGGTGCCAGCGTGGCGAAGATCGGGTCGAGTCGCGCGACGATGTCGGTTTCGCCTCCGATCATCAGGCAATAGCCGCGCACGAGGCCCGCGACCCCGCCACTCGTCCCGACGTCGACGTAATGGATGCCGCGTGATTTCAATGCGTCCGCACGGCGGAGATCGTCGCGGTAATACGAATTGCCGCCGTCGATGACGATGTCGCCGGGCT
>Ga0070696_100003296_pt1 | contig 10775 bp, 6 predicted proteins | sample KBSK1253metaG_FD_65474 | JGI IMG/M metagenome (GOLD analysis project Ga0070696, IMG submission 65474) | Corn, switchgrass and miscanthus rhizosphere microbial communities from Kellogg Biological Station, Michigan, USA - KBS K1-25-3 metaG | ecosystem: Host-associated > Plants > Roots >... | reverse complement strand
TCTCGCCCGGCTGCCCCGCGTGGACCACGACCACGGCATCGATGTAGCCGTCGTCGTCGCCGCTCGCGGACACGCCGTCCGGCCCATCGTTGTCGAAGTAGCCGAGCTTCCCGTCGAAATCGCCGTACGCGGCGCTCATCGCGTCCTCGGCGAGCTTCTGCGCGCTCCGAGGATAGCCGCCGAAGTCGAGGCCCGACGCTCCGTTCGTGTAGTAACGCGACGAGTGCGGCATGCTCAACCACTTCGACGTCACTTGCCCCGAGATGACGAGCCGGCCGTTCGAGTTGATCTTGTAGTACTCCTTCAAGCTCACGAAGCCGTCGTTCGGGTCGTCGCTGAAGAACATCCGGTGATAGTAGTAGGGCGTGCTCTTGTTCGAGGCCGAGACCGCCGGAGCGGCCCCCTCGGCGGGAAACTCGGCGAGCACGACCAGGAGGTTTCGGTGGGCCACGCCGTCGCGCGGGTACTTCGCCATGTCGAGCGTGAATTGCGGATAGAGCCGGTCGACGCCGACGCTCTTCGAGCGAGCGTAGCGCTCGACGCGCTCCTTCACGGCCGCTTCATCCGCCGTGCCGCGCGCCGCCTCGAGCACGCGTGGCGAGACGCTTGCCGCGCGAAGCGGGCTCGCGAGCGGAAACGCGAAAGCCGCCACGGACGTCAGGGTGGCGACCATCGCCACCCCGCCGTGGAATCTATTTCGAAGGATCATTCGCAGGTTCACCCGACCTCCGTAGTTTGGCAGGCGCGCGTCCGGGCCACTCGACGTCATTCCCACTCGATCGTGGCGGGAGGCTTGCTGCTGATATCGTACACGACCCGATTCACGCCCTTCACTTCATTCACGATTCGCGAGGAGACCCGCGCGAGGAAGTCGTACGGCAAGCGCGCCCAATCCGCCGTCATGCCGTCGCTCGAGGTGACGGCGCGAAGGGCGATCACCTGTTCGTACGTCCGCCCGTCCCCCATCACCCCGACGGTCCGGACCGGCAGGAGCACGGCGAACGCCTGCCAGACCTGCCCGTAGAGCCCGGCCTCGCGCAACTCCGAGATGAAGATATCGTCCGCTTCGACCAGGGTCTCGACCGATTCCGGCGTGATCGGCCCGAGAATTCGGACGGCTAACCCCGGTCCAGGAAAGGGGTGGCGGCCCAAGACCGCCGGCGGAAGCCCGAGCAACGTCCCCAGCGCCCGAACCTCGTCCTTGAATAACTCCCGGAGGGGCTCCACGAGTTCCATTTTCATTCGATCGGGCAGTCCGCCCACATTGTGGTGGGACTTGATCTTGGCGGAAGGGCCCCGCGTCGAGGTGCTCTCGATGACGTCGGGATAGAGGGTTCCCTGGGCGAGGAGGTCCGCCCCGCCCAACTTGTGGGCCGTTTCCTCGAAAACCTCGATGAAGACCCGGCCGATCGTCTTCCGCTTGATTTCGGGATCCTCGACCCCTCGAAGCTCGCGCAGGAACCGCTCGCGCGCGTCGATCGTGACCAGTTCGTCGCCGATCACGTCGCGCATGGCCACCTCCACTTCCTTCGCTTCGCGCGCGCGGAGCAGGCCGTGATCCACGAACACGGCGCGCGACTGCCCCGGAATGGCCCGATGCAGGAGCGCGGCGACCACGGAGGAGTCGACGCCGCCCGAGAGGCCGCAGATCACGCGCCGGGAGCCCGCCTGCGCGCGGATCTTCTCCACCTGCTCGTCGAGGACCTGTCCCATCGTCCAGTCGCCGTGGAATCCGCAGATGTCGAACAGGAAGTTCTTGTAGACCCGGGCTCCGTGCGTCGTGTGCGCGACCTCCGGGTGGAACTGGACCGCGTAGAGTCCACGAGCCGGATCTTCCGCGGCGGCTTCGACCACGGTCTCGGTGCTCGCGAGCCGCGTGAATCCGGGCGGAAGCCGATGCACCGCGTCGGCGTGGCTCGCCCAGACGCGGCTCTCGGACGGAAGCCCCGCGAGGATGCGACCCTCCTTCGCGACCGCGAGCGTGGCCATGCCGTACTCGCGGCGGCTCGATTCCCGCACCTCGCCGCCGAGATCCCGCGCGAGGAGCTGCATGCCGTAGCAGACGCCGAGCACCGGGCAGCCCAGCTCGAGCGCACCCTCCGGGAGCCCGGGCGCGCCGGGCTCGAGCACGCTCGCGGGACCGCCGGAGAGGATGAGTCCCTTCGGGGCGAGTGCGCGGAGCGCGGCGGGCGCGATGTGGGCGCCGTGGATCTCCGCGTAGACGCCAGTCTCCCGCGCGCGGCGCGCGATCAGCTGCGTGAACTGGGAACCGTAGTCGAGGATGACCAGCCGTTCGTGGGTCAATGGAGGAAGCACCGTTCGCCGGTCAGGACCATCGCGATGCCCGCCGCGTCCGCGGCCGCCACTGACTCGGCGTCGCGCACCGAGCCGCCCGGATGCGCGATCGCGGCGATGCCGGCCTTGGCCGCGATCTCCACCGAATCTGAGAACGGAAAGAAGGCGTCGGAACAGAGCGCGGCGCCCCGCACGTCGTGACCCGCGCGCTCCGCCTTCCAGAGGGCGAGGCGCACGGCGTCGACGCGCGACGACTGGCCCGCGCCGATCCCGAGCGTCCGGCCACCCTTCGCGATCACGATCGCGTTCGACACGACGTGCCGCGCCACGCGCCATCCGAAGCGGAGATCGGCGAGCTGCGCCTCCGTCGTCGCGGCCTTCGTGACCGGCTTCCAGCCCGCGAAGTTGGGCGGATCCGGAACGGATTGCGCGAGGAGCCCACCCAGCAGGCTCCGCGTGGCGACGCGTCCCGCCGCGCCGCGAAGGAGGTCCTTCACCTCGAGGACGACCAGGTTCTTCCTCAGGCCGGCGAGGCGCTCTTCCGGCGCCGAAATCGAGGGCGCGACGACCACCTCGAAGAAGAAGGTCCCGATCGCGTCGAGCGCCGCCTCGTCGAGCGGCCGATTCAGTCCCAAGATTCCGCCGAATGCCGAGAGCGGATCACCGTCTCGGGCCGACGCGATCGCTTCCGCCGGCGTGGAGCCGAGCGCGGCACCCGAAGGGTTTCGGTGCTTGACCACCACGGCCGCCGGCTCCTCGAATTCGTGGAGGAGCGAGAGCGCTCCCTCGACGTCGAGAAGATTGTTGTAGGAGAGGACCTTTCCGCGGAGTTGGGTCAGCGCCTCGACGGCGCCTCCCTCTTCCGGCGCGTAGAGCGCACCCTCCTGGCCGGGGTTCTCGCCGTATCGGAGGCGCTGCTGAAGGCGATACGGGCGGGCCCACCGCTTCGGAAGGACGCCCGCCTCGGCCTCGGCGGGCGCTGCCGCCGCCGTCGCGCCCTCGTTCGCGAGGTAGCGCGCGATGGCCCCGTCGTAGGCCGCGGTCCGTTCGAACGCGCGCCGCGCGAAGAGCCTCGCCAAGGACGCGGGCACGGCACCGTGGTGCTCGTCCATCGCGGCGAGCACCTCCGGATATTGCATGGGCTCGACCACGACCAGCACGTGGGCGTGATTCTTCGCCGCGGCGCGGATCAAGGCGGGGCCGCCGATGTCGATCTGCTCCACCGCCTCCACCTCGGTGACGCCCGGGAGCGCGACGGTCTGTTCGAAGGGATAGAGGTTCACGACCACGAGATCGATGGAGACGATTCCGTGATGGTGGCGCTGGCGTTCGTCCAGGTCGTGACCCCGGCGAAAGAGGATGCCGCCGTGGATCGCCGGATGGAGAGTCTTCACCCGGCCTTCGAAGAGTTCGGGAAAGCCCGTCAGCTCGGAGACGTCGCGCACGGTGTAACCCGCTGAACGTAAGGCCGCGGCCGATCCACCCGTTGAGACCAGCTTGACGCCGTGCCGCGTCAGCCCCTTGGCGAACGCGACGAGACCGCTCTTGTCGGAAACGGAGAGAAGCGCGCGGGTGACGCGAATGTCGTTCACCGTTCGGCGGGCTCTCCCGTGATGCGCCGAAGCGCGTCTTCGTAGCGCTGCGCCGTCTTCTCGATCACCGCATCGGGAAGCGTGGGCGGCGGCGGCGTCCGGTTCCAGGCGATCGAATCGAGGTAGTCGCGGATCACCTGCTTGTCGAAGGAGTCCTGGGCCACGCCCTCCCGGTAGGAGTCGATCGCCCAGTACCGGGAGGAGTCCGGCGAGAGCGCCTCGTCGATCCAGGTGAGGGCGCCGTCCCGCTCGCCGAACTCGAATTTCGTGTCGGCGAGGATCAGGCCGCGCGACTCCGCGTGAACGGCCGCCGCGCGATAGATCGCGAGGCTCGCGGCGCGAAGCTTCTCGGCGGTCTCTCCGCCGACGATGGAAACCATCCGGTCGAAGGAGATGTTCTCGTCGTGACCCTCGGAGGCCTTGGTGGCGGGCGTGAAGATCGGCTCCGGCAATTTCGACGACAGGCGAAGACCCGGCGGAAGCTTCACGCCGCAGACTTCTCCGCCGGCCTGATACTCCTTCCACCCGGAACCGGCGAGGTAACCCCGCACGACGCACTCCACGTCCCACCGCTTGGCGCGATGACAGAGCATCGAGCGGCCCTCGAGAAGCGCCCGATGCGTCGGAAACGGCGCGGGAAACGCGGCGACTTCGGTCGTGATGTAGTGGTTGGGGACGAGCGCGGCGAGCTTCTCGAACCAAAATCTGGAAATCTGCGTCAGGACGCGCCCCTTCCCGGGGACGCCCTCCGTGAGGATGACGTCGTAGGCGGATACGCGATCCGTCGCCACGACCAGGAGCTTGTCCCCGAGCTCGTAGATGTCTCGAACCTTGCCTCGATAGTCCGGGGCGCGGCCCGGCAGGATGACGTCGCGAAGGGCGCGATCGGTGAGGTTCATGTCTTCTCCTGTTGGATGCGTTGAATCGCTTCGACGTACAAACGATGTTCGATCGGCAGGAGGCGCTCGGCCAACGCCTCCGCGGTCTCTCCGGCCAGAATCTGCGTCGACGCCTGGACCACGATCGGCCCGGTGTCCATGCCGGCATCGACGCGATGCACGGTGACCCCCGTGGTCCTGGCACCCGACTCGATCGCCCGCCGTTGCGGCTCGAGACCCGGGAACGCCGGCAAGAGCGACGGGTGGACGTTCAGAATGGGCGCGGAGACGCGATCGAGAAAGGACTTCCGGAGGAGCCGCATGAACCCGCAGAGCGCGATCAGGTCGGGAGCATCCTCGTCGACGATCTCGAGAAGCCGATCTTCCGCTTGCGGCGCGAGCCTCGCCCCCGAACGAACCGGTTCGAGGACTTCCGTCGCCACGCCGAGCTCCCGGGCGCTATCGAGTGCCGGAGCCCCCGGCCGGTCCGTGACCAGGCGAACGACCGTTCCCTCGATCCTGCCGTCCCGGGTCGCTTCGATCAGATTTACGGCGTGACTGCCTCGCCCGGAGGCCAGGAGGAGCAGCCGAAGCGGCTTCATCGGAAAGCAATATCACGTCGTACGAGGTCGCACAAGAAGAATGTAGCAAACAAGTTATCGCGATCGCGGCGAGGGGGGTGCGACGCGAACCAGGCCCTCGTGGCCGTCGCGAAACGGAATCCACTCGGGGGCCGGATGCGCTCGCGTGCTGACCCACGCGCCGCCGCGTCCCGGCGTGACGCGGATCGCGCCCTCTTGGTCCGTTCGGAAGATCTTCGCACCGATGCGCCGATAGCGACCCATCGTCGTCGGTGACGGATGGCGAAACCGGTTTCCCTCCCCGCACGAAACGAGGACGATTCGAGGCGCGATCCGCTCGAGCCATTCGAGCGTGCTCGAGGTGCGGCTGCCGTGATGAGGCGCCTTGAGCACATCCGCACGAGAGAGGCGCCCCTGGATCCCGAGCGCCGCCGCTTCCGCGCGCTCCTCCGCGTCGCCCGGCACGTGCACGCGGGTTGCCCCCATCGACAAATCCGCGACGATCGACCGGTCGTTCTCGGCGGCGTTGCCCGAGGCCGCGATCAGCGAATCGGGGGGTGGCGCTCGAAGATCGAGCCGCCCGCCGTCCAGGGTGATCGTCGTGTCTCGGACGACCCGGCGAGCGAGTCCGCCGGACCGCGCGATGCCCCGCTCGATCGGACCGCGCCACGCGCCGCGTGGATCGCTCCCGTTTTCGAGGAGGGCCCGGATCCATCCTCGGCGCGCGAGCCACGCCAAGCCACCGAAGTGATCGCCGTGCGCGTGCGAGAGCACGACGTCGTGAACGCGCGTGACGCCCTCCGCACGTAGCGCCGGCTCCACGGCCGAACGACCGGCATCGCGCCCCTCGTCGGCGGGCCCGGCGTCGAAGAGAAGCGCGCTTCCATCCCGGGTGCGCGCGAGGAGCGCGTCTCCCTGGCCCACATCGATCGCCAGGAGGAACGGGCGAACGGCGGCGTGGGATCCGATCGCGTTCCACGGAAAGAGCGGCAGCGCGCCCGCGAGTAGGACGAGGGCGAAGGCGATCGTGCGTCCTCGCCGCGCGACCGATGGCGCGGCGCCCCGCGCGCCTTCGCGAAGACCCGACGCCAGGAGAAGCGCGGCGACGCCGCCCGCGGTCGCGACCAAAGGCGGCGTCGCGCGGAGCGCCCATGGAGCGGCGAGGCTCGCGCCCCAGGCGTTCACCCCCAGGACGAGGAGCCCCGACGCGTCGACCGCGCCGGCGGCGGCCTCGCCGGCGGCCGCGAGCCCCGTCGCCGCAGCCCCGAGAAACAGGAACGCCTCGGCCATGAAGAGGCCGCAGAGCGGAACGATCGCGACGTTGAGGAAGAAGCCCGCGACCGGCAGCGCTCCGAAGAGCGCCGACGAGATGCCGATGGTTCCGGCCGTCGCCGCCACGCTCTGCCCCACGACCGAGACGCCGCTCCGGAGCCACGCCAGCTTCCGACCCGCACGGTCCGGGAGTCCCTCCGACGCGAAGCTTCCCATCGCCAGGAGCCCGAGCACGGCGCCGAACGAGAGTTGAAAGCCCGGATCGTGCGGCGCGCGCGGATCCGCCAGGTGGAGAAGGAGTCCCGCGAGGCCCCACGCCGCGAGCGGCCTCGTCTCGCGGCCGAGCACCCGGCCGCTTCGCACCGCGGTCCACAAGATTGCCGCGCGAAGCGCGGACGCGGGAGCGCCCACGAGGAGCGTGTAGCCCCAGACCGCGAGAAGCTCGATGGCGAGCCCGGCGCCGCTGGCCAGCCGAAACGCCGTCGCGGCGACCGCCGCGAATCCGCCGAGGATGCACACGTGGAGACCGGAGATCGAGAGGATGTGGATCGTGCCGCCGTCGCGAAACGCATCCCGGATCCGTGGTTCGATGCCGGAGCGATCCCCGAGGAGGACGCCGCGCGCGAGCGCCGCCACCGGGGCCGCGAAGGAGTGGGAGAAGAGACGCGCGAGCCGGTCCCGCGCGAGCGCCGCCGGGTCGGCGATTCGATCCGGCGGATCGGATGGCGCGAAGACCGAGTGAGGGTCCACGTCGAGGGACCCGTCGATCCCCAACCGCTCCATCCACCGGCCCGGCGCTTCGACCCCCGCGACGCGGGCGTCCTCCGGGGGCCGGAGGCTTCCTTCGAGTGAGAGCCAGAGGCCCGGGACCGCCCACTTCGGCGCGGCGGCTTCGTCCCGCCACCGCGCGACGATCCGGGCCCTGCAGTCCGCTTCGCTCGCGCCGACCGCCACCCGCCGCGCCTCGATCAGGAGCGACGCCGGCGTCGCGTCCACGGTCGTGGCATCGGCGACCTTGCCCTCGATGCGAACCCGGGCCGGGCGCGGATGCACCGGGAGGGGCCAGGCGGCGCAATCCGACTCCGCCCCGCGGGCGGCTCCCGCGGCGAGGACCGCCGCGACGCCGCACGCCGCCTCGAGGCGTGCGAGGCCGACCCGGCGAATCCCCGCCGTCCGCCGCGCGGCGCACGCGCCGACCGCGAACGAGAGCGCTCCGGCCCCGAGCGCCAGCGCGAGCGCGGGGCGAACGTGCCTGGCGGGAAGCGGCGCCCATCCGACCGCGGCGTGACCGGCCAGCAGCAACGCCCACAGGATCGCGACGGCGGGCCAACGTGGGATTGGAATCGAATCGAGGGGACGCACGAAGCGCCCTTTCCTCGGGGCGGTGAGCGATACGAGGCGCGCGGTGGGAGGGGCGCGTCTACGAGCGATCGGCGGCGGGGCCGATCAGTCGCGAATCGGAATCGTGTAGATCTCGGAGTAGAGCTCGCGGCCGGCGGTGCCGGTCGCCTTGAAGTAGAACCGCGCCTGCCGGGCGGCGTTTCGCGTCACCTCCGGAGGAAGCAGCGCCGCGAACGTGCGCTCCCCTTCCTCCAGACGCGTCATCCGTTTCGCCTGGAACGATCCACCGGGGGCCGCCGCGTAGAGCCAGAGCGCCATTGAAGGGTCCCATTCCCGTTCGGGGAGCGCGATCGTCATGGGGGACGGATTCGCGATCGAGTAGGAAACCGGCGGCTCGAACCGAAGCGGCTCCTCCGATCGCGCGCCGAACTCGGCGGTCACGAAGTGCTCTCCGCCCGGCTTCACATCGAGAATGGAAACCTGCGGCGGGAAATTCCGGCGCACGACCCGCACGCTGTGCGTCCCGGGCTTCAGGTCCAGGGAGAGTGGCGTCGCGCCGCGGGCGAGTCCGTCCACCCAGACCGGCTCGTTCCGACTGGCTTCGAACCCGGCGTCGGTGAGAAGCGCCGAGCGAACCGTGAGCCGCCCGTTCTCGGGGATCGCGCCCGGATTCCCCACCAGCTCGACCGGCGCGTCGCGCAGCACGTCCACCTCCTGCGCGGTGGCGCCGATGCCGGGGCCGCCGAATCGCACGAGATGGCGCCCGACCACGACGCGATCGAGCGAGAGCGGCGTCGTTCCGATGTAGGTCCCGTCCAGGTACACGTCGAGAACGCGCGCCGGCTCCGCCGATCGGAACGAAAGCGAGCCGTGGATCGCCGGGTGAACGACGAGGCTCGTTCCCGCCGCGATCTCGAGCGTGTCGCGCCAGGTGCCGCCGGCACCCCAGTCCACTTCGATCCGATGAATTCCCGCGCCGAGCGCCACCGATGAGATCGGTGTCTTTCCTTCGAGCGCGACTCCGTCCACCCGCACCAGGGCCCCGGACGGATCCGAGAGGAAATCGACCGAGCCCTGGACGGGCGCGACGGCGACGGACGTACGTCCGGTCTCCCCCCGCGGATTCAGGATGCCGGGAAGAATGGCCCGGACGAGGAGCGCGAGCGCGATGATCGCGAGCGCGCCGCCCACGATCAACGCGAGCGGCTCGTACCAGGGACGCTCCTCGTCCACGGGCGCGAGGGTCGCGGCGCGTGGAGTCGGCGGCTCGGCGCTCGGCGCGCGTTCGCGCGAGGACTCCACGGCCGGCGACACGTCCGCGGTCGATTCCGGCGCGACGTCCGCGCCCTCGAGGGACGCGTGCTCCTCCTCGAGCATCGGCGCGATCCGCTCGAGCGCCTCACCCGACCCCTCTCCCTCGACGAACGTCTCGTCCTCGATCGACGCGTCCTCCTCGATCGACGTGCGGCCGGTGACCGCACCGGGAAGGCCGGGGGGAAACGCCGTTTCCGAATCCGAAACGGTGACCGGGGCCGCATCCGTTTCGAGCGCCTCGAAATCGACGTCGGAGAGCGCTTCCTCGGGAACGAGCGGCTCGATCTCGAGCGTCGCGCGTTCGTCCTCCTCGAGCTCGACCGTCGCGCCCGCGGGAGGCGGCAAGGCTTCCGCCCGCGCCGCGAGGGTCGCGTCTTCGTCGGCGTCCAGAACCCGGAGCGCGACGCGGCCACGATCGCTCGCGCCCTCGATTCCCGCGCGAAGGAGTTGCGCCCCGTCGCGGGCCGACCCGAGATCGCGCGTCAACGCCGCGAGCTCGCCGTCCCGAAGCGGCCGCGTGGAGAGAAGGTAGAGATCGCCCGCCCGCGGCTGGAGGGGCACGACTTCGATCCGCACCTGCGGCTCGGACCCGAGCGCGCCCTTGGGCGGACCGGCGACCGCCTCGTCGGCGCCCCGCTTGAGGCGGGACAAGAGGCCGTCGCGATACCGAAGGCAGGGGCAATCTCCCGCGGAGATCGCCACCCCGTCGTCTCCGGAGAGCAGCACGACGATCGCCGAGATCCAGGCGCGGTCCGATTCGGGCCGTCGCATCAACTCCGCGTGGATCGACCGGATCGCGCCGATCATCCGCTTGAGCGCCGGCTCGTTCGAATCGCCTCCGGTGGCGAGCGCCACCGTGAGCTTTTCCCGAACCCAGATGGTGGGATCGATGACGTCCGTGAGCGCCATCGATCCACGGGCCACCAATGCAAAGCCCCGATCTGCGTCCAGGTGCGCGAGCGCGCCTTCGCGATCAGGGCTGCGGGCGAGTCCGACGATGCGGAGCTGGCTGCCGATTTCCGCGTTCATTGGTTCGCAGAATAGGTCTCTCCTCGGCGCCCTGTCAACGCGGCGATCATCCATTGATGGCACATCACTTGCGTTGCTAAGGCCCCAGTGGGAGTTGGGGCTTCGTGAAATTGAGGTTGAGCGGCAGAAATGGCTCGATACAACGGTTGCCGCTTGCAATTTGCACGGACCGTCGCTAAGGTGCCACGGTTCCTGCCGGCAATCGTTCGACCCCCGGACTCCCGTAGACCACCGATCGGGTGGAATCACCCATGAAGGCTCGACCCGATCGATGATGGATTCACGCGCTGGAGGGATCCGTTGAGCACAAGCCGCTTCGACCCCAGCACCATCCGGGCGTTGATCGTGGTGGCCGCCTGCACCCTGTGGGTGCACGCTGCCGCCGCGGACGCCACGTCGCTTGGCCCCGATGGTCCCGGATGGGCCGTCTTCGAGCCCAACCTTCCTCATCCCTCCGCTTCCGCCGATGAGGT
>Ga0070696_100003295_pt1 | contig 10776 bp, 7 predicted proteins | sample KBSK1253metaG_FD_65474 | JGI IMG/M metagenome (GOLD analysis project Ga0070696, IMG submission 65474) | Corn, switchgrass and miscanthus rhizosphere microbial communities from Kellogg Biological Station, Michigan, USA - KBS K1-25-3 metaG | ecosystem: Host-associated > Plants > Roots >... | reverse complement strand
CCGCTGCCTCATGAGCCGCTGCGCCTCGTCGAGGCCCAGGATGTAGTGGGGCGACGCCGTGGAGGACAGGACGATGTCGGCCTTGGGCAGGTGCTGCAGGAAGCGATCGAAGGTGACGGGGACGCCGTTGTAGCGGGCGGCCAGCTCCTGGGCGTGGTGGAAGGTGCGCGAGGCCACGGTGACGGAACGGACCCCGCCCGTGATCAGGTGCCGCGCGGCGAGGTCGGCCATCTTCCCCGCGCCCAGCATCATGACGCTGCGCCCGGCCAGCGAGCCGAAGATCCGCGTGGCCAGCTCGGCCGCCGCGTAGGAGATCGACACCGGATTGCGCGCGATCTGGGTGCTGGCGCGCACGCGCTTGGCCACGGCGAAGGCGCGCTGCAGGAGCTGGTCGAGACGCGGGCCCAGCATCTCGGACTGCATCGCCTGGTTCCAGGCGTCCTTGACCTGGCCCAGGATCTGCGGCTCCCCCACCATCATGGAGTCGAGGCTGGAGGCCACGCGGAAGAGATGCCGCACCGCCTCCGGGCCGCGGTGCGCGTAGAGATACCGATCCAGCTCGGCCGGCTCCAGCTCCCGGCAGGCGCACAGGAAGTCGCGGATCCTCTCCACCACCACCTCGTGCGGCACGTCGGCGCGCGGGGCGACCAGCACCTCCGTGCGGTTGCACGTGGAGAGGATGACCCCCTCCTCGATCCCCGCCACCGAGCGCAGCCGCGCGGAGACCTCGGCGATCTCCTCGCGCGAGAAGGCCAGCTTCTCCCTCACTTCCACGGGAGAGGTGCGATGGCTCAGCCCCACGATCACGAAGGACACGGTCAGACTCCGATCATGCGCAGGATCATGACGCCGAACCCGAGGATGGAGAGGTAGGCCGCCTTCCGCCCCCGCCATCCGCCCGAGAAGATCCGGTCGTACATCACCACGGCGAAGATGAGCCAGGCCAGCAGCGACCACTTCTCGCGCAGGATCACGCTCCACTCCTCCTCGCGCGCCCCGTAACCGGCCGAGATCACGCCCGTGAGCACCACGAAGCTCAGCAGCGAGAAGCCCCACGTCAGCGACTGGTGGCCCAGCCTTTCGCACTTCTCCAGCGACGGAAGCCGCGCGAAGAACGGAACGGGGCGGTGGGACTTGAGGGCATGCTCCTGCACCAGATAGATGATGCTGGCGGCGAAGGTCAGAAAGAGGGCCGAGATGCCAAGGATGGCCGGCACGATGTGCAGCATCCGCACCGCGCTCTCCAGCCCGGCGGCCGGTCCCGAAGCCTGAGGCTGCCTCGGGATCAGCAGCGTGGCCAGCATGAGCGCCACCACCAGAGGCAGGATCAGCAGCCCCATGATCTCGATGCGCAGCCTGAAGTGGGCGAACAGATAGACGGAGATGGCGGCCCAGGCCAGCAGGAAGAGGATCTCGCGCAGGTCGTTGGCTGGGAAGGCGCCCTCCTCCATGCCGCGGAGGGCGATTCCCGCGAAATGGATCAGGAAACCCGCGATGGTGAGACCGGGGATGACCGGGATCCATTCCTTGCGGCGCGACAGGAAGACGTAGACCGAGGCCACGGCACCCAGCAGGTAGAAGGCCAGCGCCGTCGCGAGGAGGATGCCGCTCCACTGCGTGGTCACGCGCGACAGTGTAACACCCCTGCTATCATGTCACGCTCATGAGGCCGTCCCGCGCCACGCCGTCCCGCAGGCCGCCAGCGCCCCTCTCGCTCCACTCGGAGTCCCTCGTTCAGCGGCGCACCTGGGTGCTGGTCCTCGCCCTCTGCCTGCCGGCCCTGATCCCCACCCTGCTCCCGGGGTGGTTCGAGGGACACGACGACCTGCACATCTACCGGGTGATCGAGTACGACGTGGCGCTGCGCGACGGGCAGATCCCTCCCCGCTGGTTCCCGGATGTCTCCGCCGGCTACGGCAACGCCCATCCCATCTATTACGCGCCGCTCTTCTACCTGGTGGCCGAGGTGCCGCACCTGCTGGGCGCCGACGTCATCCTCTCGCTGAAAGGAGCCATCGTCGTCTTCACCCTGCTGTCGGCCCTCTTCATGTACGGATGGGCTCGGCAGCACTGGGGCCGCGCGGCGTCGCTGGTGGCCGCCGCGGCCTACACCTACGCGCCGTACCACATGCTGGATCTCTACGTGCGCAAGGCGTTCTCGGAATACACCGTCTTCGCCTTCCTGCCGGCCATGATGCTGGCGTTCCACCAGCTCTTCGCGCGCGGCACGCGGTGGGATCTTCTGGCCGCGGCGCTGTCGGTGGCCGCCATGTCGACGGCGCACACCATCACCACCATGATCGTGCCGCCGCTGCTGGGCGCCTACGTGCTGTTTCTCGCCTGGCGCGGCGGCTCGAAGCAGGCCGCGCCCCGCTGGCGGTGGCTGGCCCGGGCGGCGGCGGCCACGGCGCTTGGCTATGCCCTGGCCGGCTTCTTTCTCGTGCCTGCCCTGCTGGAGAAGGACTTCATCAACCTGAAGGTCTTCACGGAGGGGTACGTCAACTTCCACAAGCATTTCGTCTACCCGCTCCAGCTCCTGTGGTGGCCCTGGGGGTTCGGCATGAGCTCCGATGGCCTGAAGGACGACATGTCGTTCCGCCTGGGCCTGATCCTGCTGGCCGGCATCGTGATGGCGGCGGCCGGCCTGACGCGGCTGCCGCGCCGCGAGACCCCGCCGCTGGATCACGTCCGCTTCTGTCTCGGCGTGACGGCGGTGGCGCTGCTGCTGACGCTGCCGATCTCGACGATTTTCTGGGAGCTGGCGCCTCCCATGAAGTTCGTGCAGTTCCCCTGGCGGTTTCTGATGCTGGCCACCCTGTCGGGCGCCTTTCTCTGCGCCGCGGCCTTCACGGCCTATGCCGCACCCTTGCGAGACGGCGGGCGGGGGCGCGAGCCCTGGACCGCGGCGCTCGTGGTATGCGTGGTCGTGGTGCTGGAGGCCGCGCTGGGCGGAACGCTGGCCGTCCACCAGCGGATCCCGGCCGGCCGGGTCGGTTTCGAGGAGAAGCCCTACAACAACATGATCGACCGGGGCCCCGGGGCGCCGCCCGAGACGCTGGATGCCGCCTTCGTGCGCGGGCACACCCTGCACTGGATCGATCACCTGCCGCTCGACGTCAGCTTCATGGGGCTGAACCAGACGGATCTCGATCGCCCCAAGGTCGAGCTGGAGCAGGGCCGGGCAGCCGTAAGCCTCCTGCGCGCGCGCTCCACCGCGGTGAGCTTCCACCTGGAGTGCGAGACGCCGGCGCGGGTGCGCGTCAACATCTACCGGTTCCCGGGCTGGACGGCCCGGGTCGACGGAACGCCGGCCAAACTGGTGATGTTGCCGAACCAGCGGCGTGTCCTATTCTTCGACGTCGCGGCCGGCCCTCATGACGTTGTCGTCTCATTCGACCGGACGACCCCGCGCCTCGCCGGCGACCTGCTCTCGCTGGCGGGTCTGTGCGCGCTGGCCATGTTGGGGCTCTGGCCGGCGAGACCACGGGAGTCGGAAACCAGCCAGAAAGAGAAAGAGGTTGAGAAGAGATGACCCTGCGTGACGCTCTTGCGGTCTGCCTGCTGGCGGCGCCGGCCACCGCGGCCCCCTCGGCAACGGTTCCCCTCTTCAGCGACCTGGGCCGGCACCATCACCCGGTCACCACCCGCTCGGCCGAGGCGCAGCGCTATTTCGATCAGGGGCTGCGCCTGATCTACGGATTCAACCACGACGAAGCGCGCCGGGCCTTCCAGCAGGCGGCGCGTCTCGACCCGTCCTGCGCGATGGCCTGGTGGGGCGTGGCGCTGTCGCTGGGCCCCAACATCAACGCGCCGATCGACCCCGATCAGAACAAGTCGGCGCTGGAGGCAATCGCCAGCGCGCGCGCCGCGGGCGCCGTTGTCACGCAGGCCGAGCGCGATTACATCGACGCGCTGTCGACGCGCTACGCCGCCGACCCGGGAGCCGACCGCGCGGCGCTGGATCGTGCCTACGCCGACGCGATGAAGACGCTGACACGCGCCTATCCCGACGATCTGGACGCCGCCACGCTCTACGCCGAGAGTCTCATGGATGTGAAGCCGTGGAAGCTCTGGACCGCGGACGGCGCGCCGGCCGAAGGGACCGAGGAGATCGTCGCGACGCTCGAGTCGGTGCTGCGGCGCGATCCGATGCATCCCGGCGCGAACCATTACTACATCCACGCCGTGGAGGCCTCGCCACACCCGGAGCGTGCCCTGCCCTCCGCCAGGCGTCTGGAGACCCTGGTGCCGGGAGCCGGCCACCTCGTCCACATGCCGTCCCACATCTATATGAGGACGGGCGCCTACGACGAGGCCGCGCGCAGCAACGCCTCCGCCGCGGAGGTGGATCGACGCTACCTGGCGCGGACCGGCGCGGGCGGCATGTATCCCATCATGTACTACAGCCACAATCTGCATTTCCTCGTTGCGGCGCGCTGCATGGAGGGCCGCCGCGCCGAAGCCGTCGAAGCCGCGCGCCGGCTGGCGGACCACATCGCGCCGAGCGTCGAGACCATGCCCATGGCCGAGTTCATGCTGCCCTGGCCCTGGTACGTCTCGCTCCGATTCCAGCAGTGGGACGCGATCCTCGCGGCCAGGGAGCCGGCCGCCGGCCTCGCCACCTCGCGCGCGCTCTGGCGCTTCGCCCGCGGCGTGGCCTTCGCCGCCAAGGGCGACTCCGGCAAGGCCGCCACGGAGCGCGACGCCTTCCGGGCCCTGGTGTCATCGGTGCCGGACGGTCTGACCTTCGGACTCAACCCCGCGCGGAGCGTCCTGAAGGTGGCCGATGCGGTGCTGGAGGCGCGTCTGGCGGCGGCCCAGGGACTGACGGCCGACGCCGAAGACGCGTGGCGCCGCGCGGTGGCGGCACAGGATGCGCTGTCCTACGACGAGCCGGCCGACTGGTATTACCCGGTGCGCGAGTCGCTGGGCGCCGCGCTGCTCGCGGCCAGGCGGTCCGAGGAGGCCGAGACGATCTTCCGCGCCGATCTGGACAGAAACCCGCGCAACGGCCGCTCCCTGTTCGGTCTGATGAAGTGCCTCGAGGCGCGGGGACGCAAGGAGGATGCGGCGTGGGTGCGCGGCCAGTACGAGGAGGCGTGGAAGGGGTCGGATGTGACGCTGAAACTGGAGGACTTCTAGACCGCCCGCAGCACCACCAGCGTCATGTCGTCGTGCTGGTCGGCCCCCGCGACGAAGGTGTCGGCCTCGCGCATGAGCGTGGTGATGACCTCGGCGGCGGCGATACCGTCGCAGCGGCCGGCGGCGTCGACGAGGCGGCCCTCGCCCCATTCCTCCTCCTCCACGTTCATGGCCTCGCTGATCCCGTCGGTGTAGGCCACGAAGAGGTCGCCCTGCTGCAGCGTGACCGTCCCCTCGCGGTAGACCGAGTCGCGGAAGAGTCCCACCACGGTGCCGCCGGCCTTGAGCCGTATCAGCTCGCGCCGGCCGCCCGCGCCGCGCAGGATGAAGGGCGGGCAGTGGCCCGCGTTGACGAACGTGAAGTTCCGCGACGTCAGATCGTACTCGCCGTAGAAGAAGGTCGCGTACCGGTTGTCGGGCGAGGCTTCGAACACCAGCCGGTTCACGTTGTCGATGAGACGCCCCAGGTGCCCGGGGCCGTTGATGGTCTGGCCGCGCAGCGAAGCCTGCAGGCTCGCCATGAGCAGCGCCGCGCCGATCCCCTTGCCGGATACGTCGGCGATGGCCACGCCGAACCGGTTTTCTCCCAGCGGCAGGAAGTCGAAGTAGTCGCCGCCCACGCCGAGCGCGGGACGGCAGCTACCGGCGTAGTCGAGTCCCGGCATGCCGGGAAAGGTCTGCGGGAAGAGCCGCTCCTGCACCTCGCGCGCGATCTCCACCTCGCGGTTCAGCCTCTCGCGCTGCGCCACCTCCAGGGCGATCGCGGAGGCCAGACGGCTGTTCTCCAGCGCCAGTGCCGTCTGCGTCGTCACCGAGCGCAGCAGACGGAGGTCGGTGGCGGAGTAGGGCTCCTCGGAACGCTTCGGCCCAAGGCTCATGAAGCCGGCCAGACGCTCGTTGGCCGAAAGCGGCAGCAGCAGCTGCGTCTCGAGCGCGGCCAGCGCCGCGCGATCATCGACGGCGCCGGGCGCGTCGCCGGCCAGCCACGACTTGGGATCGTCGAGGAAGACGCGCAGCGGCTCCCCCTCCGCCAGCTTCCGCACCGTGGGCCCCTGGCGTGAGAAGCGGACCACGGGCGGCACGGCGTACCCCAGCAGGTGCGCCGGACGGTAGCCGCCGGCTGTGCCTCCTTCCTCCAGCAGGAAGGCCACGCGCGGCACGTGCAGCGACTCGGAGACCCGCAGCGCCACCGTCTCCACCAAGGGCCCGGTCCTCACGATCAGCCGGACCTTCTCGCCCAGGTCGTTGAGGATCTTCTCGGCGTCGTAGGCCTCGCGGAAGAAGCGCCGGTCGGTCACCGCGATCAGCCACGCACCCACCTTGCCGATCATCACGATGGCGAAGACACCGATGCCGAGGATGCGCAGGATGTCCACCTGCCGCGTGTTGGGGCGGCTGGCCGTGGCGCTGATCGCGAACAGGATGGCCGCCCACAGGATCACGCGCAGCACCAGCACGCCGCGGCGCGCGAACGCGTACTGCATCCCCTGGCGGATCACCACGCGCACGTCCAGCGCGCGGTGGACCACGATCACGTAGGCCAGCGTGAGGGGGAAGATGAGGAGCATCAGCAGCGTGAGGACCACCAGGGGCGTGGGCACGACGGAGAACGGGTCCCGCCCGCGCACCATGCCGTTCACGACCACCAGGAAGATCGGTGTGAGGCCCAGCGTGGAGCCGGCGTTCAGCAGCCAAAGACGTCTCCGCGCGTCCGGCGCCTCCGTCATGCCCATCCGCGTGCCGAGCGCCATGAAGAAGACCGAGATGCAGAGCATCCCGATGATCTGCTCGGTGGTGGCCAGCGGCGCCGTGAGCTCGTGGAGGCGTCGCGCCACGCCCAGGTCGTGGTGTCCCGCCACCGCCAGCACGGCGTCGACGACGACCCCCAGCGCGGTGGGCACCAGCAGCAGCCATTTGGCCCAGGGCCACCGTCTGTCCCACACGATGCGATCGGGAAAGTAGACGCCGAACAGCAGCATCCAGATCGGCCAGGTCGAACCGCAGATCGTCTGGTAGAGCAGCTCGAGGTCCCGCAGATGGACGGCGGGGAACAGCGTGTCCCGGTCGCGCGAGGTGAGGCTGAAGCTGAGCAGCAGCGCCAGCAGGAGCCAGGCTATCGGATCGCGCGGCCGCAGGCCGGCGGCCCAGAACCCCAACGACAGGCACAGCACCGGTATGAGCAGCTGCAGCACGATCACCACGGACCAAGTGCTGACGCCGGGCGCCCGGTCCTTCGCCGGCGCCAGGACGATCGACATCGTCCGGCCGTCCGCGGTGGTGACCGGCAGTGTGTCGCCGGCCCGCGCGCGCCCCATGGCCCCGGTGAGCGCCGCGTAGCCGGAAAGCTCAGCGTCTCCCACCGCGACGATACGGCCGCCCACCTTCAGGCCGGCCTGCTCCGCCTCCGGTTGGACCTCGTCCACCACCGGGCTGTAGGGCTCGAGCGAGAAGGGCAGACGCGTCCAGCTCTCCCACTGCACCAGCGAGGCCACCGAGCCGTAGGAATGCCGGACCTGGAACCAGGCGGCGACGAGAAAGAGCGCCGCGAGGAGGGCGTAGAGAACGGGCCGGCGCGACATCGGCCGAGAATACCACGCGCCCCGCCACGCGTTGTCGCACCTCGTCACAGATGCTCGTGTCATCCGTCCGCCCGGGGACGGCCCGCCAGCCGGCCGCGGGCCGAGCCTCGTGGCATCCCGCTTGCTCTTTCCGGCGGCGCCGGCCGCCGTCGCATGGGGCTGACGCGGGAGTGAAGATGATGAACGCAGGAGAAGGAGAGTTCGACGAGCCCGCGCTCCTGATCTATCGAGCCCTTCAGGGGAAGCCAGGCAAGGTCGAGATCGGGGGCCGGCTCTACTCCTTCTCCTGCATCCCCGCCTTCCGTGTGACGGACGACGCGTCGGGGCGTGTTCACCACTGCCCCGACAGCGCGGCGCTGATGGTTCTGATCCGATCGTTGTCACGCAAGGGACGCGCGAGAGGCCTCGCGTCCGGCAAGGCATGAGAGATTCCGATGTCGGGGTGCTCCGAGGGATGCCCTCCTCAGTAAACCAGCTCTCCTCACGGTCCTCCCCCGAAGCACCCCCCAGCGAGGGGCCGCAAGGCCCCTCGCCCCTATCCCATCGTCCGGTCATCGGGAGGGGCGATGGAGAGCGGTGCCGGGCGCACGGCGGGGTGCGTCCGGCACCGCATTCCATGAGCTCGATGCGACCCCGCCGCGCCGGGTCCGCCCGGTCATCCTCAAGAGGAGGAAGGTCATGAAACGCACCCTGAAGCTCGGTCTTCTGAGCGCAACGCTGGCCGCCGCGGCGCTGCTGTCCACGCCGATGGCCGCGGCGGCGCGTCCCACTCCGTCCGCGCCGCGCGAGGGCGTCGACGCGAACAAGGAAGAGACGGCAGCCACGGTCGACATCAACAACGCGTCGGTGGAGGAGCTGATGTCGGTCCCCGGCATCGGCCAGGCCATCGCGCAGAGGATCGCCGAGTTCCGCGAGAAGAACGGTCCCTTCAAGAGCGTCGACGAGCTGCTGAAGGTGCAGGGCATCGGTGAGAAATCGCTGGCCCGCATCCGCGGCAAGCTGTCGGTCGGCAAGGCGAAGAAGTAGGCGCAACGAGAGCGGCGGGATGCGGCGCGCACGGAGCGACCGCTGCATTCCGCCGCGATCGGCGCGGTGAGCCCCTGCATCGAAGACGGAGGAGAACCGATGACCTTTCCCGAGACGATGGCCACCCTCACGATCGCGGCGCTGGGCATGGGCGTGACGGTGCCTTCCGTGGGCGGCATGCTGAGAAGCTGGAAGCTCAACGGCGCGGCCCGCGACATGGCGGTGGAGATGCACCGCGCCCGCATGGAAGCCGTCGACCACAGCGTCTACGTGGGCATCCTCTACGAGAGCGCTCCTGCCGGCGATCGGTGGCGACTGTACCTGGACGGCGGCACCCGGGGCATCCATGCCGCCGAGATCGCGGCGGGCATCGACACGCCGCTGGGGGAATCGTTCGACCTGGCGGCCCGCTATCCGGGAGTGCGGTTCGGTATCGGCAATGCGACCGTGCCGCGCATCCCGCCCGCCACGGGCTCGCTCGCGCCGGGCGACGACCCGATCGCTTTCGGCAGCACCGACATCTTCTCCGCGGCCCCCACGGGCGAGACCAGCAGCGGAGCGATCTATCTCACCGACGGCAGGGACCTCAGAGGCGTGGTCGTCTTCGGGGCCACGGGCCGCGTCCGCGTCTGGTCGTACGACGCCGCCCGCGGCGGCTGGCGGCAGTGAGACGGCCGCGTCGCATCCGGTATCGCAGCCCCAGCGTGAAGGAGAGGAGCCGATGGAAGACACGGAGCAGAGAGGTCACGACGGGGAGCCGGCGAACGAAGTCCACCCGCCGTACCGGAACCTGAGAGTGTGGGTGGAGAGCTTCGACCTGGCGCTGGAGATCTTCCAGATGACGCGGCACCTGGACGGCGCGCAGGGAAGGACGCTGACGCGGCGTCTCATCGAGTCTTCCGCGCGCGTTCCGGTGGCGGTGGCCCGGGGGCAGTCCTCGGGCTCGGCCGGCGAGTTCGTCCGCTGCCTGCATCAGGCGCTGTCCGAACTCTCCGAGGTGGAGACGCACCTGCTGCTGTGCGGGCAGCTCGGGTACCTGCCGGCCGATCGCATTCGACAGATGGAGAAACGCGTGCTGGAGATCCGCCGCATGGCCGGCGGGCTCATCCGGAGGCTGCGGCTCAACACGCGCGGCGGGTCGCAGCCCAATGCCGCGCCGGCCCTGGCGGCGCCGGCCGCGTCCGAGCGGACGGGCGAGAAGGGCTCCGCCCTGCTCATCGCGCTGCTGGTGTCGGCGATCCTGGGAATCCTCGGCACCGCCTTCCTCCAGATGGCCGACGGCGAGAGCCGCATCTCGGCGGGCCAGCGCGATCGCGATCAGCTCCTGAACGTGGCCGAGACGGGCGCCCGCGCCGTGAAAAGCTGGTTCGATCGTCCCGTGTCGGGCGACCCTTCCAGCGCCTCCACCGTGCGGCACGCCTTCCTGTCCGCGCTCGACCTGCGGGACCCGCGCGCCTTCACCCGGGACCTCCGTCTGATCGACGACGGCGATCCCTCCACCCTCCCCGTGCCGGCCGACGGCACGCCGGCGCTGCCCTGGTACCGGCAGGGGCGCGAGGTGGCGGCCGGACTGCCTCATCTGGATCTGTTCCAGAAGCCGTACCGGCGCGGCGCCGCGCTGAGCTTCGCCGGCACGGAGGACGGGCCCGACATCGTCCTTGCGGATCGGCCCGGTGTGGTGGACCTGCTCGACACGATCAACGCCGCGCTCTTCACGCGCCAGGAGGAGACCGGCCGCATCGAGCGCATCGAGATCTACGCTCCCCCCTCCGAGCCTTCGGGATCCGTGGCCGCGCGTCTCGGCGTCGCCACGGTGAAGGTGACCGCCGCCAAGTACTCGCGCTTCGATCGTTCCGGCGCCGTGCCGACGGTGGCTCCCGGCGCCCGGGTGCGGGGACGGGCGGTGGTGAGGATGGGGCTGGCGGAGATCCCGGCCAACGCGCCGCACGGTCCGCTGGAGTCGTGCGGGGATATCGTGGCGGGCGGCTCGCTGCGCGCCCGGTGGGGCCGGGTGCAGGCCGTGGGCGAC
>Ga0070696_100003293_pt1 | contig 10777 bp, 9 predicted proteins | sample KBSK1253metaG_FD_65474 | JGI IMG/M metagenome (GOLD analysis project Ga0070696, IMG submission 65474) | Corn, switchgrass and miscanthus rhizosphere microbial communities from Kellogg Biological Station, Michigan, USA - KBS K1-25-3 metaG | ecosystem: Host-associated > Plants > Roots >... | reverse complement strand
CGGCCTCGGCGAGATCAACCTCCCGGCCATGCAGCCCGGGTCCTCGATCATGCCCGGGAAAGTGAACCCGGTGATTCCCGAAGTGGTGAACCAGGTCTGCTTCGACGTGATCGGGGGCGACGTCACCGTGACACTCGCCGCGGAAGCGGGGCAGTTGCAACTGAACGTCTTCGAGCCGGTGATCGCGTATCGCCTGCTGCGGAGCATCGAGACGCTCCGGAACGCGTGTCTCGTGCTGCGTGAGAAATGCATCGACGGCATCACGCCAAATCCGCCACGGATGCGTCAGTTCGTCGAGCAATCGATCGGCATCGTCACCGCGCTCGTTCCCGCGATCGGATACGAGAAGGCGAGCGCCATCGCGAAGGAAGCCCTCGAGACCGGCCGGGGTGTCTACGAGCTGGTTCTGGAACAAAAAATCCTGTCGCGTGAGGCGCTCGACAAGTTGCTCAACCCCGACGCGATGACCGGAAGAGGGAGCCATCGATGAGCCCTCGCCGCCGCAAGCGGCTGGATCCGTCGCTGTTCAAGTTGCCCGCCGAGCAGATCAGAGCGGGCGAATACTCCGATCGCTACGCCGCGCTGATCCCGCAGGTGCTGCGCGTCGCGAAGAAGAATCCCCGCGTCGTGCTGCAAGTCACCTCCCGACAGGACGGCTGGCTGTCCGGGATCGACGAGTCGATCGCGATTCTCAAACAGGGCGTCGAGGACTGGAGCGACGTCACCGTGAACGCCTTGTACGAAGGCGACCTCATCGAGGCGTGGGACACGGTGATGACGATAGAAGGAGAATATGCCGCGTTCGCGCACCTCGAGACGCTGTACGTAGGCGTGCTCGGCCACCGCACTCGCGTATGCAGCAATGTTCGGGAGCTGGTCGACATCGCCCGACCCAAACCGGTGCTGTTTCTGGGCGCGCAAGACGAGCATTGGAGCATGCAGCCGGGCGACGGATTCGCCGCCATGATCGCGGGCGCCCGGGAGGTCTCGACCGAGGCGCAAGGTTCACTCTGGAATGGCAAAGTGGTCGGCACGATTCCCCATGCGCTGATCGCCGCCTTTGGTGGAGACACGGTGGCAGCGACCAAACAGTTCGCGAAGCAACTGGATGAGCACGTCCACCTGCTGGCGTTGGTCGACTACGAGAACGACGTGGCGCGCACGTCGGTCGAGGTCGCGCGCGCGCTGGGAGATCGCCTCTGGGGCGTGCGCGTGGACACGTCCGAGCACATGGTGGATCGCTCGGTGCTCGCGCAGCTCGGAAGGTTCCGTCCGACCGGGGTCAATCCTCAGCTGGTGTGGAATGTGAGGAACGCGCTCGACGGTGAAGGGTTCGGCGACGTGCAGATCGTCGTGTCGGGCGGATTCGACGCGGAGAAGGTGCAGGAGTTCGAGGACGAGGGCGCCCCCGTGGATGCCTACGGAATCGGTGCGGCGGCATACCGAGGCACCTTTGATTTCAGCGCCGACGTCGTCCAGGTCGACGGTAAGGCGCAGGCTCGCGCTGGCCGACAGTTGCGCGAAAACCCCAAGCTCGAGCGAGTGAAGTAGAATTCCCTCATGGCAGGTTTGAAGCTGGACGGGGCTGGCCAGGCCAAAATGGCGACGCTCGACGACGCTGTGGCGCTCCAACAACGCATTCACACGCTCGTGGAGCAGTATGCGCTTGCGGTGAAGAGCAACCAACCGGCGAGCCACATCTTTCAGAACCTGAAGCGGCAGATGCCGACACTCGCCGGCAAACTGAAGGGACAGTTCGGGATGATCTCCGACCTTGTCACCGCGGTGAGCATGTCGATGACTCGCGGCGCCAGTGAGCAGATGCGGATTCGGGCGATGCGCGAAGGTATCGCCGCCATCAAAGTGCAGATCGAGATCGCCATTTCGCAGACGATTCAGCGGCACGCCGTAAAAGAAGAGAAGCAGCCGGCCAGCGAATAGCGCTCGGACGCGGCCCCCCGGAGCTTGTTTACACGCCTCCCGGGTAACCCCCGGTGCACCTGTCCGGAAACCGCCCCTTATTCCGCTTGCCTTGGACGATTACTTTGCCCGTGCATTCCGACCTATCACGAGTGTCCGCATCGCTTTGCGGCGCATCATACCGAACTTGCCGGCCGGCCAAACAGGATACCGCATGTCCGCTGATTCCCGCCCGCGACGGTTCGTCATTGCCGCGCTGACGGTCGTACTCGCCGCGCTGATCGCGGGGTGTGTGCAGAACCCGAATTCCGTCTTTCACCATCGCACGGACTTCAACCGGGACGTCGGCAGTCTGTTCAAGTTGCTGATCTGGCTCGGCACGATCGTCTTCGTTTTGACCGAGTCGATGCTCGTCTGGGCACTCATCCGATACCGCAGCAGACCGGGGAAGGCGCACGAGCCTGAGCAGGTCCACGGCAACACGAGGCTGGAGATCCTGTGGACCGTGATCCCCGCCGTCGTGCTCGCGATCATCGCCGTCCCGACCGTGCAGACGATCTTCAAGACGCAGGGCGCGGCGCGCGCCGATGCGCTCCAGGTCGAAGTCATCGGACATCAGTGGTGGTGGGAGTTCAAGTATCCGCAGTACAACGTCACCACGGCGAACGAGGTGTATCTGCCGATCGGACGCACGGTGAACTTCGCGCTTCACACGCACGACGTTCTGCACGCGTTCTGGATTCCGGGGCTCGGTGGCAAGCGCGACGTCGTCAACAATCGCACGAACCACCTCTGGTTCACTCCCGACTCGACCACAGAGGACGCGTTCAACGGATACTGCGCGGAGTTCTGCGGCATATCTCACGCGAACATGCGGTTCCGGGCCTACACGGTGACGCCGGAACAGTTCGCGAGCTGGATCGCGCACCAGCAGAGTCCCGCGGTGTTCAACCCAACGCCGGCTCCTCCGCCCGCCGCAGCCGGGGCCGCGGGCCCGGGAGCAGCCACCGCGACGAAGACCGGGACAAAGGCCCCTGCTCCGCCCCCGCCGAGTCAGACCGCGGCCGCTCCCGTCTCGGCGACGCCAGTGCAGGCAGGCTTCGTGTCGTTTCCGCGCGAGCGGATGCCAGCGCATGCAGTGCCCCAGACTCCGATTCCGGCTTCGGTTGCTTTTGATACGACGCTCAAGGGCGATCCGGCCAACGGCGCGACGCTCGTCTCGCGCGGGGCCTGTATCGGATGTCACATGATCCAGGGCGTGCCGGGAATGGTCGCGCAGATCGGACCGAACCTGACCCACGTCGGGAGCCGCCTGACCATCGGAGGCGGATTGTTTCCCAACGATGTGCGGCACTTGGGCTCCTGGATCAAGAATTCGCGCGCGATGAAACCTGGCGTCACGATGCCCACGCTCGGGAAAGGACAGTACGACCCGGTTTTGAAGGAGAGGATCTCGATCGGGCTCACCGATCAGCAAGTGGCCGATATCGTCGCCTATCTGCAGAGTCTGAAGTAACGACGGAACTGGAGAGCTAACGAATGGCAACCGCCGCAACCGCACCAGCTGCCGCTCACACTGGATACGAATCCGAGAGTGGGATTTGGAGCTGGCTCACCACGGTTGATCACAAGCGCATCGGCGCGCTGTACCTGTATACCGCGCTCCTGTGGTTCCTGATTGGCGGCTTGGAAGCGGTGATGATCCGCATCCAGCTGCAGGGACCCAACGGCCGGTTCGTTTCCGCGGAGACGTACAACCAGCTGTTCACGATGCACGGGACGACGATGATTTTCCTCGTCGTGATGCCGTTGTCCGCGGCGTTTTTCAATCTGCTCATCCCACTGCAGATCGGCGCGCGCGACGTGGCGTTCCCGCGGCTGAACGCGTTCAGCTACTGGGTCTATCTGTTCGGCTCGATCTTCATGAACGCGTCGTGGCTCATCAAGTCGGCACCGGACGGCGGCTGGTTCGGCTACGTGCCGCTGACAAGCACGTACTCGCCGGGACTGAACATCGATTTCTGGGTGCTCGGTCTGCAGATCCTCGGCGTGTCCTCGCTCGCCGCGGGATTCAACTTCATCACGACCATCATCAACATGCGAGCGCCCGGCATGCACTTCATGCGCATGCCGATCTTCACGTGGATGGCGTTCATCGTGCAGTTCCTGTTGGTGCTGGCGTTCCCCGTGATCACGATCGCGCTGGTGTTCCTACAATTCGATCGTTTTTTCGGAACGCAGTTCTACGAAACCGCGGCCGGTGCCGATCCACTGCTCTGGCAGCATCTCTTCTGGATCTTCGGGCATCCGGAGGTCTACATCCTGATTCTCCCCGCGTTCGGACTCGTCTCCGAGGTGCTGCCGACGTTCTCGCGGAAGCCGTTGTTCGGCTACCCCGTGATGGTGTACTCGGGGATCCTCATCGCGTTTCTCGGTTTCGGCGTGTGGGCGCACCACATGTTCGCGGTCGGCATGGGTCCGATCGCGGACACGTTGTTCGCGGTGACGACGATGCTCATCGGGATTCCGACCGGCGTGAAGATCTTCAATTGGATCTTCACGATGTGGGGGGGCGACATTCGCTTCACGACGGCGATGAAGTTCGCCATCGCGCTGGTCGCGCTCTTCACGATCGGCGGCATCTCGGGCGTGATGCACGCGTCGCCACCGGCCGACCTGCAGCAGACCGACACGTACTTCATCGTCGCGCATTTCCACTACGTGCTGTTCGGTGGGTCGATGATGGGCCTCTGGGCGGGCGTGTACTACTACTACCCGAAGCTCACGGGCCGCATGTTGAGTGAGCGACTCGGGACCTGGCATTTCTGGCTCACGTTCATCGGGATGAACCTCACGTTCATGCCGATGCACTGGTCGGGATTGCTCGGGATGCCGCGTCGCACGTGGGTGTATGACGCCGGTCAGGGCCTCGAGATCTGGAATCTCATGAGCTCCATCGGCGCGTACATCCAGGTGGCCGCCGTCCTCGTCGGCTTCTACAATCTGATCCGCGCGTGGCGCGGCGGCCCACCGGCCGGAAACGATCCCTGGGGCGCGCCGACCCTCGAGTGGTCGATTCCGTCGCCGCCCCCCGAGTACAACTTCGCGACGATTCCGACAGTGACGTCACGATATCCCCTGTGGGATCGCAAGAGCCCGGAGCTGACGCGGGAAGTGCCGCACACGCGCGAAGGGGAGCGCGCCATCAACGTCGACATCGCGGGCAAGCACGTCGGTCACATCGATCACGCCATCGGCAACCCGCCGGGCTCTCGCGCAGGGATGCCCTCCGCGTCCATGCAGCGGATTCCGAGCGCGAAGGAGCTTGGCATTCCAATGCCGAATCCGTCGATCAAGCCGCTGCTCGTCGCCCTGTTCATGACGCTCATGTTCGCGTGCATGCTCTTGATTCACAAAGGCAAGACCCAGCTCGCGATCGCTGGGATCATCACCTGCGCCTCGTTGATGACGATCTCACTCTATAGCTGGCTCCTCACGCCGCTGGAGGACGAGCACTAATGGCCACATCAGCCGTCGTCGGCCACGGGGGTGCTCACGCGACTCATGGTGGCCATCCGCCGACCACCACGGGACTGGACCATCGCAAGATCGCGATCTGGGCCTTCATCGGCTCGGAGTGCATGCTCTTCACGTCGCTGATCTCGACGTATCTCGTCTACAAGGGACGCAGCGTCAGCGGACCGTTCCCGCACGAGGTGTGCAATCCGCCGCAGTGCGCCACGACGCTCAAGCCGATCCTCAATATCCCGGTCACGTCGATGTCGACGTTCGTCTTGCTGATGTCGTCGCTCGCGATGGTATTGGCGCTGGCTGCGGTCGAGAACAAGGACAAACCCGGATGGGCGGGGGCGGGATGGTGGGCTCGGCAGCTCGAGTCGTCCAAGCTCTGGCTCATGGTGACCGCCATTCTCGGCGCGACGTTCCTGGGCTTTCAGGCATTCGAGTTTACGTCGTTCGTGCATGAAGGACTCACGATCCGGAAGAACCTTTTCGGCTCGTCGTTCTTCACGCTCACCGGGTTTCACGGAGCGCACGTCACCGTCGGTGTGCTCTGGCTGCTGACGCTTTTCGCGATCGACGTGAGACGCGGCCTGGGACCCAAGGACGCACTGCTCGTCGACATTTCCGCGCTGTACTGGCACTTCGTTGACGTCGTCTGGATCGCGATCTTCACGCTCGTTTACCTCATCCGCTAAGCGACGATGGCTCACGACACGCACGATTCCGGGCACGCAAGCCACGTGGACCACGCGGCACTGGGCGAGGTGCACGAGCATCCGACCTGGAAGCAGTACAAATGGGTGGCGCTGATCCTGACCGTCATCACGGTCGTCGAAGTCTGGGTCTATTACATCCCGTCGTTCGTGGCGTCTCGCCTGTTCATCCCGGCGCTGCTGATCATGTCCGCGGTGAAGTTCGCTATCGTCGTGATGTTCTACATGCACCTCAAGTACGACCACAAGCTGTTTCGCGTGCTCTTCACTGGTCCGCTGACGATCGCGATCCTGACCCTGATCGTTCTGCTCTTCCTCTTCGGTCATCTCGCGATCCACGCCGGCTAGGATCGCAGGCTATGCCGGGACCACACGCTCTCCTGCCGCTGTTGCATGTGGGGGCGAGCATCAGTTGGACGAGCTTTACGGTGCACTGGTCGACGGTCGTCGGGTTGGTGTGTTTCGCCGGCTTGTATGAGTGGCGTGCCCGCAAAAGCGGGATGGGAAATGGGGATGGGCGCCCATTCCGCCGTTCGTTGTTCTATGCCGGCCTCGCCGTCCTCTTTCTCTCCCTCAACGGCTGGCTACACGACCTCAGCGACTACTATCTGTTCAGCGCGCACATGGTGCAGCACCTCATCCTCACCATGCTGGTGCCTCCGCTGTTGATCGCTGGAACGCCAGGATGGATGCTGCGACCGCTCCTGGCGCATCGCGTGACCGGCAGTGTCGCGCGATTCGTCACCAGACCGAAAGTGTGCTTCGCGACATTCAACCTTGTCCTCGCGGGGTGGCACCTGCCGCCGCTGTACAACGCCGCAATGGCGCATCACGGGATTCACATCGTCCAGCACCTCATGTTCCTCGCCGCCTCGGTGATGCTGTGGTGGCCGATTCTGAGCCCGTTGCCAGAATTGCCGCGGCTCTCGTACCCGATGCAGATGCTGTATCTGTTTCTGACGAGCATCCCCATGTCGGTCGTTGCGGTGTACATCACGTATGGCGGCACGCTGCTCTATCCTGCCTATGCGGGCGCTCCCAGGATCGCCGGCATTACGCCACTGGAGGATCAGCTGCTCGGCGGCCTCATCATGTGGATCCCCGGCGGGCTCGTCATCCTGGGTGTGATTTCGGTCATCTTCTTCCGTTGGCAAACGCACGGCGCCGAGGACTCCGTAGCCAGCGCCCAGGTTGACTGGCATCCTGTTGCCGGGGCGTAGCAGACTCGACGTATCGCGGGAGCCGTCCAAGGCGTCCATCGGGAAAGCCGCCGCCTTCTTCTTGCAACGAGAAGCCGTATGAGCGCGACGCTCACACCACCAGTCGAAGCGCAAACACCTCGAGGGAACGCCGGCCCTACGTCGGGAACGGCGGCTCCCAATACGCGCGAGCGACTGTTGTCACTCGATGTCTTCCGCGGACTCACGGTCGCCGGGATGTTGCTCGTGAACGACCCGGGCACTTGGAGCGCGATCTATCCGCCGCTTGAGCATGCGCCGTGGCACGGATGGACGCCCACGGATCTCATCTTTCCTTTTTTTCTGTTCATCGTCGGTATCACGACGCAGCTGTCCGTCGATGCGAGACGCGCGCGCGGTGACGACGATTCCGCCATCCAACGGCAGATTCTGAGACGCGGCGCGCTGATTTTTCTCTTCGGGTTTCTCATCAACGGTTTTCCCTTCTTCACGTGGGGATCCGTCGACGGCGTAGCCGATCCCACCTTCGGGCAGCGCATCGTCGATCGGCTGCTGCACTGGCGGATCTTCGGCGTGCTGCAGCGCATCGGTCTCGCGTACATCGTTTCCGCCCTCATCGCGACGCGCGCGCGTGTGCGCACGCAGGTCATCGTCACGGCGGTTCTGCTGTTCGTGTATTGGATTGTCATGACCGTGCTGCCCGTGCCCGGCACCCAGGGCGTCCCCGGCGCGCTACTTCTTGGCAAACCCGAGACGACGATGGCGGCGTACTGGGATCGCGTGCTTCTCGACTGGAGCCGATTCGGGCTTGGGAATCACTTGTGGGTGAACGGCGTCACGTGGGATCCGGAAGGGCCTCTCTCCACTACGGGCGCCATCTGCACCGCACTGTGTGGCAATCTCGCGGGGCGTTGGATCGCCCTGCGACGTCCATTGATGGAACGCGTGTCCGGCCTTTTCGCCGCCGGCGCGATTGCGATGATGGTGGGATTGATGTGGCACTGGTCTTTTCCCATCAACAAGAATCTTTGGACCGGCTCGTACGTGGTCTTCACGGCCGGGATGGCGAGCCTTTCACTCGCAACCATCATGTGGCTCGTGGACCTGCAGAACTGGCGTTGGTGGACCAAGCCATTCGTGATCTATGGCGTGAACCCGATGGTCGCGTTCGTCGGTTCGGCCGTGATGGCTCGACTGATCTACTCGATTCTCAAAGTCGAGTATCATGGACAGAGGATCTCGCTGCAATCCGCGATCTATCAAAGCGCATTTGCGTCGTGGCTTTCGCCGATCAACGCGTCTTTGGCTTTCGCGGTGACGTTTGTATTGTTCTGGTTCGCTGTGCTCGCGCTGCTCTATCGTCGAAACATCGTTCTAAAGGTTTAACGCATTCCGATGCTGGAACGCGAGTTGCCTTGCTTGCCACGCATGCGGGCACAAACCGCTTGCGTGGATTCTCGCCGTGTGCTCCTCCTGGGAGCGCCGCTCATTCTCTTCGGACTCCTCGGGCCCGTGGCGCGCGCTCAGGGAATCCCGGAGCAGACGGTCGCGTCCTCCGTCCGATCCGTCGGCGAGGGGTCCAGCAAGTCCGCAGTCACGACGCCGCCGCAAAAAAAGCGCGCGCCACCGCGACGCCGTACCGCGGGTCCGCGCCGCACTCCTGTCCGGACTGCAAGAGCGGCCGCGCCAGTTGGACCGTCGTGGACATCCCCGCGCTCCGCATCGGCGTTGGCCACCGACTTGGGAACGATCTTGAACGGCCATACGCGCGGCGGCGCGTGGGGCGTGCTCGTGATGTCGGTCACTCGTGGAGACACACTGTTCTCCGAGCAGCCCGACCTCCTGCTGAAGCCCGCGTCGACGATGAAGCTCATGACGACGGCAGTGGCGCTCGAGAAGCTCGGACCCGACCACACGTTCGAAACGAAGGTGCTCACCGACCGCGGCGCTAACAACGGCGAAGTCGGCAACCTGTATTTGAAGGGCGGCGGCGACCCGACGCTGTCGCTGCGTTTTTGGCAAGGCGAGTCGCCGATGGATGCGCTCGCGCGACAGATTGTCGCGGCAGGCGTGCGACACGTGCGCGGCGATATCGTCGGTGACGAAAGTGCCTTCGACTCGCAGCGCATCCCGGTGGGATGGAAAACGAGCTATTTGATGTCGGCATACGCGGCGCCGGTATCGGCGCTGTCGCTCAATGAGAATCTCGTCTGGATCGTCGCGCGCCCTGTCGAAGGCAAGGCGGTCGTGGAGCTGGATCCGCCGAGCACCGCGCTGCCGATCTCCAGCACCGTCAAGGTGATCGGAGGCAGCGGTGGTCGTATTGTCGCCCGCCGAAGCGGCAACGGCATCGCCGTGAGCGGTACGATCGGCGGACGCTCGGCACCGCGGCGCTACTCGCTCGTCGTGCAGGAGCCGCCAACATTCGCGGCCGGCGCGTTGGACGCGTCACTGCGACGAGCCGGCGTGCAGGTGGATGGGCAGCTCAAGACCGGCGTGACGCCCGAGAACTCGGCGTCGGTGGCCGAGATTCGTTCACTGCCCCTCGCGAACATCGTGTCATACATGAATCGCGAGAGCATCAACCACTTCGCCGAATTGTTGTTTCGCGATGCCGCGCGAGAGACCGGGAGGCAGGGTACGGCAGGCGCGGGACTCGAGACGCTGAGGGAGTTCCTCGTGACGAAGGCAGGCGCGCGCGCGGAAGACATCCGCGTCGCCGACGGCAGCGGCCTCTCGGAGGCCGACTCACTCACCGCACGCGCGATGGTGCAACTGCTCGCGTACGCGCACCGCGCTCCCTGGGGCACGACCTTCCATGCGTCGATGCCCGTCGCCGGTGAGTCGGAGCTGCTTCAGCGCCGGATGCGTTCGACTCCCGCGCAGGGAAACCTCCACGCCAAGACCGGCACCACGAACACCGTGATCTCGCTCGCGGGCTACGTGACGGCGCTCAACGGCGAAGTGCTCGCGTTCGCGTTCTTCTACAATGGCCGCGATCGGTGGAACGCCAAAGCGACGATGGATCGCATGGGGCCCACGCTCGCGAACTTCTATCGCGACTAGTCGCCGATCTGGCGGACCTTGATGCCCCGCTTCGCCAGCTCGGCAATGTAGAGCTCGGGCGGCATCGCCTCGTCTGGAGTGAGCACGCCGGCGCCCGACACCTGTTCCCGAACCTGCATCATGCCGGTGATGGCCAGCGAGAATCCGGTGGTGCGTTCCATGGCGCTGATTCCGTGCTCGGGATCGTAGTAGTCGAGGAGCTCCCACGCGATTGTCTTGGCCTTGCCATTCTTCGTGCCCTGCGCCGCCACGCGCAGCGCGACAAGGTCGCGTCCGTGCGGCTTCCGGAGCCGGGGACCGACAATCGCCATGAACGCGTCCCGAGGCACGATGTGATGTCCCTTCACGTCGATGGAC
>Ga0070696_100003290_pt1 | contig 10787 bp, 9 predicted proteins | sample KBSK1253metaG_FD_65474 | JGI IMG/M metagenome (GOLD analysis project Ga0070696, IMG submission 65474) | Corn, switchgrass and miscanthus rhizosphere microbial communities from Kellogg Biological Station, Michigan, USA - KBS K1-25-3 metaG | ecosystem: Host-associated > Plants > Roots >... | reverse complement strand
CCGAGGAGGTCTCGAGCGACGAGCTCCGTGTCCCGCGCGTAGAACTCGGGCGGCAGGACTCGGGCGGCCATTCTTCTCGAACGCCGCGCAGCTGGCGCGGCGCGAGCGGTCACTCGTCGTCGCTCTTGGAAGCGGACTTCTTGGCGCGCGCGCGGGTCGGGCGTTTGCTGCCGCGCGAAACCGGTGCGGCCTCGGCGGCCTCTGGAGGTGAAGACGCGGCGGAAACACGGCCGCGCTTCCGCGAGCTTCGCTTTTTGGGCAACTCAGCCGGCGGCTCCTCTGCGCCGTTCTCACTCCCGACGTCGGACGGCATCGCGACGATACCCACCGACAGCAACTCCGGCGGCAACAACGACGAACGGGCACGACCACCGGAACCGCGGCCGCGAAGCGAGAGACGCGCTGGCAGGCTGGTCTCGGCGGATCGTGGAGCTGGCGGTGGCTGCGACTTGGCCAGCTGCTCACTGACCGACGGCGCCGATTCGGCGCGCGCTACTTCGAAGTCGTCGCCGCGACGCCGAAGATCGACCACGTCGGCGTCGTGAGCATCCTTCAGAATCCGAATGAAATTCCGTTCGCTCAGACTCTCACTGTCGCGGCCGAGCAAGGCACGCGCGCGGTCACGCACGGCCGATGCGCGTACGGAGTCGTCGTTTTGCGCAAGAGACGCGACGGCCCGCCGAAGCAGATCGAATGCTTCGTCTCGGGTGAGGCGCTCGCCAGCGGTGCCAGGACCCCCTCCCGCCGCATCTGGCCGGCTGGCCTGAATCGGGACGGAAGGCGGCGTCACCGAGGTTGCCGTCACCTCGGGCGCGCGTGGAGCTGGCTCGCGGTCGCGACCGGCCCCTCCCCGGCCTCGTCCGCCCCGACCCCTGCGACTGCGTCCGCGCTCGGCACCCGGGCGCTCCGCCGCGATGGCGAGGGAGGGACGTTCATCGCTGACTTCGAGCGTCCGCTGGGACTCCGATGACTTGTCCGCCGATGCGTCCGCCGGCACCGCTCCAGCGATGTCGACTTCGAGCTGACCGTTCTCGAGGCGGCGCGCGGTCAACAGCCCCTTGTTTGCCGCTTCCTGGCAGAACTTCGAGAACTTGCTGATGCCGAGGTTCTTCTCGTCGAAAGAGGGGTCGATCTCCTGCATGACCTGTTTGAGCCGATCCGACCGCATGACGTCGTTGTTCTGCTTCATGCGCGTGATGGCTTCTTTCACGAGCTCCCAGGGATCGTATTTGCGCGAAGGCTCTTCGTCGGAATTCTTGATGAGGCCGGCGAGGGCGTTGTAGCTGTAGTACTCGTCGCAGTTCTGGACGAGCAGGTCGCTGGACGACTCGCGAATACCGACACCGATGACGTACTTGCCGTATTCCTTGAGCTTGATCACGAGGCTCGAGAAATCCGAGTCGCCGGACAGCAAGATGAACGTGCCGATCTCGGGGCGCGTAAACACGAGCTCGAGGGCGTCGATGGCGAGCCGGATGTCCGTCGCGTTTTTCTTGGACGAGCCATACGCCGGCGCGAAGATCAGGTCGATCGACGCCTCTGACAGCGGGACGATGTACTGGGGATACCGCCGCCAGTCAGCGTATGCGCGCTGGACGGCGACCTTTCCCTTGATGATGTCGGAGGAGAGGAGGTTGCGAAGCTCCTTTCCGAGATCCGACCGAATTCCCATCGTGACGTTGTCGAAGTCGATGAGAAGCGCCGCGTTGGGCGCGTGATGGAGCGGAGTCGGTGTTGCGTGCGGCGCGGAGTGGGCTCCAGGGCCCCGGTGCACTAAGGCGCTCTGCGAACGCGTGGGTTCGCGGCGCTGGTGACGATGATTCATGCCTTCGATAATGTAGCGTTCCGCGTAATATCACGTAAGTCTCACTCCCCCAATGCCTTCAAAATGACGCGCTTGGGCCGCTTGCCATCCCACTCACCGTAGAACACCCGTTGCCAGGGACCCAGGTCGAGACGGCCCGATGTTACGGGGACGATGACCTCGTGGCCGATGGTCAAAGATCGGAGGTGGGCGGCGGCGTTGTCCTCGCCTGTGCCTTTGTTGTGGCGGTAGCGGTCAGGCTCCCAGGGCGCGATGTCGTTCTCCAGCCAGTCGAGAATGTCTTGCCAAAGTCCGGATTCATGATCGTTCACGAAGACGGACGCCGAGATGTGCATCGCCGAGACCAGCACCATGCCTTCATCGATCTGCGCGGCGGCGCGGCAGTTCTCGACCTCGTCCGTGATGTCGATGATCTCCTGTCTGCGTTTCGTGTTGAAGGTGAGATATGACGTGTGGGCTTTCATGGCGGTGTCTTCACGAGAAGGGGGGAAGCGATGTCGGGTGGTTGTGAAGATTTCGTGCCCATATGTTACGCCCCTTCGCCCACGAGAGGTCATTTGGGGGAGGAGCGCATGTGAGGCGGATTGATTTCCGCAGTCGTCTATTCCTGATCCTGTTGTTCTTCGCGCTCGTGCCATCGATCGTACTCGCGGCAGCGTGGGCCGCGAGCTGGCTGGTTCTGCCGTACACGAGCACCGCCGCAGCCTGGGATAGCGCCGCCGCCACGGGCGCGCGCGCGCTGACCGTTGCGCGCTCCCACAAGCTTTCGCCGAGTGACTCGGCGGCGGTCGTGGACCACGAAACGGCGCTCAAGGAGAGTCAACTGCGCTCCAAGCAGGCGGGGTTTCTCTTTCAACGCGCGTGGGTGCTGGGGGCGCTGGCATCCGTGTTGGCGTTGGGACTGCTGTACCTGGTCGCGTCTCGTGTCGCAGGTCATTTGAGTCGCAGTCTGAGCCGGCCGGTGCAGGAGTTGGTGGGCTGGACTGAGCACATCACGCGGGCGGAGCCACTCCCTCAGGGAGAGGCGGCGCGTGGCGCGCCGGAGTTCGCGGTGCTGCGCGACCGAATGCGGGAGATGGCGGAAGGCCTCGAGCAGGGCAGACGAGCGGCGCTGGAGTCGGAACGGCTCTCGGCGATGCGAGAGACCGCGCGGCAGGTCGCGCACGAATTGAAGAATCCGCTCACCCCGATTCGCTTCGTCGTCGAGCGGCTTCGTCGCGAGGCACCGGCCGAACTGCAGGAGAGCGTCGACGTCTTGGCGGTGGAATCCGCGCGACTGGAAGAGCTCGCGCGTAGCTTTGCGCAGTTCGGCCGCCTGCCGGAGGGACCCCGCGCGGCCGTGGATCTAGGTGAGCTTGCGCGCTACACCGCGCGATCGTCGGTTCCACCGGCCATGCGGCTGGATATTTCGGTCGGCGAGGATCTCCCGCTCATCTCCGGGCACCACGATGCGCTGGCGCGAGCGCTGTCGAACGTGATGATCAACGCGGTGGAGGCGTGCCGGGACGGAGGGTCGATCTCGGTGGACGTGAGCCGTATCGCCCGCAACGGCGAGTCGGCCATCGCGTTGTCCGTTCGCGATACAGGGTGTGGGATTCCGGCAAATCGCCTCGCGCGAATCTGGGAACCCTACGTTACGTACAAGTCAGGAGGTACTGGCCTCGGCCTCGCCATCGTTCGGCAGACGATTCTCGCGCATGACGGCGAGGTCACCGCCGACAGCGAGCCGGGAAAAGGCACCACCATCAGTTTCATCTTTCCGCTGAGTGACGCGTTACCGAAATCCAACGCCGAGCAAGGTTGATGCAGATAGGCGCACTCGATTCACTGCCCCCTCCAATGCTCGTCGCCGTCATCGGCACGGTGACCTGGGCGATCGTTGCGATCGTTCTCGGGCTGCCCATCGTCCGGTCATGGATGCGACGGCTCGAGCAGCGAAGCAATCCGGCCATGCCGACGGACGTGTCCGCGCGGCTCGCCCGGATCGAAGCCGCGGTCGATTCCATCGCGCTGGAAGTCGAGCGGATTTCGGAGAACCAGCGCTTTCTGACGAAGCTCCAGACGGAGCGCGTCCCGTTGTCTGCGGGCGACAACCCCGCCACGCGCCAGCGCTGATTCGGAGCGACATGCCGACCGTCCTCATCATTGACGACGAACCGAATATCCGGCGCATGGTCGGCGCGCTGCTCGGCGCCGAAGGGTACGACGTGCGCGACGCGTCGGATGGCGCCGCCGGCGTCCTGCGCGCGAGCGAACATGAGCCCGACGTGGTGCTGCTCGATCTCATGATGCCGGGCGATCTCGACGGTCTGGGCGCGCTGGAACGGCTGCGGGAAGAGATCCCAGATTCGCCCGTCGTGATGATGAGCGGCCGCGCGGGGCTCAGCGACGCGGTACGCGCGACGAAGCTCGGCGCGTTCACGTTCCTCGAGAAGCCGCTGACGCCGGAGGGGGTCGTGTTGGCGCTATCGTCGGCGATGGAGCTGCGGCGCGCGCGGCTCGAGGCACGGGCACTGCGCGCGGACCTTGGCCTCGCGGGAGAGATGGTCGGGGAGAGCCCGGGGATTCAGCGCGTGCGCGACCTCATCGCGCGCGTCGGACCCACCGATTCACGCGTGCTGATCACGGGCGAGTCGGGAGTGGGCAAAGAGCTCGTGGCCGCGGCCATTCACGGCGAAAGCGCGCGACGCGACCGGACGTTCGTGCGCGTGAACTGCGCGGCGATACCACGCGATCTCGTCGAGAGCGAGATGTTCGGCCACGAGAAGGGGTCGTTCACGGGCGCAACGGAGCGGCGTATCGGACGCTTCGAGCTCGCCCACACCGGGACGCTGCTGCTCGACGAGGTGGCGGACCTGGGTCCGGAAGCACAGGCCAAGCTCTTGCGCGCGATCGAAGCGCGTGAGATCGAGCGAGTCGGCGGCGGTCAGCCGATTCGCGTGGACGTCCGCATCATCGCCGCGACGAACAAGGATCTGAGCCGAGCGGTGAGCGAAGGTCGCTTTCGGGAAGACCTTTTCTTCCGACTCAACGTGATTCCGTTGAACGTGCCGCCGTTGCGGGAGCGGCCATCCGACATTCCACTCCTCGTGCGTCACTTTTCGGCTCTGCATAGCGTGCGCACGGGCCAGCCAACGCCGCGATGGACGAATGAAGCCGTCGGAGCGTTGTCGCGATATCGCTGGCCGGGCAATGTGCGCGAGCTGGCGAACATCGTGGAGCGGCTGTCGATTCTCCACGTGGGAGCGGAGGTCACCGAAGACGCGGTGCGCGGCGTGCTCCCGGTGGAACGCGCCCCGACCGCGACACCGCTCCCTGACCCGGCGGCACTGGACCACTCTCTCACGGACACACTCGACGAATACGAGAGAATGCTGATCGCTCGCGCGCTGTCGATGGCTGGCGGCAATGTCGCCGAAGCCGCGCGAAAGCTCAAAACGGATCGGCCGAATCTTTATCGGCGCATGCGACGTCTGGGGATTGGCAGCGCCGAGGAATGAAGTCGGAGGGACACAGAGGCTGCCACCGTTTGAGGACATGGCGATCTGCCGGTCCCCACGGCAAGATTCGCTAACTCACCTAGACTGAGTGCTTTCCATGCTTTGCGAGGGTGGGCACGGCGGCTGCTTTCGGCGGCTACCGACCAGACCTTCCGGAGAACGCATGCGTAGTCTCACCCGCACCTTCATCTTCGGCGTCGGCGCTATGCTGAGCACCGCCTTGGCTGGCGCGCAGGAACGCGACACCCCTGGCGATCGCGCCGGTCTGCCACGGGACGTGGCTCGCGAAGCAACGCGGTTGTTCAATGAAACCGCGGCGCTGCGATCGACGGGCCGGACCGAAATCGATGAGGATCGCGTCGTCGACGGCGACGTGGCCGTGCTCAACGGACCGCTGTTCATCAGTGGACGCGTGAAGGGACGCGTGCTGGCCATCAACAGCGACGTGATCCTGCGGCCAAGCGCGCGCATCGACGGTGACCTGCTGGTTGTCGGCGGGGAGGTGGAAGGCCGTCACAGCGCGTTCGTCGGCGGCGAGATTCGCATCTATCGACAGCAGTTGCAGTACGTGCAAGAGGGAGATCTCATCACGCCGGCGCGCAGCACGGTCACTCCCGACGAAGCCGGGTGGTGGCGGCGCTGGGAGCGCACGCATCGCAGCAGTGGCAGCAAGCTGCAGATCGCGAGCGCCGGTGCGTACAACCGTATCGAGGGGCTCCCGATCAATCTCGGTCCGCAGGTCTTCCAGAACAGCTACTGGGGAAGCGCTCGCCTGGACGCTTACGCCGTTCTCCGAACGGAGACGAGCTTCGAAGGTGAGAACGACGACATCGGCCACAATGTGAACGCCGAGGTCAAGCTCGGGAGACGCGGCGGCGTATTGCTCGGCGGACGCCTCTTCAACGTCATCGAGCCTACGGAGAACTGGCAACTCAACGATCTCGAAGCAGGATTGGCGTCCTTTCTGTTACGCCGCGACTACCGCGACTACTACGAGCGGCACGGCGGCCGTGTGCGCGCGGGATTCTTCGTGCGTCGCGGCGCCGAGGTCACGGTGTCGTACGGCGACGAGCGGTGGAGCGCGCGCACGGCCGCGAATCCGTTCACATTGTTCAAACAGCGAGCTGGATGGCGACCGAACCCCGGCTTCGACGAAGGACGCCTGCACCTGTTGAACGGCACTCTGCGCGTGGACACGCGGAACGACAACGAGAATCCGTGGTCCGGCTGGTTCGTCCTGGCGGATCTCGAGAACGGGATGGGCAGAATCACGAACCCCGCCCCGCGAGCGCCGCCCCTGTCGGCGACAGTGATTGGCGACATTCGATACGCGCGCGGCTTCGTCGATCTGCGGCGATACAACCGGATCTCGCCCGATGCGCAACTCAATTTTCGCCTGGTGGGCGGCGGCTGGCTCAATGGCGACCCGCTCCCGCTGCAGCGGCGCTTCGCGGTCGACGGTCCCGGCGCGCTTCCCGGCTACGATTTCCGGTCACCGGCGACGGCGGCGGCATTGAGCTGCGCGACCGGCTCTGTACCGGGGCTCCCCGGTCAATGCGACCGCATGGCATTGGGGTCGGTGGAGTATCGCGGCGACTTGCACATCGACCTGTTCACCGACTGGGACGACGATCACTACATGCGCCGGCATACCGACGGCGTATGGGTATTCTTCGCGGATGCGGGCCGTGGGTGGCTGGTGGGGACACCGACGGATTCCATCACGTTTCAGCGTGAGAAGCTTCCTCCGCTGTCGACGTTCAAGACGGACCTCGGCATCGGCCTCGAGTTCGACGTCATTGGCCTCTATGTCGCGAAAGCCATGAGCAGGCCGCGGGAGGCCACCAACTTCTTCGTGCGGATTCGCCATCGATTCTGAGTGACGTGCGCAAACGCTTTGGGCTAGCGGTTCTCTTTCTCAGCATCGCTTTCCCTCTCTCCGCGTCGGCGCAGAGAGGGCCGCAACTCGAAGTCTCCCCACTCGCCGCAAACTCGCCGCCCGCAGGAGCGACCGTGCGCTCCGCACGGCTGCTTGGCGATCGCCAGATGCGCGAGCTGCTCACGAACGGATTTCCCGCGGCGCTGCGTTTTCGCCTCGAGCTCTGGCGCGCCGGCGGCCTGTTCGACGACATCGAGGCGTCGACGGAGTGGGAAGTGCTCGTCCGGTACGAGCCGTACAGCCAGCAGTATTCCGTGGTGCGTCTTCAGGGGACGAAGGAGGCACCGCGTCGGCGGGAGAGCGTCGACGGCCTGTCCTCGCTAGAAGCCGCCGAGCGCGTGCTCGACGAACCCTTCCCGGTCGCGCTGCGGCCGAGCCGGCCGGGGACGCGCTACTACTACAACGTGGTGCTCGACGTCGAGACACTCTCGGTCAGCGACCTCGATGAGCTGCAGCGCTGGCTCAGCGGCGAGTTTCAGCCCGCGGTACGGGGCAAGCGCGCGCCGCTCTCCGCGTTGCGGCGTGGGTTCGGCACGTTGCTCTCGCGAGTTTTAGGTGGAGAAAAGCGGCACTACGAAGCGAGGTCCGTCAGCTTTCGCGCGTAGGCGGCTGAGCGCCGGCTAGTGACGGTGGTGGTGTTTGCCCGTCTCGTGGTGATGCTTGTGATCGTGGCCGCGAATCTCCGGATGGCGCGGCTCCCGATGATGCGGCTCGGGCATGCGCTGCTCGAGCGCCTCGAGCTGATGCAGCACCTGGTCACCATAGAAGGTGCGGATGTAGCGCGCCTGAATCGCGGTGAGCCGGCGCACGGCCCAGCTGAGGTGCACGAAGTGCGGCTCGATCGGGTGGGTGAGCGGATGCATTCCGATCTCTTCCGGGAGGCGATTGCCTTTGCGCGTGTTGCACGGGCTGCACGCGGTAATCACGTTCGTCCAATCGTTGGTTCCGCCACGCGACAGCGGCACGAGATGGTCGCGGGTGAGCGCCTCCCGCGGTTTGAACTCCGTCATGTGGCGACCGCAGTACTGACAGCGATACTGATCGCGCGCGAAGAGGAACGTGTTCGTGACGTGGCGGCGGAATCGCCGCGGGACGTGAACGAACCGCGTCAGGCGGATGACGGCTGGCCGCGGAATGGTCAGCCGCTCCGACCGCACGAGGCGATCCTGATCGGCCTCGATGATCTCGGCTTTGCCGTCAATCACCAGGCGTAGGGCGCGCTTCATCGGAACCATCGTCAATGGCTCGAACGAAGCGTTCAGCGCCAAGCACCCTAGAATCACAACTTTAAGCTACGGTTGTTTGCAGGGCTCTACAAGAGAACGCGATCGTAACGCGTTCTGATACCACTGGTTTGACGACAGTTAACGGGCTGCCGCAACCGGCTCCGGCACCATGGTGAGCCATCCGTGGCGATCCGGAATCTTGCCGTGCGCGATGCCGAGATATTCGCGCTGAATGCGCTGAGTAATCGGACCGGGCCGGCCCTCTCCGACGTCGATGCGATCGACCGACCGGATCGGCGTGATCTCCGCCGCTGTTCCACAGAAGAACAGCTCGTCGGCGATGTAGAGGAGCTCGCGCGGCATGACTTGCTCGCGGACCTCGATGCCGAGGTCCTTCGCAATCGTGATCACCGAGTTCCGAGTGATGCCGTTGAGAATCCCGGCGGCCAGCGGCGCCGTGAAGAGACAACCGTCGCGGACCACGAACAGATTCTCGCCACTGCCTTCGGCGACGAAACCGAATGAATCGAGCATGATGCCTTCGGCGTACTCGTCCTGCTTCGCTTCCATCTTGGACAGCTGCGAATTGAGATAGTTGCCGCCGGCCTTCGCCATCGTCGGGAACGTTCCAGGAGCGGCTCGTCGCCAGCTGGAGACCCGCACATTGACGCCGTTCGACACCCCTTCGTGGCCGAGATACGTGCCCCACTTCCACGCGATGATGAAGACCTCGATGGGAACCCCGGCGCCGTACACGCCCATCTGTTCGCCGGTGCGGAGGACGAGCGGGCGGATGTAGCACTCGCGCAGATCGTTGCCGCTCACGGTGTCGGACATGGCCTGCACGAGCTCATCGATCGAGTAGCTGATCGGCATGCGGTAGATGCGACAGGAGTCCAACAGCCTGCGCATGTGCTCGCGGGCGCGGAAGATCGCACCACCGGACGGCGTCTCGTAGCAGCGCACCCCCTCGAACACGCTCGAGCCGTAATGGACGACGTGACTCATGACGTGAATGGTCGCGTCTTCCCAGTTCACCAGCTGCCCGTCTCGCCAGATCTTTTGCGTGCGGCCGTTCACCGCTTTTGCCATTTGGGTCGTCCGAAAAGGATGCCTCGGTTGAGTTTAACCGGGGTGGCAAAGTCGCGCTAACTGCCTGCGTGGTGACCGGTGCGGGTCCGCTCAGACGGCCCCGCGTCGGCTTGCGTATTGCTGCGCGCCCATTCGCGCATCAGGACCGCGGTGGCTTCAACGCGCGATGGCAAATCCGCATCGACGTTCAGCAGTTTTCCGTCGCGCACCAGTTCGCGTCCGGCGACGGCCACGAAAGAGGCGGCGGTCCCGGGCAACGCGAAGATCGCCGCAGCTTCGGGATCGTGCACCGGCTGCGCCGCTCCGTCGAGCGGGAACGCGGCGAGGTCGGCGCTCTTTCCCACGTCGAGCGAGCCGATCTCGTTCTCGAGGCCGAGTGCCATGGCGCCTCCAAGTGTGGCGAGGAAGAGCGCGTCGCGCGCGCAGAGCGCGTCGTGCCTCGCCACACGGGCTCGTTGCGCCAGAAGCGCGGCGCGCGCTTCGGCAAGGACGTCCATGCGATTGTTGCTGGCCACGGAGTCGGACCCGATGCCGACCGTGATGGCTGCATCCAGGAGCTCGAGCAGCGGCGCCGTTCCGTGCCCGAGCTTCGCATTCGAGATCGGACAATGCGCGACGGGAGCGGAGCTCAGAGCGATCGCTTCGATGTCGTGTTGGTCGACACGCACGCAATGAATCAGTAGAGGCCGAGCGTCGAGCACCCCAGTTTTTCGCAACACTTCGATGCTCGAGCGTCCGCGCGGCACGACGGTGATTCCTCGTTTCCGGAGACCGGTGGCGAAGACCCCGTCGCCGTCCTCGACCAGCTGCCGCTCGGTCTCGCTTTCCGCGATGTGAACCGCGACTGGCAACCCTTCACGCTTCGCGTACTCCGCGACGGCCGCATACAGCGCATCGCTCACGGTGTACGGCGCGTGTGGCGAGACGCCGATGCGCACCAGTGACGTCTGGCGCGGTCGCGCGGCGTCGACTTTCTCGCGAAGGCCGTCCATCGACGCGATGCACTGCGCCGGATCGGGACCGAAGACCTCCTGATACATGATGCCGCGCACGCCGGCCTCCAGCATCGCGTCGAACGCCACGCCTGAGTCGCAGGTGTCGGCGTACGTCGTGATCCCATGGCGAACGCCCTCCACGAGGCCGAGCCGAGCCGCGTCCAGCATCCGATCCCGATCGAGCACGGCTCGCTTCACGGCGTTGAGACG
>Ga0070696_100003289_pt1 | contig 10788 bp, 9 predicted proteins | sample KBSK1253metaG_FD_65474 | JGI IMG/M metagenome (GOLD analysis project Ga0070696, IMG submission 65474) | Corn, switchgrass and miscanthus rhizosphere microbial communities from Kellogg Biological Station, Michigan, USA - KBS K1-25-3 metaG | ecosystem: Host-associated > Plants > Roots >... | reverse complement strand
CAAGCCGATTACCTGGTTGAACGTCACCGGCGAGTGGGGCCCGGACTACAGGTCGCCGGAACGAGCCGCGATGGGCAGTATCTACTCGCAGCGTATCGGCGGCGTGGCTCTCATGACCGAGTACGTGATCGACCAAGTGACAGCCGGTCTCGTGCCGGCACCAGACTTCCTGTCTGCCCCTGTTCCGGCCGGGGCTCGGTAAATTTCCGTGTTCACCGTCCCAGGGACCAACAACATCACCGCTGTCGCTCGTTCAGCCAAGGCCGTTGGAGTGTCGACCGTCCTGACCACGGCTGCGGCGGTGGACAGTGCCACCCACCTTGGGCAGAGCCGCGACAGCGCCGGGCTGCCAGATGGCCAAACGATGCTCGACATCGAGGACACGGATCTGCGCGGCGAGGACGAGCCGCTGCACGTATGAGAGCGATAGAGGGCAATGTCTCCAGACGCGGCCGGAATGGGACACGAGCTGGATGCCAGCGTCCCTGCGGAGATGGCGGTTTTTGACGACCTGCTTCGCGTTTTGTCCGAGGCGCTCGACGTACGTGAAGTGCTGCCTCGTGTCTCCGCCATCGTCAAGCGTGTGCTTCCGCATGACCGGATGTTCATCGGGTTCAATTCTCCGACCGGCAGCGAAGTGCATGCAGCATCGAACGACGATGGTCCGACGATCGATCGCGTACGGCTCGCCCAGCCCGCCAGCGTCGAGCCGGGTTTCAACCAGATCTTTGTCGATCTGACGCGCGAATCACTCGGTATCGTCGATCCGCCCGATCTGCAGGCGCGCCTGATCGCGGCCGGGTACCGGTCGGCGCTCGCCGTGCAGATGTCCGCGCGCGATCAGCTGTTCAGTGCGGCTTTTCTCTCCAGAACCGTAGGGGCCTTCACACCTCGTGATTTAGCGACGGCCCGGCGTGTCGCCGAACATCTCGCCCTCGCGCTGTCCCACGAGCAGTTGGCGGAGGCCGCTCGCCGTGTGGCGGAGGCGCAGGCACGCGCCGAGCGGCTGGAGCTGCGCGTCAAGTCACTGACGGAACTCGACTCGCGCACCAATCACGGTCGCGTCGTCGGCAAATCGCGGGAATGGAAGGACGTGCTGACAAAGGCCACGCAAGTCGCCGCGACAGATACCACGGTGTTACTGACTGGCGAGTCCGGCACCGGCAAAGAGGTGGTCGCGCGGTTCATTCATCGCGCGTCGCCACGCCAGAGCGGGCCGTTTGTCGGGTTGAACTGCGCCGCGCTGCCTGACCAACTGCTCGAAGCTGAACTCTTCGGGTACGAACGAGGCGCATTCACCGGTGCGCAGCAGGCAAAGCCAGGGCAGATTGAAATGGCCGCGGGTGGCGTGCTCTTTCTCGACGAGATCGGATCCATGACCCTTGGCGCGCAGGCGAAGCTGTTGCGCGTACTGCAGGAGCGCGAGTTCTCCCGTCTCGGATCGACGAGAGTGCAGAAAGCGAACGTCCGGGTAATTGCCGCGACCAATCGCGACCTTGCCAAAGCCATGCAACATGGTGAGTTTCGTGAGGATCTGTTCTACAGGCTGCAGGTGTTCGAGATCAGGCTCCCGCCGCTGCGCGAGCGTCCGGACGACATCCTGCCATTGAGCGAGGCGTTTCTCGAGGAGATCGGCCGGTCGTTTGGCCGGCCCCCGGCCGGGCTCACGCGGGATGCCCGTGACGCTCTGCTGCAACGCCGATGGCCCGGGAACGCGCGGGAGCTCCGCAATGCCTTGGAGCGCGCGGCTATTCTGAGCGAGAGTGGCCTGATCACCAGCGACCACCTGCCTTCGCAGTTGACTGTGAACGCGAATTCGTCGGGCGTGACTACTACGGATCTCCCGACGTTGGAGCAGCAAACGATTGCCAGCGTCATGAGCGAGGTCAAGGGAAACAAAGCGAAGGCCGCGAGACGCCTCGGCCTGAGCCGCACGCAGCTCTATCTCCGGCTGAAAAAGTACGGTCTCGTATAGCTGAGTGACCGTCGCGCGATTCACTTGGTAAGGAGCCGTCCTTCGCGCGCGACGAGCGCGACTCCGAAGCGTGCCAGAGGAGGCGGTGTGCGCGAATGTTCATCTGCGCGTTTCCACGCATCTCCGCGCGGACGCTGGTGGGTCCAGCCGCGCTCCGCCTTGGCATCACGTGACTGAATAGATGGAGTTTCCGCGCATCTGCGCGGTACGGGATAACCGGTCTCCGCCTTGCGATGCTACTGCCGCGGAGGTCATCTCCGCGAGCCCGGCCCTTCATTCCGTTCATCACGCGGCCCGCCGGCGAACCTTCGCTGGCGTCGGCAACGTCCCAATTTGGGAGGAGCGGTATCACGGTGAGAAGCCGGAAAGAAGATCGCCATGTTCGAACTGATTAGCGGTGAGCACCGTCAGGTACCGCACCGCGACATAGGGCCAATGCTCGTTTCCAGCGCCGTCCACCTGCTCGCGCTCGGCGCAATCATCGCAATCCCGCTGCTCTACATCGGCGCTGATTATCCGCAGGTACCGGACATGCTGGCGTTCGTAGTAGCCACTCCGGCACCGCCACCGCCTGCACCCCCGCCTCCAGCGGGCGGAGCGAAGTCAGCGGCCGCCAAGCCGGTGCCGACCAGCGGTCGCGACGCGGCACCGGTTGAAACGCCCACTGACATCGGGCCCGAAGCACAGATTGATTCCGGCATCGAGAGTGAAGTACCTGGGGGCGTCGAAGGTGGCGTACCGGGCGGCATCATCGGTGGTCTACCCCCGGACATTCCGCCGCCACCGCCTCCGCAGGTCGAGCGCGGCCCAATCCGCACCGGCGGCGAGCTGAAGGCGCCGGCGCTTGTCCGGCGCGTTGCTCCCGTGTACCCCGATCTCGCCGTGCGAGCGCAGGTGCAGGGCGTCGTGATCCTGGAAGCAGTGGTCGGCCGGGATGGCCGCGTCGAGGACGTGAAGGTGCTTCGCTCCATTCCCCTCCTGGATGCAGCTGCCGTAGATGCCGTGCGGCAGTGGCAATACTCTCCCCTGCTCCTGAATGGCAAACCCGAGCGGTTCATCGTAACCGTGACGCTGCGCTTCAACGTCGACAAGACATGAACGCGCGATGGTGAACATGTGATGCCGCTAGTCATGAACGGACCGGCTCATCGGCCCGGGCGGGCAATTGCCAAGATCGCGTACGAATACCTCGCTCGTCATCGGGAGCAGACTCGGGAGACGAGCCACAGAAAAGTTGCGTCGGTTGCTTCTGCCGAAACGATCGAGGCCGCGGTCGACGCCGCGTTTCGGGCGAGCCTCCGACGCGAGGAGGGCTACATCCCGCGACTGTCGCTCGCCATTCTCGCGCCCGAGGAGGCGGTACAACCGCTCCTGTTCGAAGAGGCCCTTCCGTTGACTCCTGGTAGCCTCGCCCGGTTATCACCTGGAGTAGCGCGTTCAGGACTCCACGTGGGCGTGTGGAACCTCCACGATGAGTTACATGCGTGGGGAACCGTCCGTTCGCTCCCGATCTCCTGTTGCGTGGTCGAGGTCGCAGCACCGGGATTGCTGGTGATCAAGTATCGCCAGAGCGAGCAATCACGCAAGCTAGTCAACCTGGCGGTACTCGAGGGTGATCAGATCAAAATCGTGGACGAACGTGCGTCGACGGCCGCCGACTGCCCTCAACTCGTCAGTTCACTGCTTGGATCTGACGCAACGTCGACGCTCGACTCCGTTGATGTGCTCGTGGAACTTGCTATCTCGATGCGTGCACATGGCCGTGGCGGAGCGCTCCTTGTCGTCCCCGGTGACAGCGAGCTGTGGCGAGAATCTATCGTGCATCCTTTGCCCTATGCAGTGAGGCCGAGGTTCTCCGCGCTCGGTGAGCTGGCAGAACAGTCGGGTGAGCGGCCGGATCGTCACGGGGACGATGACCTCAGCGCCGCCGTGGAGATGATCGGCGGCCTGACTGCGGTCGATGGCGCAACAGTGATCACCGATCAATATGAGTTGATTGCCTTCGGCGCCAAGATTGCGCGCCGTGACGGTCATCTGCGAGTCGAGCAAGTGATCGTCACTGAACCGATCGAAGACGCGGCGCCTGTCATCGTGCATCCGACGCAGCTCGGTGGCACCAGGCACTCCTCGGCCGTGCAGTTTGTTCACGATCAACCCAACACCATGGCGCTAGTGGCCTCGCAGGATGGGCGCTTCACCGTACTCTCGTGGTCTCGATCCAAGAACATGGTTCATGCGCATCGTGTCGAGGTTCTCTTGCTGTAAGTGCGACCGAAATGAAGCAATCGCGATTGTGAAGTCCTGCCACACAACCGGGACGATAGCCGATATTGCGGCCTGTCCCGCGCGCCTAATTCACTCCTCGCAGTCACGAACGGCTTCGACGCGAACGCGTCGAAGCCATTCACCCGCCGTCGATCCGCCTGGCGTACACTATGTCCGGCCGAGCCAAGTCCGAGGGCCTTGTCGTCGGATCTATAGCGGCTTGAGCTGCTCGTGGCCCGGTCAGAGCAGACGGTCCTTCTGGCGTCGGCGAGGTTTTGCGACGTGGTGAGTCGCCGGAATCAGAGGCGGCGCATCACGCTGCGCCTCCTCTCAGACCCCAGTGGCCGGCGTACGTCAGTTCGCAGAGATCTCCTTGACCGGAAACTTCTTGAACGCTTTGCCGACTGTCTTGATCACCTGCTTATCACGGTCGTTCCCAATCTCGTCAATGACCTGGGCACGGTACACCAGCTCGCCGGTGTCGCCTTCGATGACGTCAATAGTTACAGACTCTTCGAGAAATCGACTCGGCCACACGTCGCCGGCATACGGACCCCAATAACCCCAGGGACCGCCCCAGTATGCCCAGCGCCGGCTCCAGTCCCAGGGATAGGAATAGGTATGCCAGCCGGAACTCAGGACGACCGTTTGTTCGGTCTCGCGGCTCGAGATGCGAACGATCAGGTCCGCTCCGATGTCTGTCGCCTCCAGCCCGCGTGTCTGGAGCTCACGCGTGACGGCCTGATGGAGACGTTTCTCGGCGAGCGTGTTGTACTCGTCCACGACTCCGTCGGCAAGAATCGCTGGCTCCACCTCCACAGTGAATGTCTTGTATCGGCTGAAATCCTTGTGGCGATCGAAGTCAACGCGTGTGTCCGCTGTGACGATGACCGGGAGTGCGAGAACAAGCAACGCGACGAGTACCTTCCGACGCATGATGACGGCTCCTTTGAAGGGCCATCAACGCAGATATCGGCCCCTTGCTATTTACGACGCCGGGTCGCGGTTGGGGGATCCAGCGAGCATCGACTCCTCGGTCGCGATCTCCTTCGATGTTCGCCTCAGCCGAGTGAGGCCGACTGCGTGAAAATGCGCGTGCTGCTTACGAGCGCGCACTGAGAACGTGTCACATCAGCCAATCACGAGGCTCGACGCGTGGTTCGGCCTCTCTTGTCCGTGCTTCCCTCCGGCATTCTCTTTGCCGTTCAGCGTAAGAGGCCCTTTTCTACTCACCAGCGAGTGAACGGGGACACCATGAAAGACAACGTCTGTGCATGATGAGATGGACCGTCGCACGCGGGAGCTGCTCGAGGCAACGATCACTCCGACGCTTCTGCGGCTGGCATGGCCCAACACGCTCGTGATGGTGGCCCAGGCAGCAGTGGGCCTTGTCGAAACTTATTTCATCGGGAAGCTCGGCACAGATGCGCTCGCGGGAGTTGCGCTGGTGTTCCCCGTTGTCATGCTGATGCAGATGATGTCGGCGGGCGCCGTGGGTGGCGGCATCGCGTCGTCCATTGCCCGGGACCTCGGCGGCGGGCGCCGCGCCGACGCCGATGCGCTGATCCTGCACGCTCTCGTAATCGCGCTCGGCTTCGGCTGCGCTTTCATGCTCGGCGTGCTCGGGGGCGGCCGATGGCTCTATCAAGCAATGGGTGGACACGGGCGCTCGCTAGAGGTCGCCCTTACATACTCGAATTGGGTATTCACCGGAGCGGTGCTCGTATGGGTGTTCAACTCACTCGCCGCTGTCATTCGCGGCACGGGCAATATGGCGATTCCCGCCGCAGTGACTTGCGTCGGTGCGGTCATTCTGATTCCGATGTCGCCCGTGCTGATCTTCGGGTGGGGACCGTTTCCGAGGCTCGGCGTCGCGGGCGGCGCCGTCGCACTGCTTTCCTATTACCTGCTGGGAAGCATCGCGCTTGCGACGTATCTCTGGTCGGGAAGGAGCGTCGTGCGTCCATCGTTGCGCGGTGTTCGCTTCCGCTGGCTGCTCTTTCGGGACATCCTCCGTGTCGGCGTAATGGCGGCGATCGTCACAGTCTCGACCAATCTCACGATCATGATTGGCACGTCGCTCGTCGGCGAGTTCGGACCGGCCGCGATCGCCGGCTACGGAATGGGATCGCGTATCGAATATCTCCTCGTCCCGCTGGTTTTCGGTCTCGGCGGTCCGCTCGTCGCGATGGTCGGCACCAGCATTGGAGCGGGCAGGCCTGAGCGTGCCCTAAGGACCGCATGGGTCGGCGCCGCCATCGCCGTGGTTCTCACGGAGGCCATCGGGCTTTGTGCGGCGACGTTCCCGACGGCGTGGCTTTCCCTCTTCGACACGGATCCGGCGATGCTCGACGCAGGGTCGCGCTACCTGCACGCCGTCGGTCCGTTTTACGGTATGTTCGGCCTTGGTCTTTCGCTGTATTTCGCTTCGCAAGGCGCAGGCCGATTGCTGTGGCCGCTCATCGCCAATCTCACACGCCTTGCCATCGCGGCGCTCATCGGATGGGTTGCCCTTCGCGGGAGTGGCGACCTGTCGCATCTATTTCTCGCGCAAAGCCTGGCGCTGGTCTCCTTCGGGCTAATCAATGCGGTCGCGGTCGCGGGCGGATCGTGGTTTGGGGCTTTGACATGGCCATGGAGCGCCGCAGCCGCGCTGCAAAGGAGGTCGTCAACGTGAGCGAAAAATACGTGGAGAACTTGGCTGTGGGACGTCGAGGTTGTGCGCGACGTGCCCTCGAACACGCAACACTGTCCGTTAATACCCAAATTAGCAGTAGACCTTCCGCGCGGCCATCGACAACCCATCGCGATAAGTCGGTCGCAGCTTAAGAGATATCTATGTCAAATGCCGACGCGATTCACATGGCGTTGGCCTTGCCTGGTAGAAGGCAGTAACAAGCGTACGGTCGCATGATGCAAGGCAAGGCACGGTTCCGTATGGTGCTGGGACACAGGGCGGAGTCGCTCGAAGGGGGCGGGTCAACTGAGCGCACGTGAATACCGAACTGGTGAACTTTATCGGGTAATGCAGCGACCGGGAAGGTGGTGTATGGACGTCGGACTTCTTCTTCTTCGACTCGCGGTCGGGTTAACGATCGGCGCGCATGGCGCACAGAAGCTGTTTGGCTGGTTCGGCGGCGGACTTGACGCCGCCGGTCAGGCGTTTGCGATGCTCGGCTTTCAGCCGGGCCGCCGTCACGCCTTGATGGCGGGCCTGGTCGAGACCGGCGGCGGGCTTTTTCTCGCGCTCGGCTTCCTCACGTCAGTCGGGGCGGCGCTCGTTTTCTCGGTGATGCTCGTTGCCACTGTGAGCGTTCACCTCAAGAACGGCTTCTTCAACACGAGCGGTGGCTACGAGTACAACTTTGTCCTGGGCGTGGCGGGTCTGACCCTCGCCTTCACGGGCCCCGGCGCGCTGTCGCTCGACGCGATGCTCGGGTTATCGGTGAGCGGCGCATTCTGGGGCGTGGCGGCGTTCCTCGTGGGTTTAGCAGGAGGAGTACTCCAACTCGCGCAGCGACGATCAGCCCCATCAGACCAGTCGGCAACCGCCGCGTAATTGCGCCGATGCTCGTTAGTAGAGTCGCTCGGTTCATGACGACGCGTCATGTCGAACGGCCCGCTTCGACTACCTGGGTGAGGCGATCAATGACAGAGGTACCCTCGATGAAAGATAACAAGATCTACTTGTTGGCCGAAATGACTGTTCTGCCGGGATTTCTGGAAGAGGTCAAGGCCATCTTCCAGGAGGCACTTATCCCGACTCTTCGGGAACCGGGCTGCGAAGCCTTATACGAGACCGGAAGACAGGATGATCCACACAAGCTCGTGTTCTTCGAGATCTTTTCCTCTGCGGCTGCACATGAATTCCACCTAGAACAGGCCTATATAAAGCGGATGTTGGCGTCGCTCGACGGCAAGGTGTCCGGCGTGCCAACACTGACCAAATTGAACGCACTCTAGGCTGGTCAGATCGTGAAGACGACTCTGCCGAAAGGGCGGCCCTCAACCAGGTAACGCAGGGCTGGTTGTCTTGCGGCCTCCCGAATCGCCCAGTGTTGTGAGGCTTCCGTCTAACGCGTCGCTCACCCCTGTGGGAATAGTCCTCTGGCACTCCAAAACCACAGTGCGCCAGGATTCAGGCGGTCGGGGTAGAGAGCGAGCATGGCGTCATAGAACTCGCGAGCGGTGTGGCTGCTGGAAACAAGACGCTCAGCATCCTCCAGGTAGCGTCGCGTTTCATCAATGGTCTTCGGGTCGTCCAGGAGCGCCTTGTTCTTGTGCCCTGCGACGACGTGACGCGGGCGTAAAGCGGCGACGATATCCAGTCCCTTCATCCACGCACGCAAACCGCCGTTAGTCGCCTCAGCCAGATACTGGTGGACTCCGTTGTAGACGACGTCGCCCGCAACGACGAGCCCGATCGACGGCACATGCAGAACGGTTGTCTTGTCAGTGTCGCTGTGTCCGACTTCGACGATCCGCAACTCGTTACCCTCCAGGTCGAACGTGTTTCCAGGCGGCGTCGTGGCCAGTACGGGTGTGTCTGGAATTTGTTCCGGAAAGCTCTTATCCCACAGCTGGCTTCGAACCTCGGGAGAAGCGTGATAGCGCATCACTTCGATCGTGCCTGGCGAGGCAAACGCTGACGCGTCAGGGAAGCGTCGAAGCAGTGGCGCCGTCCCGAACCAGTGATCGCCGTGTCCGTGGGTGATGAAAATGTGCACCAGTCGCTTTCCGCTGCGTTCGATCCACTGTGCGACTCGTTCGGTTTGATTGAGTGTCATCGGCGGATCTACCAGGACCGCGTCTCGGTCGCCGAAAATCAGGGTGGACGAAATGGGCTGGAACATGCGCGGGTCGCCGTTGGGTGCTGTCTCGACCTCGTTGAACGGAATCGGACCCGAGATGAAGACTTCGTATGTCAGTTTGCCTGGCGTTTTCACGTTCCGGGATGCAGCGGCTGTCGGCGGATGCGCCATGTAGAGCAAGCGGGCCGAGAGGTCAACCCAGACCGTCTGCGCACGACTGGGGAACACAGCCTTCAGTGCGGCCCCATACGACGCGGCGTCCTTCGAAGTGGCATGGATCTGCGTAGCTTGGCGCAGATACGCGATCGTCGCGTCGATGGCCGATCGATCGGTGGGCGCGTTGTGCCCGATCACGATCTCGTCAAATGTGCCCATCGCTTTGAGATCGTCGAGGACCGCGAGCCAGTGATCGAAGTGTCCGGCGAGCGTAGGGACATGCTCCGAAGGCGAGAAGATCGTGTCGAACGCCATCATGACCTTCTGGTCGGGCAAGAGGGCTAAGAGCTGCGCGTCGGATTCGACGTCGCTCAGCTCGCGAAAATCGCAGCGAACTCCAGCAATCGTTTGCTCACCGAGGTCGATGTTCTCAGTAGGGACGGTCACGCGCGTCGCGATCATGCTTCCCATCTCTCCGAACATGGCTTTTACCTGCGCAAGCATCATTTCGCCAGCAGCGCGGATCTGTCTGCTCACTGCGGGAAGTGCGCTGATCGTCGCGTTCGCGAACTCCCTGGAGAGAACCTCGAGGCCTGCCCAGTGGTCGGGGTGGGCGTGCGACACGATGATCCGCTCCACGGGCTTGCCCAGGCTGCGCGCATAGACGGCGACCTCCTCGGCGTACGCGTTCAGCAGTTGTCCATCGAAGATGACGAGTTTTTCAGGTCCTTCGACAATCGGGGTGTTGACAAGCCATCCATCGGGTGGACTTGTGTAAGTGTGAATGCGAACGTCTGGGTATGTGTGGATGACGGCTGTTCCCTTCATGGTGTTCATAGCGATCTCCTGCTGTCCGGTGACGAGCACGACGGGACATCGCGCTCGTTGGCTGATCCGGCTGGTCCGGCTCAGATCACGTTGATCGCGACGTCGATGTTTCCGCGCGTGGCCTTGGAATAGGGACACGTCTGGCGCGCGGCGTCCACCACGGCCTGGGCGATGTCGCGCTCCACACCCGGCAGGCTGACGTTGAGGCGAGCTTGGAGGAAGTACTCGCCGCCCGTGTCGCACAGGTCCACTTCGGCGTCAATGGCCGCATCGGCCGGAAGGCGGGTCTTCATCTTGGCGGCCGCAACCCCCATCGCACCCATGAAACAGGCCGACCAACCAGCGGCGAACAGCTGCTCCGGATTCGTGCCGTTGCCCGGCCTGCCGGGCGACGACAGCTTGATGTCCAGGCGGCCATCAGAGCTGCGGGAGGCGCCGTCTCGCCCACCCGTGGTGTGGGCTCTTGCCGTGTACAACACTTTCTCGAGGGTCTTGGTCATGGTGAACTCCTGGTCGGTCGACACTTGGATCAGTCGCGAGGCGCGTCGCCTCGCTCGTGATCTCAGGCAACGCCAACGCCATCTGAGGCGGGTCTGCCGTCTGACGTCCCTATCTTCCAAGCTGCGAGCGGCTTTCGCGCCGCGACGCGGTCGATCGATCCGCGCGAGAACGACTGTGTCGTCTGGGTGTTAGCGCGCAATGTGTGTATTGACGAGACATGCCATGCGCAAGACCGTGTCCGCCCGCCTCGTG
>Ga0070696_100003287_pt1 | contig 10792 bp, 7 predicted proteins | sample KBSK1253metaG_FD_65474 | JGI IMG/M metagenome (GOLD analysis project Ga0070696, IMG submission 65474) | Corn, switchgrass and miscanthus rhizosphere microbial communities from Kellogg Biological Station, Michigan, USA - KBS K1-25-3 metaG | ecosystem: Host-associated > Plants > Roots >... | reverse complement strand
CAGGCCTATGCCGATAGCGCCGTGAAATCGTTACCCGCCAGCGTCAGTCCCTGGTTGCAAGAGACGGTGGCCGCGCCGGACTCAACGCTTCCCGGCGAACCTGATGCCCTGGGCCATGCGGTCACCATCGCACCCCGGGAATTTGCCACGGCACTTCGCGCGGTCGCCTGACTCCGTAACGGGCCGCAGACAACCTCAGGACGGCGCACGCTGATCGTCCGCTCGGGACGATTCGTATCCCCGCGCCGAGCACGCGTGCAGCAGTTGCAGTTGCCACGCCAAGTCAGCATGACGAGCCAAGTGTCCGACCTGGCCCGAAATCATCGAGCTCCCGAGCCCACGCCACAGCGCACCACACGGCATCGACCCGGGTTCCAGCAACGATATTGCCACCGCCGAAGCAGCCGGTACGGTGCAAGTGGTTGGCGCAGATGCTTGCCCGTGAATCCGCGCGCAAGACGATCCCGGCTTTTCGCCACACGCCGGAAATCGGACCGTCTGACCGCCCCGGTTGGCTCCAACGCGGCACGCGGCCTTATCCTACGCAACTGACAACCGCACTGGAGCTCACCATGCAATTGGACAACTTGCGCGTCGCGATAACCGGCGGCTTCGGCGCCTTGGGCGCGGCGACGGTACGTGCGGCACTCGACGCGGGCGCGCAAGTCGCGGCCATCGACCGTAGCGAGCCGCCAGCCGGGGGGATGGCGCAGGCGACCTGCCTCGGCGGCGTGGACCTGGCTGACCCGCAAGCCGCAAAAGCCGCGCTGGCCGCCGCCGCCCAGGCCCTCGGCGGCCTCGATGCATTGGTCAACATTGCCGGCGCGTTCCGCTACGAGACCCTGGCCGACGGCACGCTGGACACTTGGGACTTGCTATACCGGGTCAATCTGCGCACCGCGGTGGCGGCCAGCCAGGCCGCGCTGGCATACCTGCACGCGGGCGGTCGCATCATCAACATCGGCGCGAATTCCGCCCTGAAGGGGGGCGCCGGCGTCGGCGCCTATACCGCCTCCAAATCCGGCGTGATGCGGTTCACCGAAGCCCTGGCCGAAGAGCTCAAGGAGCGCGACATCACGGTCAACGCCGTGCTGCCCAGCATCCTCGACACCCCGCCGAACCGCGCCGACATGCCCAAGGCCGACTTTGCCCGTTGGGTCAAGCCGCAACAACTTGCCGACGTCATCGTGTTCCTGCTGTCCAGGCAAGCCTCGATGATCACGGGCGCGTTGATCCCGGTAACGGGCCGCGTCTAGGAACGTGGCGGCGCCAGCGAATCCCCGGCACGCGCGAAGGCGGCTGGGCAGGCGTCGCTGCAGGCGGTAGAACGCGGCGCGCCGTTACCGCAGCCGTCAGGCCCAACATGCTCGTTTTTTCACTTTGATGCACCGGCGGCCGAGTGTGCCGCCGGTGGCAGCTGCCCCACCAGCCTGGCGCGAATCTCACGCAGTCGGGCCTTGATCCCGGCCGCGTTGGCGGGGCCGACACGCAGCAATAGTTTCTGTCCGGTCGACAACGATTCCAGCGCGGGATCGACATAGGTGTAATAAGTCTTCGAGACTTGCAACGCCGCCGGATGCGCAAGCTCGGGCGTGGCCAGCAAGTCGTCAATCACCACCAGCAGGCGGTCGTTGAAATAGCCGTGCGGATAACCCAGCTCTTGATACGCCGCCTGGAACAACGGATAGGCGTGTACATACCAGGCCACCAATGCCCGCGGATCAGTGTGTTCCACCAGTGCCATGTACGGCGCATAGCGCGCGGCATTTTGCGCTGACATCGTGGTTTCACCATCCACGACGGTAGTGGCGAACGCCGCCTGCGGCGTGTGGGCCGGCAACATGAAGACCCCCAGCCCATCGTGGCGCGGCAACGCGTCAATCGTCGCCACGATGCGCGCGATGATCCGGCGCGGCACCAGCACATCATGCAGGCGCTCGCCACCCACCAACGCGGCCAGCGCCGCCGCAACTGCGGCATCGCTTTCGCTCAGTGCCGGGAGCGCGGCTGTCGAGGCCACGGCCGCGCCGGTCTGCGCCATGCCGATCGGGTGCTGGATCGGCTGGCGAGCCGTACTGTTGGCGGCAGGTGCCGACTCCGGCAACGCTGTCGTACCTGGCGACTTGCCCGCATGCATGGCCTGGCGCGCCAGATACACCCCCGCCGCCACGACAGCCAATACCACCACCACGGCCGCGATCCAGCTGCTCGCCGTTGTCTGTTTGCTCATGCGCATCCGCCCTCGCCGTGTCGGTTCCATGGCAGTTCGACTGGCCGCAGGCTGATTCGTTCGGACTTGGGCCAGATCAGACGGTTGTGCGGTGGAAAATAAACCGGCGCGGCGACGCGTACAGACCAATCACCGCGCCGATTGCGGGTACCGCAGCGGACCTGCCCGGCATGCACCCGCCGCCCTTTTCAAGCGCGTCGCCAAGGCTGCCATAATCACGGCTTCGCTGCTCCAGATGCGCCACGTATGCCCAATCGCACGCCATGGTGGCGACTGTACGTACCCAAGCTGGTCACGATTCTTCACCACGGTTACGGCCTGGGTGATCTGCGCCATGACCTGATTGCGGGGTTGACGGTCGCCATCGTGGCCTTGCCCTTGTCGATGGCCCTGGCCATTGCGTCCGGGGCGTCGCCTGCCATCGGGTTGCATACGGCGATCGTGGCCGGCTTCCTGACCTCGCTGCTGGGTGGTTCGCGCGTGCAGATTGGTGGCCCGACCGCGGCCTTCATCCCGGTCGTGTTCGGCGTCATTGCCAAGTATGGCTACGACGGGCTGGTCATGGCCACGCTGCTGGCCGCGATCATGCTGATCATCGCCGGCCTGATGCGTCTCGGCACCCTGGTCAGGTACATGCCGCAACCGGTCATCACCGGCTTCACGGCAGGCATTGCAGTGAGCATCTTCAGCAGCCAGATCAAGGATCTGCTGGGACTGGACATCACCACCTTGCCGGCCGAATTTTTCGCGCGCTGGCAAAGTTATCTGACCCACCTTGGCACCCTCAACCCAGCGGCCACCGGGCTGGCTCTGGGTACCCTTGCACTGTTGATCGTCCTGCGTCGTTACCGACCGAACTGGCCGGGATTCCTGATCGCCATGACCGTGGCCGCGCTGGCCACGGTGCTGTTCAAGCTGCCGGTGGAAACCATCGTCTCGCACTTCGGCCCGATCCCGCGCGAGTTGCCGCTGCCGCACGTACCGACATTCGACCTCACGCGCGTGCATGAGCTGCTGCCGAGCGCGTTCACGATCGCGTTTCTCGGCGCTGTGGAATCACTGCTGTCGGCGGTGGTGTCCGACGGCATGATCGATGGTCGGCATCGATCCAACTGCGAACTGGTGGCGCAAGGCGTGGCCAATGGCGCGTCCGCGCTCATTGGCGGCCTGCCGGCCACCGGCGCCATCGTGCGCACCGCCACCAATGTCCGTGCCGGCGCGCGCTCACCGGTCGCCGGCATGGCGCACGCGCTGTTCATCCTGATGTTTGTCGTCATTGCCGCGCCGCTGGCCAACCAGGTACCACTGCCGGCCATGGCCGCGTTGCTGGTGATCGTGGCCTGGAACATGAGCGAGATCGAACGCATTCGCCAACTGCTGCGCTCACCGCTTGGCGACCGCCTGGTGCTGCTGGTGACCTTTGTCCTGACGGTCACGATCGACCTTACGGTGGCGGTACAAGTCGGCGTGGTGCTGGCGGCGTTCCTGTTCATGCACCGCATGAGCGAAGTCGTTGCGCTGGAATCGCATGTCGAACTGGTCGAGCGCGATCAGGACGACTTCGACCGCCCACGGGCGCCGGACGAACACGCCATCCTGCCGGCCGATGTCGAGGCCTATCGGGTATCCGGCCCGCTGTTCTTCGCCGTCGCCAATCGCATCGATGACGTGTTGCGCGCGTTCGGGCGCAAGCCGCGCGTATTCATCCTGCGCCTGAGCCGGGTACCGTTGATCGACGCCTCCGGTGCCACGGCCATCATCAACCTGCTCGCCCGCTGCCGCCGCGAAGGCATCGCCGTGATTTTCACCGGCTTGCAGCCACAACCGGCGCGCATCCTGCGCGACATGGGCGTAGTGGCCGACGGCAGCACGCTGCGGTACGCCGAAAATTTCGCGCAGGCGGTGGCCATGCTGTCGCCACCGGACCCGCAACCGCACTGAGCGGGACCGCCTGGAATACCTTCGATCTGCTGGCGGCGCGGGCCGCTGGCACACCCGGCTTGGCCCGGCCACGGCATCCAGCCGGCAACGTCACCAGGCGATCGCGGGTGCTGTCAGACCGGCTTGCCCGCGTGCAACCGCTGCACGTCGTCGCGCAGGATGCGCATCTCCACGTCCTCCGGCACATGCGTCAGATAGGCGTCGTAGGCCGCGATGACCTCCTCGTTGCGACCCAGGGTAGCCAGCATCCACGCCAGCATGCGGGTAGGTGTCGCCAGCTTGGGCTCGATGGCCAAAGCTGCGCGATAGTACGCGATGGCTTGCTCGTCGCGCTGCTCCATGCGCGCGACATCGGCCAAGCCAACCTGCACGATCACCGCGTAGCCCGGCACCGACGCCAGGGCCTGGTAATGCACCAGCGCTTCCTGGGGACGATTGTCCTTGAGCAACACTTCGGCCAGCCAGCTGCGCGCCGCGTGCAAATCCGGTTGCAGGCGCAACGCATTGCCCAGCGCAGTTTCGGCAAATGCCAGCAGCCCGCGCTGGCTGAACGCCTGCCCGAGCAGGAACTGGATCATCGAATAATCCGGCACCAGTTCCGCCGCGCGCGTCAGATAGCCCAGGGCCGCCTCGCTGCGACCACGGGCAAGCATGATCGCGCCCAGCCCGGCCAGCGCGTGGCCATCCTCGCCGGCGCGTAGCGCAGTGCGGAAATGTTCTTCGGCCGTCTCGCTGTCGCCACTGTCGAGCGCCATCTGGGCAATGCCGATATGCGCGCCGCCAAGGTTCGGGTCCAGCGCCAAGGCGCGGGCATAGGCGAGACGGGCCGCCGCCGGGTCGCCGGCGTGCCGCAGCATGGTGGCGAGGGCAAGTTCCAGCTGTGGGTTGTCCGGCTGCAAATCGTGCGCGCGGGTGACCAGCCGCAAGGCCTCTGCGCTGTCGCCGCGCTGATGGCGCAGCATGCCAAGCAGATGTAGCGCGTCGGCATCGTCGGCATGTTGCGCCAGCCACGCGCGATAGCCGGCTTCCGCCTCGTCGAGGCGACCGGCCTGGTGCAGGTTGTAGGCGTCCTGAAGCGTCGGCATGAAACTCACATGAGCAAGGGGAATGGGGACGCGGCCTGGTCACGCTGCGCGGCGCGCGCGTCTGCAGACCCCGGATTATGCCGTATCCGCTACGACCAGGTCGCCCGCACACAATGCCGCAGGGTGCGGCCGACGGTGCTTCAGTTATCCGCAAAGCGCAGCAGTTCCGGAACGAACTCCGCGTACTCGCGCCAGCGCCCGATGGCCCGCGTGTACACCGGTTGGCGTGCCTGCCAGACGCTGGCCGTGCCGATCGCGTGGCGCGCCGCGTTCGCCACGTCACAGGCAAACGGCGCCAGGCCCAGTGTTGCGGCGAGCGCACCGATGACGGCCGGCGGATTCCGCACCAGTTCTTCGTAACGCACTTCGACCAGGCGCGGATCACGTGCCTTGGCCAGTAGCCGCTCGCAGCCATTCAGGACTGCGGCAATATCCTCGAAATCGTAAGCGAAACGGTATTCCGTCGAGTCGAAATGCTGGCTCCAGATCGACAATGCCGTGTCCCTATGGTTGCGTCGGCAGTGCACGATGCGCGCCTGCGGGAACAGCGCATGGATCAGATCCACATGCAGGAAGTTCAGCGGCTGCTTGTCGACGAACCAGTGCACCTGCGCTTCGCCCTGCTGCAGCCTGGCCAGATAGGCCGCCGCGATGTGCTCAAGCAGCGCCGGATCCGCTTTGCCGGCACGCGCCAGCTGTCCGGCGTAATGCGGCAGCCAGTCCAGTTCGCCGCGATTGCACACTTCGGGCGAGCGTCCCAGCAATTCGGCCACCAGCGTCGTGCCGGAGCGCGGCGCACCAACGACGAAGATCGGGATGCACTCCGCTGCGGCTGGCGTGCGGGGCGGGAGCGGCGTGCCGCCCAGCCGAGCTTCGACCATGCGCCGCCATTGCTTGCGCGACCAGCTGCGATGATCGACGAGGCCATTCGCCTCGCGCAGATACGCCGCTGCCCGCGCGTAATCACCAAGGTCGTCGCAGGCCTTGCCCAACGCAAACAGCACCGAGGCGCGCGCGCCTGGCATGAGCTCGGGCCGCTCCAGTAGCGCCTTGAAACGAGCCAGGTCCGGGTCGGCTGGATCGGCGTAGCGCTTGATGGATGCCAGCCCGTAGGCGGCGCCGGCATCGAGCGCCTGCAGCTCATGTTCGAGTGCAAACAGATAGTGACGGCGGGACCGCGCGAAGTCCCCGAGCTGGCTCTGCAACGCCGCCACGTAGACGCGCAGGGACGGAGCATCCGCACCCATGGCAAGCGCGGTCTCGCACAGTTCGGCAGCACCTTGCTTGCGCCCGCCTGCGGCCAGCATCCGGGCCGCGCGAAGCACCAGGTCGGGTGGCTGGAGAAATCGTCCGAACAGGTCGCCAAGCACGGCTTGCGCTGCCTGCATGCAACCGCGTTCGATGTGCAAGCGGGCCAGCGTGAACACCGCCGCGACATGCTCGGGCTGCTGCGCCAGCAACGCTTCCAGCAGCACCCGCGCGCCGGCATGATCGCGCATTTGCCAGCGCACCCCGGCCAGTGCCAGACACAGTTCACTGTCGTCACCATGGCGTGCGATGGCCGCCTGCAGCACGGTTGACGCGCCCGCGAGGTCGTGGTCCAGGACCAACCTGCGACCCGACTCCAGCCAAGCTTCGACCGGCTTTGCCGCCAGTTCCACGAGCAGTTGCTGGACCGTCACCGCGCCACCCTCCACCTGCCCGGCGTCCGATGCAGGAGCAGCGCGGCGATGTGATGCGACGTTTGCGGCAGGTCAACAGTGGTCATGGCAGGGGTGTCGGCGTGAGCCACGCATCGTAACGTACGTCGACTCCAGCCAGCCTGGCAGTCCCGCAGCCACCGTATGGGGCATAGTATTTGTTGATCCAATCATGCGGGGATGCCTCATGCTGCGCTTGCGAAGCCTGTTGCTGCTGCTCGGCCTGACCTTGACTGGCGGCGTCGCCAGCGCAGCCGGCCCGGCACCGTTCTTCACCCTGCATCAGGTGGGCCAGGGGGTCTGGGCGGCGATCGCGAAACCCGGCAGTCACGCTGGCAGCAACGCCGGCTTCATCATTGGCGACGAGGCCGTGCTGGTGGTGGACAGTTTCCAGGATCCGGCCGCTGCCGCGGCCTTGTTGCAGGTCATCCGCGAGAAGACCCATGTACCGGTGCGCTATCTCGTCAACACCCATTACCACCTCGATCACGTCGCGGGTAACGGCGTCTATCAGGCAGCGGGAGCCGTGCTCATGGCGCAACGTAATGTGCGTGCCTGGGAACGGACCGAAAACCTGAAGTTCTTCGGCGACAAGATCACGCCGGCGCAGCGCGCGATGGTGCAGTCATATGTCCTGCCTGACGTTGTCTACCAGCAGGGGATCGAACTGCAACTTGGCCGGCGCACCGTCGTGGTGCGCGTGCTGCCCGGACACACCGGCGGCGATTCGGTGGTGGTGATACCCGACGCGAACGTGGTCTTCACTGGTGACTTGTTCTGGAATCACAGTTTGCCAAACCTGATCGATGCGGACACTCGCGCCCAGATGCAAACCAACGCGGTGTTGCTGCGGGATTATCCCGCCGCCACGTTTGTACCGGGACACGGTGAGTCAGGCCAGGCCGCCGATGTGCGCGCATTTCGTGACTATCTGGTGACGTTGCGCGCCGCAATTACCACCGGGCAAAACAAGGGCGAAGCTGGAAATACGCTGCAGCAAAACGTGCGCAAGCAGTTGCAGGCCACCTACGGCACGTGGAACTACTTCGACCATTTCATTACACACAATATCGAACAGACTGTCGCGGAGCTGGCCGGCACCAAGCAGCGACCGGTACCACTAACGCAGGCGTCGACGGGGGCAAGTTTGCCCGAACCTTCGCCGCACCCAGTTGCAGGCGCAACACCACGCTGACATCGCTTGCGCGCGGCGCTCCCGGCGTCACCACGCGATGCCGTAGTCTTCCCCATGATTGCTGGAGCCACCCCACATGCTGTGGTGTTTGGCGTCGAACTGGATGGCGTTGATCGGTCCCGACGTACGCTGCATGTATTCGAGTTGGTAACCCATCTTTTGCAGCGCCGCGCGGGTGGCGTCTGGCAGGGAAGTCGCGACCAATAGGCGGCCGGGCTCCGTCTCGTGCCGACCAAACGACGAGCGCATCTGGTAGCTGTTGAAGTTGGGAGCCTCGGCTGCCTGCTGCACGGTCATGCCGAATTCCGTGACGTTGAGGAAGAACTGCAACAGGTTCTGATCCTGCGAATCGCCACCCTGCACGGCAAAGGCGAGATACGGAGCACCGTCCTTGAGCGCAAGTGTCGGGGTCAGGGTGACGCGCGGCCGCTTGCCCGGTTCGATCACGTTGAACGGACCGTCCTTCGCGTCGGTCACGAAACTCTGCGCGCGCTGGCTCAGTCCAATCCCGGTATGTCCGGCAATCACCGCCGGCACCCAGCCGCCGCTGGGCGTGACGGACACAACCCAACCTTCCGCATCGGCCGCCTCGATGGACGTCGTACCCGCATAGAAGTCCCCGTAAAACGCGGTGTCGGCAGGCGTCGCCGCGTCAGCAAAGAATTCCGCAGCGCCCGACGTGCGAGTTACTTCCGCCTTGCCACTACCGGCCGGTGTCGACACCTTGTCTTGCTGTCCGCTGCGCGGTTGCGACTTCGCCGGCACAAAGTCCGCCGGATTCCATTGCGCGAGCAAGGCCTTGAACGGATTCGTCGCCCCCTGGTATGGGTACGGATCACCCGGCTTGACGGCGGAATCGTTTGCCTTGGGATCGAGCTGCGCAAACCGCGCCTTCGCATACGCCTTGGACAGCAAGCCCTGCACCGGTTCTTGCGGCGGGAAGTACGGATCGCCGTAATAGAAGTCACGATCGGCAAATGCCAGATTCATCGCCTGATACAACGTGTGAATGTATTGCGGCGAGTTGTAGCCCATGCTCTGCACATCCGCGTTCTCGAGCATGTTGAGTGCCTGCAGCATGGCCGGTCCCTGCGTCCACGCCTGCAGCTTGTACACGTCGATGCCCTTGTAGCTGGTATGCAGCGGCTCCTCGATGTGCACCTTCCAGTTGGCGAGATCCGCCATGGTGAACAGGCCGCCTTCCTCGCGTACCCCACGCACCAGCTCCCGCGCGATGTCGCCCTTGTAGAAACGATCGTAAGCCGCGTAGATCGCCTGCTTGCGGGTCTTGCCCTGCTGCAGCGCCTGCTGCTCGGCGTCGACCAGCTTGCGCCACGTACCGGCGAGATCCTTCTGCACGAAGATCTCGCCCGCCTCCGGCGCCGGATGCGCACTGCCGGGATGCGTCAGCATGATCTCGCGCGAGTATTTCCACTGCGACAGCTGGTCCTGATGCCGCTCGATCGTGTTTGCCAGCTGCGCTTCCATCGCGTAGCCATCGGCCATGGTGATTGCGGGTGCCAGCACCTGCTTGAGCGAGAGCTTGCCGTATTCGGCCAGCATCGTGAGCAGTCCACCCACGGTGCCCGGGGTCACGGCCGCCAGCGGACCGTACTCCGGCGGAAATCGATAGCCTTTGGCTTGGTAGTACTCCGCGGTGGCACCGGTTGGGGCGACCCCCAACGCGTCGATGCCGATCACTTTTCCAGTATGCGGGTTGTAGATCAGCGCCTGGGTTTCGCCACCGCACGACAGCGTGTCCCACATCGTGCAACCCGCGGCGAGCATGGCTGCCGCGGCATCGACGGCGTTGCCGCCTTGCGCAAAGATCATTGCGCCAGCAGTCGCGGACAGCGGCTTGCCGGTGATGGCCAGCCAGTGCGTGGCATGCAGCGGCGGTTTTTCCGTCTGTGCATATCGCGGATCTTCCGCCTGTCGCGCCGGCGCCAGCTGCGCCTGCGCCGAGGCCGATGGCGTGCGCTGCGCATGGGCCGGCAGCAGCGCGAGGGCGAGCAGCGTTGCGGCGATGGTCGCCGTTGCAACGGACGTGCAACGTCTGTGGGTGGAGTACATGGCGGATCCCCGGCTTTACTGGTCGGCCGATACAGTACAAAAACCGTGGTCAGCGTGCACTCTTCGCCCACGTCGGCGTGCGCCACTTTCCGCCAAGTGCATCGGCGAGAGTTGACCTCGGGGCATTCGCGGGCGCGGTTGCGGCGGCCCATCCTGCCGCGTCTCGCCCGGCGCCCGCGGCCGGCGTGTTGCCGCGGTCGCAGGTGTAGACTGCCCACACTTGGCGCCCCGTACGACACCACGTATCGATGAACGAGCCAACTGCCAGGTCGTCAGCGCTGCGCCGCTTCTTCGACGAGTTGCTGCGTCGTCGGGTGATGCGCGTTGCCACGGTGTACGCGGTCATCAGCTGGATCATCATCGAGGTGAGCTCCACGGTGCTGCCACCGCTGCACCTGCCGGCGTGGACCGTCACGCTCGTGATCGTGCTGGTGGCGCTGGGGTTTCCGCTGGCCGTGGTCATGGCCTGGATGTTTGATCTCGGCCCGCATGGAGTGGAACGCACCCGTGCGAGGCGCCACACGGATGCTTCCGGAGCAAACGCCGTCGTGCCCGCAGGGCCGCGATC
>Ga0070696_100003285_pt1 | contig 10794 bp, 6 predicted proteins | sample KBSK1253metaG_FD_65474 | JGI IMG/M metagenome (GOLD analysis project Ga0070696, IMG submission 65474) | Corn, switchgrass and miscanthus rhizosphere microbial communities from Kellogg Biological Station, Michigan, USA - KBS K1-25-3 metaG | ecosystem: Host-associated > Plants > Roots >... | reverse complement strand
GCTCCGTTCGATGGCTACGTCATGGAGCTGGGGGTCCGCCAGGGCGCGGCCGTACAACCGGGTACAACGCTGTTCCAACTCGCCGATTTGACCAGCGTTTGGGTCATCGCGGAGGTGCCGGAATCGCAGGCCGCCTGGCTCAAGCCCGGTGATCCGGCCGACGTCGAAGTGCCGGCACGCCCCGATGAACGCTTCCGGGGCCGGGTTGACTACCTGTATCCCGAGCTAACGCAGGCCACACGGACTCTCAAAGCGCGTGTCGTGGTCAAAAATCCGAGTAAGCACTTGCGGCCCGGCATGTTTGCGACAGTACATTTTCATGGCGCCGACCAACGCCGGATGTTGACGATTTCCAGTGAGGCGGTCATCAAGACCGGTACGCGCAGCGTCGTCATAGTCGCCGACGACGGCACGCATTTTCGCCCCGTCCTGGTCCGCGTCGGTGCCGAATACGGCGGCCGTTCAGAGATATTGGAAGGACTCACCGTGGGACAGAATGTCGTCGCATCAGGGCAGTTCCTGATCGACTCGGAAGCGAATCTGCGCGGTGCGTTCGACCATCTCACCGGTCCGGACGGACACTGACATGCTTGCCACCCTCATCCGCTGGTCGATCCACAACCGCTTCCTGGTGCTGATGGCGACCGCTCTGCTCGCCGCCTGGGGCGTGCACGCCGCACTCTCCACGCCACTCGATGCGCTGCCGGATCTGTCGGACACGCAGGTGATCATCCGCACCGAATTTCCCGGGCAGGCGCCGCAGGTCGTCGAGGATCAGGTGACCTACCCGCTCACCACCACGATGCTGTCGGTGCCCGGTGCGCGCACCGTGCGCGGCTATTCATTTTTCGGCGATTCCTACGTTTACGTCATTTTCGACGACAAGACCGACCTGTACTGGGCGCGGTCACGGGTGCTCGAGTACTTGAGCCAAGTGACCGGCCGGCTGCCGCCCTCGGCCAAGCCGACGCTCGGTCCGGACGGCACCGGCGTCGGTTGGATTTACGAGTACGCATTGGTCGACCACGGCGGCACCCACGATATCTCGCAGCTGCGCGCGCTGCAGGACTGGTTCCTGAAGTACGAACTCAAGAGCGTGCCGAATGTCGCCGAAGTGGCCAGCATCGGCGGTTTCGTCAAGCAGTATCAAGTCGTGCTCGATCCGGATCGGATGCGCGCCCTAGGGGTGACCATCGCGCGGGTCAAGCAAGCCTTGCGCGATTCCAACAACGAGGTCGGCGGCTCCGTGCTGGAACTCGGCGAAGCCGAGTATGCGGTACGTGCGACCGGGTACCTCAAGAGCCTCGGGGACTTCCGCAATGTACCGGTGGGACTGGGTGCGGGCGGCACACCCATCCTCTTGGGCGATGTGGCCCGTATCCAGATTGGCCCGCAAATCCGCCGCGGCATTGCCGAGTTGGACGGCAAAGGCGAGGTGGCCGGCGGCATCATCGTCATGCGCGCCGGCAAGAATGCGCTCGCGACCATCGACGCGGTGAAGGCGAAGATCGCGAGCCTGCAACGGGGTCTGCCGAAAGGAGTCGAGATCGTCCCGACCTATGATCGCTCTGAACTGATCCACCAATCGGTGGCGACCCTGCGCGACCGTCTGATCGAAGAGTTCATCGTCGTCGCGCTGGTCTGTGCGCTGTTTCTGTTTCACTTGCGTTCTGCGTTCGTCGCGATCGTCTGCCTGCCGCTCGGCATCCTGGCCGCGTTCTCGGTGATGCACGCGCAGGGCGTCAACGCCAATATCATGTCCTTGGGCGGCATCGCCATTGCAATCGGCGCCATGGTCGATGCGGCGGTGGTGATGATCGAAAACGCCCATAAACATATCGAAGCTTGGGGTCAGCAGAACCCAGGGCGGCGACGCAGTGCTGAGGAACAAGCAGGGTTGATTGCCGACGCCGCCGCCGAAGTCGGGCCGGCATTATTCTTCAGCCTGCTGATCATCACCTTGAGTTTCCTGCCGGTATTCACCCTCGAAGCCCAGGAGGGCAAGCTGTTCGGGCCGTTGGCGTTCACGAAGACGTACTCCATGGCGGCCGCCGCGGGCCTTTCGGTGACGCTCGTCCCGGTGCTGATGTACTACTTCGTCCGCGGCCGGATTCCAAACGAGCGCAGCAATCCGCTGAGCCGGTTTCTGATCTTCTCGTACCGGCCGCTGCTCGGGTTCGTGCTCCGGTATCCAAAGACCATACTGGCCGCCTCGGCGCTGTTGATTCTCGCAACCATCGTACCGCTGACGCGGCTCGGCAGCGAGTTCATGCCGCCGCTGATCGAAGGCGATCTGCTGTACATGCCCTCCGCGCTGCCCGGTCTGTCGGCGGACAAGGCCTCGCAACTGCTGCAGCAGACCGACAAGGTGCTCATGCAGTTTCCCGAAGTAGAGCGGGTATTCGGCAAGGTCGGCCGGGCCGACACCGCGACCGATCCCGCAGGGCTCGAAATGTTCGAGACCACCATTCACTTCAAGCCGCACTCGCAATGGCCTACGGCCAAGACCCAGGACCAGCTGATCGACGAGATGAACGCGGCGTTGCAAATACCGGGGCTGTCGAATCTCTGGGTGCAGCCGATCCGTAACCGTATCGACATGCTGTCCACCGGCATCAAGAGTCCGGTCGGAATCAAGATCGCGGGACCCGATTTACGGGTGATCGAACGATTGGGGCTCGAGGTCGAGGCGGCGGTCAAGACGGTACCCGGCACCAGGTCGGCCTACGCCGAACGAGTCCAGGGCGGACGCTATATCGAAGTGCGGATTGACCGCGTGCGCGCAGCCCGTTTCGGCTTGAGCCTCGCCGATGTGCAGCAGGTGGTGGCGCTCGCCATCGGCGGTGAGAATGTCGGCGAGACGGTGGAAGGACTGCAGCGTTTTCCGATCAACATCCGCTATCCGCGTGAGCTGCGCGACTCGCTCGAAAAGCTGCGCCTGCTGCCGATCGTCACTGCAGCCGGCGCGACCACGACGCTCGGCGCCGTCGCCGATCTCGCCATCACCGATGGGCCGCCGCAGATTCGGAGCGAGAACGCCAGGCTCAACGGCTGGATCTACGTCGACATCAGCGGACGCGATCTGGGCTCCTATGTGGCGCAAGCGCAGAGAGTGGTTGCCGAGCGCGTCGCTCTGCCTCCGGGATACTCGATCGCCTGGTCGGGCCAGTTCGAGTATCTGGAACGCGCGACGCAGAAGCTCAAACTGGTCGTGCCCTTCACGCTGGCGATCATCTTGGTGCTGCTATACCTGACGTTCCGCAGCTTGACTGAAGCGGCACTGATCATGGGCACGCTGCCGTTCGCGCTCACCGGCGGACTCTGGTTGTTGTTCCTGCTCGGCTATAATTTATCGATTGCCTCGGCCATAGGGTTCATCGCTTTGGCCGGTGTCTCCGCGGAGTTCGGCGTCGTGATGCTGATTTATCTCGACCACGCGATAGCCAAGCGACGCCAAGCCAACCGCTTCAATACGGAAGGCGATCTGATCGAGGCGATCGAGGAAGGCGCCGTGCTGCGGGTGCGCCCGAAGGCGATGACGGTCGCGGTGATCGTCGCCGGGCTCTTGCCCATCATGCTCGGCGGCGGTGCGGGTTCGGAAGTCATGCGCCGCATCGCCGCGCCGATGATCGGCGGCATGATCAGCGCGCCCATATTGTCGATGTTGGTGCTGCCGGCGGCGTACTTGCTGCTTCACCGGCGCGAATTGCGGCGATTGTCCGGAGCGAGAGACAGCTGATTGCCGGGAACGCCGGCCGTCCCCCACCTGTCGGTCGTGGCCGACATATGGGGCAATTATGTCGCGCAGTGCGATGATTGCGCCTTGAGGCGAGAGGTGCGAGTCGATGTTTGATATGGACCCCAGAAAAAGGGAATTAACGCATATGAATGAACCCGAGGTCCGTTTTCCGGTGAACTGCCCCTTATGCGCGCGCGAGCTGTTGACCAAGTTGTCGGCCGCCGAAGTTGCGCAGGCGCTCACGGCGGGGTCGGCAATTCGTCTGCGTGCCGAATGTCATGACATCTATTGGGATGCCAGCGCATTGGAAGTTGAGCAGATACGCGAGTATTTCTTTGCCGTGGTGCCGGCCGGCTTGCGTTGAGGGGCGCAGCACGCCGCCGACGGCCACCGCGGCGGAGATCTTGAGGGTGTCGTGTCATGGGCGCATCATGCCTGCGGCAGCCGGATACGGAGTCAAGCCGTATTCGAATCACTCACTCATTATCGCCGGGCTCGAGCGTGCGCATCCTTATTGTCGAGGACGAAAAGAAGGCCGGCGCTTTTCTGCGGAAGGGGCTGACTGAGTCGGGATTTGTCACGGACGTCGCGGAGGACGGCGACGACGGCCTTCTGAACGCCCTGACCCTCGAGTATGACCTGGTGATCCTCGATGCGATGCTTCCCGGTAGGGACGGCTGGTCTGTGCTCGCGGAAATTCGCCGGCAGGGCAAGTCGACCCCGGTGCTGTTTCTGACGGCGCGCGGTGCGGTACAGGACCGAGTGAAGGGCCTGGAACTGGGCGCCGACGACTATCTGGTAAAACCCTATGCCTTCTCCGAGCTCCTCGCGCGCGTGCGCGCGGTGCTGCGGCGGCGCGGCGAGCGGCAGCCGGATACCCTGCAGATCGCCGACCTTCAGGTGGATCTGTTGCGCCACAAAGTGCAGCGCAGCGGCGCGCGCCTTGATCTCGCACCCAAGGAATTCGCCCTGTTGTCGCTGTTGGCGCGCCGGCAGGGCGAAATTCTGTCACGTCTCATCATCGCCGAGCACGTCTGGGATATGAATTTCGACAGCGACAGCAACGTCGTCGATGTGGCCGTGCGGCGGCTGCGGCGCAAGGTCGATGATCCGTTTCCCATCAAACTGATCCACACGGTTCGCGGCATGGGCTATGTCCTCGAAGTTCGCTGACGGCCAGAACACTGGTCGCTCGCAGCGCTGGGCCATGACCACGTGGTTGACGCTGTACTACACGGTCTGCGTATTCGTACTGCTCAGCGCGGCGTCGGGGTTTTTGTATTGGGGGCTCGAGCAGAGCATGGACCAGGAGGACCGCGACTACATTGCGCAAAAAATACAGGTGCTCACCCTGATCCTGCAGACGCGGCCGCTGGACCGCCCTGCGCTGGAGCAAGAGGTGCGGGTGGAGGGGCAAATCGCCGAACGCTCACGGTTTCCCTTCCTGTCGCGTGTCCTTGATGAGAGCGGCCAGACCCTCCTTGAAACGCCGGGCATGTCCCCGATGTTGCCTCCATCGGTCTTTCCCGACGCAAGCACTGCCGAACCTGCGCAAAAGCGCTGGCGCTCCCCCCAAAACGTGCCCTACCTGCTTGGTGCGGCGACCGTATCCTCGGCCGTCCCGGACTCCCGCCCGTGGCGCATCCAAGCTGCCCTGAACGCGGGGTCCGAAGACGACATTCTCGTCCGTTACCGGCGAGATATTTTGATCGTACTCGTGGGCGGTTTGCTGGGCGCCGCCGCACTCGGCGCCTGGATCACCCGGCGTGGGCTGCGGCCGATCGCGGATATCACCAGCGCGACGGAACGCATCGGCGCGCAACAACTGACGGAGCGCATCAAGTCGGGTCCGTGGCCCAAGGAGTTGTTGTCGCTGGCCGTTGCCTTCGATGGGATGCTCGACCGTCTGCAGGAGGCCTTCGAGCGGCTCTCGCAATTCTCGGCCGACCTGGCCCACGAACTGCGCACGCCGATCAATAACTTGATCGGCGAGGCGGAAGTGGCGCTGACGCGCAGCCGGCCGGCCGAGGAGTACGTGCGGGTTCTGCAGTCCGCACTCGAAGAACAGGGGCGTCTTGCGCGCATGATTGACAGCATGTTGTTTCTCGCCCAAACCGACCAGGCGCGTGCAGCGCTGTCGCCGATGAAGCTCGACGCGCGCACCGAACTGCAAGCAGTCGCGGACTTCTATCAGGCGCTGGCGGACGAGCAAGGTGTGCAGCTGATCTGCGAAGGTCAGGCCGACATAGTTGCAGACCCGCTCCTGCTCCGGCGAGCGCTCAGCAATCTGCTGTCCAACGCTCTGAAGTACACGTCGCGCGGCCAACGAGTGATGCTGCGGGCGTCCGGCGGACTGGGCTCCGAGGCGACCTTGAGCGTCATCGACTCAGGTATTGGGATTGCCGCCGAGCATCTGCCCAAGCTCGGCGACCGCTTCTACCGGGTCGACCCTTCCCGAACCGAAAGTCCCGGCGGAGCCGGCCTCGGCCTGGCGATCGTCAAGTCAATCGTGGCCCTGCACGGTGGCAGGTTCCTGGTCGAGAGTGCCGTTGGGAGAGGCACGACCGCCTCTTGGGTATTCCCGGCGCGCATGCCAAGATGACCGACTGGTCATCTTCAGGTCATCTTCGGGTCAGCGGCGATCCGCTAGGATCGCGTCATGATCTTCCGAGTGCGGCTTGCCAATGCGGTCACACGCCCGGCCGTTGCCGTGGCGGCCCTCTGCGCAATAGGGATCACCGGCTGTGCTCACTACACGGCGAAGCCGCTCCTCCCCGAGCAGTGGGCGGTGACGCTCGAATCGCGCGCGCTCTCGGACCCCGGTCTGCGCGCGTTCATGCAGAAGAGTCTCGGGCACGATCTGCCCGGCTGGCCGCTGCAGAGCTGGAATCTGGAGTTGCTCACGCTGGTGGCGTTCTACTACAGTCCGGAGCTGGACGTGGCCCGAGCGCGCTCGAGCGCCGCTGACGCCGGAGTCGTCACGGCCGGAACGCGTCCGAATCCGAGCCTCACGGTCACGCCTGAATACGCCACCAATCCTCCCTCGGGGACCTCCCCATGGTTACCCATGCTCGCGCTCGATGTGCCCATCGAGACCGCCGGCAAGCGCGGTCATCGGGTGGATCAGGCGCAGCAGCTCTCCGAGTCTGCGCGCTGGAATGTCGTGACGACCGCTTGGGAGGTCAGGCGCAAATTAACCGGCGCATTGCTCGACTACACGGTTGCGCGCAATCGCGAGGGGCTGTTGCGGCGACAGCTCGATCTGCAGGCGCAAATCGTGCGGTTGGATCAAGGTGAGCTCGCCGCGGGCGCGGTGGCCGGGAGCGATGTCACGGTCGCTCGTATTCAACTGGCGAAGACGCGCCTCGATCTGGAGGCCACTCGTGCCCAAGTAGCCGAGACGCGCGCGCGCAGTGCGGCCGCGCTGGGGGTTCCGTTGCGCGCCTTGGGCGGTGCGGAACTGATCTTTGCAATGGACCCCATGGGCACCCCCGCGTTGACCTCAGCGGAAGCGCGCCGCCGCGCCCTGCAGGGCCGTTCCGACGTGCGCGGGGCGCTCGCAGAGTACGAGGCGACGCAAGCAGCGTTGCAACTCGAGATCGCCAAACAGTACCCCGACATCCACTTGGGTCCCGGCTATCAATGGGATCAGGGGCAGAACGACTGGCTCATCGGTGTGACCTTGGAGCTGCCCGTGTTCAATCGCAACCAGGGACCGATCGCCGAAGCGGCCGCACGCCGGACCGAGGCCGCTGCGCGTCTCGTGGCTCTGCAGGCGACGATCATTCACGAGATTGACGCAGCGACCTCGGCGTTGAAAACGGCGGACGAGGCCGCGCAGGCCGGAGAAAACATGTTGGCCGCGCAGCGTCAAAACCTCGAGGCCGTTGAGTCGCAACTCAAAGCCGGCGCCGTGGCAGCGCTCGAGGTCGCCTCAGCCCGAATCGACGCCGCGACCGCCGAAACCCTCGCATTCGAGGCGGGCGTACGCCGTCAGCAGGCGATCAGGGCGTTGGAAGACGCCGTCCAACGGCCCCTCGGTTCCGAGGCGGACGCGCGCGCAGCTGTGTTGCAGATCGAATCGACCCAGCGCTCACCCCGATGAATCTCGACCGAAGAAGTCACGCATGAAACGCCTTCACCCGACCCATGGCGCTTCGGATGCGCCGAAACCGCGGCCTCGATTGCCGGCGCGTCGATCGATCGCCTGCGTGCTGATCCTGCTCGCCGGTTGTTCCGATTCGGGCGATCACGAACCGAGCGAATCGCAAGGCCGTACCCAGGAGCAGACCTCGCAATCGACATCACCGGGCACGGTTGAGCTGAAAACCGAGATCCAGAGTGCGCTGCATCTGAAGATCGAGCCGCTGAGGTCCGCGAGCGCTCCGCAGGAGATTACCGGTTACGGGCGCGTGCTCGATCCCGCACCGCTGGCGGCCGCGGTCAGCGAATGGGCGGCCGCAAGGGCGGCATCGGGCGCCTCCGAACAGGAATTCGAGCGCGTGAGAATGCTCCAGAAACAGAATACGGCGTCCGTGCGGGCATTGCAGGCCGCCGAAGCGGCGGCCGTGCGCGACCGGCTGCTCGTGGAATCCATCCACGATCGCATCGCATTGTCTTGGGGACGCGCCGTGTCACGGCGAGATGATCTGACCGGACTGATCCGAGCCTTGACCTCGCAGGACCGGGTAATCATTCGAGTGCAGCTGCCCGTCGGGGAAGGGCCCACAGGTCGGCCGCAAGGGGCGCGGATCACGGCGCTCACGGAACCGGGGAGGACGATTGAGACGCAGTTTCTCGGCCCTGCGCCCGGCACCGATCCCCAATTACAAGGTCGGGGGTTCCTGTTCCTGACTCGGGACAACTCGCTGAACCTCACACCCGGATCTGCGGTGAGCGCTTCGCTCGAGCTCGGCGGCGACGCGCAGCGCGGTGTGCTGCTGCCGGAATCGGCCGTCGTGCGCTACGACACCCGGACCTGGGCCTACGTACAGAAAGGCGCGACGACCTTTGTGCGAATGCCGGTCTCGCTGGGGCCGCCGCTCCCGGGCGGCTGGTTGATCATGCAAGGATTGCGAGGGGCGGAGCGCGTTGTCACGCAAGGCGCGCAGGTGCTGCTGTCCGAAGAACTCAAGCCCCAGACCAGCCTCCCCGACTGAACGCGCAATCCTCCGTCCCATATGCTTAAACGTGTTGTCGAATTCTCGCTGCGCTATCGCGGCGTGATCCTTGTTCTGGGCCTGCTGGTGGCCGGCTACGGCGCCTTCGTCGCCCAGCAGACGAAGCTCGATGTGTTTCCGGAGTTCGCCCCTCCCCGGATCGTCATTCAGACCGAAGCGTCCGGGTTGTCCGCCGAAGAGGTGGAAGCCCTGGTTACCCGCCCCATCGAGTATGGACTGAACGGTACGCCCGATCTGCAGTCGCTGTACTCGCAATCCATTCAGGGCCTGTCGGTCGTGACCCTGGTGTTTCGCGAGACGGCCGACATCTTTCGCGCGCGCCAGCTGACGGCTGAGCGGCTCACGGACCTCGCCCGGAATTTGCCGCAGGGCGTGCACCCTCCCCAGATGGGCGCGCTCACCTCCTCGACCAGTCTGATGATGGCCATCGGACTCGTGTCGAGTCAGCGAACCGCGATGCAGTTGCGCACGTTCGCCGACTGGGTCGTGCGGCTGCGACTGCTCGGCGTCGCCGGCGTTGCGCGCGTGGAGGTCTTCGGCGGGGATGTGCGCCAGCTTCAGATCCAGTTGCGGCCCGACCGCCTGATCGCCTACGACGTCTCCGTTGATGACGTGCTCGCGGCTGCGCGCAACGCGACCGGAATCCGGGGCGCCGGCTTCATCGAAAACGAGAATCAACGGATCACGCTGCGCACGAAGGGCCAGTCCCTCACTCCCGACTCGCTCGGGGCGGCCGTGTTGGCGCATCACAACGGCTTCAGTGTTCGCCTCAAGGATGTCGCCTTCGTCGCGGAAGGCGCGCAACCCAAGCTCGGTGGTGGACTGGTGAACGGCAAGCCGGGCGTGGTTATCATGGTGCACAGTCAGTTCGGCGCCAACACCCTCGAGGTGACACACCGGGTCGAAGCGGCCCTCGAGCAGATGAAGCCGCTGTTGGCAGCGCAGAGAATAACGCTGCGGCCGGCGCTCTTCCGGCCGGCAAACTTCATCGAGGCCTCCATTCAGAACATCAACAAGTCGCTCCTCATCGGCGGCGTGCTCGTCATCCTCGTGCTGTTCGCCTTTCTCGCCAATCTGCGCAGCGCGTTCATCGCCTTCATCACGATTCCGCTGTCGCTGTTGGCCGCCGTCATCGTGTTGAACGCCATGGGGGCGTCACTGAACACGATCACGCTCGGCGGCTTTGCCATCTCGATCGGCGTCGTCGTAGACGATGCCATCATCGGGCTCGAGAACGTCTGGCGGCGCCTGCGCGAAAGCCGCGAGCGCCGCGAATCCAAGTCGATGTTCTCCATCGTGCTGGATGCGACGCTCGAGGTCCGAGGCCCCATCGTCTACGCGACATTCATCGTGGCGGCCGTGTTCGTGCCGGTTCTCATGATGTCCGGCATCAACGGTCGGCTCTTCGCGCCGCTCGCAGTGGCGTTTCTGTTGGCGACGTTCGCGTCGCTGGTCGTGGCAGTGACGCTCACTCCGGCGCTGTGCTACTGGCTGCTGCCGAGCTTGAGAATGGCCGAGCCCAAGTACATCGGCTGGCTGAAGCGCCAGCACCATCGGTGGCTCGAAGTCGTCGTCCGGCACTCCGCACTCGTCATCGCCGCGGCGGCGGTCGTGTGTGTCGGTGCGGCGGCAGTGCTGCCCTTCCTCGGTGGAGAGTTCCTGCCGGAGTTCAAAGAGGGGCACTACATCCTGCGGATGACGATGGCCCCGGGGTCGTCCATCGCGGCGTCGCTGAAGATGGGGGCGGCCATCAGCGGGCAGCTTCTGAAGAACCCCGACATTCAGTCGGTGTCCGATGAGGCGGGACGCGCCGAGCAGGGCGAGGACACGGCGGGACCTGAGTTCAGCGAGTTGCACATCGAGCTGCGGCCCGGA
>Ga0070696_100003284_pt1 | contig 10794 bp, 6 predicted proteins | sample KBSK1253metaG_FD_65474 | JGI IMG/M metagenome (GOLD analysis project Ga0070696, IMG submission 65474) | Corn, switchgrass and miscanthus rhizosphere microbial communities from Kellogg Biological Station, Michigan, USA - KBS K1-25-3 metaG | ecosystem: Host-associated > Plants > Roots >... | reverse complement strand
GACGGATTCCATACGTTCGCCGTGGAGTGGGATTCTACTGGCGCTCGATTCTTCGTTGACAGCGTCGTTCACTTCTCGCTCACTCGCACGACTGTGGAGCGGGCGGGCGAATCAGTGTTAGGCGAATCGTATTTCGTGATCCTGAATCTTGCCGTCGGCGGCCACTTTGACGGCGATCCCGCGTCGGACGCGATTCTCCCGGCGACAATGCTGATCGACTACGTGCGGGTCTACGTGCAGAGCAAATGAGGGTGGAGCTGACGGCGGACGTAAGGGCGGACGTAAAGGCGGACGTAAAGGCGGACGTAACGGCGAGTGGTTTGATGTAGCAGCGATATCCACTGAGAGGTATTTTCTGCGCATGATCCAGCACAGGCCGGTCTCACGCGTCATCAACCTGATTCCCGCGGAGTCGCAGCGTCTTTGGACAATTGACGAGTCGGAGGCCAAACGCCGGCTGCTTGCCGGCGGCGTCGACGCCATACTCGGCATCGATGGATCCTTTGCCCTCGTAGCTCAGGACGGAGAGCGCGTCGTGCTCGCGCGAAGTCTGGATCGCCCAATGCGGTACTTTCTCGCGAAGTCCACCGATGGGCCGGCGCTCGTCGTCGCTGAGCGCATCGATGAGATCGCCGCCGAGCTCGCACGCCAGGGCTGGGAGGATCAGTTTCACCCGTCCTATACACGCATGGTCCCTGGTCATCACGTCACGACGCTTCGCTTGATCGGCTGTCCCGATCCGAATCCGATCCACGAGCGTTTCTTCAGCCCCGTGCGCGGCGCATTGCCAAGGGATCTGGACCTGATCGGCAGGCGCTATGTCGAGGCCATCTACGAGGAGCTGCGACGCTGGCTGGCCACACAGAGTCGGTCAGCGCCGATCGGGGTTTCCTTCTCCGGCGGTATCGACAGCGGCGCGATTTTGTTGTGTCTCAATTCCCTTCTGCTCAATCAGGGACAGTCGGCGGCGCGTCTCAAGGCATTTACGCTCTGCGTCGACGGCCAGGGCGACGACGCGACCCAAGCGCGTGCTTTCCTGGAGCACACAGGGCTCGCGCTGCTTGGTGAAACCATCGACGTCACTTCAGCGGACGTCGACCCGTTCAGAGCGATCGCGGTCATCGAAGATTACAAGCCGCTGGACGTCGAGTGCGCGGCGGTCAACCTCGCGCTGCTCGCGGGGATTCGCGCACGATACCCCAAGTGGCGGCTCCTGGTCGACGGCGACGGCGGGGACGAGAACCTCAAGGACTATCCCATCGAAGCAAACAGCGAGCTGACGATCCGCAGCGTCGTGAACAATTCCATGCTGTACCAGGAAGGCTGGGGAGTGGGATCGATAAAGCATTCGCTCACCTACTCCGGTGGATACAGCCGCGGATGCGTGCGCACGTACGCGTGCGCGCGAGCGTTTGGCTTCACCGGATTCAGCCCGTATACGCGCCCCGCGGTCATCTCGGTGGCTGAGGCGATTCCCTTCGCCGAGTTGGCGGACGGGTCGCACGAACGGCTGTACGCGCTCAAGGGCGAGATCGTGAGCCGCGGCGTGCGGTCGGTGCTTGGCGTCGACATGCCCGTATTCCCCAAGCGGCGTTTTCAGAACGGCGCGGTCTCGGCGAGCCGAATGACGCAGCTGTTCTCGGGGGAGGCGAGCTATCGCCGGCACTTCGAGTCGCTGCGCGCCTCTGCCGCGCTCAGTCAGGCGACGGTCTGACTCGTCCCGAAGTCGATCTCTCGCTGGATGACAAACGAAGATCGTCGGATTCGAAGTCTCCGTCCGCCCAAACCGAGCGTCGACCCGTGGGTCGCGCATGGTTCGCTCGTGGAGGAAGAGCGCACCGGCCGTGAGTCGAGGGAGCGCGCGCTGACCGTGTTCCTCGCGGGCGCCGAGTGTCCATTCACCTGTTCCTTCTGCGATCTCTGGCGATGGACCACGGATGCTCCCACCCCCGCCGGCGCGTTGCCCGCGCAGTTGTCCGGCGTGCTCGCGTCGCTCGACAGTCCCCTGCCTGAGCGTGTCAAGTTGTACAACGCGAGCAATTTCTTCGATCTGCGCGCAGTTCCACCGGACGATGCCATCGTCCTGGCGAGCCTCTGCAGTCCCTTCTTGGGTGTCACCGTCGAGTCCCACGCCAACACCGTTGGTCCGCTCGCACTCGATTTCGCGAACCGGATCTCCGGCCGGCTCGAGGTCGCCATTGGGCTCGAGACCATCCATCCGCTTGCCATGCACCATCTCAACAAGCGACTGGAACTCGCACGATTCGATCGCGCCGCGGTGTTCCTGCTCGAGCACCAGATCGATCTTCGCGTCTTCGTGCTACTCGGCGCGCCCTACGTTCCTCACACGGAGTCCGTGGACTGGACAGTACGGACGGCCGAATATGCCGCCAAGCGCGGCGCAAGAATGGTCTCGCTGATTCCTGTGCGCGGGGGCAATGGCGAGATGGAGCGTCTCGCCGCGATGGGCGTGTTCGTGCCACCCACACTGTCACAGCTCGAGGAGGCTCTGGAGCAGTGCGTCGCGATGCGACCGACGATCGTCACCGCCGACCTCTGGGACACCGATCGCCTGCCCGCGTGCGCCGACTGCCGCGCTGATCGCGTTGCACGACTGCGTCACATGAATCTGACCGGAGAGGTGACGCCGCGCATTTCCTGTCGCGGCTGTAATGGCAATGGCAGAACGTCATAGGATCGCGGTCATCGGAAGCGGGTTCGCCGGATCGCTGATGGCCCGCGTGCTTGCCATTGGGGGACACGACGTGGTGCTCCTCGAGCGCGGCACGCATCCCAGGTTCGCGATCGGTGAGTCCACCACGCCGCTCGCCAATTTGTCGCTGGAACGCTTGTCTCGCAGGTACGGCCTGAACGACTGCTATCACCTGGCGGCGCACGGACGTTGGTTGGAACGGTTCCCCGAAGTGCGCAGAGGATTGAAGCGCGGATTCACTTTCTATCGGCATCATCCGGGCGAACGATTCAGCAACGCGGGACTGGATTCCGAACGCCTGCTGGTGGCGGCGAGCCCGAACGAGGCCGTCGCCGACTCACATTGGATGCGGTCGGACGTCGATCATCATTTCGTGCGCGAGGCGCTCGCGGCGGGGGTGGACTATTGCGATCACGTCGAGCTGACGAGTTTCGGGGTGGACGCACGCGGTGCGCATCTCCGCGGACATCGCCATGGTACGCCACTCGAGCTCGACGTCGACTACGTGATCGATGCCTCCGGCCCCGGCGGCTTTCTCGCGCGTCAGCTTGGGATTCCGTCAGCGGTGAATCAGGCCAAGACACATTCCGCGACAGTCCTGAGTCATTTCGCCGGGGTCCGGCCAATGGGCGAGATAATGGAGGGCTTGCCCGAAGGACCGTACCCCGATGACTGGGCCGCGGTACATCACATCGTCGACGAAGGATGGATGTACGCGCTGCGCTTCGACGACGGCGTAACGAGCGCCGGGTTCGCGCTTTCTCCGCGCGGCCTCGCGTCGCTCGGGGTTTCGACCCCGTCCGATCCCGCGGCGCTCTGGCGAACGCTGCTTCACCGATATCCAACGCTCCTGGAAGCATTCGGCGGCGCCGAGGCGCTGATGCCGATCGCATTTCGCAACCGCATCCAGCACAGATTGACGCAAGCCGCGGGCGACCGGTGGATCATGCTGCCACACGCCTATGCGTTCACGGACCCACTCTTCTCCACCGGCATTGCCTGGAGCCTCCGCGCAATCGAACGACTCGGCGTCTGCTTCGAGGATCGCGGGCCGACTGCCGCGGAGCTGGAACGCTATGAGCGGCTCGTGAGCGCCGAGGCCGATCAAATCGACTTCATGGTTGCAGCCGCGTACGAAGCGATGTCGCACTTCGCGCTCTTCTCGGCGCACGCGATGATCTATTTCACCACCGTGTCTTACGCCGAGATCTTTCAGCGACTCTCCCGGCTGGAAGGCGAGGCAGCCGCCTGGAGTGGGTTTCTAGGCGTCGGCGATTCGGTGCTGGGGCCCCTGCCAGCGCAAAGTTGGGAACGTCTGCGGGAAATCACTCGCGGTGAAGGACAACCCGGCAGTGACACGCAACGGCGCGGCTACGCGGAGTGGGTTTCGCACGCCCTCACGCCTCGCAACATCGCAGGCCTCTGCGACCCGGCTCGGCACAACCTGTATCCCGTCGACATCGACGCATTAGTCGACCGACACGAGTTGCTCGGCATGAGCAGGGCAGCGCTCGTCGCGGCGCTGCCTGCGCTGCGCGGGGCGCTGGCCGCCCAGGTACAGATCTAACGCTCTGTTCTGCGGATGCTCTCAGCGTCTCATCATCCGCGAGTTGTACACCCTTCGATAACGTTCGTGAGCCGAATCCGCCGGATAGGATTCACCCTCAGCGTACGGATATGACTTGATGGCGTGAAATGGCAGGGGCTCGACGGTATTCCCGAATGCCGTGTTGAGGTCCGCGTCCTTGATCCAGCCGTCGCTGTAGAGCAGGAAAGTTCGGCGCCAACCCGGCGGCAGTGGGCCGACGGAAGTCGCGTCGAACTCCACCGTCATCTCGTCGCCCGGAGCCATGACGGCGTACATGTCGTCCGGGCTCTCGAGCAGCGGAAGGACGTCGCCGAATCGCGTGAATGCCCCTTCGATGGTCCGCCAGCGGGGTTCCCTGCTCACGCTGTCGTATGCGAACCAGTGCGGGCCGTATCGTCCACCCTTGCGGTACATCATCGAGTAGCCGCGAAAGTGCAGGTTCGCGACAATCGGGTGCATCGTCGTCCTGCGCACGGGACTCACAGCGGCGTCGGTCGCCACGAATGCCTGATCCCAATAGATCTGCAAGTTGGTGCGAATGCGGACGCGATGGTCTGACGTCGGAAATAGTCCCGCGAGATCTATGGCGACCGTCTTGTCCTTTCCGGAGGGGAATCCGATGCTGGCAATCGCGGTTTGCCATTGCCCCTTCGCGTTCCGCACCTCGAGCGACGGCAACCTGGCGCTCAACTTTGCCTGCTGCGAAATCGCGACGTTGATGCTGGCGTCCGTCGGAAAGATCCACCCGCGAAGGAACAGCGTGGTCGCCGCGCCAGCGCGTCCGACATCTTTCCCCAGATCCAGGACGAGATCGTGCGGTCGCACCAGTCCCTGGTATTCAGTTGGGACAAGATTGGAGACATATACGTCATCTCGTTCCCGGAGCGCCGGGAGCACGTCGTTGCCTTCATCATCGACAGCCGAGATCGGAGGATGGCGCCGCACCGCGCTGAACGGCCGCAGCATGATCGGTCCAGCAGGAGGAAAGCGCTCGTCGACGTAGAGCTCCACGGAATCCGGATGGTCCACGGCGATGAGCTGCAATTGGTCGACGTACGCTGTCTCCCACAGCTCTTCCGTGAGCTGCAGAACGTATCGGCCATTGCGCGGCTGCAGCGCCTCCCCCGGAATGCGCAGGTATTCCCGCGACGCGCCCGCGGGAGCGTATGCCGCCGATCTGCCGCCTCCCTCAGCGCCCGCGGCCATGAGGCCGAGGGGCATACCAAGAGCGCTGCGCCACATGACGTCGGTCACGAAGCGGAAGCGCTGGCCGTCCCAGGTATACAGGAATGCGCACGATCCCTTGAGCGCCTCGAGCTCGAGCACGTCGGCGTCAGTGCCGGGAAAATAGATCGTCTCCGGGACGCCATTCGTCCATTGCACCCGAAGCACGTCTGCCTTGAGGTGCGGACCCAGTCCGAAATGCGTGACACGACCTGTGACGACTCGGGTCTGGAAGATTTCGCCCGCGCGCAATTCCAACTTCGAGCCAATACCAAAGTTGTTGTTCTTGCCGGCACCCGTGCGCATCCCCAGGAGCTGTACGTCCACTCCCATGCGCGCACTGCCGCCGTCATTACGGAACAGATGAACGCCCGCGGAATCACCGAGGAAGAGGTCCTGATCGCCATCGCCGTCGACGTCGGCGATCGCGATGACCGCGCCAGGCTGAGACCCGAATGAAGCCGAGCGGGCGTTAGGCGACGCGGAGGGAAGAATGTTCGAACGGTCCTCGAATCGTCCGGTGCCATCGTTGTGGAGCAGCGAAACACCCCTTGCCCTCCCCACTGGAGAACCGACGATGATCAGGTCGAGCCAACCGTCGTTGTCATAGTCGAAGAACTGACCAGTGCCAGACAGCTGGCGCAGCACACCGTCGGATCTGCGGTCGGCACTGAACCTGCCGTCGCCGGCGTTGCGCCAAAGGGTGGAAGCGCCACCCGCATTCGTGGCGAGGATGTCCAACGAGCCGTTGTTGTCATAGTCGGCCACGACGACGCGCCCATTCGATCCCCCCCCTGGGGCACCGCGCAGCCCGCTGGCCGTGGAGGCATCGCTGAAGCGCTGAAAGCCAGTATTGAGATACAGCGCGTCGCTGCCGTCGGCCTTCGCGATCACGAGGTCGGTGCGTCCGTCGCCATCGAAGTCTCCGAACGCTACGTCGGTCGCATCACTCACGCCGCCAAGATCCATCGCCTCCGACGCATCCGTGAATGTTCCGTCGAGGTTGTTGCGGTAAACGCGCAACGTCGCGCCGCCGACGAGAAGGAGGTCGAGGTCCCCGTCGTGGTCGAGGTCCACGGCCACCGCTTTTCGGGCACCACCAACGTCAGCGAGCCGCGCCGCCGCCGTGACGTCCACGAATTTGCCGGTGCCATCGTTCCGCAGCAGCAACCCGCGTCCATTCCCTCCGATCGCGAAGAGGTCCAGCCAACCGTCATTGTCGAAATCGGCGAACGTGGCGAAGATGGCACCGGCCGGAAGTGATATGCCCGAGCGCTGCGTGACGTCCGCGACGTACCCACCGCGAACATGGTACATGCGCGTTTCGAAACGCTGCTGAGTGGGATTGGCCGAAGAGATGAGGAGATTGTCGGTGCCGTCGCCGTCGTTGTCGCCCAGCGCGATCGCGGTGGGGGTCAGCCCGGAAGCCGCCAGCCCTGACTCGTCGGTCATGTCGGCGAAGCGCAGCGCGACGCGAGGGCCAGTCGCAATGATCCCGCGAGTCTGAATCAGCGATTGTGGGTTGAACGCCAGAACGGGGCGTCCGACCAGCGGCCCCTCCACCCATTTGACCTCGTCCAACGCCGCTTGGTACGGCGACGTGAGCTCCATCGCATGGAGGAATCGGTCGAGCGGCGCTCGCGCCTCCGCGAGCTTGCGTTGCCTCAACAGCCCCAGAGCCGAGTCGAGCTGCGACCGCGCTTCCTTGGGAGGCTCGGGACGAAAGCGCCCCACCTCTTCTAGCAGCTGCGCCGCGCTATCCGCGACGCCGCGGCTTGCAAGGGCGTCCGCGAGCTGGAGCCGCACCGCCAGATTTGACGGCGCCGCACGTAGCACTTCGCCCAGGCGATCCTGATGTCGTCGTATCGCCGCGGTGTCACTCTGTCCGCTCGTCGTGGGTGGGGGAGCCTCCAATTCGGCAAGCGCATAGAGAACGCGCGCGTCACGCGGAAGCTTTTCCAGCGTCGCGCGAGCTTCGGCCGTACGTCCGGTGAGCGAGTACAACCTCGCCAGGATCAGACCGACGTCGGCGCTCTTCTCGTCCAGGCGTTGCGCCCGGCGCAATTCGGTCTCGGCTTCGCGGAAACGGCCGCCGCGGAGATACGTGAGACCCAGGTTGGTGAACCCAGCGGGGTCGCGCGGAGCGAGCGACGCGACCTTGCGAAACTGCGCCTCTGCTTCGGGGAGTTGCCCGCGCTGGAGGAAGATCAAACCGAGCGAATGGGCGGCAAGTAACTCGTGCGGGTCCACTGGCTCGGAGCGGCAGCTGGATTCCGCGAGCAGGATGACGCCCGCGGCGCACATCGCGAGCATCATTCTCGAACGGTTCATGGCGACACAACATATCTCTCGCCTGGTTCCCCTGCTATTATGGCGGTGTCATGTCTCCAGCTTTCAAACGCGGCCTCATCGCGCTTCCCTTCCTCTTGACGATCGGGATGGTTCGCCGATCGAACGACGCGTCCGGCCGATCGTTCGCGGACGCGTCGCGGCCTGCGTTCCAATTGCGGGACGAGACAGCGGCGGCCGGCATCCGGTTCGTGCATCGTACCGCGACGCTCGATCCTCGGCTGTCGAATGTCGAGCCGCACATCGCCGCGCTTGGCGCCGGCGTCTCTGTCGCCGACTACGACGGCGATGGCTGGCCGGATCTGTATTTCACGAACAGTCGATTTGGCGCGGCGAACGCGCTGTATCGCAACCGCGGCGACGGCACGTTCGAGGACGTCGCGTCGAGCGCCGGTGTCGCCGATCTCAACCAGCCTGGCGCGGGTGTCTCGATGGGCAGCGTCTGGGGCGACTTCGACAACGACGGCCGCGAAGATCTTCTGGTCTATCGCTACGGCTACCTCGCGTTGCTCAAGAATCTCGACGGCCGGCGGTTCAAGGACGTGACCGAGGCAGCCGGGCTGCACCGGTGGATAAACAGCAACGGGGCGATCTGGCTCGACTATGATCGCGACGGACTGCTCGACCTGTACGTGACCGCGTACTTCAGGGAAGAGGTGGATCTCTGGCACGTCAAGTCTACGCGGATCATGCACAACAGCTTCGAGTACGCGACGAATGGTGGAAAGAACCTGTTGTTCCACAATCTCGGGGGCGGCAGGTTCGAGGACGTCACCGATCGCACCGGTGTTGGCAGCACGCGATGGACACTCGCGGCCGCCTCCGCCGACTTCAACGGAGACGGCTGGCCCGACATCTATCTCGCGAACGACTACGGTCCGGAAGAGCTTTTTCTCAACGACCACGGCAGGCGCTTTGTTCTCACCACCGCCGGCCTCGAGAGCGAATCGAAAAGCGGCATGGCCGTAGCGCTCGGCGACGTCTACAACCGCGGACGTCTCGACGTCTTCGTCACCAACATTTCGGCGCGCGGCTATCTCTTTCAGAACAACAACCTCCGACTCAACGAGCTCGCCGAGCGCAACCGGTTCAACAACGTCGCCGATGCGACCGTCGCGGACGCCGGCTGGGCGTGGGGTGCACAATTCGCCGACCTGAACAACGACGGCACCGACGAGTTGTTCGTCGCCAACGGATTCATCTCGGGGAAGCGCGACAAGAGTTACTGGTACTCCATGTCGAAGATCGCGGGGGCGCACCACAGCCTGTTCGAGGACGCGCGCAGCTGGCCGACATTTGGTGACGCGAGCCTCTCCGGGTACGAGCGGTCGCGAGTCTTTCTCAATCGCGGCGCGGCTGGCTGGTGGGACGTCGCAGCAAACGTTGGCGTGCGCGATGAGTTGGATGGCCGCGCGGTCGCAGTAGCGGACTTGTCGAATCGCGGCGCTCAGGACGTCATCGTCGCCAACCAGGGGCAGCCGGCACTGTTGTATCGCGACTATCCCGATAGCTCCAACCACTGGATCGCGTTCACGCTCGTCGCGACGCGGAGCAACAGAAGCGCGATCGGCGCTGAAGTCGTCGTCGAGTACAACGGCAAGTTGCAGCGGCGCGTGGTGGACGGGGGAATGGGGTTCGCCAGCCAGAACGACCGGCGTCCTCACTTCGGATTGGGAACGGCCGAGCGTGTGGAGCGCGTCGTGATTCACTGGCCATCGGGTGGGACACAAGTCATTCGCGATCCGCCCGTTGACCGGTTCAACACCATCGTGGAGCCGCGCCGTTGAAGGACGTTCGCGAGACATCGCCGTCCCCCACTCCCTTCTCCGAGTCGGCGGGGTCCGCGAAGGTCAAAGCCACGCCACGGCTCGCCGGCTCTGGCGTATGGTCAGCGCTGGCACGCGTCGATCCACGATATCTGATCGCGTTCCTGATCACGCTCGTGCTGATAGCGGCGCAGCTTCGCTATCACATGGTGGGTGGCTACGACCGTCTCGCTATCGCGCTGCTGGCGTGCCTGGCGACGGAAGCACTGTTGTCGCTGTTCGTGCGCGGCAAGGTGACGAACCTGCTTAGCGCGTACATCAGCGGCCTGAGTCTCACATTGCTCACCAAACCGCAGGGTGCCGTGCTCTGGCCGTTCGTGGCTGGGGGCTTCCTCGCGATCGCGTCGAAATACGTCCTGCAGTACCGCAACAATCATCTGTGGAACCCAACCAACTTTGCGATCACGGTGCTGCTGCTGGCGGCCCCGAATCGGATATCGGTGCTCAGCCATCAATGGGGGAACGACCTCGTCACGAACCTCGTGATCTGGTGCTTCGGTCTCGTGATTGCCGCCCGCGTTCGAGTCCTGCACATCACCCTGGCGTACGTCGCGAGCTTTCTGGTCTTCAACACATTGCGAAGCCTGGTGCTCGGTCAAGCCGTGCTTCCCGAGCTCGCGCCTCTCACGGGACCGATGTACCAGCTGTTCGTGTTCTTCATGATCACCGATCCACGTACCGTCGTGAAAGACCGCAGATGGCAGATCGGGGTCGCGGTCATCATCGCATTCGTGGAGACCGCGATTCGGTTTGCGTCGGATCAGGCGTGGACGCTGCCGACGGCATTCAATGCCGCGCCGGCGCTGGTCGCGCTGTTCTTGGTTGGACCGGTTGCGAAGTTTGTGGATCTGCGCCGGCGGAATTAACTGCGAACTGCGGACGTGACTGCGGACGTGACTGCGGACGTGACTACGGACGTAACTGCAGAGGGAATCGGTATGAGTTCGCAGTTAGCAGTTCGCAGTTAAGTTCGTCGTTACGTCCGTCGTTACGTCCGCCCCTACGTCCGCTCCTACGTCCGCCCCTACGTCCGCCCCTTACGTCCGCCCTTACGTCCGCCCCTACGTCCGCCCCTACGTCCGCCCCTACGTCCG
>Ga0070696_100003283_pt1 | contig 10797 bp, 8 predicted proteins | sample KBSK1253metaG_FD_65474 | JGI IMG/M metagenome (GOLD analysis project Ga0070696, IMG submission 65474) | Corn, switchgrass and miscanthus rhizosphere microbial communities from Kellogg Biological Station, Michigan, USA - KBS K1-25-3 metaG | ecosystem: Host-associated > Plants > Roots >... | reverse complement strand
TCGGCGCTGCCCGCGGCGTGCCCGGTCAGGGCGATCGGCAGCAGAGCACCGAGCGCGAGGACCGCCATCCACCCGACCGTCGTCCGCCGCGTGGCGATCGCCGCGCCGGCCGCCACGACCGCGGCCAGCAGCACGGAGGCCAGCAGCGACCGCATGATCTCGAGGTCGGTGATGAAGTATCCGAGCTGGCTGGTGAAGCCCGGGGTGAACGGCGACTCCCCGGCCAGCTTGGCGTACGTGAGCACGATGCCGACGGCGCCGGTAGCCACCCACACGGCCGCGGCGCCGGCGGCCCAGCGGGTGGCCCGTTCTGCCAGGCCCACCAGGTCGGACCCGCCCGGCCCACGCTGCCCCGACGGCGGCCCGGGCAGCAGGCAGGCCACCGCCACGAGCAGCCCGATCGTCAGGGTCGCACTGACGTCACTGACCACCCGCACCAGCGGCTGCCCCCAGCGGGTGAGCGGTCCGGCGTCGGCCAGCAGGCTCGGCGCCGTCGCACCGGTGACGATCACACCGATGAGGACGGCGGCCAGCCCGGCGACCCCGACGAGCGGCAGCGGCACGGCGGCCAGGGCCGCGCGGGGCGTCCGAGCCGCCCTCACCGGTGCGGGGCGGGCGGACGCCGACGGGGGACTGCCCGCGTCGTCGACGACGGACGGGACGTCGCCCGGCGGTCGCGGCGGGGTGGCTGGGGACACCGCTCCAGGGTAGGCGGCGCTGACGGTTGCCACTGAAGCGGTGCGAGTGCATACTGCAATTTGGTTGTGCCATACAAGTATCGGACGACGGGGACCCGCGCCGGCCGATCGGATCGAGCACCACCTGCCGCCGCCGCCCGATCGCCAAGGACCACCCCGTCATGTCGACCTCGCCCGCCTCCCCCGCCGAGGCAACGCCGCCCGCCCACGATGTCGAGCCCATCGCGCACGCCAGCACTGCGGATCACGCCCACCCCGACCTGCACGACGAGCTCAGCGGCACGCCGTCCGGCGACCTCAGCGCCCAGCTGATCCGCCTCATCCGGCTCATCAACAGCGTGAAGGTGCACGCGGCGGCCAAGCAGCGGCACGGGGTCGAGTTCAGCTCCTACGTGCTGCTGTTCCAGCTCGTGCGCACCGGACCGCAGCGGCTCTCGTCGCTGGCCGAGTGCGTGCACGCCGACGTCTCCACGGTCAGCCGGCAGGTCAGCACGCTGGTGGAGCACGGGCTGGTCGAGAAGCGCCCCGACGAGCTCGACCGACGCGCCGCGCTGCTGGCGGCGACCGATGCGGGGCTGGAGCTGTTCCGCCGCATGCGCCGCGAGCGCAACGCCATGTTCAACGACGTCCTCGACTCGTGGACGACGGACGAGATCACCACGCTCACGAGCTCCCTGGCGCGCTTCAACGACGACTTCGCCGCCCACCACCAGAACCTGCTGGGTCGGGCCGCCCCAACCGACGCGGGTGACGCGGACGCCTCGGGGGTGCCGCCGGACACGCCGTCCCGCGCGCTGCACCCCGTGCCCCGACCCGATACCGACCTCGAGGACCTCCACCGATGACGCTGCGCACGCCCGCCACCGTTCCCCCGGGACCCGGCGAGACCCCGCACGACCCGCACTCCGTGGCCCTGACCCACCGCCAGATCCTGACGATCCTGACCGGCCTGCTGATGGGCATGTTCCTGGCCGCGCTCGACCAGACGATCGTCGCCACGGCCATCCGCACGATCGCGGACGACCTCAACGGCCTGTCCGTGCAGGCATGGGCGACGACGGCGTACCTGATCACGTCGACGATCGCGACGCCGCTGTACGGCAAGCTCTCCGACATCTACGGCCGCAAGCCGTTCTTCATCGCGGCGATCTCGATCTTCATCGTGGGCTCGCTGCTCTGCACGTTCTCGACGTCGATGTACGTGCTGGCCGCGTTCCGCGCGTTCCAGGGCCTCGGCGCCGGTGGCCTCTTCACGCTGGCGCTCGCGATCATCGGCGACATCGTGTCTCCGCGGGAACGCGCCAAGTACCAGGGCTACTTCCTGGCGGTGTTCGGCACGTCCAGCGTGCTCGGCCCGGTGGTCGGCGGATTCTTCGCCGGGGCCGACTCGATCCTCGGCGTCACGGGGTGGCGGTGGGTGTTCCTCGTGAACGTGCCGATCGGCATCGCCGCGCTGTTCGTCGTGAACCACACGCTGCACCTGGACCACATCCGCCGTGACCATCGCATCGACTGGTGGGGCGCGGCAGCACTCGGCGTCGGTCTCGTGCCGCTGCTGACGGTCGCCGAGCAGGGGCGCGCCTGGGGCTGGACGTCGGCGAGCTCGATCACGTGCTTCGTCGTCGGCGCTCTCGGCGTCCTTGCGTTCTTCGTGGCCGAGCGGGCCATGGGCGAGGAGGCCCTCATCCCGCTGCGCCTGTTCCGTGACCGCACGGTGTCGGTGAGCACCGCGGCCAACGTCATCATCGGCATGGGCATGTTCGGCGGCATCGTCTGCATCCCGCTCTACCTGCAGATCGTCAAGGGTTCGACCCCCACCGAGGCGGGCCTGCAGATGGTGCCCATGACCGCCGGCATCATGATCGCCTCGATCGTGTCGGGGCAGCTGATCTCGCGCAGCGGCCGGTACAAGGTGTTCCCGATCATCGGCACGGCGTTGGTCGTGGTCGCCTTGCTGCTCTTCTCGCGCGTCACGGCCGACACCGAGCTGTGGAAAACGATGCTCGTGATGTTCCTGTTCGGCTACGGGCTCGGCAACTGCATGCAGCCGCTGGTGCTCGCCATCCAGAACGCCGTGCCGCCGCGCGACATCGGGGTCGCCACCTCGTCCGCGACGTTCTTCCGGCAGATGGGCGGCACCCTCGGCGTGGCCGTGTTCCTGTCCGTGCTGTTCAGCTCGGTCCCGGGCTACCTGGAGGGGGCGCTGCGCGCGGCCTCCCGCACGGCGCCGTTCCGCGCTGCGCTGGCCGACCCGGCGAACGCGCAGTTCGCGCAGGGCCTGAAGAGCGGGTCCGCGAGCGGGAACGTGCTCAACGACTCCTCGTTCCTGGCCAACCTCGACCCGCGGCTGTCGCACCCGTTCCGGGTCGCGTTCGCCGACTCGATGTCGTTGGTGTTCCTGTGCGCCGCGGTCATCATCCTGGTCGGGCTGATCGTCGTGATCTTCCTGCCGCAGGTCGAGCTGCGCAGCCAGAGCGGCATGCAGGCGGCCGCCGCCGAGCGCGCGCGCGTCGCCCGGGAGAAGGCGTTCGAGGCTGGCGAGACCGAGCCGGAGCAGGCACGCGAGCAGGCCGGCGAGCGCAACCGGGAGCAGGCCCGCGAGCAGGCAGCCGCGGCCGAACCCGCCCCGGCGACCGTCGTCCACACCGACGTCGACTAGCCCGGTCAGCCTCCAGAACCGCTCCACCAACACCCGCGATTCGCGCGAACCGAGGCACGCCGGGTCTCCCCGGTGCCGAGTTTCGCGCGAAACGCGGGGTGAGGGTGGCGGGTCGGTCGCCGGGCTGGGGGCAGCCCGGGCGGGCAAGGCGGACGGCGGACCGGGCAGGCAGAGCGGACGGCGACCCAGGCGGGGCGCGGATAGCACCGCGGCCGCCGTCCACGGGGTGGGCCGCGCGCCGACGCGCAGGGCCGCGGAGAGACGATGGGCGCATGACGAGCGCACCGACCCGACGGTCCCGCGTCCGCGCGCCGGAGCTTGCCGGCCGGGGCTGGCTGAACACGGGCGGCGAGGCGGTCACGCTGGCGGACCTGCGCGGCCGCGTGGTCGTGCTGGACTTCTGGACCTTCTGCTGCGTCAACTGCCTGCACGTGCTCGACGAGCTGCGACCGCTGGAGGAGAAGTACGGCGACGTGCTGGTCCTGATCGGCGTCCACTCGCCCAAGTTCGAGCACGAGGCGGACGCCGACGCCCTGCGCGCCGCCGTGGAGCGGTACGACGTGCGGCACCCGGTGCTGGACGACCCGCAGCTGGCGACGTGGCAGGCCTACGCCGCCCGGGCCTGGCCGACGCTCACGGTCGTCGACCCGGAGGGGTACGTGGTCGCGCAGCTGTCCGGCGAGGGGCACGCGCACGGGCTGGCCGTGCTGATCGAGGAGCTCATCGCCCAGCACGAGGCCAAGGGCACGCTGCGGCGCGGGGACGGTCCGTTCGTGCCGCCGCCGCCACCGCAGACCGCGCTGCGCTTCCCCGGCAAGGTGACGGCGCTGCCCGACGGCCACGTCCTGGTCAGCGACAGTGCGCACCACCAGCTGGTCGAGCTGGCCGCCGACCTGGAGACCGAGGTGCGCCGGTTCGGGGACGGCGACCGCGGCCTGGTCGACGGTCCGCCGGCGACCGCACGGTTCGCCGAGCCGCAAGGGCTGCTGGTGCTGCCAGTCGAGACGGCGCTCGCCGTGGGCTACGACGTGGTGGTCGCGGACACGAGCAACCACGCTCTGCGTGGCCTGCGCCTTGCCGACGGTTGCGTGACCACTGTCGCCGGCACCGGGGAGCAGCTGCGGGAACGGTCCGGCGGTGGACCCGCTGCGACACAAGCACTCTCGACCCCTTGGGACGTCGCATGGTTCGACGGCCAGGTGGTCGTCGCGATGGCCGGGACCCACCAGCTGTGGTCGTTCGACCCCGTCGCGGCCGCCGTCGCGGTGCTGGCCGGGACCAGTGCCGAGGGCATCCGGGACGGCGGCTCGAACGACGCGTGGTTCGCGCAGCCGTCAGGACTGGCCGTGTCCGCAGACGGCTCCACGCTGTGGGTGGCCGACTCCGAGACCTCCGCGCTGCGCAGCCTGCGCCGCAAGGACATCGACGGCTCGACCTACGAGGTGCTGACGTCCATCGGCAGCGGGCTCTTCGACTTCGGCCACGTGGACGGGCCAGCAGAGGTCGCGCTGATGCAGCACCCGCTCGGCGTGGCGGTGCTGCCCGACGGGTCGGTCGCCGTGGCCGACACCTACAACGGCGCGGTCCGGCGCTTCGACCCCGCCTCCGGCGAGATGTCGACGCTGGCGAGCGGCCTCGCCGAGCCGAGCGCACTGGTCCTGGACGCCAGCGCGGGCGATGCAGCCGGGGCGGGGCCGACGTCCGACCCGGTGCTGGTGGTCGTCGAGTCGGCGGCGCACCGGCTGGTGCGCGTGCCGATCCCGGCGAAGGCGCAGCGCGTCGACGCCGGCGCGCGCACGACGCAACGGCCGGTCACCGACCTCGCGCCGGGCGATCTCCGCCTGCAGGTGACGTTCGTGCCCCCTACCGGGCAGAAGCTCGACGACCGCTGGGGCGACCCGACGCGGCTGGTGGTGAGCGCGACACCGCCACAGCTGCTCGTCGCCGGCGAGGGCAGCGCCACCGGGCTGACGCGCGACCTCCAGCTGAGCCCGGACGTCGCAGAAGGCGTGCTGCACGTCAGCGTGCAGGCCGCGGCCTGCGACGCGACCGGTGACGACGCACTGGCCGAGCACGCCGCCTGCCACCTCTACCAGCAGGACTGGGGCATCCCGGTGCGGCTGGTGGCGGGCGCGCCGGATCGGCTCACGCTTGACCTGCGCGGCGCCTGACGTTGCTGCACCAGGGCTCGTTGCTCCAGGAAAGCCGCGTCGCAGACCGCTTCTGGCGGTTCTGATGGAGCAATGAGGTAGGGAGCAAGCTCAGATGTCGCCCTCGTACCGCCGCTCCTCCACGACGCGGTCCGCGGGCGCGTCGCGCACCACCGTGTCGCGGCGCGCCGTGGAACGAGGCCCGAAGACCAGCATGGTCATGGCCAGTCCCACCACGCCGGCGGCGACGAGGATCCAGCCGATGACGGCGATGTCCAGCCCCGACACCGAGACGTTGACGGCCAGAGCCAGGATGAGACCGACGGCGATCAGGAAGATGCTGGCGCCGATGCCCATGGTGAGGAACCTCCATGTCCGGCAGGGGCTTGACCGCCCTGCGTCCTCACCAGTTACCCACGGGTCGGATGCCGCCGCATCTTGAAGATCGGCGGAGGACGTCGGTCAGAACGCGGCTTCGGGCACGTCCATCAGCGAGCCGTCGACGGCCTCGGCGATCGCCCGCTCGGCGGTGATCCGGGGCAGCACCGTGCGGGCGAAGAACCGCGCGGCGGCGATCTTGCCGGTGTAGAAGTCGCGGTCGGACGCCGAGACGTCCCCCTTCAGCGCGGCCGTGGCCACCTCCGCCTGCCGCAGCAGCAGCCACCCGATGACCAGGTCGCCCGCGGCCAGCAGCAGCCTCGTAGTGTTCTGGCCGACCGTGTAGATGTTCGTGATGTCGCCGGTCTCGGTGCGGGTGTCGGACGCCATCAGCGACCCCACCATGGTGCCGACGATGCCCTGCACGTCCTCCAGCGCCTTGGCGAGCAGCTCGCGCTCGCGGGCCAGCTCCCCGGCGCCGTCGTCGCCCTTGATGAGCTCCTGGATCTGCGCGGCCAGGTGGCCGAGCGCCTGACCCTTGTCGCGCACGATCTTGCGGAAGAAGAAGTCCATGCCCTGGATGGCGGTGGTGCCCTCGTAGAGGGTGTCGATCTTCGCGTCGCGCACGTACTGCTCGATCGGGTAGTCCTGCAGGAAGCCCGAGCCCCCGAAGGTCTGCAGCGACTCGGTGCCGAGCAGCACCCATGCCCGCTCGGAGCCGCAGCCCTTGACCAGCGGCAGCAGCAGGTCGTTGACGCGGGCCGCGGTGTCCTGCGCGGAGCCCGGCTCGGCGTGCAGGGTGCCGGTCGTGAGCAGGGCCTGGTCGACGACGTCCTGCTGGGTCGCGGTGAACAGCATGAGCGCGCGCAGGCCCTCCGCGTACGCCTTCTGCAGCATCAGCGAGCGCCGCACCTCGGGGTGGTGCGTGATCGTCACGCGCGGCGCGGCCTTGTCGGTCATCTGCGTGAGGTCGGCCCCCTGCACGCGTTCCTTGGCGTAGGCCAACGCGTTCAGGTAGCCGGTCGAGAGCGTGGCGATGGCCTTCGTGCCGACCATCATCCGAGCGAATTCGATGATCTTGAACATCTGCGCGATGCCGTCGTGCACCTCGCCGAGCAGGGTGCCGACCGCGGGGATGCCGTCGACCTCGCCGAAGCGCACCTCGCAGGTCGTCGAGGTCTTCAGGCCCATCTTGTGCTCGACGTTGGTGACGAAGGCGCCGTTGCGCTCGCCGAGCGCGCCGGTCTCGAGGTCGACGTGGTACTTCGGCACGATGAACAGGGACAGGCCCTTGGTGCCCGGGCCGGCGCCGTCGGGCCGCGCCAGGACGAAGTGGACGACGTTGTCGTAGAAGTCCGCCTCAGCGGAGGTGATGAAGCGCTTGACGCCGCTGACGTGCCAGGTGCCGTCGGGCTGCTGCACGGCCTTGGTGCGGCCGGCGCCGACGTCCGACCCGGCGTCGGGCTCGGTGAGCACCATCGTGGCGCCCCAGTGGTTCTCGACCAGGTGCCCGGCCAGCTTCTTCTGCTCGTCGGTGCCGAGCAGGTAGAGCACCTTCGCGAACGAGAAGCCGGCCGAGTACATGTGGACGGCGGGGTTGGACCCGAGCACCAGCTCGGCGAGCGCCCAGCGCAGCGACGGCGGCACGACCGTGCCGCCCAGCTCGGCCGGCACGTCCATGCGCCACCACTCGGCGTCGACGTAGGCCTGGTAGCTGCGCCGGAACGACTCGGGGACCGTCACGCTGTAGGTCGTCGGGTCGTACACGGGCGGGTTGCGGTCGGAGTCGAGCAGGGACGCTGCCAGCTCGTTCTCGGCCAGGCGCGCCACCTCGTGCACCATCTCGCGCGCGGTGTCGGCGTCGATGTCGGCGTAGGGGCCCGAGCCCAGCAGGTCGCCGCGGCCGAACACCTCGAAGAGGTTGAACTCCAGGTCCCGGACGTTCGCCTTGTAGTGGCTCATGGTGTCTGCCCTTCGGTGCATGGGTTACCCGCCAGTAACCAGCATGCTACCGATCGGTAACAAGCGCAACCCCGTCCTGTCGGGACCGCCTGCTGTAAAGGCTTTACAGTGCGTGACAGCCGACATCTCGGCTCAGGCGCGCACCGGCCGCCGGGCCGACGCGACGTCCTCAGCGCTATTCCAGCCCGGCCAGCGTGGCATGGGTGACAACGCCGTACGCCAGGTGCGGGACGACGTCGGCGAGCCAGTCGGCGGTCGACCAGTGCCGGGGATCGGTGATGCCCATCCGGGTCATCGGCGCGTTTGCGCTCACCATGGCGACCGCTCCGGCCAGCAGCGAGCCGGCGAGCGGGCCCGGTCGAAGACCGAGGCGGCGGAGGGCACCGAGCAGGGCACCGACGCCCACGCCGGTGGCGATGCCGCCCAGCGAGCCGAGCCCCTCCACGCGGTGCTGCCGCGTCGCGCCCTCGCCGGGGACGCGCACGCCCAGGTCGCCCGCCGTCTTCTCGATCACCTGTTGCGGGGTCGAGCTGGCGGGGCGTCCCCGGACGGCCATGTCGAGGTACGTCACCGCCTCCAGAGCCGACGTGCCGGCCGCACCCGCGGCCGCTCCTACCAGCAGTGCTCGCACCATCACTCGACGGTAGCCGCGGCAGCTGCCCACCACCTCCCGGCGCCAGACTGACCTCGTACCCGACCGACCGGTCCGGTCTAGCGCATCTCGCGTCTGCGAGGGAGGGTGGCTTATGCCCCTTTTGCGACGATCCCTGACCGTGCTGTGCCTGAGCGCCGGTGCCCTCCTGCTGAGCGGCTGCGTGCCCGGCTGGACGAAACTTGCCGCCGCGCCCTCGGGCACCGCGACGACCTCCGCGACGACCTCCGCGACAACCCCGACATCCGCCACGCGGACCGCCTTGAGAGCCCCGGCGGCGTCCGCGGCGTACAGCAAGGTCATGGTCGTCGTGCTGGAGAACCACAGCGAGTCCGACGCGCTCGCCGGCATGCCGTACCTGCGCTCGCAGGCCGAGCGCTACGGCGTCGCGGCCAACTCCTACGCCGTCACGCACCCGTCCCTGCCGAACTACCTCGCGATCGCCGGAGGGTCGACGTTCGGGGTGCGGGACGACAAGCCACCGGCGGCTCATCCGCTGGACGGCGAGTCGGTCTTCGGTCAGGTCCTCGCGGCCGGAGGTACCGCGAAGACGTACGCGGAGGCCATGCCCAGCACCTGCGACACGAGCGCCTCGGGACGCTACGCCGTCAAGCACAACCCCTGGGCCTACTTCGCCGACGCCGCGGAGCGGGCAGCGTGCAAGAAGTACGACGTCCCCTCTGGCACGCCGGAAAGCGGCGAGCTGCATGACGACGTCGTCGCCGGGCTGCCGACGTTCTCCATGCTCATCCCCGACCTGTGCAACGACGCCCACGACTGCTCGCTGGCCACCGCCGACGGTTGGCTGCGCTCGTGGCTGACCACAATCGCCGACGGCCAGGACTTCCAGACGGGCAAGCTGCTCGTCGTCATCACGTTCGACGAGGACGACCACGACGCGGGCAACCACATCCTCACGGTCTTCCTGCACCCCGCGCTGCGCGGCGTGACCATCGAGCCGCGTTTCGACCAGTACGCCGTCTCCGGCCTGGTGTCTCGGCTCGTCGACGCAGCGCCGCTCCGGCAGGCCGCGTCGGCGACCGACCTCGAGGCGGTGCTGAAGGACGTTGGCCTGGCGGCGGCCGCAGGTTAGTCGCCCGATCGCTCGGCGCGGCGTCGCCGGACCACCCAGACGCAGAAGCCTGCGACGACCAACGCGGCGACGCCGAGCGCCGTTCCTCGGCCGAGCAGCTTCTCGACCCGCCCGTAGGACTCACCGGCCAGGTAGCCGACGAGCACGACGGTCACGCCCCACAGCACGCCGCCCGCGACGTTGAACGTCAGGAACCGCCGGTACGGCATGTGCGCGGTCCCGGCGAGGGCCGGCATGACGGCCCGGAAGAAGGCGGTCCAGCGGCCGAGGAACACCGCGGCCCCGCCCCGCCTCGCCAGGTAGTCGCTGGCCGAGTCGATTCGCTCGCGTCGACGCGCGAGCGCCGGCCAGCCGAGCACGCGCGTGCCCACCTGCCGGCCCACCTCGTAGCCGACGCTGTCTCCGATGACCGCGCCGAGCAGCACCACGGCCAGCACGGCTGGGAGGGCGACGTGGCCACGGCTGGCGGCGACCCCACCCAGGACTGCGGCCGTCTCGCCCGGAATGACGAAGCCCACGAAGAGTGCGTCCTCACTGAACACGACGAGGCCCACGAGGCCGAGCACGATCCATGCCGGCGCGTTGAGCACGCCATCGAGGAAGCCGGTCACGGTCCCAGCATGCCCTGATGATCGCACCGAGCAGGTTTGCCTCACATGTCGTCCGGCCCCCGAGCGTCTGTGGGCTCGACGACGACGCCTACGACCGTGATCCTGGCGATCTGCGCTGCGGTGGTCGCACTCGGGCCGCAGACCTAGCTTCGCCTGTCGCGCGTGGACCATGCACCAGCGATCAGGACGAACGTGCGAACGTGCTTCCGTAGCGGGCGCCGGACTCACGTCCGGACGAGTCGCCGAATGTGGCGACGTCCGACTTTCCGTCGGTGACGGCCACGTCGTGGACGCCACCGGCGTCCACGCTGGCCCCCGACGTCCTCACCGGGGACGCCGATCAACAGCCGGGACCACTGGGGCTCGTCCTCGAAGTCGATCGTCGCCGGCATCATCGCGAACGCGCTGTACGTGGTGGTGGACCGGTCGTGGTTCCGGTCACTGGGCGAGCTGCTGGTGACGCCGATCGGCCTGGCCGCCCTCGTGCGGCTGTGGCAGGTGTTCCCGTTCGCGTTCCACCGCGGCGGACTACCCTGGCCCGACACCACGCGCTGGGTGCTCGCCATCGGGATTGCCGGCAGCATGATCGCCTTG
>Ga0070696_100003280_pt1 | contig 10798 bp, 9 predicted proteins | sample KBSK1253metaG_FD_65474 | JGI IMG/M metagenome (GOLD analysis project Ga0070696, IMG submission 65474) | Corn, switchgrass and miscanthus rhizosphere microbial communities from Kellogg Biological Station, Michigan, USA - KBS K1-25-3 metaG | ecosystem: Host-associated > Plants > Roots >... | reverse complement strand
CTTTCGTGGTGTGCGCGAGCGGCGTGGTGACTTCGATCGCGGTAATCGGAAAGAGCGGCGAGCGCAGCACCAGAGCCGCGCCCACGATGGCGAACACCAGCGCGGCGATGCCGACCAGCGCGCCGGCCATCGTGTTCAGGACGCGCGGGTTATCCCACATGCGCGCCCTCCAAAATCTTCAGGCACAAATCCTCGTAGGAGAGTCCCACGGCGCGCGCCGCCATCGGCACCAGCGAATGGTCGGTCATTCCGGGCGCTGTGTTCACCTCGAGGAGGAAAGGCCGGCCTTTCTTGTTGAGCATGAGGTCGACGCGGCCCCAGCCCTCGCAGCCGAGCGTGCGGAAAGCGGCGAGGCAGAGCTCCTGCAGCTCCCGCTCCTTCTTCGCCGGCAGCCCGCTCGGCAGGATGTAGCGCGTGTCGTCGGCGAGGTACTTCGCCTCGTAGTCGTAGAACTCGCGCGGCGTCTCGAGCTTGATGAGCGGCAGCGCCTGCGCGCCGAGGATGGCGCAGGTGAGCTCGATTCCGTCGATGAACTGCTCCGCGATCACCACCCGGTCATAGTTCACCGCCAGGGCATAGGCTTCCTCGAGGTCGGCCGCGGCGCGCACCTTGGACATGCCGATCGACGAGCCTTCGCTCGCAGGCTTCACCATGATCGGCAGGCCGAGCCTGCGCGCGGCAATGCGAAAGTTGGTGTCCTTGCCGAGCAGCTCGTACTTCGGCGTCGGCAGCTTCTCGGCGGCCCAGATGCGCTTCGTGCGCAGCTTGTCCATCGCGAGCGCCGAGGCGAGCACGCCGCTGCCGGTGTACGGGACGCCGAGCCACTCGAGGATGCCCTGCACCGTGCCGTCCTCGCCGAAGCGGCCGTGCAGCGCGATGAAGACGCGCTTGAACTGCTCTTTCGCGAGAACCTCGAAGCCCTTTTCCGACGGATCGAACGGGTGCGCGTCGATCCCGCGGCCGCGCAGCGCCTTCAGCACCATGCCGCCGCTCTTGAGCGAGACCTCGCGCTCCGCGGACTTGCCTCCCAGGAGCACGGCGACCTTGCCGAAATGCGTTCCTCCATGCGTGCCTGCGTTCATGCCGGTTCGCCCACGATGCGCACTTCCGGCACAAGATCGACCCCGGTTTTCTCCAGCACCGTTTTCTTCACCTGAAGAATCAGCTGCTCGATGTCGGTCGCGCTCGCGGCGCCGCCGGGATTGACGATGAAGTTGGCGTGCTTCTCCGACACGCGCGCGCCGCCGCGCGCGAGGCCCTTCAGGCCGCAGGCTTCAATGAGGCGCGCGGCGTGGTCTCCCGGCGGGTTGCGGAACACGCTGCCCGCGTTGGGCAGCTGGAGGGGCTGCGTCGCGCTGCGCTTCGCGAGCAGCTCCTTGATCCGCGCGCGCGATGCCTCGCCGTCGCCTTGCTCCAGCTTGAACCAGGCCCCCAGGAACCACTCCTCTTTCCCGGAGCGCGGTTGGCAGTGGCGATACGCGATCTCGTAGTCCGCTTTTTCCCTCTCGTGAATCGAGCCCGAGCGGTCCACGGTCAGCACCCGCTGAACGATGTCCCAGGTCTCGCTTCCGTAGCAGCCGGCGTTCATGGCGAGGGCACCGCCGACCGTGCCCGGGATGCCGGAGAGGAACTCGGCGCCGGTGAGCTGCTCGCGCGCCGCGAAGCGCGCCACCTTGGGGCTCGCCACGCCGACCTCGGCATGGACCAGGCCGGAATCGAGCCGGGCGCTCTTCTTCGGTGAATGCATCAGGACCACCGTGCCGCGAAAGCCGCCGTCGCGTACCAGCAGGTTGGAGCCCAGGCCGACGAACAGCAGCGGCTCTTCTTTACCCACCGAACGCAAAAACCGGCCGAGGTCTACCGTGGACTCGGGGATGAAGAACCGGTCGGCAGGGCCGCCGGCGCGCCAGCTCACGTGTCGCGCCATCGGCTCGCGGAGATGAAGGGCTTCGGCCATGTTCATGCGAGCTGCGCGGCCACGTTGCCGATGGAGCCCGCGCCCATGGTGAGCACCACGTCGCCGTCCTGAGCGAGCCGCCGGATGGCCTCGGGCATCTCGGCGATGTCCTCGACGAACACCGGCTCGACCGCGCCCGCCACGCGCACGGCGCGGGCGAGCGAGCGGCCGTCGGCGGCGACGATCGGCGCCTCGCCCGCGGGATAGACCTCGGCGAGCAGCAGCGCATCGGCGGTGGACAGCACCTTCACGAAGTCCTCGAACAGATCGCGCGTGCGCGAGTAGCGGTGCGGCTGGAAGGCGAGCACGATGCGCCGCCCGGCGAAAGCGCCGCGCGCGGCTTCGAGGGTCGCCGCCATCTCGGCCGGATGGTGGCCGTAGTCGTCGATCAGCGTGAACGCGCCGCCGCCTTCGAGCGGGACGTCGCCGTAGCGCTGGAAGCGCCGGCCGACGCCGTGGAACTCGGCGAGCGCCTTGAGGATCGCCTGGTCCCGGATTCCGAGCTCGTTCGCCACGGCGATGGCCGCCAGGGCGTTGAGCACGTTGTGGCGCCCGGGCAGGTTGAGCGTCACCTCGAGCGGGCTCGCGCCTTCGCGCCGCGCGCGGAACTTCATGCGGCCGGCGTCGTGACGAATGGCCTCGGCGCGCAGGCTCGCGTCCTCGCCCGTGCCGTAGGTGAGCACCGGCTTGGTGACCGCCTGCAGGATCGAGCGCACGTGCGGATCGTCGGCGCAGAGGATCGCGGCGCCGTAGAAGGGCAGATTGCGCAGGAACTGCACGAACGCCGCCTTCAGCTCCTCGAAGTCATGGCCGTAGGTGTCCATGTGATCGGCGTCGATGTTGGTCACCACGGCGATCATCGGCTGCAGGTGCAGGAACGAGGCGTCCGACTCGTCGGCCTCCACCACGATGTACTCGCCCGCGCCGAGGCGCGCGTTCGATCCGGCGGCGATCAGACGCCCGCCGATCACGAACGTCGGATCGAGCCCCGCTTCGGCGAGCACGCTCGCAACGAGGCTGGTCGTGGTGGTCTTGCCGTGCGTGCCGGCGATCGCGACGCCCTGCTTCAGGCGCATGAGCTCGGCGAGCATCAGCGCGCGCGGCACGACCGGGATGCGCTGCTCGCGCGCGGCGAGCACCTCGGGGTTGTCCGGCTGCACCGCGGTCGACACCACCACCACGTCGGCGCCTTCCACGTTCGCCGGCTGGTGCCTGAACAGCACTTTCGCGCCCAGCCCGGCCAGGCGCCGTGTGGCGGCGTTCTCGGCGAGATCCGAGCCGCTCACCTGGTAGCCCTGGTTCACCAGCACCTCGGCGATGCCGCTCATGCCCGAGCCGCCGATGCCCACGAAATGGATGCGCCTGACCTTGTGCTTCACCTGGCAATCTCCATGCACCGGCGCGCCACGAGGCGCGCGGCGTCCGGCTTGCCGAGCGCACGGGCCTTCTTCGCCATGTCGAGGAGCTTGACGCGATCGAGCGAGCGGATCAGCGCCGCGAGCTTCTCCGCGGTCATCTCGCGTTGCGGCACCAGGATCGCGGCCCCCTGGTCGGCGAGGAAGCGGGCGTTGGCGCTCTGGTGATCGTCGACCGCGTGCGGGAAAGGCACCAGGATGCTCGCCATGCCGCCGGCCGAGAGCTCCGCGATGGTGACGGCGCCGGCGCGGCAGATGACGAGATCGGCCTCGGCGTAGCGGCGCGCCATGTCTTCGATGAAAGCGACGAGCTCGCCCTCGATCCCCGCATCCGCGTAGTTTTTCTGCAGGACTTGCAGATGCTTCTCCCCCGACTGGTGCACCACCGATACGGGCGTCGCGAGCAGGCCGAGCGCCTTCGGCACCGCCTCGTTCAGCGCCTGCGCGCCGAGGCTGCCGCCGACGACCAGGATCCGCATCGGTCCGCTGCGCCCCTGGAAGCGATCCTCAGGGGAGGCCATCGCAGCGATCTCGTCGCGTACCGGATTGCCGGTCCATTCCGCCGACTTGAGCGCGCCCGGGAAGGCGACCATCACCTTGTCGCTTACGCTCGAGAGCACGCGGTTCGCGAGGCCGGGAATCGCGTTCTGCTCGTGCAGCGCGAGCGGCCGGTTCAGGAGCGAGGCCATCATGCCTCCGGGGAACGCGACGTAGCCGCCGAGGCCCAGCACCACGGCGGGCTTGAGACGGCGGATGAGACGCGCGCTCTCCCAGAAGGAGAGGAGCAGATTGGCGGGCAGCAGGAGCTTCTGCGCCAGGCCCTTGCCGCGCGCCGCCTTGGCGCGGATCAGCTCGGTGCGGTATCCGCGCGGCGGGACCAGGCGCTCTTCCATGCCGCCGCGCGCGCCCAGCCATACGACCTCCCAGCCTGCCGCGCGCATCTCGTGCGCGACCGCGAGGCCGGGAAAGATGTGCCCGCCGGTGCCGCCCGCCATGATGAGAATCGTCCTCACGCCGGCAGGCCCCTCGAGAGCTGGCGGTTCTCCCAGTCGATGCGCAGCAGGATGGCGAGGGCGACGCAGTTCACCACCAAGCCCGAGCCGCCGTAGCTCATGAGCGGCAGGGTGAGGCCCTTGGTCGGAAGCAGGCCCACGTTGACGCCCATGTTGATGAGCGCCTGGAACCCGATCCACACCCCGATGCCCTGCGCGGCGAGCCCCGCGAAGTGCCGATCGTGCAGGCTCGCCTGGCGGCCGATGGCGAAGGCGCGCGCCACGATCCACAGGAAAAGGCCGATGACCAGCGCCACGCCGGCGAACCCGAGCTCCTCGGCGATGACGGCGAGGAGAAAGTCGGTGTGGGCCTCGGGCAGGTAGTGGAGCTTCTCCACGCTCGCGCCCAGGCCCACGCCGAGCCATTCGCCGCGGCCGAAGGCGATGAGCGAATGCGACAGCTGGTAGCCCTTGCCGAAGGCGTCGGACCACGGATCCATGAATCCGAAGATGCGGTGCATCCGGTAGGGCGAGGAGACGATCAGCACCACGAAGCCGACGGCGAGCATTGCAAGCAGCGCCAGGAAGTGCCGGCCGTTCATTCCGCCGAGAAAGAGGATGCCGAAGGAGATTGCGGCGATGACCACCAGCGCGCCGAAATCCGGCTCGCGCAGCAGGAGCCACGAGACGAGCAGCATCACGGCGAGCATCGGCAGCAGGCCCCTCCTGAAGCTCTTCATCACCGCGTGCTTGCGGCTGGTGTAGTCCGCGGCATACAGGACCGCCGCGAGCTTCATCGCCTCGGAGGGCTGAACGCCGACCATGGGGATGTCGAGCCAGCGCCGCGCGCCGTTGACCTCGCGGCCGATTGCCGGAACGAGCACCAGCACGAGCAGGCCGACGCCCGCCGCGAAGAGCAGCGGCGCCGCGCCCTGCCAGAACTTCACCGGCAGGAGAAACACCGCGATGGCGGCGGCGAGCGCCGCCGCCAGGAACACCGCGTGCCGTGCGAGATACCACGCGGCGTTGTTGCCGGTGAAGCGGCTCGATTCCGCGGTCGCGATCGAGGCCGAGTACACCATGACCAGCCCCGCGGCCGCGAGGATGAGCGCCGCCCACGCGAGCGAGCGGTCGTATTCGGCGCTCGGCGCGCTGCGGGCGAAGACGTAGGTGCGGCTCAAGCCGGCAGGCCCCGCACGGCGGCGGCAAAGGCCTCGCCGCGGTGCTTGTAGTCGCGGAACATGTCGAAGCTCGCGCACGCCGGCGAGAGCAGCACCGCCTCGCCGGCGCGGGCGTAGCGAGCGGCTTTTTCCACCGCTTCCTGGAGGCTCGGGCAGCGCTCGGTCGGCAGTCCGGTCAGTGCCTTTTCGATCAGTCCGGCGTCGCGGCCGATCAGCAGCACGCGCGAGGCGAACTGCGCCACCACTGGTGCGAGCGGCGAAAAATCCTGGCCCTTGCCCTCGCCCCCGAGGATCAGGATGGCCGGCTTGGCGAGACCCTTGAGCGCGGCGATGGTCGCGCCGACGTTGGTGCCTTTCGAATCGTCGTACCACTCGACCCCGGCGCGCGCGGCGACGAGTTCCAGCCGGTGCGGCAGGCCCTTGAAGGTTTTCAGAGCCGCCCGCAGAGTCTCGCTGGAAACATCGAGCGTGGCAGCGAGCGCGCAGGCGGCGAGCGCGTTGGCCGCGTTGTGCCAGCCGCGAATCGGCAGCGCCGCCGCGTCGATGATTTTCCTGTCATTCCACATCAGCTCGCCGCCGCGAACGCAGAAGTCGGCGCAATTCGAAAGACTGAAAGTCAACTGCTTGCGGCCCGGCAGGGCCATGGCGAGCACGCGCGGATCGTCGCGATTGAGGATCTGCACGCCCTCGCCCTGGAAGATGCGCGCCTTGGCCGCGCCGTAATCCTCGAGGCCGGCGTAACGGTCGAGATGGTCCTCGGTGAGGTTGAGGACGCTCGCCGCGTGCGGCGCGAGCGACCAGGTCGTCTCGAGCTGGTAGCTCGAAAGCTCGAGCACCCAGGCCGCCGGCGCGTGCTTGCGCTTCATCAGCGCATCGAGCACCGGGGGGCCGATGTTGCCCGCCACTTCGCAGTCCATTCCCGCGGCGCGCAGGAGGTGGCCGGTGAGCGCGCTGACCGTGGTCTTGCCGTTGGTGCCGGTGATCGCCAGGACCCGGCTCTTGTTCTGCCAGGCGAAGAGCTCGATGTCGCCCAGCACCGGAATCTTCCTGCGGGCTGCTTCCATCACCAGCGGTTCTTGGAGCGACAGGCCCGGGCTCGCGCAGACGAGATCCACGCCGTTCAACAAGCTATTCGTGAAGGACCCGGCGACGAGCTCGCCCGCGTAGTCGGCATTTCTCGGTGGCGCGGCGCGGGTGTCGGCGACCCTCGGCGTGCCGCCCTCGCGCTGCACCCAGCGCGCCACCGACAGCCCGGTATCGCCCAGGCCGAGAACCAGCACGCGCTTGCCGCGAAGCGGCATCGGGAGGGGTTTCTCGAGAAGCGAGAAGGCGGGCTCGCGCATCATCGCAGCTTGAGGGTCGAAAGGCCGAACAGCACCAGCATCATGGTAATGATCCAGAAGCGCACCACCACCTGGCTCTCCTTCCAGCCCTCGAGCTCGTAGTGGTGGTGCAGCGGCGCCATGCGGAAGATGCGCTTGCCGCCGCTGTACTTGAAGTAAAGCACCTGGATCATCACCGACAGCGTCTCGGCGACGAATACGCCGCCCATGATGAACAGCACGATCTCCTGGCGCACCACCACCGCGATGGTGCCGAGCGCGGCGCCCAGCGCGAGCGCGCCGACGTCGCCCATGAAGACCTCGGCCGGATAGGCGTTGAACCAGAGAAATCCCAGGCCCGCCCCGGCGAGCGCGCCGCAGATCACCGCGAGCTCGCCGGCGCCAGGAATGTGCGGCAGGCCGAGGTACTTGGAGAACACGGCATGGCCGGCTACGTAGGCAAAGATGCCGAGCGCGCTGCCCACGAGCACAGTCGGCATGATTGCCAGGCCGTCGAGGCCGTCGGTGAGGTTGACCGCGTTGGAGGTGCCGACGATGACGAAGAAGGTCAGCGCGACGAAGCCGATGGTGCCCAGCGGATAGGCGACGTTCTTGAAGAACGGCACGATGAGCTGGTTCAACGACGGCATGCTTTGCGACAGGAACCCGAGATAGACCGCGGCGCAGAGCCCGATCACGGATTGCCAGAACAGCTTCGCCCGCGGCGAAAGCCCCTTCGGGTTGCGGTGCACGACCTTGCGGTAGTCGTCGACCCAGCCTACCGCGCCGAAGGCGAGCGTCACCAGCAGCACCACCCACATCAGGCGGTTGGAGAGGTCGCCCCAGAGGAGCGTGGTGATGCCGATCGAGACCAGGATCAGCGCGCCGCCCATCGTGGGCGTGCCGGCCTTGGTAAGGTGCGAGCGCGGGCCGTCGTCGCGCACCGCCTGCCCGATCTTGTACGCGGTCAGCTTGCGGATGAAGTAGGGGCCCAGGATCAGCGAGACCGCGAGCGCCGTGAGGCAGGCGAGCACGGCCCGCAGCGTGATGTAGTTGAAGACGTTGAACAGACGCACGTCTTTCGCGAGCAGCTGAGCGATCTCGAGCAGCATCAGTGAGCTCCCTCTTCGGGCACGCCGGTCAGCGCCGCCACCACGCGCTCCATCTTCATGAAGCGCGAGCCCTTGACGAGAATGCTCTTGCCGCTGACGTTGGCAATCAGCTCCTCGAGGCGCTCGAAATGGCGCGCCCCGGGGCCGAAGGCGTGCACCGCCTCGCGGGTGGCCTCGCCCAGCGCGAGCAGGCTGGCGATGCCCCTGGCGCGGGCGTACGCGCCGACTTCGCGGTGGAACTCCGGGCCCTGCGTTCCGACCTCTCCCATGTCGCCGAGGACCAGCACCGTCGGTCCCTGGCAGGAGGCGAGGACGTCGATGGCGGCGCGCACCGAGTCGGGGTTGGCGTTGTACGTATCGTCGATCAGCGTGGCGCCGCCGCGCGCTTGCTTGACTTGCAGCCGCCCGCTGTAGGGACGAAACGCGCTCAGGCCTTTGGCGATGGTCTTCACGTCGATGCCGGCCGCGTGCGCGGCGGCGGCCGCGGCAAGCGCGTTGCGCACGTTGTGCAGGCCGGGAATCGCCAGCGTCGCCTGCGCCTCGCCATCCGGCGTGCGGACCACGAGTTCGCTCGACAGCGGCTTCAACGCGTGCCGCGCCGTCACTTCGGTCTTCGAATCCAACGCGAAGGCGATGATGCGGCGCGTGCCCGCCCGGCTGCGAAAGAACCCTGCATGCGCGTCGTCCGCGTTCACCACCGCCGTCCCGTCCGCGGGCAGGGCCTCGTACAGCTCGGCATTCTCGGCGGCGACTTCCTCGACCGAGCGCATGAACTCCAGGTGCTCGCGCTGCGCATTGTTCACGAGCGCCACGGTGGGACGGGCGATGTCCGCGAGGTAGGCGATCTCGCCCTTGTGGTTCATGCCCAGTTCGATCGCGCACCAGCGATGGCGTTCGCGCAGGCGAAGGAGCGTCAGCGGCAGCCCGATGTCGTTGTTGAGGTTGCCCGTGGTGGCGAGCACGGCTTCGTCGCCCGCGTGGGCGCGCAGGATCGCGGCGAGCATTTCCTTCACCGTGGTCTTGCCGTTGGAGCCCGCCACGGCGACGAGCGCGGGGCTGAAGCGCAACCGCCAGTGGCGCGCGAGGCTGCCGAGCGCAAGGCGCGTGTCTTCGACGACGGCGACCGGCAGCGGTGATTTATCGGTGAAATTGACATCGATCAGAGCCGCCGCGGCTTTCGCATCGGCCGCGCTGTGCAGGAACTGGTGGCCGTCGAAGCGCTCGCCGCGCAACGCAACGAAGAGATCGCCCGCACGCAGCGTGCGCGTGTCGGTCGATACCGCGCCGAAGCGCGCGTCGGCTCCGCGCACGCTCGCGCCGAGCACGGTAGCGGCCTGCGAAAGGCTCATCACGCGCGCCTGCCCCGGGCTGCGTCGCGCGCCACCGCGGCATCGGAGAACGGCAGCCGCCGCCCCGCGATCTCCTGGTAGTTCTCGTGGCCCTTGCCCGCGATCAGCACCACATCGGCTTCGTCCGCGCCCGCGATGGCCGCGGCGATGGCCTTCGCTCGATCTATTTCCGTTTCATGCTGATCGTTCATCCCGGATTCGATTTGGGCGATGATGCGCAAAGGCTCTTCGCTGCGGGGATTGTCGGAGGTGACGACCGCGCGGTCGGCGAGGCGCGAGACCACCGCGCCCATCAGCGGGCGCTTGGCCGCGTCGCGCTCGCCGCCGGCGCCGAACACGGCGACGAGCTTGCCGCCGCGCTGCGCCGCGATCGGCCGCAGCGCCTGCAGCACTTTCTCCAGCGCGTCGGGAGTATGCGCATAGTCGACGACCACGAGCGGATTGTCGCCGACCGGCTGCATGCGCCCGGGAACCGGGGGCAGGCTCGACAGCATCGTCACCGCGTCTTGAAATGCCACTCCGTAGGCGATCAGGCAGCCGAGCACGCCCAGGGCATTCGCCAGATTGAATCGTCCGAGCTGATTCACCCGTGCCGTGGCACGGCCCCAGCTCGACTCGAGTTCCATTTCGCCCTGCGCCACGCGCGTGGCGGCGACGAATTCGCCGCCGTTACGCGCGCCCGACAGGCTGTAGCCGACGACGCGCACGCCGCGCCCGTCGAGGCGCCGCGCGATGCGCACGCCCGCCACGTCGTCGAGGTTGAGCACCGCAGCCGCGAGGCCCGGCGCGTCGAAGAGCTTCGCCTTGGCTTCGCCGTACGCTTCCATCGAGCCGTGGTAGTCGAGATGATCGTGGGAGAGGTTCGTGAAGAGCGCGCAGTCGAAGGCCACGCCCTGAACACGGCCCTGGGCGAGGCCGTGCGAGGACACTTCCATCGCCACCGCTTTCGCTCCCTGCGTCAGGAACTGCTTCATCAGCCGATGGATTTCGAGCGCATCGGGTGTTGTGTTCGGCTCCTCGACCAGTGCGCCGGGAAAACCGGCGCCGAGGGTGCCTATGAGCGCGCTTTTCGCGCCGCGCTCGCCGAGCGCGGCCGCGATCCACTGGCTGCACGAGGTCTTGCCGTTGGTCCCGGTAACGCCGCACACCCAGAGCTTCTCCGAGGGTCGGCCGTAGAAGTCGTGCGCGAGGCTGCCCGCGCGCTGCTTCAGCTCGCGCACGGCGACGTTGGGCACGCGCCACTCCTGCCGCCAGGCGAATCCGCTCTGTTCCCACAGCACCGCCGACGCGCCGCGGCCGATTGCATCCGCGATGTGCGCGCGCCCGTCGGCCTTCTCGCCGGGATAGGCCAGGAACGCGACGCCGGGAGCGCAGCGGCGGCTGTCCGAGGAAAGGACCTCGATCACCGCGCCCTGCGCCGCCAGTTGCCGCATCGGCTCCACGTCACGTGCTCTCCTTCGCTTCCTCGCC
>Ga0070696_100003276_pt1 | contig 10803 bp, 5 predicted proteins | sample KBSK1253metaG_FD_65474 | JGI IMG/M metagenome (GOLD analysis project Ga0070696, IMG submission 65474) | Corn, switchgrass and miscanthus rhizosphere microbial communities from Kellogg Biological Station, Michigan, USA - KBS K1-25-3 metaG | ecosystem: Host-associated > Plants > Roots >... | reverse complement strand
AACATGGTTTCAGAAACAATGGCGCGGCAGAAGAAAGTTATCGCTTTCGGACGCGAGGCCGACGGCACGATTGATGTGGCTTTCGAAGATCCGAACGATCTTGTTAATATAAATTTTCTGGAGCGCTATTTGAAAGCGAAGATTAAACCATTCTTCGCAACCGACGCTGATTTAAACAAAGGATTTTCGATTTACGGCAAGGCAACCGGCGAGGATTACCGGAAAATTATTGAGAAGAATATTTTAACTTCGATCGAGAGCAAGGCGACGGGGGAGGATGCGGCGACCGAGCTCCCGATCGTGGAGATGATCAACAACATCATTTCTTACGCTATATCACTGCGCGCTTCGGATATTCATATCGAGATTTTTGAGGACGCGATATTGGTACGTTATCGTATCGACGGCATCTTGCACGAAATCTTTAAAGCGCCGAAAGAAGTTTACCCCGCGATTCTTGCCCGCGTTAAACTTTTGGGCGGGATGAAGATCGACGAGCATTATAAACCCCAAGACGGACGTATCCGCTACACGATTGCGAATGAAACGATAGACGTGCGTATATCGATAATTCTCACTTTCTACGGCGAAAAAATTGAAATGCGCTTGCTCACTTCTTCAAATCGGCCGCTGTCATTCGTGGAGTTGGGTGTTTTGCCGGACATGGCTAAAGTCCTGGAGAGCAATGTTAAGAAGAGCTACGGCATGATTCTTGTGACCGGGCCTACTGGTTCGGGTAAGAGTACGACGCTCTATTCGATTTTGAATATTTTAAATCATCCGGAAGTTAATATTGTAACGATTGAAGACCCGATTGAATATGATATTAAGTACGTCAATCAGACGCAGGTTAATCCGGCAAATGGCGTTACTTTTGCGAGCGGTTTGCGCGCTATTTTAAGGCAAGATCCGAACATTATCATGGTCGGTGAAATTCGTGATGATGAGACTGCGGATATTTCGGTTCAGGCGGCTTTGACCGGCCACCTTGTTTTGAGCAGTCTGCACACGAATGACGCGCCAACCGCGGTGCCGCGTTTGTTTGATATGAAACTCCCGCCATTTTTGGTCTCGGCGACTTTAATCACGGTGCTCGCCCAACGTCTGGTGCGTCGCATTTGCCGCGACTGCATTAGTTCGGAGCCGCTCTCTGATGACCTGGCGGTAATTCTAAAAGAGCAAGCAAAACTTTCTGAAGTGAGCAGTAGCTTTGCAATTCCCAAACTGGTTTTCCGCGGGAAAGGCTGTAATTCTTGCGGACACACTGGTTACCGCGGCCGGATCGGTATTTTTGAATTGCTTGATATGACCGAAGAGATCCGAAAATATATTATCAGTCGGGATTTTACGCTCGATGGTCTGGTCAAGATCGCGCGCGCGAATGGCATGATCGGCATGTTCGAAGATGGCATAAAGAAAATCGAACTCGGTGTTACGACGGTGGAGGAATTATTACGCGTCATACGCGAGTAGAACGATATACCAATATACTAATGCGTGCGAATGATGCGAATGGATACTAATGTTTTCCTGGTCGCATTAGTATAAGAATTCGTATTTAATTAGTATCATTAGTACAATTTGTATATTAGTATCATATGAGAATCCCATGAAATTCAAGTATATAGCCAGCGAGCCGAGTGGGAAGATTGTCGAGGGGAATATTGAGATGGTTGGACCCTCGGAGGTTTTGGAGTGGATGGTGGGGCAAGGCTTGCGGCCGGTATCGGTCAAAGCGATCGGCGGCGTTGAAGGGACGAAATTAAGAGCGCTTTTCTCGCCCGCAATATCTTTTGAGGACAAGGTGTTTCTTACAAAATATTTGTCACTCATGCTTAAAGTCGGCACTGATCTTTTTAAGGCTATTGATGTGCTGATCGTCGATTTTGATAAGCCCGCAGTCAAAGCATTTTTGATTGAAGTTAAAGACGCGCTCGCGAAAGGCCAGCCGTTTTACAGCACTTTTACAAGATATCCGAAATATTTTTCATCTGTTTTCGTTAATTTGGTAAAAGCGGGAGAGCAGTCGGGAAGTTTGGATAAGGTTTTTGACGATCTAAGCCGCGGTTTAGAAAAAGAACAGCGATTGCGTTCAAAATTAAAAGGCGCTCTTATTTACCCCGTAATACTTGTCTGTTTGGCATTTATAATCGTGTTTTTGCTCACGGCTTTTGCGCTACCGAAGCTCGCTGATGTATTTACGTCTGGCGGAATTCAACCGCCTCTTTTTTCGCGGATTGTTTTTGGCATTGGTAAGTTTCTGGGAGATAACGTATTCGTGATTATTACGCTTATGGTTGGTGGCGTGGTTGGAGGATTCGTTTTTTTCAAAAATACTATCGTAGGCCGGAAGATGGGATCGCGTTTTATATCCAGATTGCCGATCATCAGCCAAGTTATTTATCGGACTGCGGTTCAGCGCTTTGCTTCCACTTTGTCCTCGCTTCTCAAGGCCGGTATGCCTCTTATCGAATCGATTGAATCAACAGCCGATGCCGTTGGACACCCAGAAATGAAAGCGGCTTTGCTCCGGATATCGCGTGAAGGAGTTTCTAAAGGCTTAACGCTCGGAGAGGCTTTCCAGCGTGAACCATTTTTCCCGCGGGTGGTGGTGAATCTTATTGCTGTTTCGGAAAAAGTTGGCCACATTGAGGATATTTTGGAGAAGCTGGCTGATTTTTATGAGGCTGAAATCGATACTTCGGTTAAGACTTTAGTTTCGTTTTTGGAACCAGCATTACTCGTGATTATAGGGCTTTTGGTGGGCGTTATTGCGCTTGCTATTATTGTGCCGATTTACCAATTGACGGGAAGCGTGGGGTAAATAATAACATATAACTAATGACTCATAACGCATGACTAACAATAAACCCAAAAATAGCTCTATGCCTTCTTGTTATAAGTTATCAGTCATAAGTCATCGGTTAGAGAAAGGCTTTTCTCTTCTCGAGATTTTTATTGTAATTGGCATAACTTCGATTATAGCTGTTGCGGGTTTGGGAGGCTATCTTTCTCTTAGAAATTCCAAGTCGCTTGAAAATATGGCGAATCGGGTGGCCGCCGACATAACTTATACCGCGGAGCGTTCAAAAGCCCAGGAGAGCGGTTTTCAGTGGTGGATGAATTTTCAAAACTCGGGAAGCGTTTACTTTTACTTGATTTGCAAAGGCGATACTTATTCAGCTGGGGGTTGTGGCAGTGGTACGCAAGTTAAAAGAGTTCAGGCTACATCCGGCCTATCGCTCTCTTTGTCTTCGGGTAGTTTGCCAAGGGATTTAATTTTTCAGAAATCAACGGGATTGCCGGTAGACTCATCAGGCACTCAAATCACCTCACCAATAACCATAACTGTTTCTTCTAGCGCTGGCGTGGGCCCGAAAACCATCACGATTAATAAGAATGGAAGGGTGGATTACTAATAATTTTGTTAACAAAATTATCAACATTTAAATGTTTAAATATTTAAAAATTCCAATATTGCGCTACCGCGCGGGTCAATCTATCATCGAAATCTTGATTGCGGTTACGATAGGTGGGTTGATTATCGGTTCGGCGGTTGTAGCTATAAGACTAACGCTTACATCAGGTAGTCAGACACAAGGAGTCGGATCAGCCACTCCACTGATGAGCGGATTAATTGATACCGCCAGATCGGTGGCAGAGGGCAACTGGAATAGTGTTTATAATCTTCCCAGCAAAGGATCAAGCTCTAAATATTATTTTGTACGCGATAATGGCCTAGCGATTGTTCAGGGTGAGGAAGGGGTTTTAGGTGAAGATATTGTTTCGGGGCTTGTGGGCTATTGGAAATTTGATGAGGCAGGCATTACGGTGCCAACCGATAAGGCTTATGACGCAAGCTCAAACAACAACAAAGGAACGCTGACTAATAGCCCAACCAGGCTTTCCGGTTCCAGTTGTAAGGCCGGAAATTGTTTAGGATTAGATGGATCGAGCAATTACGTTACGATTCCCAATTCTTCTTCTCTTAATAACAATTCCGTGACCGTCTCTTTGTGGTTTACTCTTACTTCTGATCCAGAATGCAATGCTAATAATAATTGGCGTTCCCTTATAAGAAAAACATCAAGTTTATCCAGCACTACTACGGGATGGGATGTGGTTTTAGAAGAAAATAAATCTGTCCAATTTGATGTGGGGTTGGCAGGCACAACTTCCAGATCAGGATCTATAAATGTTGGCATGGTCGTTAACACTCCTATACTACTTATTTTTATATATGACGCTACGACCGGTGAGCAAAAAATCTATGCAAATGGCGTTTTGAAATCTACTAAAACCAACACACCTACAAGTATCGGGACAAACTCCAACTCACTCGATATTTCTAGAGGTACGAACGCTTCTTGCCCAAATGGGAATGGCTATTCGCCCGGAAACTATGACGATGTTCGCATTTATAACCGCGCATTGTCCGCTGCAGAAGTTGCGCAACTCTACACCTCAAAAATATATAACCGGTCTTTCTCGGTGGAGAATGTTAATCGGGATGATTTGGGCAGAGGGAATATTGTAACTTCCGGTGGTACCGAAGATCCATCAACCCAAAAAGTTGTAGCCACAGTTACGCCAGCGGGCGGAACAGCTTTAACCGCAACTGAATATCTTATCCGATCCAAAAATTCAACCACCCTATGGACCGACTGGAGCGGGGGTGTTGATAATTCCGGAGTCTATACTTCGCCAACCAATAAGTATTCTTCATCGAGCAATATTGATTTTGGAACAACAGGAGAAATCAAGTTGTCAGGTGGCGGTTCTCCCCCTCCACCCCCTCCCCCCTCGCCACCTCCATTAACCTCTGTTCAAGTTCTTGTTGTGGCAGGCGGGGGCGGAGGAGGTGCGGGGTGTTACGGTGGTGCGGGTGGGGCTGGAGGATTAATTTATAATCCATCATACAGTGTTACCGGAGGAACATCTTATACTGTGACAATTGGTAACGGTGGTGGTGGTAGCTCAAGCACAAACAGCAATGGTGTTAACGGACAGAATTCTGTTTTCGGAACAATAACATCAACTGGAGGCGGCGGGGGCGGTTCACGCAATACTGGCACTGGCAATACGGGAGGTTCTGGAGGAGGCGCAGCTTTTAGCGGTGGCACTGCCGGCGCGGGAACTTCAGGCCAGGGCAATGCTGGTGGAGGTGGTTATGGTGGAGCTGGTGGAGGCGCAGGCGCAGTTGGTGGCACAGGCGGAGGTGTATCACCCTACGGAGGAATTGGAGGGGATGGATTAAGTAATTCGCTGTCAGGCGTTTCAACATTCTACGCCGGTGGTGGTGGAGGCGGAGCCGGAGGCACTGCGGGTAATAGAAGAGCTGGCGGACAGGGCGGCGGGGGTAGTGGAGGAGTCACGGATAGCTCACCAACGAATGGAACTGCAAATACCGGAGGAGGTGGCGGAGGAGGTGGCATTAACTCTAGCGGAGCTACTCAATGCACGGGCTCAAATTCTGAAATAGGCGCAAGCGGCGGATCGGGTATAGTGATAGTTAGCTATCCGGGCAACCAAGCAGCAACCGGCGGGACAATTACATCCTCTGGCGGAAATACCATACACACCTTTACATCCAGCGGCACATTTACGACTAACTAATCAATAACAGAATGAAATTTTCAATTTGATACCGATATCTTCGGAGAAGTGAAATTGTTACCTTAGCCAGATCTTGATTTATTCTTTAGAACATCTGTTCTATACTCAAAGCATGAAAAAATACTTATTGGGAGTAGTTTTCTCGGCGATTTTGTTTTTAGGACTAGCAAATTCTGTCTTAGCGAATACTGGCGATCGAGGTGATTATCTAACTGGCGGTCAACCTTTTGGTGTAGCTTTTGATGCCGTCACCAATTCTGTCTGGGTTACTAACTATAATTCTAACACCGTCAGCAAAATGAATGTTTTCAACGGTACTAAGATCGATTACCCAACTGGTAATTTCCCTTATGCTATCGCTTTTGATCCAGTTACAAACTCTATGTGGATTACCAATACTGGTTCTGGCACGGTCAGCAAAATGAATATTTTCGACGGTACAAGGATAGATTATTCAGCTGGCAATGGTTCGGTTCAGGGCATCGCTTTTGATCCAGTTACAAACTCTATGTGGGTAACTAATATTTTCCCTAATATTAACGGCATAGTTAGCAAGATAAATATATTTAATGGCAACAGAACTGAGTATCCGACTGGTAACTATCCTTACGGTATTGCCTTTGACTCAGTCACCAATTCTGTATGGATAACTAATAGGCAATCCAGCACGGTCAGCAAAATGAATATTTTTAATGGCACTAAAATTGATTACCCGACTATCCAATTCAATGCTAAGGTATTCTTCGACCCAGTTACAAATTCTGTATGGATTACTAATGCTCAAGCTAACACGGTCAGCAAAATGAATATTTTTAATGGCACTAAAATTGATTACCCGACTGGTGCCACAGATGCTTTTGGTATTGTTTTCGATCCCGTCACAAACTCTGTCTGGATTACTAATACGGATTCTAATAATGTTACCAAAATGGATGTTTATACTGGTTCCAAAATAAATTATCCAACTGGTGCTTATCCTTTCGACATCACTTTCGACCCAGTTACCAACTCTGTTTGGATTGCGAATAATGGCTCAAACACCGTTAGTAAAATGGAGATACGAGATAGCGTAACGGTCGCCAATGTTAACCAATTCAAACCTGATCAGACGACAACCATAGCCGAATCGGGCACAACAGCAGAATCAAATATATTTTTCAAGGGAACGATTACTGACATAAATAACGATACTGTAAAATTGCAAGTTGAACTTAGGAAAACAAGCGATGCGTTTACAGGATTGAATGACGGGGGAATTATAGAATCAGGTTTGGTTTCTTCTGGCAGCGAAGTCATATTAAATAAATCCAATTTGGCCGATGGCTCATATCACTGGAGATATCGAGGAGTAAATTCTCATGGCAACACCTCATCCTGGCAAGAATTCGGTACGCCAGGAAATATAGACTTCACAATTCATACTCGCAACCCCCTCATCCTCATCCCAGGAATACTCGGAACCAAGCTAACACAAAACTACGGCAATCACGATGAAGTCTGGCCCAATCTTCTCGCCCTCGCCGGCCCATTCGATTTCCATCTAGATCCACTCATGCTTTCAGGTTCCGGAGAAGAATATCCCGAGTTCCCAATAACAGTAGGCGACATCATAACAAGCATAAACATCCCTGTCGCCACCTGGTGGAGTACCGACATCTTCGATTCCCTCATAACCGACCTAACTTCCAATGGCTATACAGAAGACCAAGACCTCTTCGTCTTCCCATACGACTGGAGAAAAGATAATGCATACAATGCCGAACGTTTGAATACCAAGATAAACGAAATTCTAGGCAATACCAACGGAAAAGTAGACATCATCGCCCACAGTATGGGTGGCCTAGTTGCCAAAGACTACATCGCAAGCAACGGATCAAGTAAAATCGACAAGCTCATCTTCGTCGGCACTCCCCATGACGGTTCACCACAATCATTCAAGGTCCTAATGTACGATGATAATCTCGGTATCCCTGTTCTCAACCAACACGAAGCGCACACTATCGTGCAGAACATGCCCTCCGTATACCAGCTCCTCCCAAGCCAAAGATATGTAGACGCGAACAATCACAAGTATGTGTTAGACCTAGCCACAGCCTATGAGAACAACACAACCCCACAATATCTAGACTATGCTGACACCAGAACTCATATGATCAACAGTGGCCGAAACTCCACCATGTTCCCAATGGCTGAATCTCTACATTCCGACATAGACAACATGAACCTATCCGGAGTAGATTCATATAACTTCGTAGGCTGCGGGCTAGGCACAACCGCAAAGATAGTCCCAATGAAAAAAGAAATCGCCAATGCTTCTGGCGTTCCACTCTTCATCGACAGCTATGGCTGGGGAGTAACAGCAGGGGATACGACAGTTCCAACCATAAGTTCCACAGACCAAGTAACCAGCCACACATATTACGTAAATAAAATACAGCACGGCAACCTCCCAAGCGCAAATGGCGTCCACCAAACCATCTTATCAATACTCTCTGGCCAGACCCCAGGAACATTCAACAATATTTCCACCTCCTCAACCATCTGTACCCCAATCACTGGAGATGTAGTCAGTGTCCACAGTCCAGTAGAACTCCACATCTATGACTCACAAAACCGACACACCGGCCCAGTATCAAATGGAGACATCGAATACGGCATCCCAGGAGTTACCTACGAGAGATTAGGCGAAGACAAATTTGCCTATCTCCCAGAAGGAGAAACATATACGGTAAAGAACGAAGCAATAACAACCGGAGAATACACTTTGCAAGTTCAGAAAGTAGAAAACGAAGAAGTCACCGAAACCACTTCATTCAACAATATCCCAATACCAAGCGAAGATTCACATAGCACAATTGAAATCACCGGCCAAGGCCAAACAACTTTCAATCTCCAGATAGACAACAATGGTGACAATACCTATGAATCAACCATAACCCCAACCTCAACTCTGGATGAAACAGAATCAGCCGACATCACAAGACCCCAGACCACAGTATCTGTTTCGGGAACACAAGGAGCAAATGGCTGGTACACATCAGATGTAACAGTTACTCTAAACGCAACCGACGACAACTCGGGAGTCTTGAAGACAATGTATTCGAAAGACAACGGAACCACCTGGCAGGAATACATCTCACCATTTGCAGTAACCTCTGAAGCAATCCATACCATCAAATATTTCTCTACTGATAAAATGGGAAATATCGAAGCTATTAAGTCTGTAATCGTGAAAATCGATAAGACAGCACCCGAAGCTGAAGTCTATTTCGATCCAGCGACTAGATATTTGGCTGTAGCCGGGGGTGACAATTTGTCCATACCTACCGTGACCAAAGTGAACTCAGAGAATTACACAGTGACAGATGGAGCCGGTCACACAGCAAAGATCAATCTCAAGGCAATCTATCTCCCGCCATACGTTACCGTAACCAATGCCGCCACAGTGTCAGGCGCATCGCTGGATATCGTAGCGAGGACTGTAAAATACGATTCAGGAGCCGCAATAATCCTGCCAAAAAACAATCTCCATTATGAATGGACCAATACTATAGTTAATGGAACGTCAAAACTAAAAACCCTGGTTCAATCCATTAGAGTTCCGCAACGCTTATTTACCGGAATCTACGATCCTATCAATGACGATACCAAGATAATAGATGATACTTATAACGTTGTGACTTTTCCAGGCTTAGCAGTCATGCAATTAAGGACTGAAGCTGGTGATGTGGTTGTTGATTTGTATTGATTGTGGTTGGCTGAGAGATAATCTCCAATATAAATAGTTTTTGTAGTAGAATTTATGAAGATGAATTCTAAATTCTTTAACCGTTTAGTTGTTTATTTATTCTTTGTTTTTGGTGCAGTGTTTATTACCAATAACGTTGCCCTTGCGACTAATATAATTTCACCTAATCAATGGGCGTGGAATGACGCGCTGAAGTGGATAGACTTTAATAATGCTAATGGTTCGGTAAATGTTACTAATAGTAAAATTGAAGGTTATGCTATTTGGGGTGTTACGACTAGCTACATTAATTTCGATTGCGCAACTGCTCATGATGGTGATTGCACAACGTCCTATCATGTTTTTAATGACAGCGGCGTTCTTTCGGGGTGGGCTTGGAGCGATGCTATAGGCTGGATAAGTTTTACTTGTGATCATACAGCCGATGGAACGCAAGCGCCTTACAATGTTAATACCTGTAACAGCGGATCTAATCCGAGCGGAGTAACTTACGGAGTAACTATTAAAACAAATGATCCCAATAAGGGTGATTTTAGCGGCTGGGCGTGGAATGACGCAGTGGGCTGGATAAGCTTTAATTGCGACCATTCCACCGATGGCACACCAGGGAATCCTAATACTTGTTTTAATGGTGTAACTGGCGTTACTTACAAAGTTAATACTTCGTGGAGCGGGGGAACGATAGCGGCGACCGGAAGTATAACCTCGGTTACGTTTAATACCGGAAAGAGTGTTAATTATAATTCGATTATGTGGAGGGGGCTTCTTGGTAATAATGCGACGGTTAAGTTCCAATTGGCAACCAGTGATATTGCTACTGGTCCATGGGTAGATACTGATTTTAAGGGTCCGACCGGTGATTCGACAAGTTATTACGCTGCGCCATTTAATGATGTTCCGGTGTCAATAGTTAGCGCTAATCACAAAAATAAACAATATTATCGGTATAAACTTATAATAGATCGATTCGAAAATGGCACTTCTCCAACCGTGAGAGATGTGATTGTGAATTGGTCACCGTAACGCGATCCCAACCTACAAACACATGCGAATCTACGAACGAAATTCAAAAACACACACGAATCCAAAAATATTTGTAGATTCGGATAAATTTGTAGGTTCGAATCGGACTCGGGGGGCGGTGACTCTGCCTTCTATTCTTCTTATCTCCGCGATAATAATGGAGATAGCAATTGTAGGAGTTATTATTTCGAGTGCTGTGGTCAATACGGCCAATAACGCGAAACTGTCTTCTGAAGCGTTGAAAGCGGCGGGCGCTGGCATTCAAGATGCCATAATCAGGGTGGTGAGATATTGTTCGCTTACGGATAATTCGGGCTGCCCTTCTTCGTATCCTCTAACTGTTGGGACGCGAACGGTTAATATAACTATTGATAGTGTAAGCGTAACCCCGAGGAAAATTACCGCGGATGCGACTG
>Ga0070696_100003275_pt1 | contig 10804 bp, 24 predicted proteins | sample KBSK1253metaG_FD_65474 | JGI IMG/M metagenome (GOLD analysis project Ga0070696, IMG submission 65474) | Corn, switchgrass and miscanthus rhizosphere microbial communities from Kellogg Biological Station, Michigan, USA - KBS K1-25-3 metaG | ecosystem: Host-associated > Plants > Roots >... | reverse complement strand
GTGTTCGGTTCCCACATCGAGGGCATCGAGGGCAGCGGCAGCGGCTTCCTGAGCCGCGTCGCGTACAACGTGCCTGACGGAACGCGGGTCCGCGTCACGGTCGCGCGCAGCGCCTCCGAGCCCGCAGGCTCGGCCCCGGACATCGAGGTACTGACGGACGGCGAGAAGGTCGTCGGCGCAGCGGCTCATTCCCTCGAAGGGGCCGAGGCGTTGATCCGGGCCTCCTCCTCAGAGCCAGAAGCACCGGAACAGGAGAGTTTGTCATCCTCTTGATCACGGTTGTACACTCCGATGAGAAGGAGACCAAATGATCACACCACAAGAGCGTGTCGATGACTGTCTCGCCATGCTGCAGGGGGGAGCAACCCTAGAGGAGTGCGGCCAGAAGTGGGGGATCACGCGGGAGCGCGTGCGGCAAATCCTCCTGAAGGAAGCTGGCGTCGTGGCCGGAGAGATTCGGACCGCTCGCATGACTCGGCTTCGAGCCATGATGGGCCCTCGCCTCTGTCCGTACTGCAAGAAGCCATACCAGACCAACGATGGTCACTTCAGTCGAGGGAACCATCGGTTTTCGGCCCGGCAAGAAAATCGGACACCAGCACACATCGCTGAAGACGCCAACATCGCCGCTGACTACGATGCTGGGCTCACGTACGATGCCATCGTGGCGAAGTACGACGTCGACAACCCTCGGATTACCCGAGCCCTGCGCTGGAACGGACTGGAGCCTGACCGCAGGATCGCTCAGCGCAAGCTCCGAACCAGGAGACAGCAGTATGCCCGCTGGGATGCCATCGTCACGGACTGGCAGACTGAAACGCTTCTGAATGAGGAGATCGCCGCAAAACATGAGGTCTCCTCAGCACTGGTCGGACTGATCCTTCGCAAGCGAGGACTGAATCTGACCCGGGGCGATGCCCAGCGACGGATCGCTCGGATTCGGCGCTACCAGCGCCGTCAAGCGCAGAAGATCGCGCGTGAGTGACCCGCTCGTCCTCTCAGCGTCTTCGGTTCAGACCTTCATCAAGTGCGGCCAGGCTTGGTACTACGCCTACGTGGCAGGGATCAAGGCACCGCCTCGACTGAAGGCCACCCGAGGGATCGCCGTGCATCGAGCGATCGAGACGAACATGGTCCAGAAGATCATGAGCAAGGAAGACCTGCCCGTGCAGGACGTGGTCGATGCCTTCGACACCTCCTGGAATGCCGAAGTCGCCAACGGCTACGACAAGGGCAACGACGATCCTGGAGCCATCAAGGATGCCGGGGTCAAGTTAGTCCGCCTCTACCATCGTGAGGTCTCGCCGCTGATCCAGCCGGTGATCGTCGAGCAGCCGATTCAGTTCAAGATCAACGGGCAGGCATTCTCTGGGCAGATCGACCTGGGTGAGGAAGTCCCGATCAACCTCCACGGTGAACCAGACTTCCGGCTGCGCTTGCGGGACACCAAGACCACGGCTCGGGCACCACAGCCCGAGAACTACCTGTTCAACATGACGGGCTATGCCATCGGGGCTCGTCAGGCACTGGGGGAAACCGAGGCGGACACTGTGTTCGACTACCTCGTCGCCACCAGTAAGCCGTACTACAAGGAGATCAAGTACGGCGGTCCCATCACCGATGACCAAATCCGTCGGTTCAGTGGCACCGTTGCCTCTGTCGCTGACGCCATCAACAAGGGGTCCTTCGTGCCGAACGGACCCGTCAGTGGCATGTGCCGCTATTGCGGCTACTACAAGATGTGCCCCGTCCGATTGGAAGGAGCACAACCAGAAGGAGAACCAGCATGAAAATCTCTGTGAACAAGAACCACATCGACGATGCAATCCGAGGCGCTGCCGACGCCTGCATGGTCCATGACGCGGCAGTTCTGTCGCTCGATCTTCCCGAGAACGTGGAAGTCAAGGTCCACTACGGCTCGATGGCTTTCTTCAAGAGAGGGCCGAAGGGTGGACTCGGGAGGAAGGCCGCACTTAGAGTCAGGATTCCCGGGAAGATCGGCCAGATCATCAGGGAATGGGATGAGGGCGTGAACCCCAAGCCGTTTGAGTTCGACCTTGACCTGCCTGACGACTGGCGCAAGCAGATCAGCTAGCCATGGGCCACTGGGAATACTTCTACGAACTGAAGAAACCCCAAGGGCGTCGCACCAAGTGGAGCGAGAAAACCGTGATCAGTGAGGAGCGGATGACGACCGGACTTCCCAAGGTCCTGAGCGGCGGCATCGAGAGTGGCGTGCAGGTCAATGGGTGGCGTTTCAACCGTCGCTACCGACGGTTCACGATCTTCGCTGTCGATGGCACAACACACATCCTGAGGTGGGTCGATGAATGAGGAGTGGGTGTGGGGGTTCGATGAGGTAAAGGAGATGGTAATGCATGACGATCCATTCAGAGAGATCGTGTCGAAGTTCACGAAGGGGTATTGGGAGGACCACGACGCCCAGTGCGACCAGATCGAGTTCCGCAACGGTCGTCTCTATCTCCACAACGCCCTCGATGGGAAGTGGTGGTACATCCGTAGGAAGGAGAGCAAATGAGTGAAGAAGAGCTGTTGACGCCCAAGCGACGAGGTCGGCCCCCGAAGCAGGCGGAGCCAGCGGTGGCTGTCGCCGAGCCGCCGCCACTGACCATCGACAACCCCGAGTTTCTGGAGAGCATGGACGCCATGATCCAGTCGGGGTTGCTGGAGGAACTGACCGAGGAAGCATCGGCTGACCTCGAAGCTCTCGTCGCGGCGGAGGCTGAGGAGGAGACGCTCCTCGACAGTGCGGCAGAGGCGCTAGCCCGAGCCCGCGCAAGCCGCCCCGCTCGGGATAAGTTCGTCGAGATGCGGGGAGGACTCTATCTACCTGTCCGACAGCGGGTGACCTGGATGCGGGGTGAACCGGAGCCACACCCGGACTGGTTGATCCAGACCGACGTGCTGCGGATGGAGCCCGGCCAGTATCAGGGCACCAAGACCGTCCGTCTTGGCGGGCTGAGTCAGGAAGTCCCGGATGTGAAGGGCGGCTACGCCCACGTCCGGGCCCGGGTCCTGACCCGACTCGACAACGGCAAGGCTGGTCCGATCATCGGTGAAGGAAATGCCTTCGAGAGAAGCGAGGTCTTCCATGACTTCGTCGAGAAGGCCGAGACGGCAGCGATTGGTCGGGCTCTAGCAGCGGCGGGCTATGGCACGGAGGCAGCCTTCGAGGAAGGCGAGAACCTGGCCGATGCTCCGCTCCGCATCCCTCATCTGCCGACCGTCCCGGAGCCTCCGGCCGAGATCAAGATCGAGGCATCGGCGATCCCGGGCGTGAAGCAGGGTGGACGTCAGACCAAGGCGACCCAGCCCCAGCTGAACGCCATCCGGGACAAGGCCAAGGAGCTGTCGCTGACGCCGTCAGCGTTGCAGGCCGTGGTCCGTCAGGCAGTGCCGGAACCTCCGGTGGAGAACGACGGGCCACTGCCGTTCTACGTGGACGACGTGGATGACACCACCGACGGAGCCAACGATGTGATGGGCTTCCTCACGGACCTGTCCTTCGAGGAGTGCGGCAAGGTCGTCCTTGCTCTGGAGAACATCGCGCTGAATGAGGGAGTGTGATTTGCCCAAGGAGCAGCGCCCTCATCCAGTGGACCCGCCCTCGAAGATCGAGTTCGGCGTCCATCGTCTCTGCCCCCTCTGCAAAGGGCGGGGCAAATACCAGAACGCCTTGTGCCCACATTGCTTGGGGGCACGGGTGATCAATCTGAAGGAGATCAATGAAGGCGAACCGATACGGCCCAGCCAAGAACTGGGACGACGTCGCGGAAGCGCTCCTGCGCGGAGCGGTGATCCGCATTCCCGAGATGACCTCGCCCAACGTGACCGGACGACTGAGTGGTCGGAAGGGCATTCGGGGCCTCTACACCGTTCGAGTGAACGCGACACCGGAAGGCGTGGTCACGTGGCTCGACACGAAGAGAACAACGAAGGGGAAGCGTGACAAGACCAGCTAAGAAACCACCCAAGACAGGAGCCACCAAATGGGGCCCCGCGATTCAAGCCGTGATGGACGGCAAGACGCTCCACTTCCCGACCCTCCGACCCGAGAGGGTCGTGGGTTCCTTGACGCGGCCCTCGCAAAAGGCAGACGGCTACGTGATTCGCTCTCGCGTGCATCGCAGCGGGGGCACCGTGGTCTGGATGGAGAAACGATGAACGACATCGCCACCCAAACAGCTCAGGAGATGGCAACCGAACTGTCCCAGAAGAACGGGACACTCGTCGCCATCTACCAGCTCGGCGGGTATGTCCGTGAGGTCTCTCCGATCGTGGAGCACCTCCGGGCCAAGCTCAATATCAACACCGATGGCCATAACGTGGCCCATGTGATGTGGCCACTCAGCAAGGAGAACAAGATCACCTTCCTGGAGAGGAAGGAGCGGGGGAAGTCATTCCTGACCAACATCAAGATCACTGAGCGTGGCGCTGCCACCGTTCGAGAGCTGTTGGGGATGGAGGTCAAGGCCGTCGATGTCGGTCGGGTGATCCCGGCCGGTCGGGGGCAGCGCATCCGAGCCACCCACGCGGTGGGCCAGGACATGACGGATTTCCGACGGCATGGAGCCGTGGCTGTGGGCGGGCCGATCGAACACGCCCTGCAGAAGGAGACCGTATTGGACAGTGTGCCCTTCGTGATCCTCGACGAAGAGGAGGCGAAGCAGTACCGGGAGACTCCCTCCCGGACCATCAAGCAGCGAACTGCCAGTTCTTCCACCGATGGAGAAACTGCGGTAGAAGTCTCTGGGAAGTCCACGGAAGTGGATGAGAAGCCTGCGGAAGCGGATGGAATGGCCGCATCCACGGATACCCATACTGAGTATCCCGATGACCCGCGGGCTCGGCTCGCCGCAGAGGCAGCTGCTCGGGCAGGGACTGAGTCCGACTATGCGGCGATGGCCGAGGAACAGCTCGGACGGGCGCAGTGGCAGGGATTCACCTTCCGGCCTGAGAGGTTCCCGCAGATCGCCGCAGTCCTCGCCAAGCGGGAGAAGGTTCAGCGCTATCGGCTGGCGGCGGAGACCCTGGCCGATGACGAACCGGAGATCGCGATCCAGCTCCTGAGCAAGGTCGAGATCAGCCCGCTAGAAGAGGAGATCATCCGGCTTCTCGGGTAACTCTCCCTCACTGCCGGAGGTAGATCGTTCAGAGGTAGGAGGAGGGCAGACGTCCCCCCGTCTTGGGGGAAACGTCTGTCTCCTCTTGCCGTCGGTGAGTCGCCGTCGGGGGTATCAGGAGACACGAATGATCGACGTCCAGGTGACGCTATCGCCGTCATGGATCATTCGTCACTGACCTGTTCAGTCAGCGGTCCAGCCCCTCTCAGGGCTCGTCGTCGGGTGAACGCTGGTGCTACCAGCTACCTGGACACGGCTGTGGGGTCTGCCCTGACCGTGGTCTCCATGCCTGCATCTCAGCATGGCTTGGTGTCATTGCCCAATGGGATGCGCGGTCCCGTCCATGAGCGCGAGTCGTCCGATGTCTCGGTCCGTGAATGACACCCGGACCGATCGCCCCGAAGGGCTCTTCAGTCCTGGGGCTTCTCGCGCTGGGCGATCAGCTCGTCATACTCGGGGGTCCCGGGGACGAAACGAGTGACGGGTCCCGACTTGCCAGACCACCGCTCCACGAGACGCCGCCCGAGATGGTTGTTCGGGCTGCGATGGGCCAGCTTCATGCGGCCCATCGAGTCGTGGTAGCGGAAGGTCTTGGCCACCCCGGAATGATAGATCGCCGCAACATCCGGGGGGAAGATGAGATATCAACAGAAAGGAGAAATCAATGTGGAACATCAGTGAACGGAACGTTCATGGCTCGTGGTATCACCAGACCCACGTCAACAACTGGCATTTCGGCAAGCGCCGCAAGGTGATCAGGACGAACCGCTGGTTCGAGAACTGGAACGTGATCATCGACAGCCCGAAGTTGTTCGTTGCCGAGCAGGCGCTCGAAGGCTACTGGGCGAGCCAACCGAACAAGATGTCCTCGTTCTGGATTGCCTGGAGGGACTGACTGGTGTTGAGGTGGAACATCCTGGTCCAGGAGGGTAGCAACGAGGAAGTTCCATTCCCTAGGCGAGACTCCTCGTTGGCCATGTCGACCTGGAAACAGATCGAACGAATGCCCTCGTGGATTGTCCTTGTGAACTTGCCGGACCTGAAGATCGCCGCCCACTCCTCGGCGTCCACCGTCCGGCCACATCTCTGGATGGCGTGGAAGGAGTAGACATGTGGCGAGCATGGTCCACAGGACAGCCCGCTCGTGGAATACAGACCGAACTGACGGATGACTTCTTGTTTCAGTGGGCCAGGGGGCAGATGAGAATCGGACAGTGGGCCAGGGGGCAGATGAGAATCGGACAGCACTGGGACATCCTGGTCTGTCACGAGAACCTGATCGTCTGTACCCGCAAGAGAGAACCAGAGATTCTTCACATCTACTGGAAGGAGTAGGAAAGGAGTAGAAGGAGTGAACACCGTGATCTGCGACGCAGACGCGAGCGATCTGGCCGACTTGCTCGGCCCGATCATCTTGATCTGGTGTAAGGACCTCTGGGGGTGGGGGGCCCAGAGCTTCTACGCCGATCGAGTCATCGTGAACCCAGAAGATGATCCGAACGTGAAGTGGTGCCTGTCAGAGTTGCTGCAGCCCTGGCAGCTGAACCTCCAGTCGGAGCGAGAGTTCGACGACTGGTGGGATAGAACCGACTGGGATGCCACCCATGAGGGCTGTCGGTGGCAGTAAAGAAGTACCCCTGCATCTTCAAGCACCCCCTCATCCACGATGAAGTGAACCCCCGTCTGGGAGCCATCAACCCGAAGGCTCCCTACGGGGTGTTCCAACGCTTCTGGCGGAAGTACCACTGTCCCGCGATCAACCCATATGGCAGTGAAGACTGTCCATATAGACCGGAAGACTGCGTGATTGCCTATTGGAAAACCGCCACCGATGCGCTAAACCAAGCTAAGACATCACCCATCGGTCTGTTCAAGATTCTGGCTACCCGCCGGGGCTATGATCGGGCCGAGAACAAACCACTCGCGAGGGACCGGGATGAAGCAGGTGCTCGTGAACGAGGTGATCCGGCGAGATCACGGCTGCGTGGCCCCGCTTCTGGACCCGTCCGGATCGGGACCCTGCTCGGGACGCTGGACCCTCGAACACGTGAACGATCAGAGCACGAGAGGGAAGAGGGCTCCCGATGATCGAGAGCATCTCGTCGTCCTCTGTGAGCTGCACGCCGGGCTCCTCCGAGTAGCGGGGGAGCAGTGGAACACCAAGAAAGAAAACCGCTACCGCTTGCGAAGATATCTGTGGAGAACATATGATCTGATGTGCCATTTCCATGGCTGCGAGATGAAGGCTGTGCCGCAGAACGTCTCAACGGAGCCGCTCTGTCAGGGACATGCCGACATGCTCGGAGAAGGAGTGTTCATATGACCAAGATCATCGTCTGTGGTGATCGGGAATGGACCAACCAGGGGGTCATTGATCGAGAGCTGGAGGCTCTGGCCATCGAGTTCCCGAAGCTGACCATCATCGAGGGTTGTGCTCGGGGGGCCGATTCGATGGCGGAGAGTTGGGCCGACTGGTACGAGGTTCCCATCATTCATCGTCCGGCTGACTGGGATCGCTACGGCAAGGCTGCCGGGCCGATCCGAAACCGGGCGATGCTCGATGAAGGGCCCGACCTCGTGGTCGCTTTCCATCGCAACCTCAACAAGTCCCGGGGAACCCGCAACATGGTCGAGATCGCCCGTGCTGCTGGGGTCCCCGTCCGCCTCTTCAGTGGGGTGTTTCCGTGATTGATCGAGAACTGCACCAGGTGGCTGTGCCGCCTGGCACCGACAAGGAGATCATCGAGAAGATCGTCGCCAAGGTCGAGCCGCTCCAGCGGCGAACCAGCAATGCCACGCGGGCCAGGATCATCGTGGCCAAGCTCCTCCATCCCCTCGGGATGCACCTCTGGGTGACGTGGAACAGCTACGACCAGGCATCTGACCGGCTGCTGGTGATGGGCCTGACGTGCATGTTCTGTCCGTTGGGCAAGCATCATTGAACAACGCTACCCGGCCTCGTGCCGGTACGACCGTGAAAGAACCGGAGATCAAGGAACTCGACTTCAGCCAGTTCCACCCGCTCATGCACCGCCCGTTCAGTCGGGAGTGTTTCGGGTGGTATGGGGGTCCCACGCGGCACATCGAGCTGTGGTGGGACTACCAGCGACCCGACCCAATCGGAGCCGTGCTCTGTCGGCTTGGCCGTCACGACATGACTCCCTACTGGCGGGGGATGGGGTCTGGTCCCTGGACGAAGGACAACGCCACTGGGCTGATGTGTCGCCGTCATTGCGGAAAGAGAGAAGGAGATGAGCCCACCGAACAGCCTCCATTGGCTGAGTAGTGAACAAATGACCGTCGTGGTGGAGGTCAATCACATCGGGGTGATCATCAACACCCCACCGATTGTCCATCGCTTCGTCGGTCAGCCACTCGACAACCTCGTCCTCTGGATGCAGAAGCAGCCGGGGTTCACGATGAAGGAGATGACCCAGGAAAACCTCGATGACTTCAATCGGGGCTACCAATGAGACAACTGCCGGGCCAGATGCCCATGTTCTATGACGATCCCCCGCCCGAGATGGAGGAGGAAGCCTATCTCGGGACAGCGGTCCCCCGTCCGCCCGTCAATGGGCGGGCGGGGACACCGCTCGATCACAAGCACACGATCGAGGTTCGGGGGCAGGGCCGACGGGGGAGTTTGGTCCATGGCCTGTTTGATGAGAGCCAGCGGGTCTACCAGTCGGGGGGTGAGCTGTCATCCTTCGTCTTCTGGAGACGAGGGCTGGTCACCGTCAGCAAGGAGGCATGGATTGCCATCGTTGGCAAGGCCGACTGGATCGAGATCATCGATCACGAGCACAACGAGTGCTGGCGCATCCTGATGAAGAAAGCCCTCAAGCACGCCGTGCTCTACGACGCGGGGATCGGAGAACGGGTTGGAGTGCCGATGGAACTGTGGGATGTGATCCGGGGATCGGGCACGTTCAAGAAACGAGGGAAACCGGGGTGAGCATGAATCAGCTGACGGAATGGGCAACCGCTCAATTTGTCGCTGTTGGTGGGGCAGATTGGAAGGGGCAACTGGCGTTCGGGGGAGCCATCGCCCTGGTCGTGATCTGCCTCATCACGGTCGTGCTGACCATCGTCATCTGGGGAAATCGATCGTGATCAACCCGCTCATTCGCATCCGGGTCGCTCAACTGCTGGCCCGGCGTTTCGGTCTGGATTCAGTGCAGGCGGTCAACGCCGCCGAGGACTTCATCCGGACCATGCAGGCAGGCAACCTCGACATCGTCTTGTCCACTTGGATCAACGACGTTGGCAAGGAAGCCGCACCACAAGGGGATTTCTGGGACAGAGTCTCTCAGCGCATCAGCCAGATCGATGAGGAATACGGAGACTGGCACCCATGGAAACCGTAATCGCCAAGTTCCTGATGACGAACCCGGTTGGACGCCGTCTGATGAACGTCATTCATCCGTGGGTTCATCCAGGCATCCGGCCCTACACCATCGGCCAATACGGCTGCTGGTTGTGCCGGTTCGCTTTCAGGGCGATCTCGAAGAACTGGCCAGCCGAGCCGTTCCGAGATCAGAGCAGCATCAAGGTCAGTGAACCCGAGTACGACGCAGACGGAACGCTGATCAAGCGGGGGATTCACATGTCAGCCACGGTCCGCCGACAGCTCGATGAGCTGATCGCCAAGGACCCTGAGCTGGAGAAGAAATTGAAGGAGGCGATGGATCGCATCGCCACAGAAGGACCAGAGAAGGAGAACTAGTGCAAGAGATTGTGGTCAATAAGGCCAAGCTGATCGACATCATGAAGAAGAACCGCGCCGAGCACCACGACATCGTCGTGGAGGCTCAGCAGGGGTTCCGGGCCAAGGTGATCGAGCGTCTCGATGAGATGCTCCATCTCGCCCAGGAGGGCAAGAAGATCGACATCAACGTCGGTCTCCGGATGCCCGAGGATCACACCGAGGACTACGACCGGGTCATCGGGATGCTCGAACTCGACATCAATGAGACGGTCAAGCTTGACGAGAGTCAATACAGCCAGTGGGTCCAGGATCAGTGGGGGTGGCAGCGCAGCTTCACCGTCAGCAACTCGACCTACTCCGCCAAGGCGATGTCCAAGACGCAGTTCGTGTGATGGAGCTTCTCCGGATCGTCGGAGTGGCGGCTGTCCTGATCATCACGCTGACTATCGCCTATCTCTATTGGCACCTCGCCGATCTGAAGTACCCCAAGCCGAGGTTGTGACATGTGGGACTTGCTGGTTGTCGTCGCCATCGTTGGCGCGATCGCCATCGGCACACTCATCAAGAAGAATTTCAGCTAAGAAGGAGAACTGAACATGGCTACTACGCGCACCGTCACCAAGCGTGACGTCCTCCCGGTCCCGGTGGAAGACCCGGTGGCCACCATCAACATCGATCGGATCGCCGTTGAGACGCTGCGGGTCCCGATCCTCGGCACGACGCCACTCGTCGTCCACCGCTTCAGTGAGAAGGCCAAGCGCCAGATGCTCGACGCCATGCAGGGTCGCAAGACGCCCAAGCAGGCGAAGGACCCGGAGGCGGAGTACGATGCCGCCTTCTACAAGTTCCATGACGGGGGCTATGGACTGCCGATCACGGCCTTCAAGCAGGCGACCGTGGGTGGGGCCCGGTTCTACGCCGGGGTCACGATGCGGGAGCTGAAGCAGTACAT
>Ga0070696_100003274_pt1 | contig 10805 bp, 10 predicted proteins | sample KBSK1253metaG_FD_65474 | JGI IMG/M metagenome (GOLD analysis project Ga0070696, IMG submission 65474) | Corn, switchgrass and miscanthus rhizosphere microbial communities from Kellogg Biological Station, Michigan, USA - KBS K1-25-3 metaG | ecosystem: Host-associated > Plants > Roots >... | reverse complement strand
CCTGTCAAATCATTTATGACATAAAAAACTTGCATAATTGCCGTATGTACCTTAGGCTCGGGCCTCCATTCGGAGTGGCGAGGGGATACAGACATGATCGGATTGCAGCTTGGTGAGGCGCCGGGGGGATCCGCACGCCGGTCCCGTAAAGAGGGGGTGCGCGCAGGTGCGGCAAGGCATGCCGGGTTCACCGTACTGGTGCTGGCAGCAGGACTGTTGGCCGGGTGCGGCGGGGGCGGCAAGGACAAGACCGTCAGCACTCCCCCCACCGTCACTTCCACGGTGCCGGCCAGCGGAAGCACGAGCGCGCTCAATACGGCAGCCGTTTCGGCGACCTTCGAGCGGGCCATGGATGCTGCTTCGCTCACTACGGGAACCTTCACCCTGGCATGCCCCGCGGGAACCCCGGTGGACGGGGCTGTCGCCTACGACGCGGCCAGCCGGAAGGCGACGCTGACCCCGGCTGCCATGTTGCCGGCCGATACGTCCTGTACCGCCACACTCACTACCGGCGTCAAGGACAGCATGGGGGTTGCCCTGGCCAGTGCCTTTACCTGGTCGTTCAGCACCACCGTGGACCCTGCCGTGGTCGCCTCGGGCATGCAGATCTTCCGTTATGACACCTTCGGCGACGAGACGCAGTGGACCGACGCGCTGCACATGAACGACGTGATCTCGGCCGCGGTCGACCCGACCACGGCGTTGAAGGTCGGCTTGAAGGTCGACGCCGAAGCGCTGCCGCCCTCCGTGGTGGCGGGTATCCAAGACGGCAGCATCAGCCTGACCAGTACCGACACGACGATCGCCCTGCTGAAGCTCGATGCCGTGGTGGGCGTCAAGGGCACGGTCGAAACCGTGAACGGCAAGGACACGCTGACCCGCGTCGGCATCACCTGCGCGCTGTGCCATTCGACCGTGGACAACTCGTTCGCGCCGGGCATCGGCAAGCGCCTGGACGGTTGGCCCAATCGCGACCTGAATCCGGGCCTGATCATCTCGCTGTCGCCGGCCCTGACCGCCGAGCAGAAGGCGGTGTACAGCTCCTGGGGCGCGGGCAAATACGATCCGCGCTACAACTTCGACGGCGCCAACGGGCCGCAGGTGATCTCGCCGGCCTACGGCCTGGCCGGCATCCACAAGATCACCGCCACCGGTGACGGCGACGACATCGCCTACTGGAACCGCTACGTGGGCGTGACCCAGATGGGCGGCCATGGCTCGTTCTCCGAGCCGCGCACCGGCGTCAGCCGCACTAATGGCACCGACGATCTGATCAGCAGCAAGCTGCCGGCGCTGCAGGCCTACCAGTTGACCCTGCTGCCGCCGCCGGCCAAGCCGGGCAGCTTCGATGCGGTGGCTGCCCAGCGCGGTGCGGCGTTGTTCAACGGCGCCGCCGGTTGCGTGACTTGCCACAGCGGTCCGGAGTTCACCGATGCCAACGAGCGGCTGCATGACCCCAGCGAAGTGGCCAGCGAACCGGAGCCCAACGGCGCGCCCAGCTATGCCTCGCGCACGGCGACCAAGCAGTACCGCACCGCGCCGCTGAAGGGCGTCTGGCAGCACCCGCCGTATTTCCACAACGGCTCGGCCGCCACGCTGAAGGACGTGGTGATTGCCTACAACACGAAGAAGTCGCTGGGGTTGTCCGCCGGGGATGTCGACGACCTCGCGGAATACCTCAAGTCCCTGTAGTTGCCGCCTGTGTGCGGCATCGGCGAGCGCCGATGCCGCACCGGTCAGTTCATGGGCGGTCGCGCGGCATCCGTCCCGCGCGTCTGCCGTCGCCCAGCGGGGTGTGAGGCATGCCGTCCCTGACCGATCACCTGTATCGCCTCTCGCGTTCGCCCGTCGCCGCCAGCTGGGTGGCCCGGGTCGGCGGCGCCGTGGCGGTAATTGCGCTGGCGCAGCTGTGCTTGCTGATTGCTGCCGGTCCGCAGCTTCCGTTCACGCCGACGCATGCGGCGACACCGGGCGCGGTCGATAACGGCCCGCTGGCGAAGTGGCATCTGTTCGGCATCCCGAACGCGGGTGTCGTGTTGAAGGCGACGACCCTGTCGCTGGTGCTGCGCGGCACGGTGGCGACGGATCGGCAGAACCGCGCGCTGGCGATCATGGCGGAAAAGGGTCGTCCAGACGCGGGCTACCACGTCGGCGAGCGGCTTCCCGGCGGCGGCGTGTTGCAGGCGGTGCATGCGGACCACGTGGTCATCGTCAACGGTGGGACGCAGGAACGGCTTGCCCTGATCGAGCCGACTGCGCGTCCGCAGCCCGCGCCGACGCGGTCGTCCGTTGCCGTCGCGCCAACGGGCCTGGCGCCGCCGCCAGGCATGGCGTCCTCCGCCGGCGCCCTGAGCATCCTGCCGGTGGTTGAAAACGGGCGGGTGGTAGGGGCACGGCTGGCCACGGCGGACGTGGCGCGGATCGAACGCCTGGGGCTGCGGCGGGACGACGTCATCGTCTCGATCGACGGCACCGCGGTCGCCGATCCGGCCATCAATCGAACCCTCGAAAAGGGACTGCTGGCGGGCAGCGCCATGACCCTGGTCGTCCGCCGCGATGGTCGTGAACGGACCATCCGTGTCGCTCCATGAGAACGCAATGAACCACCGCCTGCACACCATGCTCTTCGTATTCGCCCTTGCCTGGGCCGCTCCCGGCCTGGCGCAGGCTCCTGCCGACGCGGGCAAGACCGAGCTCAACCTGAAGGGCGTGGATATCTCGGTGCTGATCCAGACGGTCAGCGAAGTGACCGGGCGCAGCTTCATCGTCGATCCGAAAGTGACCGGCAACGTCACCGTCATCTCGAGCACGCCGATGACCACCGACGAGATCTGGGCCTTGTTCACGTCTGTGCTGAGCGTGCACGGCTACGCGGTCACGCCTGCGGGCAAGGCGTGGAAGGTGCTGCCGGAAGCGGCGGCGGTGCTGGATGGCCAGGGTGCAGCGGCGGACGGACCCGACGCGATCGTCACGCGCGTGGTCGAGCTGCGCAACGTGCCGGCCAACGAGCTGTCCGCACTGCTGCAGCGGCTGATCTCGCCGAACGGCAGGATCTCCGCGCAGGGCAGCCGGCTGATCGTCACCGAGCGTGCGGCGAACGTGGCGCGGCTGATGCGCATCATCGCCCGCATCGACACCACGTTCGGCAACGAAGTGGAAGTGATCGCGCTCGACCACGCCAACGCCGCGGAGGTGGTGCGCACGCTGCAGCAACTGGAGGGCACCGTGGCGGCGGGTTCGGTGGGCAACGTGTCGCACATGGTCGCCGACTCGCGCAGCAATTCGATCCTGCTCTCGGGCAGCCCCGGCCAGCGCCTGCGCATCCGCACCCTGGTGGCGCAGCTGGACACGCCGCTCACCGACGGCGACTACACCCAGGTGATCTACCTGCACAACGCCAAGGCGGCCGAGCTGGCGCCGGTGCTGGAGGCGGTGGCGGCCACCCTGACCGGCGGCGATGCCAAGCAGGGCGGCGGCAAGGTCGCCACGATCGGCTTCCACGCCGGCACCAATGCGCTGGTGGTCACCGCGCCGCCGGCGGTCTTTCGCGGGCTGGCCTCGGTGGTCAGGCAACTGGACGTGCGCCGCGCGCAGGTGATGGTCGAGGCGGTGATCGCGGAAGTGTCCGACGACCTCGCCGACGAACTGGGCGTGCAGTGGCAGGCCACTTCGGCGGACGGCGCGCCGGGCCACGGCCTCATCGGCGGCACCAATTTCCCGGGGCGCGGCGGCGTCGGCGGCATCCTTGGCGTGATGGCCAACCCGGCCAGCGTGGGCCCGGGGCTCAACCTCGGCTATGCGCGGGGCATGGTGCGGATTCCCGGGCCCAACGGCACCTCGATCGACGTGTTGCAGATCGGCGCGCTGGTGCGCGCGCTGCGCGGCGACGGTCGCGCCAATATCCTGTCGCGGCCGAGCATCATCACGCTCGACAACCAGGTCGCGGAATTCAAGGTGGCGCAGGAGGTTCCGTTCCTCACCGGGTCGTACACCTCGGCCACCGGCGCGGGTGCGGGCAATGCCTTTGCCAGCCCGTTCCAGACGATCGAGCGCAAGGACGTCGGCCTGATCCTGAAGGTGACCCCGCACGTCAACGCCGGCGACAGCGTGCGCCTGGAGATCGTGCAGGAAGTCTCCTCGCTGGCGCCGGCGCAGTCATCCGGCGCGGTCGACCTGATCACCAACAAGCGCGAGATCCGCACCACCGTGCAGGTCGGCGACGGTTCGCTGCTGGTGCTCGGCGGGTTGTCGTCGGAGGAAGTGACCGAGTCCACGCAGGGCGTGCCGGGGTTGTCGCGCATCCCGTTGTTCGGCGCCCTGTTCAAGTCGCGCCAGGCCACGCGCACCAAGCGCAACCTGATGATCTTCCTGCGCCCGGTGATCCTGCGCGACGACACGGCCGGCGAGCTGCTGTCGAACGACAAGTACAACTTCCTGCGCATGGAGCAGTTGCAGAGCGCCGAGCGCTACGACCGCCCGGTCCGCGGCGGCGGCCCGCTGGTGTTGCCGGCGAACCCGCCGGGCAGCACGGCGCCGGCCGCCGAGCCCGAGGCCAGACCATGAGCGTGGCGCACCCGGAGCGGCCGTCGTACGCGTTCGCCGCGCGTCACGGCGCCACGTTGATGGGCGTGGAGAACGGCGCGGCGGTCATCGCGCATCGTCCGGGCGTGGCCATCGCGGCGCTGGCCGAGTTGCGCCGGCATTGCGCCATGCCGGTCAAGCTGGTGGGCCACAGCCGCGACGACTACGAAGCGCTGCTGCAGGATCTCTACGCCGACGGCGACGCGGCGCGCACGATCGCCATCGACATCGACGAAGCGGGCCTCGCCGGCGTCGTCGATGCGCTGCCGGAACCACGCGACCTGCTGGAGAGCGACGACGACGCGCCGATCATCCGGCTGTTGAACGCGCTGTTCACCGAGGCCATCAATCGCGACGCCTCGGACATCCACATCGAGCCGTTCGAGTCGCGCCTGGTGATCCGCTTCCGGGTCGACGGCCTGCTGGTCGAGGTGCTGTCGCCGCAGAAGGCCATCGCGGCGGCGCTGGTCTCGCGCATCAAGGTGATGGCCAAGCTGGACATCGCCGAACGACGCCTGCCGCAGGACGGACGCATCTCGCTGCGCGTCGCCGGCCGGCCGGTGGACGTGCGGGTCAGCACGATCCCGGTCGGCAGCGGCGCGGAACGCGTGGTGCTGCGCCTGCTGGACAAGCAGGCGGGCCGGCTGGATTTCGACCGGCTCGGGTTGTCCGCCGGGCTGCGCACGCAGCTGGAGGACCTGATCCACCGGCCGCACGGGATCTTCCTGGTGACCGGTCCCACCGGCTCGGGCAAGACCACCACGCTGTACGCGGCGCTGCAGGGCCTCAACGTGACCACCCGCAACATCCTCACCATCGAGGATCCGATCGAGTACTACCTGGACGGGATCGGCCAGACCCAGGTCAACCCGCGCGTGGACATGAGTTTCGCGCGCGGCCTGCGCGCGATCCTGCGGCAGGACCCGGACGTGGTGATGATCGGCGAGATCCGCGACCTGGAGACCGCGCAGATCGCGATCCAGTCGTCGCTGACCGGCCACCTGGTGCTGTCGACGTTGCACACCAACTCGGCGGTCGGCGCGGTGACCCGGCTGCGCGACATGGGCGTGGAGTCGTACCTGGTTTCCGCCTCGCTGATCGGCGTGCTGTCGCAACGGCTGGTGCGCGTGCTGGACCCGGAACTGTCCGAGGAATACTCACCCGAGCCGGCCGAATGCGCGCTGTTCGGCATGCCGTGGAACGCTGCGCTGCGCTTCCGCCGGCCGCGCCCCGGGTTGCAGCGCAACGAGGGTTATCGCGGCCGCACCGGGCTGTACGAGCTGGCGATCATGGACGAGTCGCTGCGCCGGCGCATCCATGACGAGGTGAGCGAGGAAGACCTTTCCAGCCAGGCGCGCACGCGCACCAGCGGGCTGATCGCGGATGGCTGGGAGAAGGTCTGCGCCGGCATCACCTCGGTACAGGAGGTGCTTCGCGTGACCCGCGAGGCGTAGCGCCATGCCTGCCTACCAGTTCGAGGCACTGGATGCGCACGGCCGCTCCCACGCGGGAACGGTCCAGGCCGATTCGCCGCGCGGCGTGCGCGCGCAGCTGCGCGAGCGCGGCCTGACTTCGCTGGGCGTGGTCGAGGTGGGGGCGGCTTCGTCGCGCAGCGGCGGGCCGCACCTGGGCATCGCCGCGCAGGCACTGATGACGCGGCAACTCGCCACGCTGGTGCACGCGGGCCTGCCGCTGGAAGAAGCGCTGGCGGCACTGGCCGAAGGCTCCGAGCCGAAGACCGGCGCGCTGGTGTCGGCGTTGCGGGCACGCGTGATGGAAGGCGCCACGCTGGCCGCAGCGCTGGGCGAATTCCCGCGCATGTTCGATCAGCTCTATTGCGCCTCGGTCGCTGCGGGCGAGCACTCGGGCCGACTCGACGAAGTGTTGTTGCGGCTCACCGGTTACCTGGAGAGCCGCGATGCGATGCGCCGTCGTCTGATCGGCGCGCTGGCCTATCCGGCCCTGCTGTGCCTGGTGGCGCTGCTGGTCGTCGGCGGCCTGATGCTTTATGTCGTGCCCGAAGTGACCGCGGTGTTCACCCGCACCGGCCAGGCGCTGCCGTGGCCGACACGGGTGCTGCTGGCGGTCAGTGGCGGCTTGCGCGCCAACATCGGCTGGCTGCTGGCGCTGTCCGCTGCGCTGGCGCTGGGCCTGGCGTTCGCCTGGCGGCGGCCGGGTTTCCGCCGCTGGCGGCATGCGACGGTACTCAAGCTGCCGCTGCTGGGGCGCCTGGTCACGGCGGTCGACATCGCGCGCTTCGCGCGCACGCTGGCGATGCTGGGCCTGAGCGCGGTGCCGCTGCTGGAAGCCTTGCAGCTGGCCGCCGAGGCGGTGCAGAACCGGCTGATCCGCGAGGCGCTGGACGCCGCGGCGGTGCAGGTGCGTGCCGGCGCACCGTTGTCGCGGGCGCTGGCGCGGGACGCGCGCTTTCCGCCGATCGCCGCGCGGCTGATCGCCAACGGCGAACGCGCCGGGCGCCTGCACAGCATGCTCGACGAAGCCGCCGGCCAGCTCGAACGCGAGCTGGACACGGTCGCGTCGGTGGCCATGGCCGGACTCGGGCCGGTCGTCATCCTGCTGGTCGGCGGCCTGGTGCTGTTCATCGTGCTGGCCATCCTGCTGCCGATCTTCGCCATGAACCAATTGATTACCTGAGGTACGAGCCCATGCATGCCGTCATCCATCATCGAAGCGTCAGTCGCGGCTTCACCCTGGTCGAAGTGCTGGTCGTCGTGGTCATCCTGGGCGTGCTCGCCGCGGTGATCGTGCCGCGGGTGATGGATCGCCCGGACGAGGCGCGCAAGGTGCGCGCGGCGCAGGACGTCGCCGCGATCGTCTCGGCGTTGAACATGTACCGGCTCGACAACTACAGCTACCCGAGTTCCGAACAGGGCCTGCGCGCGCTGGCGGAGAAGCCGCTCGGCGCCGACAACTGGCGCGACGGCGGCTACCTGGCGCGGGTGCCGAAAGACCCGTGGAACCGCGAATACCTGTACCAGAACCCGGGACAGCACGGCGAGATCGATGTGTGGACCTACGGCGCGGACGGCCAGCCGGGCGGGGAGCGCGCCAATGGCGACGTCGGCAATTGGCAGCCGTAGGCCGGCCGGGATGACGCTGATCGAAGTGCTGGTCGGGATGGTCATCGTGTCCGTGCTGCTCGGCGCCGCGATGATGGCGTTTCCGCGTACCGGCGAGCGCCGCACCGACCTGGCCGCCGAAAAGGCGATGGCGTTGATCGGGCTGCTGTGCGAGCGCGCGGAACTCACCGGCCGCGACGTGGGCATGGGCGTGCAGGGCCGCCGACTGGTGTTCGCCAGCCTGCGCGCGGAGGGATGGCAACCGTTCGCCGATTCGCCCAGCGAGCCGCTGCGGCCGCGCGTGCTGGCGGAACGTCTGGCGCTGGAATTGCGCGTGGACGACGCGCTGTCGCTGACGGGCACGTCGGGCCCGACCGGCTTCCCGGTCGCGTGCCTGGCCAGCGGGGAAATGACGCCATTCACGCTCGCCATCGAAGGTCCCACGCAGCGGCGCTGGCTGATCCGTGGCGATGCGGCGGGCCAGCTGAGCCGGACGCGCAGCGATGTCGCCGCGCCGTAACGGTTTCTCGCTGCTGGAGGTGCTGGTCGCGCTGGCCGTGCTGGCGCTGGCGATGACCGCCCTGGTGCGCACCGCTGCGCTGCAGACGCGCGGCCTGGTCGATGCGCGCGAACTCAGCTACGCGCAATGGGTGGCTGCGAACGTGCTGGCCGATGCGCGGTTGTCGCGTGCGGCAGATCGCCTGGACAGCGGCCAGGGCGAGATGGAACTGGGCCAGGTACGCTGGCGCTGGGCGACGGACGTGACCCGCTCGCCGCTGGCCGGGGTCAGCCGCATCGACGTCAGCGTGAGCACGCCGGACGGGCGACGCGTGCTGGTGCTGACCGGGTTCGCGCAGACGCCATGAGCCACGCGCGCACCACCGTCGTTCGTCCTGCCGTTCGCCGCATGGCCGCCGGCTTCACCCTGCTGGAGTTGCTGGTCGCGTTGGCGATTTTTGCGGTGGTGGCGGTGCTGGCCTGGGGCGGGCTGGACGCGGTGGCGCGCACGCAGCGTGGCCTCGAACGCGCCGGGTCCGCACTGACGCAACTGCAGCAAGCCATCGGCCACTTCGAGCGCGATATGCGCCAAGCCGTGCCGCGACCGATCCGCACCGAGTCCGACCAGGTCGAGCCGGCCCTGATCGGCAGCGCCGACCGGCTCGACCTCAGCCTGTGGCGCTCCGCGGCGAGCGAATCGCACGCCACCGCCGGCGTGCAGCGCGCGTCCTGGCGCTGCCGCGACGGGCAGCTGCAGCGCAGCCAGTGGGGCGCGCTCGATCGCACGGGCGCGACGCCGCTGCGCGAGACGGTGGAGCTCACGAAGTTGGCCCATTGCCAGTTCCGCTACGTGGCGGCGGACGGCACCCGCAGCGATCGCTGGCCCATGCCGGGTCCGTCGCCGCAGTCGCTGCCCGGCGGCGTGGAGTTGAGTTTCGGGATCGCCGGGCAGGGCGAGTTCCGGCGCCTGGTCGAGCTGGCGCAGAACGCGGAGCCGCGGCCATGAAGCGGCAGCGTGGCATTGCCCTGGTGGTGGCGTTGCTGGCGGTCGCGCTGGCGATGTTGCTGGTGCTGTCGCTGCTCGACCGCGGCGAGCTGACTTCGGCGCGGGCACGCAACGCGTGGCGCGCGGAGCAGGCCAGGCAGTTGATGAACGGTCTGGAGATTGCGGTGCAGCGGCGGTTGCTGCTCGACCAGCGCGACACCGGTGCGGTCGACAGCCTGGGCGAGGAGTGGGCCAAGCCGATCGCGTCGACCGGTTTGCCCGGCGCCGTGGTGCAGGCACGCGTGACCGATCTGGGCGGCTGCTTCAACGTCAATGCGCTGGCGCCGGACGGCATCACCGATCCACAGGCAGTGCGGCGTTTCGTGCGGCTGCTGGACGCATTGCACCTGCCGCGCGAGCTGGCGGCGCAGGCGGCCGATTTCGTCGATGCGGACGAGGCGGCCCAACCCGGCGGCGGTGAGGACCCCGCCTATGCCGTTTGGCCGTCCATGGGGCGAACCGCCAATGCGCCGATCGTCGACATCAGTGCCTTGCAGCGGCTTCCCGCGATGAGCGGCGAGGCGTGGCGCACGCTGATGCCGTACCTGTGCGCGGTGGCGCCGGACCAGCCGATCAACCTCAATACCGCACCGGCGCTGCTGTGGCTGACCCTGGACGACGCGATCAGCCTGCCGGTGGCGCAGCAGTTGGCACGCGGCACCGACGCCGCGTACCCGGACTTGCTCGCGGTGCGCACCGCGTTGAAGCGGCAGGGGCTGCCGCCGATCGAGTTGACCGGCTACGACGTGGGCAGCAGCTACTTCCGGATCGAGGCGGACATCGCATTGGACGGCATCGACTTTTCCTATTCGAGCGTGTTGCGCCGCCTGCCGGACGAGGTGCGGGTGATTGCCCGTACGCGCGGCCGCAGCCGGCCCTGAGCGGAGATGCCCGTGACCCGACGAATCACCTTGCGCCTGCTGGCCGACGATAGCGTCGAATGGATCGATGTACAGGAAATCGTGCACGACGGCTGGCCGCCGTCCGGCCCGGACACCCAAGTCATCGTGCTGGTGCCCGGCGAAACGGTGACGCTGCTGGAGCTGCCGCGGGTGGCCGGCACCGACCGCCAGCTGACCCAGGCGTTGCCGGCACTGGTGGAGGAACAGCTGGTGGCGCCGGTCGAGTTGCAGCACCTGGCCTGGTGGCCGGCGGGCGACGGCGACCGGTTGTGCGTGGCGGCGGTGCTGCGCGCGGAGATGGACGGCTGGCTGGCCCGCTTGCGTGCCGCCGGCCTCGAGCCGGACGTGCTGATGCCCGACACGCTGGCGCTGCCGTGGCAGGACGCTCGCCCGCTCTTGCTGGTCGATGCGGAGCGTTTCGTGCTGCGGCTGGGCGAGGCCTGCGCGCTGGCCGGCTCGCCCGCCGAGCTGCCCGGCTTCGTCGCGGCGATGGGACTGGCCGATCCGGTCGCCGGGCTCGCGACCTGGGCCGTGGCGGATGCGCCGACGCCGTGGCCGGCGCGGCGGATCGTCGAGCATGCACTGCACGCGCTTGCCGCCGGCGAGCGCGCGGCGTCCGTGAACTTGCTGCAGGGCGATTATTCGCCGCGGCGGCGGACCCGGCGTCTCGACGCCACCTGGCGCTGGGCGCTGGGTGCG